>Ga0114129_10001127_pt1 | contig 35311 bp, 36 predicted proteins | sample RhiMetdeltSRZDD1_FD_80071 | JGI IMG/M metagenome (GOLD analysis project Ga0114129, IMG submission 80071) | Populus rhizosphere microbial communities from Tennessee, USA - Rhizosphere MetaG P. deltoides SRZDD1 (version 2) (version 2) | ecosystem: Host-associated > Plants > Roots > Rhizosphere >...
AACCGTAGTCCGAAATGGAGGGGCGACGATGCCTCACTACCTCAGCGCGCATGAGCTCGGACAGACGGCGCCGGCGGAGCTCGAGTCCTTCGAGTCGCCGATCCCCACGCAGGTGGTCTCCAACGGAGAGTACAACCCGCTGCCGCAAACGCGCGAGCAGCGACACGTCGAGGCCCGGATCAAGCAGCTCGCCGACGACCTGGCTCCGCGACACGGGCTGAGCCGGCGGGCGTTTCTGGCCAGCAGCGCTGGCATGGCCGCGGCATTCCTCGCCATGAACGAGGTGTTCGGTCCGGTCTTCGACGTGTCACGCGCCGAGGCGCAGCAGCCGGGCATGGCGACCCAGCGCGCCGGAGCGCTGGCCGGCCAGTTCATCGTCGACGTGCAGACGCATTTCGTGCGTGACGATTTCAAGCAGGCCGGCCTGCTCGATCTCGCGAAGTACGCGAAGCAGAACTGGAACCCGGCCCTGACCAGCGAGAACGACCTCGCGCGCTTCAAGTTCGAGAACTACGTGCGCGAAGTGTTCGTCGACAGTGACACGAAGGTGGCGCTGCTCTCGGGCGCGCCATTCGACGACTCGTCGTGGGATCTGTTGAGCAACGATCAGATCGCGGCTGCGCGGGCCGGCATCAACCGCATCGCCGACTCGCGCCGCATGCTGTCCCACGCCGTCTTCACGCCGAAGAAGACCAACTGGATGGGCGAGGTCGACCGCGCGATCGCCGAGCTGAAGCCGGACAGCTGGAAGGGTTACACGATCGGCGACCCGCTGTTCCCGTCGAAGGCCGGCTCGTACTGGCGTCTCGACGACGAAAAGCTGATGTACCCGTTCTACGACAAGATCGCCAAGTCGGGGATCAACACCGTCTGCATCCACAAGGGCCTGCTGCCGCTCGACTACGAGAAGTCGTGGCCGAACGTCTGGCAGTACGCCACGGTGGGCGATCTCGGCAAGGCCGCCAAGGACTGGCCGCAGATCAACTTCGTCATCTATCACTCGGCGCTGCGCGCGTTCCTGGAGCCGCCCGATGCCGCCCTCGCGGAGTTCGATCAGACGGGACGCATCAAGTGGGCGACGGATCTCGCCGAGATCCCCAGCAAGTTCGGGGTGAGCAACGTGTACGGTGAAATCGGCACGTCATTCGCGACGTGCGCCGTGGCGAATCCACGGATGGCGGCGGCGCTGATGGGCACGCTGGTGCGTGGCCTCGGCACCGACCACGTGCTGTGGGGCAGTGACTCGGTGTGGTACGGCTCGCCGCAGTGGCAGATCGAGGCCTTGCGGCGGCTCGAGATCCCCGACGAGATGCGTCGTAAGCACAACTTCGGGGCGCTGGGCGCGGCCGACGGCCCAGTCAAGACCGCGATCTTCGGAGGCAACGCCGCGCGGCTGTATCGCATCAACCAGCGTGCGGCACTCGGCGAGATCACGGGCGACAAGATCGCCGCGATCAAAGCCGAATACGTGGCTGCGGGTGGCATGCGGAGCAATCGCCGTTACGGTTACGTGCATCGCGCGACTGCGTAGACCAATCGACGCCGGCCGGAACGGGCATGTGCCCGTTCCGGCCGGTGCGCCCTGATCGTTGCCCCGCCGCGTTACTTGAGGTGCTGCCGGAAGAATCCGAGCGTACGGCGCCAGGCGTCGTCCGCCGAGGCCTTGTGGTGTACATCGGGCCGCTCGTCGTTGAAGAAGCCGTGATCCACGTTCGGGTAGATGTGAATCTCCGACTGCTTGCCCGCCTTCTTGATCGCGGCGTCGGTATCCTTCGCGACCTGTGGCGTGACGAATCCGTCCTTCTCGGCGAACAGTCCCAACACCGGCCCCGACAGCTTGGAATAGTCGGGTTTGACGTTGGGATGAATGCCGTAGAAGTTGACGGTGGAGCCGACGTTCGGGTTCAGCGTCGCGGCGAACAGGGCGAGCTGGCCGCCCATGCAGAAGCCCACCGCGCCGAGCTTCGCCGTCGAGGAGTGTCCGGCGAGGAATGCCGCCGCCCCGCGCAAATCTTTCTCTGCCTGTCCGATGTTGAGCGCCATGAACAGCTTGCCCGCGCCGTCCGGCTCGTTGGCGGTCTTGCCGTGGTACATATCCGGCGCCAACGCCGAGAACCCTTCGGCGGCGAAGCGATCACAGACACTCTTGATGTGCCCGACGAGACCCCACCATTCCTGAATCACGAGCACGCCCGGGCCCTTGCCCGACTGCGGGGTCGCGAGATAGCCCGACGTCGTGCCGCCGTTGGACGGAAATTGCACCATCCTGCCTGCCATGCCGGTCTCCTTTGCTTACGAGATGAGCTGGGGACCCGTAGCCGGCGGTGTGATCTTCACGGCCGTGACGTGCCTGGGGTCCGCCTCGAGCACCGTGATGGTATACCCGTCGACCTGGAATTCCTCGCCCCGGCGTGGGATGCGGTGCAGCGTCGCGAGCACGAGCCCGGCGACCGTCTCGTAATCGCGCTTGGGTAGCGTCCAGTCGAGCGCTTCGTTCAGCTCCTCGAGGTTCGTGCGTGCGGCGACGAGATAGCTGCCGTCGGGAAGTCGCTCGACGGTAGCCGGCGTGCGATCGTGCTCGTCGTGAATCTCGCCGACGATCTCTTCCAGAACGTCTTCGAGCGTGACGACACCCGTCGAGCCGCCGTACTCGTCCACGACCACCGCCATGTGGTTGCGCGAGCGCTGCATCTCGCGCAGCAGGTCGTCGATGCGTTTGGTTTCGGGGACGAACACCGGTGGGCGCGTCAGCTGGAGCAGCGTCGTCGCCTCGCCGGCGCGGGCGAGAAGGTCCATGGCGGCGACGACGCCGACGATGTTCGTCTCGCGCTGCTGGTAGATGGGGATTCGAGAGAACCCGCGGCGCTGCATGATCGCGATCGCGTCGTCGGGCGTCGACGTGTCGGGCAGCATCGCGACTTCCACCAGCGGCACCATGATCTCGCGCACGGTGGTGTCGCCGAGATCGAAGATCTTGTCGATCATCTCGGCTTCCTGCGTGGTGACCTCGGCCTCGCCCGGCTCCATGGCCAGCAAAGCCTTGAGCTCCTCGCGCGACACGAAGTGCCGCGTATCGGCGCGTGGCCCGCCGAAGAGACGCAAGACGGCCGACACGATCAGGTTGGCGGTGAACACGAACGGCACGAGTAGCGCGGCGGCCCAGCGGAGAACGCGGAACAACTTGAGAATGAGGCTGGTGGCGAACTCTCGCGCGACCGCCTTGGGGATGATCTCGCCGAACACCAGCATGATTGGAGTGATCACCGCAGTGGCCACGAGCCATCCCCAGCTCCCGAAGGTCTCCATCAGGAGGATCGTCGTGATCGACGAGGCAACGATGTGCGAGATCGTCACGCCCATCATGGCGGTGGACAGGATCCGCTCGGGTTGCCTGAACGCCTCCAGGTAGCGCGCGGCGGTTTTGCTGCCTTCCTCGGCGAGGTGGCGCAGCCGGAGGCGGTTGGCGGCGATGAAGGCCATCTCGGCAGCCGAGAAGAACATCGTGGTCAGCAGACAGAGGACGGCGATCCACGCCAGCGTCACGCCGCCTTCTCCGTTGGCTGCGGCGTACGCAACGAGAGCAGCACCTCGACCACGCGTGTGCGTTCGATCTTCTCGACTGTCACCGACAGGTCGGGCGTCTCCAGGCGCTCGCCACGCCGCGGCACGCGGCCGAAGAGGTCGAGGACCCAGCCGCCGACCGTGTCGTAGGCTTCGTTCGAGATCGCCAGGCCGGTGACGGCATTGAGCTCGTCCACGGGCAGCTTGCCCGCCACCCGATAGGTCTGGGCGTCGATCTTTTGAATCAGGCGCTCCGGCTCGTCGTACTCGTCCGCGATCTCGCCCACGAGCTCCTCGAGAAGATCTTCGAGCGCGACCAGCCCCGCCGTGCCTCCGTACTCATCGACGACGATCGCGATGTGCAGCTTCTTGGCCTGGAACTCCTGCAGCAGCGCGTCGGCGCGCTTGGATTCAGGCACGAAGTACGGCGGATGCAGGTGGGCGCGCAGATCGAAGTCCGTCGGCAACCCTCGCACGTACGGCAGGAGGTCTTTGGTGTAGAGCACGCCGACGATGACGTCGATCGAGCCCTCGTAGACGGGCACGCGCGAGTGCAGCTGCTCGCGCAGAGCCGGCAGGATCTCCGATGGCGGCGTGTCGACGGGGACACAGAACATATCCGTGCGCGGCACCATGACCGAGCGAACGAGCGTGTCTTCCAGCTCGAAGACCTTGTGGATCATCTCGCGCTCTTCCCGCTCCACGACGCCTTCACTGGCGCCCACATCGACGAGGGTTCGAAGCTCCTCCTCGCTCAGCGCCGCCTGCGTCTCGGCGCCGCGTCCGACGAGGCGCACGGTCAGAGTGGTGAGGCCCGCCAGAACGCCGCGAATCGGCGCCAGGAACCACCCGAGCCACCGCACCGGCCGCTCCACCACGGCCACGAAGCGCTCGGGATACTTGACCGCGAGCGTCATCGGCAGCACCTCACCGAACGTGGTGAGCAATACCACCATCGCGATGAGCTCGACGAACAGGCCCCAGCGTGGACCGAACAGAAAGTGGGCGACGTGCGTGGCGAGCGCGGAGGCGCCGATGTTGATCAGCGTGATGCCGACGAGGAGGGTGACGAGCAGATCGTGAGGTCGCGAGACGACCGGAGTCAGCGCCCCCTGCGGCCGCTCGGCGGCGATGCGCCGGAGCCGGGCGCGGCCCAGCGAGAAATACGCGGCCTCGGCGCCCGAGAGTAGTCCCGAGACGACGATCAGCGTCGCCAGCAACAGAAACTGCAGGACGAGGCTATCACCCACGGAAGTGTTCGAATCCCGGCGCCACGGCCACCGAGCGGCCGCGGCCGTCGAGCCAGCGGACCCCCGAGCCCGCGGTGATTTCTCCGACGGCGCTGAGCGTCGTCCCCGTGGCGTCGGCCAAGCCGGCGCGCAATCGCGAGAGCGCCATTGGCTCGCAGACGACAAGCAACTCGTAGTCCTCGCCGCCGCCTGTGGCCCAGTCGACAGGATCGACGTCGAGGGCCTCGGCCACGATCCGTGTCGCTCGGGCGATGGGCAAGTGCTCGACGTCGACGCGGGCACCGACGCCACTCTCGGAAATCAAACGCGCGAGATCGGTCGCCAGCCCGTCGGAGAGGTCCATCATCGCGGTGACACCTCCAGCGGCCGCGAGCCAGCGCCCCTCGTCGACACGCGGTCGCGGACGCAGATGAGCGGCGGTCACGTCGCCGAGCGGCGACGCGTCGATACCATGCGGAGCCGTCTCGCGCTCGAGCACCGCGAGGCCAGCCGCGGCCTGGCCGAGAGTGCCGGTGACCGCGATGAGATCGCCGGCTCGGGCGGTGGAGCGGAGCACGGGGGAGACGGCATCGCCGAGTAGCGTGATGCTGACGAGCCATCCAGCCGGTGAGCTCGACGTGTCACCACCGACGATGACGACGCCATAGGCATCTGCCACTCCCAGCGCGCCCTCGTAGAACGCCTCGATCTCGTCGCTGCCCGTGCTCTCGGGACAGCCGAGGCCAACCAGCACCCACCGTGGCGTTCCGCCCATGGCCGCGATGTCCGAGATGTTCACCGCGAGCGCCTTGGCGCCGATGTCTGCAGGCTCCGCCCAGCGTCGGCGGAAGTGGACGTCCTCGACGAGCAGGTCGGTGGTGGCCAGCAGCGACGCACCCGCGCGCGTCTCGAGCACCGCACAGTCGTCGCCGACGCCGGCCAACAGGCCGGGTGCGCGCCGACGGACGAGCATTCTGATCAGCCGGACGAGATCATCCTCGCCCGGTCTGTCACCGGTCACGGGGCGACGGCGGTCCTGCCCAGGAAATTGCCGAGCAGCCGCTTGCCCTCGACAGTGAGGATAGATTCGGGGTGGAACTGGACGCCCTCCACTGGCCAGCGACGATGTCGCACGCCCATGATCTCGCCGTCGTCGGCCCAGGCCGTGACCTCGAGGTCTGCGGGCACCGTGTGAGGCAGGATTACCAGCGAGTGGTAACGCGTCGCCGTGAACGGGTTCGACAAGTCCGCGAAAACGCCTCGACCGTCGTGACGGATCTCGGATGTCTTGCCGTGCATCTGCGTTTTCGCGCGCGCCACCACACCGCCGAACGCCTGGCCGATCGCCTGGTGCCCGAGGCAGACGCCGAGGATTGGCGTGTGCTCGCCGAACCGCCTGATCACGTCGAGCGACACACCGGCGTCGTCGGGGGTGCCCGGGCCGGGTGAGATCACGATCCGCTCCGGAGCGAGGGCCGCGACGCCGCCGGTATCGACAGCGTCGTTGCGGACCACGTGAAGCTCGGCCCCCAGCTCGCCGAGATACTGAACGAGGTTGTAGGTGAACGAGTCGTAGTTGTCGATGACGAGGATCATGCGCGCGACCCCGCGGCCGCCATTCGAAGGGCCAGGATGAGTCCGCGCGCCTTCGAGCACGTCTCCAGCCATTCCGTTTTCGGGTCGGAGTCGGCCACGATTCCCGCGCCGACCTGGATCGATGCGCGGATGCCATGGCACACGATCGTGCGGATCGTGATGCACGAGTCGAGGTTGCCCGAGTACGAGACATAGCCGACCGCGCCGGCGTACGGCCCGCGCCGCGTCGGCTCGATCTCGTCGATGATCTCCATCGCGCGGATCTTCGGCGCGCCCGAGACCGTCCCAGCCGGGAAGCAGGCGCGGAGGACGTCGAACGCGTCGGCGCCGGGCCGCAGAGTACCCACCACGTGACTGACCAGGTGCATGACGTGGGAGTAGCGCTCGGTGACCATGAACTCCGTGACGTTCACCGAGCCGAGCGTTGCCACGCGTCCTACGTCGTTGCGGCCGAGGTCCACGAGCATCACGTGCTCGGCGCGCTCCTTTGGATCCGTCTTCATCTGCTGCTCGATTGCCAGATCTTGTGCTTCGGTGGCGCCGCGCGGATGAGTGCCGGCGATCGGGCGTTCTTCGATGCGATCGCCCTCGACGCGCACGAGCACCTCCGGCGAGCTGCCGACGATGGTGGTCTTGCCCAGCCGCAGGAAGAAGAGGTACGGAGATGGATTGATCGTACGAAGCGCCCGATAGACGGTGAACGGGTCGGCCTTCAGGCCGCAGTCGAGGCGTCGTGCGAGCACGATCTGATAGGCGTCCCCGGCAGCGATATACTCCTTCGCCCGGCGGACGGCATCGGCGAACGAATCCTCGTCCATCGTCGACGTGAATCCCTCTTCGCCGAGCGCCAGCAGCGGTCCCGGAGGCGTGAGCGGCAGCGGCGCTGGCGCGCGCGCGGGACGCGCCAGCTTCGCCAGCGTCATGCCGATCTTCAGCGCCGCGCGATCGTAGGCCGTGTCCAGCGCGGCCGCATCGCGCTTGCCGATGTGCGCGTTGGCCATGACGAGGAGTCGGTGACGGAGGTTGTCGAAGACCAGCAGCGTATCGCTGAGCATGAACACGGCGTCCGGCAGCTCGAGATCGTCGTGCGCCGCGGCGGGCAGCCGCTCCATGTGACGAACCATGTCGTACGCGAGGTAGCCGACGGCCCCGCCTTGGAAGCGTGGCAGCCCGGGGACAGCCACCGGTTGGAAGTCGCGCAGAAGGCCTCGCAGGGCCTCGAGCGGATCGCCGTCGGGTAATCGCTCGGTCCGACCGCCGCGGCGCACGTTGATGCGACCGTCCTTCGCCGACAGGACCAGGTGTGGGTCGCTGCCGAGGAAGGAGTAACGGGCCCACTTCTCACCGCCCTCCACGGACTCCAGGAGGAAGGCGTAAGGGCCGGGACGGAGGCGCAGGTAGGCCGACAACGGCGTGTCCAGATCGGCCGGGAGCTCAGCGAATACGGGAACGAGGTTCCCCTTACCGGCGAGCTCTCGGAACTCGTCGCGCCCAGGGGACAGCGTTGGAATGGCTAAGCCGGCGGCGCTGATACGGCGGAAAGCGGCGGCGCGCTAGGCGAGCGCGTCCAGCTTCTCCTTGATCTTCGCCTTGGGGACGGCGCCGATGAGCTGGTCGACCACCTTGCCCTGCCGGACGAAGAGGACCGTGGGTATCGACCGGATCGAGTAACGCGCTGCGAGAGCATGGTTCTCGTCCACGTTGACTTTCGCGAGCGTGATCCTCCCTGCAGAATCACGGGCCAGCTCCTCGAGCATGGGCGCGATCGCCCGGCAGGGGCCACACCACTCGGCCCAGAAGTCCACCATGAGGAGCCCGTCGTGCTGAGCTAGGGTCTCGTCGAAGTTTTTTTCCGTCAGGTGGACGGCATCGGCCATGGCGGGGTCTCCTCCCTGAAAAGTCAACCGCCACGCTAACATACCAAGCGGGACCACGCAACCTGAGGTGTCGTCGAAACCGACGATTCCTTGTCAGTTTGACATTCCAACGTGCTAGAGTCGTTTTAGACATGGACCCCGCCAAAATCCTGGTCGTCGACGACGAACGCTCCATCCTCGTGCTGTTGAAAGAAGCGCTTAGCCAATGGGGCTACCAGGTTACGACCGTCGCTTCGGCGACGGAAGCCCTGGGGATGCTCAAGTCGGAGCTCTTCGATGCGCTCATCACCGACATTCGGATGCCGGACATGAGCGGCCTCGAGCTGCTTCGCGAGGTGAAGAAGCAGGACGAGTCGATCGAAGTCGTGATGATGACCGGGTACCCCACGATCGCCTCGGCTGTGCAGGCGCTCAAAGAGGGCGCGTACGACTACCTGTCCAAGCCGCTGATCCTCGACGAGCTCCGTCACCTGATGTCACGGATGATGGAGCGCAAGTTCTTGCGCGGCGAGATCCACACGCTACGCGCGCGGCTGGGCGAGGAGCTGACGGTCAACGAGCTGATCGGGACGTCGGCTCCGATGGAGCGCGTGAAGGAGATCATCGGCAAGGTCGCGGTGACCGATTCACCAGTGCTCATCGAAGGCGAGAGCGGAACCGGCAAAGAGCTGGTGGCCGCAGCCATTCACCGTCTGTCGTCGCGCGCGAAGCGCCCGTTCATCCCGGTGAACTGCAGCGCGATTCCGCAAGATCTGCTGGAGTCCGAGTTCTTCGGACATGTGCGCGGCGCCTTCTCCGGCGCTGTGGCCGATGCGCTCGGTCTGTTCCGCGGCGCGGATGAGGGCACGATCTTCCTGGACGAGATCGCGGAGCTGTCGCCAGCGCTTCAGGTGAAGCTGTTGCGAGTGCTCCAGGAGATGCAGGTACGACCCGTCGGCTCGACGAAGGCGTTCCCCGTCGACGTCCGTGTGATCGCCGCCACCAATCGCGATCTCGAGCGCGCGATGACCGAGGGTTCGTTCCGCCAGGACCTGTTCTATCGGCTCAACGTCGTCCGCGTCACGTTGCCGCCGCTCCGCGAGCGACGAGAGGACATCCCGTCGCTCATCAACCATTTCTTGCGGCGTTTCAACAAGCGGTTCCATCGTGACGTACGGGGAGTCGCACCGGAGGCGCTGGCGGCCTTGACCGCCTATACATTCCCCGGCAACGTGCGCGAGCTCGAAAATCTCATCGAGCGGGCCTTCGCCATGGGCGCGCGAGAGCAGATTTCCCTGACCGACCTGCCGAGTCTCAGCAAAACGCCGATGACGTCGACACCCGTGACATCACCTGAAAGTGTGCCCGCCTTGGCGGACGTCGAGCGCGAGTTGATCCTCAAGGCGCTCGCCGTGTTCAAGGACGACAAGGAAGCGGCGGCGCGTGCGCTCGGCATCTCCCGGCGGACCATCTATCGGCGGCTCAAGGAGTACGGCGTCCTCTAATGCTGGGGGCCCCGAAATGGCCCCCAGACCCCCATGTCGTTCGGAGCGCCCCGGCAAAGCCGTGGCGCTCCTCTGGAACGGGCGCCCGGCGGAGGCTGGCGCTCCTCTAGTACGGACTTTCGGTAGAGCCGGGACGAAACCCCCCGCAACGGGCGAGGCCCATCTAGAACGATTTTTCGAGGTCGATTTCGGCCGACGAAACCTGTCACTGGGTGTGTGTCGTACGGACACCCGTAGTCTTGCAATTCGGCCGTAATCCTAGTTTTTTCAAATATTTACGCTTTGGCACCCCCGGTGCATTCCCCTCCGCGGCATGACGACGACACTGAGTGGGCCTTCGGCCTCGATGCTGGAGATCGGTCTCGGATGCGCCTCCGGCGGACGCGACGCGGTGACGCGTGCTGCGAACGCCGCGCTCGCGCGGCTGCACGGCGCGACCCCGCACCTGGCTCTCGTGGTGACGGCTGAACCGGCCGGCGACACGATGGCGGAGGCACGGAGTGTCCTGGGACGGATTCAGCTCGCGGGCGGTTCGTCCGCTTCGATTTTGACGGATGACGGCCCCATGAAGTCTGGCGCGCTCGTCGTTTGCGTTGCGAACGCAGACGGCGCCGCCAGCGGGGTGGCAGCCACGACTGGCCGCGATATCGTTGACGCGAGCCAGGCGGCGGCGCGCCTGATTCTCTCGGGCTGGCCTTTCCGCGCTCGGTATCCGCGCGGTCTCGGCATCGCCTTCGCGCGTCCGGACGCGGGTGATTCCGCTCTGCGGTTCCTCGACTCCTGGCGTGACTTCATGGGGCCTAAGATGCGCACCGTGTGCGGCGTGCTTGCCTCACCGGTGCTGTACGGTGGCAACGGGAAGACCGAGCCGCGCGTGAGCGTCGCGTGTCTCGAGGCGTCGTACGCAACCGGGCTCGGTTGGAGCGACGCCACCGGCGCGCCGTCGTCGGACGCGCTCGTGCACGGAGCAGCCGATGCGACGTTGACGGCGGTCAAGCGGCTTGACGGCCGTCCGGCGCGACTGGTTCTGGTGATCGAAACGGCTGCGCGATACGCACAGCTGGGATCGGCCGCACGCGAAGAGTGGACGGCGATCCGGACCCAGCTCGACGAAACGACGCCGTGCGCGGGCTGGCTCGTCGACGAAGTCGCGGCGTACGGCCGGGGCGTGCAGCCCGTGGCCGCACCTGGCGCGCTGGTCGTCGTTGCCGTCGGCGACTCCCCACGCAGCGACGCCGCGCGCGGCTGAGTCCGGTCAGACGGCTCGCTCAGAGTAGCTGCGCGGGATCCCCGCGACGGACCGTCCCGGTTTCCAGCACACGCGCGTACACGCGGCTGCGACCGGGATGCCGGTTCTGCGACACCAGCGAGTAGTCACCGTCGCGAAACGCCGGCCGGATGTTGAAGCACGGCGTCGTATAGCGCGTGATCTCCACCACGACCTCCGCGCCGAGTCGCACGCGCGCCCCCGGCTGCACGGCAGACCAGTCCAGGCCCTCGAGCGTCACGTTCTCACCGAGCGCGCCGGGGACGAGCGGATGACCCTCCGCCTGTAGCGCGCGGATCGCCTCCATTGCGAAAAGGCAGACGGCACGCTCGGGTCCACCATGATGTTCCCTGTTGCGGTGCGCATCGCCCTCGAGCCCCAGGGCGGTCACGCGCACGCTCTCCACGGCCTTTTTCGGCACCCCGCCGTTCGAGACGCTGAGCTGGACGATCCGGGCGCCCGAGTCGCTCACGAGGTCACCTCCGCTTGATCATGCGCTGTACGCGAGCCTCCAGCACGACTTCGTCGCGCTGATTCAGAACGCGGTGGCGATAGGTCACGATGCCACGGTCGATCTTCTTCGTCTCGCGCTTCTCGACGACCTCGACCTCGACTCGGATCGTATCGCCCTCCAGCACCGGCGCCACGATCCGTAGCTCACCCCCGAGATATGCCATGCCCGTCCCATGGATCAGCCCGGTCTGCATGATCAGGCCCTCGGACAAGGCGAACGTCAGCGCGCCCGGCGCGGCCCGGCGCGAGAAGATCGACTCCCGCTTCACGTACTCCATGTCGATGAAGAGCGGCTCGACGAAACCGCAGAGGTTGACGAAGTTGACGATGTCCGTCTCGGACACGGTGCGGGCGAGTGTGCGATAAACGGCGCCCACTTTGTGTCCGTCGTAGTCGAGACCCTCCATTCTCATGCGTCATTCCCCCAGGTACGCGTGTCGGACGCGCTCGTTTTCGGCAAGCTGACCGGCGGTACCCGACAACACGACCGCGCCGGTTTCGAGGACGTAGCCGCGATGCGCGATGGACAGCGCCATCGCGGCGTTCTGCTCGACTAACAGAATTGTCGTGCCCTGCCGATTGATGGAGCCGATCGTGGTGAAGATCTGCTCGACCAGCACGGGCGCCAGGCCCATCGACGGCTCGTCGAGGAGCAGCAGCCGGGGCCGGGCCATGAGCGCGCGGGCGATCGCGAGCATCTGCTGCTCGCCGCCGGACAGTGTTCCCGCCACCTGGCTGATCCGCTCCTTCAGCCGCGGAAAGAGCTCGAACGCACGATCGAGGTCGGCGTCGATGTCGGCATCCGTTCGCAGATACGCGCCCATGGTGAGATTCTCGCGGACCGTCAGACGGTTGAAGATTCGGCGTCCTTCGGGCACGTGCGCGATGCCGCGGGCCACGACCTCGTGCGCCGGCACACCGGTGAGCGCGCTGCCGTCGAACACGACGCTACCGTGGCGCGGGACAAGTAGTCCGGAGATCGTCTTCAGCGTGGTCGACTTTCCCGCGCCGTTGTTGCCCAGCAGGGTGACGATCTCGCCGCCGCGCACCTCGAGCGCCACGCCCCGTAAGGCGTGGATCTCGCCGTAGTAGACGTCGAGCGCCTCGAGCGCAAGCATGCCTAGGGCGCCGCGCGACGCGCTGTGGCGCGGCGACCCAGATAGGCCTCGATCACGCGTGCGTCGGCCTGAACTTCGCGCGGTGGTCCCTCGGCGATCTTTTCGCCGTGGTCGAGCACGGTGACGCGGTCGGAGACTTCCATGACGACGCGCATGTTGTGCTCGATGAGCACGATCGCGAGGCTCAGGTCGCCGACGAGTCGTCGCAGCAGGCTCATCAGCGTTCCCGCTTCCGACTGGGTCATCCCCGCTGTCGGCTCGTCGAGCAGCAGCAGTGCCGGTTCCGAGGCGAGCGCGCGCGCGAGCTCGAGCCGGCGCTGCTCGCCGTACGGGAGATTCCGCGCCACCTCGTTGGCTTTGCCGCGCAGCCCGACGCGATCCAGCAGCGCAGCCGAGCGCTGCCAGAGCCCGCGCTCGGTTTCCACGAAGCGACTACCGCGCGTCAGCACGTCGCGCAGCCCGAGCCGAATTCTGGCGTGCATGCCGACCAGCACGTTTTCGGCGGCCGTCATGTTGGCAAACAGCCGGATGTTCTGAAAGGTTCGGCATACTCCCAGCGCCGTGATCTGATCGGGGCGCAGGCCGACCAGTGGTTGGCCGCGAAAGCTGACGACGCCGGAGTCGGGATGATACAGACCGGTGAACACATTGAAAAGCGTCGTCTTGCCCGCGCCGTTGGGACCGATGATCGACGCGATGCCCCCGTCGAGCGCGAAGCTCACCCGCTGCAGGGCAGTGAGTCCGCCGAACGTCTTGATGACGTCGACGGCCTCGAAGAGCGCCGTCATGGCTCGCCCAGCTCTCGCTGGCGACGCCGAGCGGGGAAGATGCCTTGCGGGCGAAAGATCATCATCAAGACGAGGATCAGCCCGAAGATCATGCGCTCGTACTTCGCCGGTTCGAGCTGCGTCGGGAGCCCGGCGAGGTTGTAGCCGAAGATGGTGACGCCCGCGTTCTTCAGCTCGTTGAGCCAGAGCGAAAGGCCCTTGAGCACTTGCAGATTGAGCACCGTCACCACGGTCGCGCCGATGATCGCCCCCGGGATGCTGCCCATGCCGCCGAGAATGACCATCGCCAGCACGCCGATGGACTCGAGGAACGTAAACGACTCCGGATTGATGAAGATCTGCTTGGCCGCGAACACGACCCCCATGACCCCGGCGAAGGAGGCGCCCGAGGCGAACGCCAACAGCTTGGCGCGGACGAGCGGCACGCCCATCGCCTGGGCGGCCAGCTGGTCTTCGCGCATAGCCTCCCAGGCGCGGCCGATGTGCGAATCCTCCAGGCGGCGATTGACGAGGATGACCACGACGACGATGACGAGGACCAGGAAGTAGAAGCCGACCGCGTAGGAGACTTCGAGCGGCAGGGGCGGGCGTGAGATTGGCGTGATGCCCCGCGGGCCGTTGGTCACGTTGATCGGCTTGTCCAGATTGTTCGCGAGAACGCGAATCACCTCGCCAAAGCCGAGCGTGACGATCGCCAGGTAGTCGCCGCGCAATCGGAGCACCGGCAGGCCGAGCAGGATGCCGGTGGCTGCCGCCATCGTCAGTCCGATCACCAGGAACGGGTAGAACCACCACGACGGCAGCGGAAAGCCGCCGCCGAAGAGCACGTTGCCGTGTGGTGAGCCGAAGATCGCCCACGAGTAGGCGCCGACGGCGAAGAATGCGACATAGCCGAGATCGAGCAGCCCCGCCAGCCCGACGACGATGTTGAGGCCGAGCGCCAGGGCCACGAAGATGCCAACCTGGGTGGCGACCTCGAGGTAATACCCGTTGTAGGTGCCGATCAGCGGCATGAGCACCAGGAGCGCGACGCCGAGCAGGGCGGCGCGCAGCCATCCCGGAACCCGCGCGACATAGGCGTAGAGCAGGCTGCCCTGAAAGATCAGGAACACGAGGATCGACCGCGGGAACAGCGCGACGGCGGCGCTGGACAGCGCGACGTACGCAACGGCCGCGGCCGCAGAGATCACGCGCGCTCTCGCACCACTTCGCCGAGAAGGCCCTTGGGCCGGAAGATCAGGATGAGGATCAGGACGGAGAACGCGAAGATATCCTTGTATTCGGCTCCGAATGCGCCGCCCGTAAGCAGTGACATGTACGAGGCGGCGAACGCCTCCAGAAGCCCGAGGACGATGCCACCGAGCATCGCGCCGGGGATATTGCCGATCCCACCGAGCACGGCCGCCGTGAACGCCTTCAGGCCGGGAGTGAAGCCCGTGTAAGGGTTGATGAGGCTGTATTGCATGCCGAACAAGACGCCCGCCGCGCCGCCCATCGCGCCACCGATCAGGAACGTGAGCGAGATGATCCGGTTGACGTCGATGCCCATCAGACTGGCCGCGGCCTGATCTTCCGCAACCGCGCGGATGGCCGTGCCGATCTTCGTGCGGTTCACGAGCACGTGGAGACCCCACAGCATCAGCAACGCGACGACGATGACGACGAGCGACTTTGCCGAGACGTCGATGGTGCTCGTCAGCTCGAAGCGCTCGTTGAGCGGCTCGATGGTCGGATACACGAGATTGAAGGCATTGCGCCAGAGGGACTCTACGAGACGAATCACGTCCTGGAGGAAGAACGACATCCCGATTGCCGAGATCAGTGGAATCAGCCGCGGCGCCGCGCGCAGCGGCCGGTAGGCTACGCGCTCGATGGACACGGCCAACAAGCCACTCGCGAGCATGCCCGCGATCATCACGCCGAGAAGCACGAGTGCCCACGGCAGGCGCTCCAGGACGCCGGCGTTCTTCAGCCCCAGGAGTATCTCGACGCCGACGAACGCGCCGACGATGAAGATTTCCGAGTGGGCGAAGTTGATGAACTCCAGGACCCCGTAGACCATCGTGTAGCCGAGCGCGATGAGCGCGTACATGAAACCGAGCAGGAGGCCGTCGAGCAGGACTTGCGGGAAGATGCCGACGAGGAGTGCGAAATCCATGGACCGCTCGGCGGCGGCGCGCCGGTGACGACCCGGCGGCGCCGCCGCGGAGTCCGAACTACTTCTTCATGGCCGGGGCAGCGATGGCCAGACGCTTGGCTTCCTTGTTCTCGCTCCACTTCTCGGGATTGTCCGTGGTGACCTGCATGACGTAGTACGACGCCTTCTTGGGATCGCCCTTGTCGTCGAAGTCGATCGTCCCGGTCATGCCGGCGTACTTCACTTTGCGGATGGCGGCCGACACGGCTTCGCGCGAGGGCGCCTTGCCGCCCTTGGTGACTTCTTCGAGCGCCTTGATCGCGATGGCGGTGGCGACGTACGACTCCGCTGCGTACGGCTCGGGGTTCTTGCCGAACTTCTTCTTGTATTCCTCGCCGAACTGCTTGGCCTGCGGGCTCGACGCCGGCGCGGCCGCGGTGGTGTAGTACGTGTTGAGGACGGACTTGCCGCCGATCTTCACGAAGTCGGAGGAATCCATGCCGTCGGGGCCGAGGAACTTCGCCTTGACGCCCTTTTCCCGGGCCTGCTTGAAGAACGGCGCGCCCTGGTCGTAGATGCCACCGAAGTAGACCAGCTCCGGATTCTTCGCCTTGATCGGCGTGATGATCGGGTCGAAGTTCGACTTCTCTTCCGTGCCCTCGAAGCCGAGGATCTTGACGCCCTTCTTCTCCAGATCGTTCTTGAACGCTTCGGCGACACCCTGGCCGTAGGTGGTCTTGTCGTGCAGCACATACGCCGTTTTGACCTTCAGCGTCCCGGCCGCGAACTCGGCGCCCACCGGGCCCTGCACGTCGTCGCGCCCGCACACGCGATTGACGTTCGGATAGCCACGGTCGGTCACCTTCTCGTTCGTATTGGCGGGCGAGATCATCGCGAGGGTGTCTTCCTTGTAGACCTCCGACGACGGGATCGCCACGCCAGAGTTCAGGTGGCCGATTACGACCATGATCGCCTTGTCCGCGATGATGTTCTTCGCGTTCGACACCCCGACGTCGGGCTTTGCTTGGTCGTCATACGGGACCAGCTCGACCTTGAAGCCGCCTTTCTCGAGGTTGCCCTTGAACTTCTCGATGGCGAGCTGGGTGCCGAGCTTGATGCCCTCGCCGAGTGCGGCCTGGCCGCCGCTCAGCGGACTCTGCGTGGCGATCTTGATGGTCTTTCCCTGGGCGGCCGGCCCCGACCCCAGCGGCAGGAGGGCGATGGCCAGCGCCGCGCTGAGGGCGAGGACGCTGCGGATGCGTGTCTTCTTCATGGACTCCCTCCTTGAGCGTTGATGAATCGAGGGTTTGCGCGCCGCCCAAATTTATATAGCGGCGGCATGTGGGCGGTCAAGCCACTCGAGCATCTCCGATGAGCTCGAGGAACCGCCGCGTGGCCACGCCCGGGTCGGGCGCGGCGCACACCGCGGAGATCACCGCCACGCCATCGGCGCCCGCGCGCACGACGTCGGCGACGTTGTCGTGCGTGATGCCGCCGATCCCTATGAGTGGAACGCGGATCTCGCCCCGCAGTTTCCGGATCAGTGCCGGACCCACGAGCTGAAAGTCCGGCTTGGTCGCCGTCGGGAACATCGAGCCGACCGCGACATAGTCGGCGCCGTCGTCGCGCGCGGCGCGTGCCTGTTCGATGTCGTGGGTCGATACCCCGAGCACCATACCCTTCGTCAGGAAGGAGCGCGCGAGGCGGGCAGGCAGGTCGTCCTGACCCACGTGAACGCCGTCCGCTTCGACGGCCACGGCGACGTCCACACGGTCGTTGATGATGAACGTCACCCCCGCGCTTCGACAACGGTCGCGCAGTCGGCGTGCCAGCGGCAGCAGTCGCCCCGATGGCCATTCCTTTTCGCGAAGCTGGACCATCCGGCAACCACCGTCGATCACGGCGGCCAGGAGGGAGTCGAGATCGCGCGCACGCGCCGCCGTCCGGTCGAGGACGACGTAGAGCGTCGGGTTCATTCAGGGGTGCAGGCGGGCGCCGTCCGCGCTGGTGAAGCGGCCTTCGACGAACGCAGGGTCGTTGAGAATCTTCAGGTGGTAGGGAATCGTCGTCTTCACGCCCTCGATGATGGTCTCGCGCAGCGCGCGGCGCATGCGCTCGATGGCCTCCGCACGGTCGCGGCCGCGGACGATGATCTTGCCGAGCAGCGAGTCGTAGAAGGGCGGCACCGCGTATGGTGCCATCAGATGACTGTCGACGCGTACTCCGAGGCCGCCCGGCGGCACCCACGCGGTGACCCGTCCGGCGCTCGGCGTGAAGGTCTCGGGATCCTCGGCGTTGACTCGACACTCGATGGCGTGGCCTTCGAAGCGCACGCCGTCTTGCCGATAGCCCAACGGCTCCCCGGCGGCGATGCGAATCTGCTCCCGGATGAGATCCAGCCCAGTGATCGATTCGGTCACCGGGTGCTCGACCTGGATTCGCGTGTTCATTTCGATGAAGTAATAGCCACCGTCGGCATCGACGAGAAATTCCACCGTCCCAGCGCTGACGTAGTTCACAGCGGCGGCGGCGAGGAGGGCGGCGCGGTGAAGGCCAGCGCGCGTCTCAGAAGGTAGGGACGGCGCCGGCGACTCCTCGATCAGCTTCTGGTGACGGCGCTGCACGGAGCAATCGCGCTCCCCGAGATGCACACGCATCCCGTTGCGATCGCCGAGGACCTGTACCTCGACGTGCCGCGCGCGCTCGATGTATTTCTCGCAGTAGATCTCCGACGAGCCGAAGGCGGCGCCGGCTTCGGCCTGGCACGCGGCAAACGCCTGGGCCGCCGCTCCGTGCTCGCGGACGATACGCATCCCGCGCCCGCCTCCGCCCGCCGCGGCCTTGAAGATGACGGGATAGCCGGCTTCATCTGCGACCTCGAGCGCCTCGGCTTCATTCTTCAGCGGCAGCTCACTGCCCGGGACGACCGGAACGCCTGCCTGTTTGGCGATGACTCGGGCCTGGGCTTTGTCCCCCATGAGGCGAATCGCCTCGGGGCTCGGGCCGATGAACGTCAGACCTGAGGCGCGGCAGATGTCTGCGAACGTTGGGTTTTCGGACAGAAAGCCGTAGCCAGGGTGGATCGCCTCGCTATCGGTCACCACCGCCGCCGAGATGACCGAAGCCATGTTCAGGTAGCTACCGCGCGCCGCGTCTGGCCCGATGCAAATCGATTCGTCGGCCAACCGCACCGGCAGTGACTGCGCGTCCGCCGTGGAATGCGCGATGACGGTGCGGATGCCCATCTCGCGGCAGGTCCGCATCACCCGCAGCGCGATTTCGCCGCGATTGGCGATCAGGATCTTGTGGAACACGCGCTTACTTCGGCTGGAACACCGATGGCACGCGTTGCCACTGGTACACGCCCTTTGCCAGGCTAAGCAGCGTCCAGCGCTCTGGGTAGAGATACCCGAGCGTCGTCTCGATGACGACGTAGCCGGGAAGCTCGGCGTACTGCGTGGCCCACGGCTCCCCAGCCACCTCCATGTACTGGTCGTAGACCACGATCGGGACCGCCTGGGGCGGCATATAGATGTTGCGGATCGGGACCCCCCAGCCCCCGGTCCCCGAGACGCCGGCGTTCAGCAGCGTGGGGTACGCGTTGTTCAATTGGTTCGGCTCGCTCGTAAATGGCACGGTGGGCCGCGTCGTGGGCGGCGTTCCGGGCGGGGAGCCGGCCGGCGGCGGAACCGTGATCGTCACAGGAACGTTCGGATTCACGACGCCGACCTGTGCCCATGCCGGGCTGGCCGCGATGAACATCAATCCCAGAGTGATCAATATGCGCTTCATACTCAACCTCCCAGCTGTCTTCGCCATTGTGATTCCAGCTCGGTCAAACGCCATCCATACACGCGCTCAGCCGCGTTCTCAATAGTCTCTCCCGCCGCGAGACGCGCAAGCAGCGCGCGCATCGACTCCATGCCTCCGCGGTCCAGCAGGTCTCCGACGACGTACAGCGCGAGCTCGTAGCCAGCGCGCGCACGGCGCGCATCGGCTTCCGTGACGAGTGTTTCGAGCCCGCCCAGCGTCAGGCTGCCGGACGCGAGCGCGGCATCCGCCACGCGGCCCTCGAGCGCCTGGGCGAGCCCTTCGTGCAGCCACCGTGGCGCGCGCCCACGCGCGCGACGGTGGATGACGGCGTGGGCGTACTCATGCGTGACGATCCGCTCGAGCTGCGCGCGGCGAGGCAGCGTCGGTCCCACTGGCAGGCGGATGCGGCCGTCGAAGAGCCCATCGACCCACGCGTGAGAGCGGGTGACGTCACTGAACTGCCCACGCTCGTAGAGCACCACGGTGACCGGGTCGGGTCCCGGGTCGCCCAGTTGTGCGACGACACGCGCGCGCGCCGCTTCGAGCGCGCCCACAACCGCCAGTCGTCGCTTGGCATCGAGGCCGCGGCGGTACCGGAGCACGAACGGGCCGGTCGCCTCGCGGACGAAGTCGGACTCCGTCCGGCGCTCCCGCTCGAGCTTGTCGAGCAGCCGACGCGCGTCGGGGTCGGCTGAGTCGATGGCGAGCAGTGCTTCGAGGTGAGCGACGGCCCGAGCGGTCTCGTCGCGGTGATCGTAGAGTCGCGCGAGCAGCATCCTGACCTGAGAGTCCGCCCGCAGCCGCGCGGAGGCCTCCAGGGATCCGAGCGCTTCATCGGTACGTCCGGCGTGGACGGCGGAGACGCCGGCTCCTTTGAGGAGCGCCGGGTCTTCCGGCATCGCGGCGAGCCCCTGTCCGAAGAGCAGCGCCGCTTCCTCCGGCCGTCCCTGCGCCAGCGTACGCCACCCCCACGTCTCGAAGCAGCGGCCGACATTCTCCCGGCGCGCGAGACTGTCGGGCCGTTCACCTGCGGCCTCACTGAATCGGTCGCAGGCACGAGCCAGCTGACCGGCGGCGTAGAGCCGAATCGCATCCTCGGTCAGTGCTGCCGCATCATCGACGCGTGTGACCGGGATGACGGCGTCGGGCGTCGGCGGTCGCTCGATGGTCCACCAGAACGCTGCACCGAGCATCGCGACGCCGGCGATGAGGGGCGCGAGCGCTCGATTCACGGCGGACGCGCTCAGCGCGGCGGCTCGAGCAGGAAAAGCGGTTGCCCGTACTCCACGGGCTGGCCGTTCTCGACGAGAACCTTTACGATGCGCCCCGCCGCCTTCGATTCGATCTCGTTCATCAGCTTCATCGCCTCGATGATGCAGAGGATCTGACCCTCTTTTACGACGTCGCCCTCACGGACGAACGGGTCGGCGGTCGGGCCGGAAGCACGGTAGAACGTGCCGACCATCGGAGCCTCGACGGTCAGCGTCGCGGGCGCGGCGACGTCGGCAACGATCTTTGGCTCGACGGTTGTCGGCGGTGCGCTGGCAACCGTGGGCGCGGGTATCGCGTGCACAACTGGAGCAACGGGTGCCGTGGTGCGCTGGACACGCAATCGTGTACCCGCCGACTCGATTTCGATTTCAGATAGTCCAAGTTCCGCAGCGACGGCGGCCAGTCGACGCGTGAGCTCGACGAGGCGGTCGTCCCCGCCAGTAGGAGCACCGGGCACGGTGTCGCGCTTGGCCATCAGCCGGCCGCCGCTACCCGGCCGAGATACTCGCCGGTGCGGGTATCGACCTTCACCACGTCTCCCTCGTTGAGGAACAGCGGGACCTGGACCACCGCGCCGGTCTCCAGCGTTGCCGGCTTGGTGCCGCCCTGCGCGGTATCCCCACGGACTCCGGGATCGGTGCGCGCGATCGCGAGCTCCACGAAGTTCGGCAGCTCCACGGTCGTTGGAGCGCCGTCGATGTAGAGCACGTCGACCTCGGTGTTCTCCTTGAGATATTCTCGTGCCTCGCCCACCTCTTCGGCCGACATCGACACCTGCTCGTACGTGTCCATGTCCATGAAGTGATAGCGGTCGTCGCGGTAGAGGAACTGCATGTGCTTCTCGTCGTACTCGACGAGCTCCACGCGCTCACCGGATCGGAACGTGTTGTCGATGACCTTGCCGAGCCGCATGTGCTTGAGCTTGGTCCGCACGAACGCGCCACCCTTGCCGGGCTTGACGTGCTGAAAATCGACGATGGCATACGGCTGTCCGTCGAACACGATTCGCAACCCCTTCTTGAAGTCCGCCGTCGAAACCTGCATGGGACGCTCTCAGCCTTTCCGTCGCGAGCGGGCGCGGAGCGCGGCCTCCAGCCGCTCTCGCGCGTCGGTGTTCTCAGGATCCTTTCGTAAGAGCCGCGTAAATACGATCGTCGCCTCGTCGGCCAAGCCCTGATCGAGGCACAGCATGCCGAAGGCGACCGTGACAAACGTGTCATCCGCCAGCAACCGCGCCGTCGCGGAATCGCCGAGCGGCCCTTCGGCGCGCAGCAGGCCGAGGAGTGCCCGAGACTCCCGATCGCCCGGGTCGAGGCTCGCCGCCCGCTCGAGGTGCCGGGCGGCATCGTCGATGCGGCCGAGTCGACGGTGGATCTCCGCGGCGAGCCGATGACATTGTACGTCGTTCGGGCTGACGCGGAGAATGGCCTCGATCTCGGTCAGGGCGGCGCTGAAGTCCCCCCGGCTCATGAGCGCCTTCGCCAGGATGAGCCGAGCGGTGGCGTAATGGGGGTGCCGAACGAGGCCATCGCGACACACGGAAATGGCGTCGTCCACGCGCCCGGCCTTGCGATAGAGGTCTGCGAGAAGAGCAAAGCCGAGGGACCCGGGGTCCTTCGCGACCCGCTCCTCGTACCGCCGGATGGCGGCAGCCAGCGCGGCCTCCGGCGACGACATGGTGGCGCCCGACGGCTCGTCCGCCATCAGGACCCTCCAGCGATCGATACCAGAGCCGCGCGGACATCCGCCGGTGACACGTCATAGACGACGCGAAACACCCCGATCGAGGGCGCCAGCACGAACGGCACACGGCCGTCACGCGCCTTCTTGTCGTGGGTGATCGCCGCAAGGACCGCTTCGGTATCCACCCGGGCGCCGCGGGTCGGCAACCCGACGGCCTGCAGCAGCGCCTGCTGCCGGCGCGCTGTGTCGGCATCGCCGACGCCAAGCCGCTCAGCAAGCCGCGCTTCCGCGACGATGCCGAGCGACACCGCCTCGCCGTGCGTCCACGTGTCGAAACCCGTGGCCGCCTCCAGTGCGTGGCCGATCGTATGGCCGTAGTTCAGCGAAAATCGCCACTCACCCTTTTCCTCCGGGTCGCGCTGGATCACCGAGGCCTTGAGCCGACAGGAGCCGCCGATGATCCGTGTCAGCGTCGGCAGGTCGCGGCGGATGAGCGCCCCGGCCGAGCGCTCGACGTCCTCGAAATAGCTGGCATCGAGAACGATCCCGTGTTTGACGATCTCGGCCAGGCCGGATCGAAAATCGCGGTCGGGCAGCGTCAAGACGACGGAAGGGTCGACGACGACGAGGCGCGGCTGATGGAAGGCCCCGATCAAGTTCTTGGCTTTGGGATGATCGATGGCCGTCTTGCCGCCGATGGAGGCGTCGACCTGGGCGAGGATGGTGGTCGGCAACGGGACGAAATTCGTGCCGCGCATGTACGTCGAGGCCACGAAGCCCGCCAGATCGCCCACGGCGCCGCCGCCGAGCGCGAGGATGGTCGACGTGCGGTCCGCGCCGGCGGCGAGCAAGCGATCCCAGCAGTGCTCGGCCACCGACAACGTCTTGGCAGCCTCGCCTTCGGGCACCTCCAGGACAGTGACGGACAAGCCGGCGGCCTCGAGTCCCGCGACCACCGCCGCTCCGTGCGCCCGAAGAATTGCCGCGTCGGTCATCACGACGGCGCGCGAGCCGACACGCAGCTCACGCAGTCGCGTGCCGATGCTTGCCAGCGCGCCGGGCTCCACGACGATCGAATAGGATCGGTTGCCGAGATCGACCGGGATCACCATCGCGTGTCGATGATAGCGCCGCGAGCGCGCTACCAGCTCTTCAGACTATCCAGATAGGCGCGGTAGTTGTGACGGATCTCGTCGAGGCCGTCGCCGCCGAACTTTTCGAGGAATGCGTCGGCCAGCACGATCGCCATCATGGCCTCGCCGACGATGCCGGCCGCCGGTACCGCACAGACGTCACTGCGCTCGACGACGGCCTCCACCGGCTCCTTGGTGGCCAGATCCACCGATTTCAGCGGCGTCCGCAGCGTCGACAGCGGCTTCATGGCGGCGCGTACCACGATCGGTTGGCCATTCGTCACGCCGCCCTCGAGGCCGCCGGCATTGTTAGTCGACCGTCTGAAGCCTTGACCTGCATCGAAGAGGATCTCGTCGTGGACGCCAGAGCCCGGACGACGCGCCGTCTCGAATCCCATGCCGAACTCGCAGCCCTTGATGGCCTGGATCGAGCAGAAGGCCTGCGCGAAACGGCCGTCGAGACGCCGATCCCACTGGACATAGGACCCAAGGCCGACGGGGCAGCCGAGCGCAACGACTTCGAAGACACCGCCCAGCGTGTCGCCTTTGCCCTTCGCCTCGTCGATGGCAGCGATCATCGCGGCCTCGGCGGCAGGATCGGCGCAACGAACTTCGGAGCTCTCGGCGCGCCGAGCGAGCTCGTCCCAGGAGAAGTCGAGCTCGCCGATGCGCGCTCCGCCGATCTCCGTCACGTGACTCAGCACCGTGATTCCGAATTCGGCGAGGAGCCGCTTCGCGACACCCGCGACCGCCACGCGTGCGGTGGTCTCCCGGGCGCTGGAGCGCTCGAGCACGTTACGGATGTCACGGTGGCCGTATTTCATCGCACCGGCGAGGTCGGCGTGGCCCGGGCGAGGCCGCGTGACCTCTTTCTTCGCGGCGCCGGGCTCGGGGAGGGCGACGCCCATCGTCGCCTTCCAGTTCTCCCAGTCACGATTGGCGATGCTCAGGGTGATCGGCGAGCCAAGGCTGGTACCCCACCGGACGCCGGAGAGGATGTGGACCTGGTCGCGCTCGATCTTCATACGGCCGCCCCGCCCGTATCCCCGTTGGCGGCGGGCGAGATCGGCGTTGATGTCCGCTTCGGCCAACGGCAGGCCGGCGGGTACGCCGTCGATGACGGCCGTCAGCGCCTCACCGTGGGACTCTCCCGCGGTGAGGAAGCGGAAGACTCCCCCCATGGCCGGCTAGCTTACCGCGAAGCGGTACCGCTCTGCAGACCTGCCCGCGGCGCGTCCCGCCGCACGATACTCGGCGTGACGAAGATGACAAGCTCACGATTGGGATTCGTCTGCGTGAGCTTCGACTTAAAGAGCCAGCCCAGGACCGGGATGTCGCCGAAGAGCGGGACCTTCCGGGTCGTCTCGGTGTCGGTGCGCTGCGTGATGCCACCGACGACGAGCGTGTCGCCTTCCTTGACGAGTACCTCGGTCTGGGTCTGTCGCTTGTTGATCGTCGGCACCAGCGCGCCGCCGCCGAGGTTCACCAGGTCACCCGCGGAGTTGTCCTCCACGGTCAGCTTCAATTTGATGCGGTTGATGTTATTAGCCTCGTAGACCACGGTCGGCGTGACGTCGAGACGGAGAGCCGCCTCTTTGAACTGGATCTGCGTTCCCGCCGAGCTCACCGTTGCATAGGGGATTTCGCTGCCGAGCACGATCGACGCCTTGGCGTTCTCGACAGTGACGATCTCCGGCTTGGATAGCGAGCGCGACTTCGTCTGGTTCTCGAGCGCCTGCAGCGCCAAGTTGAGGTTGAAGTTCGTGCCGATGATGCCGAAGGAGATGCCGCCCGTCGGCAGGTTGGTCGGGAGCAGATTCACGGCGTTGCCGCCTAGCGGAAGCCCTGTCAGGAAGCTCACCGGCAACAACGAGGTGAGCGGGAAGTTCTGGTTGGTGATCGGACTGGCGGGGTTGGTGGGTGCGCTCGGGAACAACGCGGTCGGCGTGAGCACGCCGCTGCCGGTGCTGACGACGTCGCCCGCCTGACGGACAACCTGTGCCGTGCCGCTTGTCGACAAGGGCGCGAAGCCCTGGCCGACGAGAATGTTCGAGCCGTCGCGGCGCGCCGAGGCACCGCCCCACTGCACACCGATCTCGAACAGGTCCGTGCGGTTGATTTCGTTCAGCCGCGCTTCGATCTTCACCTGCGGCAGCGGGATGTCGAGATTCTCGCGGATCAGCTTCTTGATCCTTTCGAGGTCGTTGGCGTAGTGCCGGATGAAGATCGAGTTTGTCGGCTTGTGCGCACGAATCGTGATGCCCTTCGCAAGCACGTCGGCCGACGGCGGGACCGCGGCGACAGGCGCCGGCGCCGCGCCGGGCCCGAACACGGCTGAGAAGGGCGGGGCAGGAATGGGCGCGATCGGCGGCGCACTCTGCTGAAGCGTTCCTCCCTTAGGGATACCGAGGATGCCCTGCAGCGTTTCAGCCAGATCTTCCGGATCGGCGTACGCGAGTCGGATCGTCTCTTCCTTCAGAGGACCGCGGGCGACCGCCTCCGCAGCCGCCGCCTCTGCGGCCAGCTGCTTGCCACGCGCTTCGGCCTCCTTCAGCGTCGCCTCGGCCACCTTCGTACGCACGTCCGCCTCGGCCTTCAGCTTGGCCTCCTCGACGCGAGCCTTTGCCTCGCGCTCTTTCGCCAGCTGCTCGGCGGAGACGATTCGAATGACGTTGTCGCGCTCCGTTTTCACCAGGCCGCGCGACTCCATGATCGTGTCGAGTGCCAGGTCCCAGGCGACGTTGCGCAGCGAGATCGACATCTTCCCCTTGACGTCGTCACCGATCACGATGTTGCGGCCGCTCTCAGCGGCCAGAATGCGGAGCAGGTTCACCACGTCGGCGTCTTTGAAGTCGAGCGAGATCAGACGCTGTCCTTCGGCTGGCGCCGGCATGATCGGCGCCGGCGGGGTCGCTGGAGCGGCCTGCGCGACGGGCCCGGCCGGATTCGCGGCCGGTGTCGCCATGGTCGCCGCTGCGGGACGCGCGGGCGCTTGCGCCACGCGAACCTGCGGCACGGGCTTCGCGACCGCAGTTCTGGCCGGCACCTTCGAGTCGGTGTCCTCGGGCTTGTCGGCCATGCCGGCAAGGGCGCTGGACGCCGGCGCGTCCACGGGCGCCTTCGCCCGGGATGAGGCCGGGATCACGATCGCGAGTCCGCCGTCGTCTTCGCGAATGGCATATCCGACCTTGCGATCGAGCTGTACGACCACGCGGGCGACGCCCTTCTTGTATTGGCTACCCCGGATCTGCGAGAGCGGCGACGCCGAAACGTCGAGCGGCGTCTTCCGCCATACGTAATCCGTGTCCTCGAAGTCGATCACGAGGCGCGTCGGCGTGTCGATGAGCTCCGCCTGATACTTAACGGGCGCCGACGTCTTGATGAACACGGTGACCGCGTCGGGTTGCGTCGCGACGGTGATGTCGCTGAGCTTGACCGTGGCTGCCGTCTGCTGCGCCGCCGTCGAGCCGCTCGCGGCGAGAAGAAGCATCAGCACGAAAACCACAACGCGCCGTGTAGTCATGGTTAGTTGGCCGCCAATCGTAGGACGACACGCTGTGCGGGGGTGCCCGCCTTCGGCCCCACCGTGAAGACCACGTTGTCGGCGCCGATTTCCATCAACCGGCCGTCGCCAAGCGTGTCGCCTGGTTTGAGTATGTAACCGATGCCCTCTTGGGTTTCGAGCAGCGCCAGCGTCGAGCGGCGTCCCCGCACGATGCCGGTAAGTTTGGTGGTCGCTACCGCGAGGCCGCCCGTCGTCGCGGACAGCGATACCTCAGTGAACGGGTCCTTGCGACCCTTGTCGTCGTACTTCGGCACGTCCCCACCCGCTATCGTCGGCGCGGCAGGCACAAGCGCCGCGCCCGGCTGATTCGGCTCCGCGGGCTGGGCGGGTTGCTCGATACGCGTGGCAGTGACCGGAGCCGGGGCTGCGGGCGCGCCGATCGGATTTGGAATCGTCGCCGTAGGCGTCGGCGCCGGGGCAGGCGGTGTTCCGCCGCAGGCCGCGAGCGCGACGCAGATCCCGCCGAGCGTGGCGAGCGCGAGTGGCAGCTTCACGAGCTGGCCTCCTTGGCGGGCAACGCCGCCGCCGGCTTCGGAGCCGCCGGAGCGCCCGGTTTCGGCGCAGCCGGCGCGTCACGATACATGTAGGTCGCAAGCGTGAGGTCTGCGCGGAGAGCGTTGCGGCTCTTCGTGAGCCCCGTCAACTTCATTTCGGCGACCTTGACCACGCGCTCGAGGCCCGCCACGCGCTCGAAGAACTGTCCGAGCTGGTGGTAACCGCCCTCGGCCGTGATCGTGATGGGGATCTCAGCGACGTAATCCTTCGGTTTGGGCTCGCGCGGCTGGAAGAGCGACACCCCGAGCCCCGACGCCTGCGCCGCCTCGGAAACCGCGCGGTACAGACCCGGCGTCTCTTTTTCAGTCGGCAGCTTCGCTTTCAGCATGTCGAGCTTGGCCTGCAGCTCCGCCAGCTCGCGCCGGAAGCGCTGCAGCTCGGCAACCTGGGAACGCGACTGCGCAAGCTCGGTGGCCAGCTGCTGGCGCCGGCCTTCGAGGGCGGTGATGTCGACTTGCAGCGGCGCCAGGAGCAGGAACCATCCGCCGGCGCCGATCACGACGAGTCCCAGAACGCCGAGGATGATCTTCGGAAGCTTGGGCCCGTCGACGAAGCTCTGGAGGAACGGAGGCATGGCCATGCCTACACCTCGAACCGGCAGGTGACCTCGAATGTCACCAGGGTTGGGCTCTTGTTCAGGTCCTGCCTCGAGATCACGATGTCGATCTCCTTGAACTTGCCCGACTGCCGCAGGTTGCTCATGAACTCCGAAACGACACGCGTCGAGTACGCCGTGCCGACGATCTTCAGAGAGGTGCCCCGATCCTCGAACGACGTGATCCACAGATCGCGCGGCACCGCGTCGACGAAGGCGTCGAGCAGCTGGACTGGCCGTCCCTGGCCCTGCACCAGCTCGTCGATGATCTGAACGCGCTTACGGACGTCCACCAGCTGCGTCTTGATGTTGGCGCCTTGGCCGAGCGTGGCCTTGAGGGTATCGATCTCTTTCGCGGTGCGGTCGTTCTGGGCGATCAGGCGCGATTTCTCGGAGAAGAAGCTCCACCACGCATAACCGACGCCGAGCACGCTGACGACATAGAGGATGGCGAAGAGCAGGCCGAGCCCGATCGGCAGAGACGGCATCGTGAAGCCCGGGCCGCGGCGTCGTCGCGTCTCGACGGGCGCGAGATTGATCCTGATCACTTCCCTTGCTCCTTGTCTCCGGCGCGCCGCAAGCCGAGGCCGACAGCCACGGCGAGGGCGGGGGCCATCGCGGTGGCCTCCTCGGCGTACGCGGGGGCCACTTCGATGCGTTCGAAGGGCCGCGCAAGCTCGACGGGAATTCCCCAGTTCGATGCAAGATACTCATTCAGGCCGGGCAGCTGCGCGCACCCACCGGCGAGCACGATCTTGCCGATGCGCTCCGATTCAGCCGTCGACGCGAAATAGTCGAACGTGCGCTGGACCTCTAGCGACAGCTCGCGGGAGATCGCCTCGAGCGGCGGCACAAGCGTCTCCCACTTGACCCCGACGTCCTTGCCGAGCTTGGCGTCCTCCGCCTGCTGGAACGAGATGTTCAGCCGCTGGGCGATCGCTTGCGTGTAGTTGTTCCCGCCGAACGGGATGTCGCGCGCGAAGATCGTCGCCCCGCCCCGCACGACGTTCGTCTTCATGATCGCCGCGCCGATATCGATGAGCGCGACGGCTTCGTGGGCCTCACGGGGGAAATTGGTCTCCCACTGGTTGCCGAGGGCGAACCCATCCACGTCGACGATCAGCGGATTGAAGCCCGCCTGGTCGACGACGGCCATGTACTCGTTGACCTTGGACTTCTTCACGGCGACGAGAATGACGTCCATCTGCCCCTGAGCACGCCCGAGGGTGTGATGGTCGATGAAGACCTCATCGATGGCGAACGGGATGTGGTGTTCTGCCTCGAGCATCACGACGTCATGGACTTCTTTGGCCGGAACTTCGGGGATCTGAACCTTCTTGATGATCAGCTCCCGCCCGCAGACGGCGATGGCGGCCTGCGAGCTCTCGATGCCCGCCTTGGCCACCGCCTCCTTGATCGCGTCGGCGACGGTCTGGGTATCGCGGATGGAGCCGTCGGCGATGGTGTCGGCGGGAAGGCCGACGGAGGCCATGCCGGTGACCCGGGGTGTGCCGCCGCCATTCTGAAGCTGAGCAACCTTGACTGCGCTGGTACCGATATCAAGTCCGAACGTGTCGGAACTCCTACGCAGTCTCTTCAAGATGTTCAGCACGTCGTTGCCCTCAGTAGTATAGAAGTATCGATCGTTGCGACCAATCGTTTTCCGCTCTCCAGCGCTTCTGACACGCCCGTTTCGGTGCTCGCCGGCTCGCTAGAGCTCGCGCCAGTTGGTGATCGAATGCAGCGCGCGCATCGCCTGGACCATCTCCACGTTTTGCTTGCTTGCTCGGATCGAGACGCTGCCGCCCGCCGCGCGAATCGAGACTTCGGCGGCACCCGCCGTACCCGACGCACTCGATTCCGATGCGATGGCGCCGCCGCGGATGGTCGTCCGGCCGCGCCCCGCCATGATGAGCGCGGTCGCTCGCCCCGCCACGACCACGAGACCGTCCCATTCGAGGTCGCCGGAGCTCGTCAGCTGCCCGTCCTGCACGACGAGGAGCCCCGCGCCTCTCAGTCCCTGGTCGAGCGTGACGTCACCGCGGACGAAGACCACGCGAGGATCCTGTCGTGAGCCGAGATAGGCCGCCGACGTCGGCCCGCAGCCGTTGCTGACCGTCGGCGCGTTGGTGGCGCCCGTCGCGCCGCCTGTGACGACGACCGGACACGCCGGGGTGCTTTGCAGCACCGTCGTCGCCGGATTCGTAGCGACCGCGCTCACGAAGTCGTCCATGCGGGCCGTCGTGAGGCCGTCGTCCCCCGCCACCGTATCGTGTCCCGTCGCGTACGGACCGGCTGCGGCGCTCCGGCTCCTGCCTTTGACGGCGTCGCGCTGGGAGGGTGTGGCGAGCGCCGATTCGACGGACGCTTCGGCGCCGGGGCGCACCGCGACGCCGTACTTGAGCGGCTGGGCGGTGACGGTCCAATTCGACGTGAGGTCGCAGGCGCCGGCCGCTGCGGAACAGCCATAGTCACGGCCGTCGATGTCGAGCGTCGAAGCGTCGAGCGCGGTGTCCAGCGCCAACCCGGGAATGCTGATGGCGCCAGCGAACTGCGGCACCTCTGCCCGCCGGACCACGACTTCGATCGTCTTGGTGAGGCCGCGGAACGTCCCGGCGGACCGCATGATGACCATGCCGTTCGCGTCGACGCTCGGTGAGTTGTCCATCGGCGGCCGACTCGTGGTGCCGAGCCCAGTGAGCAGGGTGTCCGCGGCGCCATTGTCGTTGCGGATCGTGACGCTGAACGTTCCAGCGGTCCCCGCGCCGAGCGCGGTGTTCGTGAGACCCGCGATCGGCACCCAGGGGCGCGCTGTGGTGGCGCCGGCGAGAAGACCGCTCCAGCCACCGCCGGCTTCGGCCGTCGTGATCAGAACGTTGAATCCCCGCTCGATCCCGGCCTCTGCGAGATAGCGCGCTTGCACCGCAGCGGCGAGATTGCGGGAAATCTGGGGCTCGAGTCTGCTCACGGTCAGATAGACCCCGACGAGTCCACTCAGGCCGAGCAGCAGCACGAGGACGAGAACGAGGGCGATGCCTCGTTGATGGCCCGGTGCGCGCAGGCCACGCCGCAGCGGTGTTGTCACACCCGGGGCCCCAGCACGGTGACCACGTCCACCGCACGTGACTGGTCCAGCGTGCCCGTGCTCGTCACCGGGCGATAGCTCACTCGCACTTCGATCTGCTTGCACGACACTGGCATGCCGGGGCAACCGGTGTCGTTTGTGAGATCCGTGATCGTCGTGGTTCGCGTGTATACGAGGCCGGTGGGCGCGGTGTCCTGGCAGGGCGAGCCGCCACCAGCGGCGTGGCCCGCGACGCAGTACTCGCGCATCGTCCCAACCGCGAGAGCCGGCGCAGAGAAGTCCCGCATCGCCTGCGCGCGTAGCTGCTCGACCCGCTGCTCGGCGAGGAACACCGCCGCCGTCTCGCCGCCTCCCGCGGCGACGCCACTCGTGGCGTGTTGAAAACCGGTGAACAGTGCTAGCAGACCAACCGTCACGAGAGCGGTGGCGATGAGCACTTCGGTGAGCGTGAAGCCGCGAGCCCGGTGCCTTATTGCACGGTCACCCGGCCGGAGGCGGCCACGACGATGTTGCGGGTTCCGCCGTTTGGATTCGTCACGGTGAACGTTCCGGCCAACGCCGCCGCGCCGAGCTGCGTGAACACGACGGGGCCGCCAGACGCCTGCATGCTGTTCGAGAGTCTGATGAGGCCGTTGGCGTCTGTGCCGGTCCCGGTCCAGATCGTCCCGGCCGTGCACGCGGCATTGCTGTTCGATCGATAGCGCATGCTCGTTCCGTTGACTTCCGCGCAGTAGAGCTGATTCCCCGAGATCGCAAGCTGGCGCGCTCGGTTGACGACGGTGGCGAGCTCGGTCGCGGCCGCCGTGGTCGCAGAGGTGCGCCAGTACGACATGAATTGTGGTCCCGCGAGGATCGCGAGAATGCCGATCATTGCGACGACGACGCTCAACTCGACGAGCGAAAATCCGGCCTCGTGCCGTGTCACATCCGCAGTCCGCTGACGTACCATTGCACGACTCCTTCGCCCCAAAACAACGCGGCGGCTCCCCCGAGTGCAAGGAAAGGGCCAAACGGGATTGCGTCCTTACGGTTACGGACGCCGAGGGCGATGAGAGCCACCGCTGACACGCCCCCGAGGACCACGGCGAGCATCAGTGCGAAGAGTGCGATCTTCCAGCCGAGAAAGGCGCCCAGCATTGCGCCGAGCTTCATGTCGCCTGCGCCCATTCCGCCACGACTGGCGACGATAATAACGAAAAAGACGCCGCCACCCAGAACGATTCCGAGGGCGACCTCTGCCCAGGAGAGGTGGCGGGTCGCCACGTTGGCAGTGATGCCTGCCAGAATGCCCGGCAGCGTGATGGCGTCCGGGATGATCTGATGGCGCAGGTCGATAGCCGTGATCGCGACCAGTGCAGCGAGCAGCACAGCCGCCACGACGAACTCGGGCGTCGGTCCGAATTCCAGCCAAGCCAGAGCGAACAGCGCCGAGGTAACCGCCTCGACGATCGGATAGCGCCACGGAATGGGCGCCGCGCACGCGCGGCATCGCCCGCGAAGCAAGGCGAACGACACCACCGGGATGTTGTCGTACCAGACGATCAGCGCGCCACAGCCGAGGCACGCGGATCGTGGCGCCCAGAGACTGCGGCGCTCCGGCAGGCGCGCAATGACGACGTTGAGGAAGCTTCCGAGCGCGAGGCCGAACACAACGACCGCCGCGAGCGCCATCTCAGAGTTGATGCTTGGCGGCCACGTCCCGCGCCGCGGCGGGATGCAGCTGCCTGAGAATCGTGAGCTGCTTGCGCATCTCCGTCGTCTTCCCCGCGGCCCGATATGCGAGAACGAGGCCGATCCGCGGCTCGGGAGCGAACGGCTGCTCGTCCGCGGCGCGGTGCAGCTGGGCGAGCGCTTCGTCGAAGCGCTTCAGACCCACAAGAGCTTCCGCGAGATTCGTGCGCGTCACGACGTTGTGGGCGTCCATTGCGACGGCTTGCCGAAAGTACGGCTCCGCTTCCGCGAATCGCTGCTGCTGATTCAGCGCGAGCCCGAGATTGTTCAGCGCGCCGAGCTCGACCGGGCGGATGTTTAGCGCTCGACGCAACGCCGCCTCGGCTTCGCGTGGACGACTCAGCTGGATGAGCGCCAAGCCGAGGCCGCCGTACGGTTTGTCACGATCGGGCTTGAGCAGCAGCGCCTCCTGGAAGTGCTCGATCGCGATCAATTGCGGCCGCGGCGGCACCGGCGAGCTGTTCACGAGCAGCGCACCGTAGTTGTCGTGACAGATCGAGCAGTCGGGCGTGGCGTAGGTCGCGTGCGTCCACAGCGATTCCGTGTCGCGCCACACCTGGACTTGCGACCACGTCAGGATCCCGAGCGTCGCCAGCAGTGCCCCGAGCGCGGCGCAGGAGGCGGCGAAGAACGGCGGGCGCAGCCTTCCGCTGGCGCGGGCACCGTCGAGCCACACGGCCGCTGCGCCGACGATTACGGCGAACGGCAGGCATGACAGATAGCTGTAACGATCGTGTGCGAGCTGGAAGCCCGCATGCACGAGACCGCCCACCGGGCCCAGCACGATCACGTACCACGCGTAGGCCGCCAGGGCGGCAGGCCAGCGCCCAGCCAGCGCGACGAGCGCGACGCTCACGACTGCCACCGCGACCGCAGCGCTGAGGAATTGCGGGTCCAGCGGATCCACCCGTGAGGGCAGCTCGTACAGCGGCGAGAGATCCATCGGCAGTACGGTCTTCGACACATAGAACACGATGCTATACAGCGCCATCGCGATGCGTGACGGCAGCGGATACTTCGTGGTCGGGGTGAAATACTCATTGTGCCCGACTGCCCAGTACGCGATCGTCGCTCCCGTGATGCCGACGATCATGAACGGTAGCTTCTCGACAAGGATGCGACCGTTTTCGCGCGACCACCACGGGGCTCGTAGACGGCGAAGCGGATACCAGTCGATGACGAGCAGGAGCAACGGCAACGTCATCACGATCGATTTCGAGAGCATCGCCAGCACGAACGCCGCCACCGACACAGTCAGCAGTCCTCGTCGACGCGCGCCCGCGGCGGCCACGGCGCGCAGATACGTCGCGACGCACGTTAGGAAGAACAGCCCCGACAACACGTCCCGGCGCTCCGTCGCCCAGGCGACGGATTCGGCTCGCAGCGGGTGGATCGCGAAGAACAACGCCGCCACAACCGCGCCCACACGCAGCGCTCCCTCCCTCGCCTCTGGCCGTGCGGCGACCAGCAGCCGCTTCGCGACCCAGTAGAAGACGACGGCATTCGCGGCGTGCAGCACGAGATTCGTGAAGTGATAACCGGCCGGCTGCATTCCCCAGATCACATAATCCAGCCCGAGCGTCAGCCACGTGACCGGGATGTAGTGTCCCATCAGCGTCGTGCTGAACATCCAGGCCAGGTGTCGGAGTCCCAGGCCACGGAAATACGGATTGTCGACGAGGTTGGTGTGGTCGTCCCAGCGCACGAACTCGTTTCGGAGGCCGATGGCGAATACCGCCACGACGACCAGCACGATGGCGAGTGGAACGATTCGTTCCGGGAGCGCCAGCACGGCCAGACGGCTCCGCGGACGCGCGGTCACGTCGCTGAATCGCGTGTCGACAGCTCGTTCGTCTATCAGGGTCGGTATTGGCATGTGGTCAAAACGAGAAGGGAGGAGGCCATGAGACCTCCTCCCTCCGGCAGGCCGCGCCGGGATGACCGACGCAGCCCCACCCCGTTAGGGCAGGCTGACGGTGGTTGCGTCACCGCTAGCCGAGATCGTGAACACGCCCGTCGTGGTGTTGGACGTGAGCGCGTACGCGCTCCAGCCCGACGGCGGCGCGGGAACCGTGGACATGAACGGACCGGCCACCTGGTTCTGACCGTTGGTCACCTGCGAGGTGAGCTGGGTCAGCGCGGTGGCGATGATGCCCATATGGGCACCATAGATGGAGACGGCCGAGGCGAGCGCGCGGGCGTCGGCCTGGGCCTTGGCGATACGAGCGCGCTGCTGCACGTTGGCGTACAGCGGCACGGCGATCGCGGCGAGGATGCCGATGATCGCCACAACGATCAGGAGCTCGATC
>Ga0114129_10001131_pt1 | contig 35230 bp, 28 predicted proteins | sample RhiMetdeltSRZDD1_FD_80071 | JGI IMG/M metagenome (GOLD analysis project Ga0114129, IMG submission 80071) | Populus rhizosphere microbial communities from Tennessee, USA - Rhizosphere MetaG P. deltoides SRZDD1 (version 2) (version 2) | ecosystem: Host-associated > Plants > Roots > Rhizosphere >...
AGCCATCTGGACCTCGCCGGCAAAGAGCAGCTTCGCGTCTCGCGCGTGGATCTGGACGTGGTCGGCAGCCAGCAGGACTTTTCCAAGACGCCCGCCTTCACGACGGCCAGCACCGGCAAGACGCACTGGAGTCCCGTCTACCTCAAGAACGAGGCCGAGCCGTACGTCACGCTCGCCGTTCCGGTGGGCAAATATGCCGTGGAAGTGACGACCGCCGAGGTCAACCTCGCCACGGTGCTCAAGATCGTCTCGCAGATCGAGGTTGGGCGGGGGGGATACGCGTACGTCGTCGATTCGCGCAATCACCTGGTCGCGCATCCCGATGGGCGCTTGCTGCGAATGCAGCGTGATCTGTCACTGCTCGAGCAGGTCAAGCTGGCGCGGGCAGAGCGTGCGACGGACACGTCCAGCACCGTCGTCGCCGACGGCCTCACAGGCGGACGGATGCTCGCCGCGCATGCGGCGATCGCGCCGCTCGACTGGCTCGTGTTCGTCGAGCGCCCCGCCGCCGACGCCTACGCGCCACTGCAGGCGCCGATCATCCGCAGCGTCGTCATCTTCGTGCTGGGCCTGGCGCTGTCGGTCCTGGCCAGCGTTCTGCTAGCCCGCCGCATGGTCGCGCCGATCCGGGTGCTCCAGGAAGGCGCAGCGCGCATTGGCGCGGGCGACCTTGGTCACCGCATCGCCGTCCGCACGGGTGATGAGCTCGAGGCGTTGGGCGACGAGCTGAATCGCACTGCCGGCCAGCTCGAAGAGTCGTACGCCACGCTCGAGCGCCGGGTGCAGGAGCGAACGCGCGAGCTCGCCCAAGCCAACGCGGGGCTCACCGAAGCGCTGGAGCAGCAGACGGCGACGGCGGAGATCCTGCGCGTGATCTCGAGCTCGCCGACCGACTTGCAGCCGGTCCTCGACGCGGTGGCCGAGAACGCGGCGAGGCTATGCGGCGCGGCCGACGCCAATATCTTCCAGGTACAGGACGGGTTCATGCTTCTGGTCGCCTCTCGTGGCGAGATTCCCTCGCCGCCGACGCGCAAGCGCGCGGTCGACCGGGGGTCGGTTCCGGGACGGTCGGTCGTCGAGCGCCGTACGATTCACATTCACGATCTGGCCGCCGAGCCGGAATCGGAGTATCCGATCTCGATCGCTGCGCAGCGGGAGATCAACCACCGCACGACCCTGGCCACTCCCCTCCTGCGGGAAGGCGTCGCCATCGGCGCGATCCTCATCCGGCGCATGGAAGTGCGGCCGTTCTCGGAAAAGCAGATCAAGCTCCTGGAGACCTTCGCCGACCAAGCGGTCATCGCGGTCGAAAACGTCCGGCTCTTCACCGAGCTGCAGTCGCGCAACAGCGAGCTGCGCGTCGCGCTGGAGCAGCAGACGGCGACCGGCGAGATCCTGCGCGTCATCAGCGGATCGCCGACCGACGTGCAGCCAGTCTTCGACGCGATCGTGCAGAGCGCGACGCGACTGTGCGGCGCGGCGTTCGCGGCAGCGTTCCGATACGACGGTCAGCAAATGACCTTCACGGCGCATCACAACATGACCGACGACGAGCTGGACATCATGCGGCCCCACTTTCCGCAACCAGCCACACGCGGCGCGGCCACCGGACGGGCGATGCTCGAGCGCCGAATCGTCCACATCCCCGACATCCGCGAAGATCCCGAATACACGAGCCCGCTGCGGCGAGCGCTGGGATCGGGATTCCGCACGGTGCTGGCGGTCCCGATGCTGCGCGACGGCGAGCCGATCGGCGCGCTGGGATTGTGGCGACGCGAAGTCGCGCCCTTCAGCGACAAGCAGATCGAGCTCGTGTCGACTTTTGCCGACCAGGCCGTCATCGCCATCGAGAACGTCCGTCTCTTCACGGCGCTGGAGGCGCGCAACAGCGAGCTGCGCGTCGCGCTGGAGCAGCAGACGGCCACGAGCGAGCTGCTCAAGGTGATCGGACGCTCGACGTTCGATCTCCAGCCGGTGTTCGAGACGCTGGCCGAGAACGCCGTCCGGCTGTGCGAGGCCGAGCGCGCGTTTATCTTCCGCTTCGACGGTGAAGTGCTACGAGTCGCCGCCACGCACAACGTCTCAGCCGCGCGCAGGGACTTCGCCCAGCGGAACCCCATTCGTCCGGGACGCTACAGTGCTGGTGCACGCGCTGCGCTCGAGCGACGCACGATCCACATTCACGACATCCAGGCTGATCCCGAGTACACGTACCAGGTCGGGCAGACCGACCCGACTCCCACCCGAACCGTATTGAGCATCCCGATGCTCCGAGTGGATGAGCTGCTCGGCGTGATCACCATTTTTCGGCAGGTACTCCGGCCGTTCAGCGACAGTCACATTGCGCTGATGGAAACCTTCGCCGACCAGGCGGCCATCGCGATCGAGAACGCGCGCCTGCTCAGCGAGCTGCAGGCGCGTACCGGTCAGCTGACCCGCTCCGTCGAGGAGCTCAAGGCGCTGGGTGAAGTCAGCCAGACGCTCAACTCGACGCTGGATCTCGAGACCGTGCTGAGCACGATCGTCTCCCGCGCCAACCAGCTCGCTGGTACGGAGACGTGCAGCGTCTACGAGTACGACGAGCAGCGCGAAGAATTCCATCTGCTCACGAGCAACAACCTCGCTGATGAGGTGGTCGCCGTTGCCCGGCGCTCGCCGATCCGGCGGGGTGAAGGTGTCGCGGGGCGCATGGCCGTGACCCACGAGCCCGTGCAGGTGGCCGATATCGCCGCACCGGGCGCGTATCAGGGCCCCCTCCGCGACGTCCTGTTGCGGGCGGGAACCCGCGCGCTGGTAGGCATTCCACTGCTGCGCGAAAACCGCCTCATCGGCGGCCTGACCGTCACGAAGAAGACGCCGGGCGAGTTCTCGCCCGAAGTCATCGAGCTGCTTCAGACCTTCGGGAGTCAGTCCGCGCTGGCGATTCAGAACGCGCGGCTCTTCCGCGATTTGCTCGCCGCGCAGCGCGAGGCCGAGAGCGCGAATGAGGCGAAGAGCGCGTTCCTGGCCACCATGAGCCACGAGATCCGGACGCCGATGAACGCGGTGATCGGCATGAGCGGGCTGCTGCTGAACACGGACCTGACTGACGAGCAGCGCGAGTACGCCGAGATCGTCCGCTCCAGCGGCGACGCCCTGCTGACCGTCATCAACGACGTGCTCGACTTCAGCAAGATCGAGGCGGGGCGGATGGACCTCGAGTCTCAGCCGTTCGACCTTCGCGACGGTGTGGAGGCCGCGCTGGATCTCGTGGCGGCGCGTGCCGCGGAGAAGGGGCTCGATCTCGCCTACGTGATCTCGGATGACACGCCACCCGCGATCGTGGGCGATGTCACGCGGCTGCGCCAGATTCTCCTGAATCTGCTCAGCAACGCCGTCAAGTTCACGGCGGAGGGCGAGGTGGTCCTCTCGGTTACCGCGAAACGTCTGGACTCTGACCGGGACTACGACGTTGCGTTCTCCGTCCGCGACACCGGCATCGGCATCCCGCTAGACCGCATCGGTCGCCTGTTCGAGTCGTTCAGCCAGGTCGATGTGTCGACGGCGCGCAAGTACGGCGGAACCGGCCTGGGACTCGCGATCAGCAAGCGGCTCACCGAGCTGATGGGCGGCGTGATGAGCGTCGAGAGCCGTCCGGGTCACGGCTCGGAGTTCCGGTTCACCATCCGCGCGGCGTCCGCAGAGGGCGCCGTCCGTCCCCGGCGCGAGCTTCGCGGCGCCCAACCCACGCTCGCCGGCAAGCGCGTGCTCGTGGTGGACGACAACGAGACCAATCGGCGGATCCTCGCCGCGTACGTCGACACGTGGGGCATGACGGCGCGCCTGACCGGCTCGCCACGCGAGGCGCTGACCTGGATCCAGGCCGGCGAGCCGTTCAACGTCGGCATCCTGGACATGCACATGCCCGAGATGGACGGTGTCGCGCTGGCGACGGCCATCCGCGAGCATCGACCGCCGGCGGCGCTGCCGCTGCTGCTCTTTACCTCGCTCGGACGACGCGAGGCCGGCGGCGACAGCGTGGGCTTCGCGGCGCACCTGATGAAGCCGATCAAGCCGTCCCAGCTGTTCGACGCGCTCGTCGCCGCCGTCGCGAGTCAGCCGACCCGTGTCGACAAGCGCACACCGTCGCGGCTCGAGCTGGATCCCGAGATGGCGCAGCGCCATCCGCTGCGCATTCTGCTGGCCGAGGACAACGTGGTGAATCAAAAGCTGGCGCAGCGACTCCTCGAGCAGATGGGCTACCGCGCCGACGTGGCGGCCAACGGGCTCGAGGCGATCGCGGCCATCGAGCGACAGCCGTACGACGTGGTGCTCATGGACGTGCAGATGCCGGAGATGGACGGGCTCGAGGCGTCGCGGGAGATCACGCGACGCTGGCCGCGTGAAGGCCGCCCACGGATCGTCGCGATGACCGCCAACGCGATGCAGGGCGATCGTGAGCTGTGCCTGGCGGCCGGGATGGACGACTACGTGAGCAAGCCGATCCGTGTGGAGGAGCTGATCGCGGCGCTCGATCGCACGGCGCCGCACAGCCCTGAGCCCGCGCGGACCGAGCGACCGACGTGCTGGACACGAGCGCCGTCGAGCGGCTGCGCGCCACAATGGGCCAGGGCTTCGAGGAGCTGCTGTCCACGTTCCTCGAGGATTCGCGCGAGCTGGTCGACACCATCCGCCGCGCGCTGGGCCGGAAGGACACCGACGCCTTCCGACGCGCGGCGCACTCGCTCAAGTCCAACGCCGCCAGCTTCGGCGCGACGACGCTGTCGAGCCTGGCGAAGGAGCTCGAGACGCTGGCCAGGTCCGGCAGCGTGGACGGCGCGGCGCCGCGCGTCGAGCGGCTGGCCGTGGAGTGCGAGCGTGTGGCGCGGGCGTTACGCGAGGTCGACGGTGAGCCCCGCTCGTAACGACGACAAAGGCGATCTGCTCGTCGTCGACGACAATCGTGTCAATCGCCTGCTGATCGCCCGGACACTGGAGCAGCTCGGGCATCGCGTCACCTTCGCGGAGAACGGACGGCAGGCGCTCGAGGCGCTGCGCGCGCGCCCCGTCGATCTCGTGCTGCTCGACATCGAGATGCCGGAGATGAACGGCTACGAGACGCTCGACGCGCTGCAGGCCGACCCGAAGCTGCGCGACATCCCCGTGGTCATGATGTCGTCGGTGGAGGAGGTCGACAGCGTGGCCCGCTGCATCGAGGCGGGCGCCGAGGACTACCTGTTCAAGCCGGTCAATCCCGTGCTGCTCCGGGCGCGTGTGGCGTCCAGCCTCGAGAAGAAGCGCCTGCGCGATCAGCAGCGCGAACTGTTTCGAAAGTTCGCGACCGCCGAGGTGGCGGAGGAGCTGATGTCGAGCGGGTTCGCGCTCGGCGGCAAGCACGTCGACGCCACCGTGATGTTCTCGGACATTCGCGGCTTCTCGGGCCTCGCGGAGTCCCTGCCGCCGGCGGAGACCATCGAGCTACTCAACAGCTACTACACGCTGATGTTCGACGCCATCGAGAGCCAGGGCGGCGTCGTGAACCAGATCGTCGGGGACGGGCTCATGGCGCTGTTCGGCGCTCCGCTGCCTCGCGATGATCACCGGGCGCGCGCGGTGCAAGCGGCGCTGGAGATGCTGGAGCTGGTAGCTGGGTTCGAGCGCGAGCAAGCCTCGCGCGGCAAGCCCGTGATCAAGATCGGGATCGGGATCGCGTCCGGAAAGGTCATCGCCGGTTACACAGGCACGGAGCGGCGCGTGACCTACACCTGCGTGGGCGACACCGTCGTCATCGGCGCTCACTTGGAGCAACACACCAAAGTCCTCGGCCGGCCGATCCTGATCGACGAGACCACGCGCGCCGGACTGAGCGGCACGGTCCGCGTGGAGGACCACGGGACCGTGCAGCTCAAGACGCGCAGTCAGCCCGTGCGGGTGTTCTCGGTCGTTCCCGGAAGCTGACTCAGGCCGCCTTGATCTCTATCGACTTGCCAGCCGCCTGCGCAGCCTTCGGGACGTGCACCTCCAGCACGCCGTTCTTGAACGTGGCCTTGATCTTGTCCGGATCGATCCCGCTCGGCAGGGTCATCGTCCGTGTGAAGCTGCCCGACCAGCGCTCGCGCGAGTAGTAATCCTCCTCCTTCCCCTCGTGCTCCTCCTTGCGGCTGCCATGGATCGTGAGCATCCCGTTGTCGACGTTGACCTGTAGGTCCTTCTGTTCGAGGCCCGGCAGGTCGGCGCGGAGCACGATCTCGTCCTTTTTGTCGATCATGTCCACGGCCGGCGACCAGCCGCGGCCCTCTGCGCCGAAGCGCGGTATCCAGTCGTCGAACACCCGGCTCAACATGTCGTCGAACGAACGAAACGGCTCGCTCCCCCGGCGCGCCATGCCCCATGGGCGCCATCTCTCGATCGCCATGTTTTGACCTCCTTTGATCGAGATTCGTCGCGCGGCGTCTTGATCGACGGCGCGACGAGGGAGAGGGCAGCAATCGATATGCCCCTGACTTTTGTTGCGGCCGAGCCGTTACGGCAGAAGATCCGCGACGCGGATGCGAGCAGCCGGCGCCGCCAATGGTATGACGATGGCCTCGGCGCTGAACGTCTCGATCGCCGCGTAGCCCCACCGTCGACCTGTCGGCCCGGGCCGGGCGGGCTCGCGACGGATTTCGACCACGCGGTCGATCAGGTTCACGATCCAGTAGTCGGCGATTCCGCCACGCGCATAGGCAGAAGCTTTGCGTCCCCGGGCCACGCCGAGACCCGATAGCGCGACCTCGACGATGAGGGCCGGGTGCGTCGGATGCGCATGGGTGTAGTCGCGCGGCGAACCGCGGATGACGCAGACGTCGGGTTCGGGCTCGGACCGGGCATCGAGGCCGATCGGACTCTGCACCTGAACGAACCAGCCGTCTCCGAACGCGCGCTCAAGCGTCCTGGCGACGAGCAACACAGACGTGCGGTGCGGGCTCGACTGCGGCTCCTTCACGATCAGCAACCCGTCGAGCAGCTCGATCGGGTCGTCCTCGTCGAGAATGCCGCGATCGAGCAACTTGGCGTACTCGCGCCGCGTCCAGCGATACAGCGCCGGCCGCGCGGTCTGCTTCATGCGCGCATGCTATCGGCGCGTCCCGCGACGGTCAATGTCGCCGCGGCGATACTCCCGCCCGCGCGCGAGTCGAGCGCTGGCGGCGGCAAGCAGATCCGCCAGCCGCGTCAGTGCCGGCGGGCGCCGGGCCGCTGCACGCCAGACCAGCGCCACGGGCAGCGTGGGGACGCGCGCCGGGGTGCTGACGACGCGCGCGGCGGGCGCCTCGGCCAGCGCGAGCGCGGGCACGAGCCCGATGCCGAGCCCGCCGGAGACGTACGAGAGCAGCAGTGAGACGCTCGGCACGTCGATCGTCGAGACGGGACGAATCCGCTCGTCGGCGAGGTACTGATCCAGCACGGCGCGGCCGCGGCTCTCGGCGGCGAGGCGCAGCACCGGCTCGCGGCGCAATCTTTCGTTCAGCGTCGTGCGATCACCGCGTCCGCCGCGCGGCCCGACCCACACGAACGGCTGGTCGAAGAGGTGACGATCCTCCAGCCCGCGCGGCGTCTCCTGACCGGTGACGACGGCGAGGTCGACATCGCCCGCGGCCACGAGACGTACGCCGGCACGCGAATGCGTCGTGACGATCTCGAAGCGCACCGGCGGCTCCTCGTCGAGCAGGTCACGGAGCACCGGCGCGAGCAGCGCCTTGCCGAGATAGTCGCTGGCGGCGACGCGCAGCGTGGTGGTGGGACGGCCGGCCAGCTCGGCCAGCTGGCCGAAGGCGACCTCGGCGCCGCTCCACAGCTCGCGGACGACCGGCACCGCCGCTTCACCGCTGGCGGTCAGACGTACGCCGCGTCCGGCGCGCTCGAAGAACTTGATCCCGAAGTGACTCTCGAGCCGCCGGATCTGCTGGCTCACCGCGGAGGAGGTGATGTGTCGCTGGCGCGCCGCTGCGGCCACGGACCCCGTCCGCGCCACGGCCAGCAGCGTCTCGAGCGCAGGAAACAGCGCGGCGTCGATCATGTAGCACAGTTTAACATTCGGTGCAGAATCTACGACTGGACTACACAGTAGTGGTGAGGCACCATACGCCGTCTCCGGCCGACCGGCGCCGCGCTTGCCGGCGCGGCCGGAGCCCCTGGCCCACATATATAAGGAAGAGGGTTTTCATGGCACGCACGCTGTTCGACAAGGTTTGGGACGCGCACACGGTCCGCACGCTCCCGTCCGGCCAGACGCAGCTCCTCATCGGCCTGCACCTGATCCACGAGGTCACGACGCCGCAGGCGTTCCAGATGCTGAAGGAGCTGAAGCTCAAGGTGCGCATGCCGGAGCGCACGTTCGGGACGCTGGATCACATCATTCCGACGACGGACCAGACGCGTCCCTACGCCGATCCGATGGCCGAAGACATGGCCGCGCACATGTACCGCAACATGAAGGAGTTCGGCCTGCCGCTGTTCGACATGGCCTCCGGCCAGCAAGGCATCGTGCACGTCATCGGGCCCGAGCTGGGGCTCACGCAGCCCGGCATGACCATCGCGTGCGGCGACAGCCACACCTCCACGCACGGCGCCGTCGGCGCGATCGCGTTCGGCATCGGCACCACGCAGGTGCGCGACGTGCTCGCCACGCAGTGCCTGGCGATCGCGAAGCCGAAGCTGCGCCAGGTGCGCGTGGACGGCGCGCTCGCGAAGGGCGTGTACGCCAAGGACGTGATCCTGACGATCATCAATCGCCTCGGCGTGAAGGGCGGCGTGGGCTACGCGTACGAGTACGCAGGGCCCGTGATGGAGCGCATGACGATGGAGGAGCGCCTCACCGTCTGCAACATGTCGATCGAGGGGGGCGCGCGCTGCGGCTACGTCAATCCCGATCAGACAACGATCGACTATCTCCGCGGGCGGCCGTACGCGCCCGCCGGCGACGCGTTCGATCGTGCCGCCGCGTGGTGGAAGAGCGTGGCGACCGAACCCGGCGCGTCGTTCGACGATGTGAAGACGATCGACGGTGCGTCGATCGAGCCGGTGGTGACGTGGGGCATCAATCCAGAAATGTCGGTCGGCGTGTCGCAGCGGATTCCCTCACCCGAGTCCGCGCCGGAGGCCGAGCGGCCGACCTACCGCGAGGCGCTCGCGCACATGGGCTTCGAGGCTGGCCAGCCGATCAAGGGTGCCAAGATCGATGTGGCGTTCGTCGGCTCGTGCACCAACGGCCGTCTCTCGGATCTGCGGATCGCCGCGGAAGTCGCCAAGAAGGGCAAGGTCGCCAAGAACGTGCGCGCGCTGATCGTGCCGGGCTCGCAGCAGGTCGCCAAGGCCGCCGAGGCCGAAGGCCTGCACGAGATCTTCCAGGCCGCGGGGTTTCAGTGGCGCAAGGCCGGCTGCTCGATGTGCCTGGGCATGAATCCCGACCAGCTCGTCGGCCGCGAGATGAGCGCGTCGTCCAGCAATCGCAATTTCATCGGCCGCCAGGGCAGCCCGACCGGCCGGACTCTTTTGATGAGCCCGGCCATGGTCGCCGCCGCCGCCATCAACGGCGCCGTCGCCGACGTGAGGGAGACTCTTCGATGAGCGTGGATTACAAGCGCCGCCAGATCGTCGGGCGCGGCATTCCCGTCGCGGGCAACGACATCGACACCGACCGCATCATTCCCGCGCGTTTTCTCAAGGCGGTGACGTTCGAGGGCATGGGCGAGCACGCGTTCGAGGACGCGCGCAAGCAGAACCCGGAACACCCGTTCAATTCGCCGGCGTACCGCGGCGCATCCGTCCTGGTCGTCGGCCAGAACTTCGGCTGCGGGTCTTCGCGTGAGCACGCGCCCCAGGCGCTCATGCGCTGGGGCATCCGCGCCATCGTCGGTGGCTCGTTCGGCGAGATCTTCTTCGGCAACTGCGTCATCCTCGGCATTCCCTGCCTTCGCGCCTCGCAAGAGGACCTGGAGTGGCTGCAGAAAGCCGTGTCTCGCGCGCCGGGTGATGCGGTGACCGTCGACGTCGAGAAGCAGGAGGTCCGCTTCGGCGAGCGCGTGATCAAGGCGACCGTCCCGGACGCGCCGCGAAACCAGTTGGTGGGCGGGACGTGGGATTCGACCGCGGTGCTGCTGGAAGCCGGCGCGGCGATCGAAGCGACGGCGGGGCGGCTGCCGTACGTGAAGGGGTGGTGATCCGCGGCTAATCGGGCGCGCTGAGGCGTGGCTTTGCTGGCACCAGTCTTGCGCCTAACTGTTCACGACCGTGAACACTACACATCTGACGCGCTGGGGGATGATGGGTGTTGCAACGATCGTGGCCAGCGCTGCGCTCGCTGGATGGACCGCGGCGCAAGCGTCCAACCTCAGCCGCGACGCCCTCGACCCGCTCACCGCGTTGCAGTTGCACTGGCCTGTGCGTGGATCGATCAATTCCGGTTTCGGAACACGGCGATCGTTGGGGGGGAGGGGCGACGTTCACACCGGCGTCGATATCGGCGCTCGCGCCGGAACGCCTGTCCAAGCGCCCGCGAGAGGCATCGTCGCTTTCGCCGGCTGGCGGAATGGGTACGGCCGGACGATTATTCTTGAGCACGGACGCGGCGTTCAGAGCCTCTATGGTCACCTGTCCAAGTTTGTCGTGAAGCGAGGCCAGGAGGTCGACCAGGGTGCCACCATAGGTCTCACCGGTAACAGCGGGCATTCGTCGGGACCGCATCTTCACTACGAGGTTCGGGTCAACGAACGGCCCGTCAATCCCCGAGGCCCCGGATCTACTGTTGTCGTTGCCGCTCCGTCCGCACGACGTTCCCACATGGTGGCGTCCAAGGAGCCAACGATGGCGCCCTGAGGTCCCTCTACGCCTCCGGGAGCAGCTCCCGAATCATCTCAAGCAGCTCACGGGGGCTATATGGCTTCGCTAGATAAGCAGACGCCCCAGCATCCTTCGCCTTCTGATGGTCACCGCTGAGTGCGAAGGACGTGATCGCGATAATCGGGGTATTCGCCGTTTCGACGGCCTGGCGCAATACCCGCATCGCCTCGAGACCCGAGATCTTCGGAAGCTGGATGTCCATGAGAATGAGATCGGGGCACTCCGCTCGGGCCATCGCGATGCCCGCGTCTCCGTCGGTCGCCTCGAGCAATCGGTAGGCGGTGCGACGGAGCATGTCCCGGACAATCTTCCGATTCAGCTCGTTGTCTTCGACATAGAGGATCGTCTTGGCTTTCATACTGGCTTCGGAGCCTCTACCCGAAGTGGGATCGTAAACCAAAAGGTCGATCCCTTACCGATCTCGCTTTCCACCCAAATGCGGCCGCCGTGCATCTCGACGATCTTCTTCGTGATGCTGAGCCCGAGCCCCGTCCCACCGAACTCCCGCGTGATGGTGGCGTCGCCCTGGCGAAACTCCGCGAATATGGTGTCCAGCTGGTCTTGCGCGATGCCAATGCCAGTGTCCGTCACACGATAATAGAGGAGGTTCCCCCGAAGCTCGACGGCGATCTCTACGCGCCCCTCTCGCGTGAACTTCAATGCGTTTCCAGCGAGGTTCATCAGGCACTGGGTGATGCGTCCGGCGTCGCCCAGCGCTGTCGGAAGGTCGGGCGGGACCGCCGTGACAAAATCGATGCCCTTCTGCGCGGCAAGCGAGCCCAGGGAGGCTCTGACTCGCTCCACGGTGTCCTGGGCTACGTAGTCCGTCGGCGTCAGCTCCATCCGCCCCGCCTCGATCTTCGAGAGATCCAAGACGTTATTGATGAGGCGCAAGAGATGCTTTCCGCTGTTCTGGATATCCGTCAGCGGCACCTTGACGTCCGGCGGCACGTCGCCATAGATGCCGTCGAGGATGAGCTCGTTGAATCCGAGAATCGCGTTCATCGGCGTCCGCAGCTCGTGGCTGACGTTCGCGAGAAATTCGGATTTGTGCCGACTCGCGGCTTCCAGCTCGCGGTACACGCGTCCGAGCTGGTCATTCATACGGTTCAAGTTCGCGGCGAGTGCGCCCAGCTCGTCGCGATTCATCACAGCCACATGTCGCGAAAAATCGCCTGCTGCGATCTCGCGCAGACGCGTGTCCATGCGCTGCACGGGATCAATCAGCGACCACGAGATGGCGTAACCGAGGACGAGTGCAAGCCCAATGCTTGCGACGGCGAAGCCGATGACGACCCAGCGCGACGTACGGTACGCCTCTTCTCCTGCCTCGATGCTCGCGACCATATCGGCCTCGGCCCGGTTCACGAGCTGGTTCGTGACACGTTCGAGGCGATCGGCCAGCGGCCCGGCCTGGGTGAGCTGCAGCTCCCGCCCTTCCGCCACCTTTCCTCGGCGGATCAGCTCGACGACGTGTGTGACGACCGCGATGAACTTCTCGTAGTCGTCTCGCACCTGCGCGAGCAGCTCGACCTCATCCTTGGCCACGAACTGCAGCCGGTCCAGGTCGTAACCGAACTGGTTGAGCTGCCGCAGGGTCGCGTCGAGCGTTCGCTCTTCGGGCACCACGAGGGCGGAGGAGACGCTGTAGAGCTGGCTCGTCGTGTCGTGCTGCAGCTGCCGGTAGGCGGCGATCTTGCGCTGGAGCTTCACGAGGTCGTCCGCGCGGCGGTTCACGCCGCTGAGCACCTGGAGCCCGACCGCGCCCACGATGATGAGGAGCAGGACGATGATGAGGAACGCCGCCAGCAGCTTGGCGTGCACCGTGGCGGGCACGCGCGCGACGAGTCGGAGCGCCCAGGCTTTCAGCGCTCACTCCTCGCGCCGCCGAGCGCCTGGCGTTCCCGGATCAGGGATCGGAGATCACGCAGCATCTCGTCCGGATCGAAGCGCACGCCGAGATACTGCACACGGAGCATCCCGCGGCTATCGACGAGCGATGTGAGAAATGTATGATCGACATCGCCGCGCGCCGATTTCTTGTAGTAGACGCCGTAGCGCTTCGCCACCTCGTGGATCTCGGCGGGTGCCCCCGTGAGGAACGCCCAGCCTCGCAGATCGGCGCCGTGCCCATGCGCGTAATGCTTCAGTACATCGGGGGTGTCGCGCTCGGGATCGACCGTGATCGAGGCGAAGAAAACTCGCGGGCCGAAGTCGGTACCGAGCCGTGTCTGTAGCCCCGCCATCTTCGCCGTGAGGAGTGGGCACGTATCCGCGCAGCTCGCGTAGATGAACGTCAGGGCCACCACCTTTCCACGCAGATCGTGCAGCGATACGCGTGCCCCATCCTGGGTGGTGAGCGTGAACGCCGGTGCCGGTCCCATGAGGGGCAGAGCCTCGTCCGCGGCCGCGCGCACGACGATCACCGCCGCGAGGGACGTCAGAGCGAGCACGAGGCTGAGAGCGCGGTGGCTCAGCTCTTCAGCTCCTTCTTGAGCTCGTTGACGAACCGCCAGTCGGTTCCCTGCGCGATGAGCTTCTGCGGTGCCGACTTGACCATTCGCGCCTCGTGAAGGCGAAGGCCATAGAAGCGGAGCGAGTCCTCCGGATCGTAGACCCGCCACTTGTTGTACGGAACGTCCTTCATGGTCCCGAGCGCATAGTCGTACCGCGATGTGAAGCCGCCGTCGACGAGGGCGCGAGCGGCCCGCTCAGGCTCCAAGGCGCAGATGTCGGTCGCCTTCAAGATTGCCCGCAGGGCCCGCTTGGTCGCGATCGGATGTTTGCGAACGAACTCACGATGACCCGCCGCCATGCAACAAAAGTACTGCGACCACGGCCGATCGACCGTGCTGTTCACGACGACGTGTCCGATCTTCCTGGCGCGGAGCTCTTGAGTGTCCGGCGGAAAGGCAAGGTACGCGTCGACCTTCCCCTCCGCGAGGAGCTGCTTGCACTCGGCGGCGGGATGCTCGACGAATTTGACGTCCTTGTGTGGATCCAGCCCCACGTGGGCAAGCATCGTGGACAGGAAGACGTGGGCGGGTTGACCCAGCTCGGTGATCGCGACGGTCTTGCCGTTCAGATCCCGGATCACGCGAACGCGGTCCGCCCCGAACAGCTCGAAACAGCCGGGATGCACACCGCCCAAGACCGTGACGGGGTCCCCGGCGTCCAGCTGGATGAGCAGCGGCGCGACGAAGTGCAGCGAGACATCGACGCCCCCCGATGCCAGGAGCTTCGATATACCCGCGACCGTCGTCTTGACGTACTTGATCTCGCTGAATCCGTCAGCCTTCAGCAGCCCCTCGACGATGTATTGGGGAGCCGTGCAGATGCTCGGCGAGTGATAGAGCCTCAGTCTCGTCGTCTCCGGGGACGGCTCGGCCAAAACGCGTCCGGGACGCCATGCAAGCCCCCCGACCACCCCCGTGACGCCTCGCAGGAGCTCGCGCCTGGTGATCATCCCTTCAACTCCTTCTTCAGCTCGTTGAGAACGCGCCAGTCGGTTCCCTGGGCGATGAGCTTCTGAGGGCTCGACTTCACCATGCCGGCCTCGTGTAGCCGCAGCGCATAGAAGCGGACGGTGTCCTCGGGGTCATACTGCCGCCATTTCCCGTACGTCACGTCACGCATCGTTTGAAGCGCGTACTCATAGTTCGTGGCATAGCCCTTTTCGATGACGGCTCGCGCGGCTTGTTCGGGCATGAGGGCGCAGACGTCGGTGGCCTTGAGGATCGCACGCAGCACGCGCTTGGTCGCGATGGGATTCTTGCGGACAAACTCGCGATTGCCGGCGAGCATGCAGCACAGGTACTGCGACCAGGGTCGATCTGTGCCGCTATTCACGACGACGTGCCCGATCTTCCGCGCTCTCAATTCCTGCGCTTCGGGCGGGAAGGCGAGCAACGCGTCGATGCTGCCCTCCGCGAGGCGCTGTATCGCCTCTGGCGAAGCATACGTGACCCAGTTGATGTCCTTGCTGGGATTGAGACCGACGTGCGCCGCCATGCTCGAAAGAAAGATGTGCTGGCTCGACTGAAGCGTTTGTACGGCGACCTTCTTTCCCCTCAGATCGGGGAGGCTGCGAACGCGCTCCGTGGCGACCAGCTCGAAGCAGCCGACGTGGACCCCGCCGAGGAGAAGCACCGGGGCGCCTGCCTCGATACTTAGGAGCACGGGTGCGGAGAAGATGATCGTGAAGTCCGCGTCGCCTACGGCGATCGCCTTTGAGGCTTCCATCCCGGCGGTTGTCTCGATGTAGGAGACGTCGGTGAAGCCGTCGGTGCGCAGCAGATCCTCCGCCACATACTGAGGCGCGATGCAGATACCGGGAATCCGTACCAGCCTGATCTTCTTGACCTCGGGCGGCGCGTCGACGGCCTCCGAGTGCATCGCGAGCCCGAGCGCGCCTGATGCGCCCGCTGCCGTCAGCGCCGTCACAAACTCGCGTCGTGTCTGCATCATCGTCCGCTCAACCCTTCAGCTCTCGCTTCAAATCGTTGAGGATGCGCCAGTCGGTTCCCTGGGCGATGAGCTTCTGAGGGCTCGACTTCACCATGCCGGCCTCGTGTAGCCGCAGCGCATAGAAGCGGACGGTGTCCTCGGGGTCGTACTCGCGCCACCGCGTATACGGGAGCCCACGGATCGTCTCGAAGGCATGGTCATAACGCTCGACGAAGCCCCGGTCCACGATCATTCGCGCGGCGCGCGCAGGTTCGGCTGCGCAGAGGTCGGCCGATTTCAAGATCGCGCGAACGGCAAGCTTCGTAGCCACGGGGTACTTGCGGACGAACTCGCGATTGCCCGCGATGATGCAACAGAAGTATTGCGACCATGGGCGGTCGACGGCGCTATTGACGACCACGTGACCGATCTTTTTCGCCCGGAGCTCCTGCGGGTCGGGTGGAAACCCCAGATAGGCGTCGATCTTGCCCTCACCGAGGAGCCGCATCGAGTCGACCGCCGTGTGGGTCACGAAGTTGATGTCGCGACGAGGATCCAAACCGACGTACGACGCCATGCTCGCCACGAAGACATGCTGCCCGCCACCGAGACCCAGGACGGCGACGGTCTTTCCCTTGAGATCTTTGATCGTGCGAACGCGATCATTGCCAAACAATTCGAAACAGCCCGGGTGGACGCCGGCGAGCATCACGATCGGATCTCCCGCATCGACCTGGATGAGGAATGGCGCCGCGAACGCCATCGCGATGTCACCTTCACCAGTGCCGAGCGACTTGTACACTGCGGCGCCACCGGGCAGTTTGAGGTTGCGCACCCCATCGAAGCCCTCGCCCCTCAGCAGCTCTTCGGCGATGTACTGCGGGGCCGCGCACAGGCTGGTGGTGTTGACGAGGGTCAGCTTCGTGGTTTCCGGTACCGTTGCCGCGCCGAGATGCTGCGCGCGCGCCGCAACGAATGCGCCCGCCCCGGCCGCTCCCGTCGTTCTCAGGAAGGCGCGTCGCGTGATCATCCCTTCAGCTCCTTCTTCAGCGCCGCGGGGACCCGCCAGTCGGTGCTCTGCACAATGATCCCGTCAGCTCGCGCTTCATCGCATTGAGAAATCGCGAATGGCCTGGCTCGAGGAAAGTGGCGACGCGCGTGTCAGCGCGTCCCGCGGCGTCGACACCATGGAACGTGCCCGCGCAAACGGTGGCCGCACGACTGATCGGCAACTGACGGCGCCTCCATCGCGGGGGGCGATTGGCAACCGAGCGTCAGCGCGCAGTGTAGGTGCCCCGGACAACCAGGTCAAGCGCGGGAGTCGCGGGTGTATCGGTGAGCCGAGCGACCCGGGAGGGCGTCCGGTGTGTCAGGCACTAGCGCGGAATTTCGTCCGGCGTGATCTCCGCCACCTCGCGGAACCGCTCACCATCGACCACGTTGACGAAGATGACGGCGCCCTTGTTATCGCCCTTGGCGTCCCACTCCACCGGGCGCGCATAGGCAATGCCCTGAAAGCGCAGCGGTCGCAGGGCGGCCAGCACCTCGGCGCGTGTGGGCGAGTTCGAAAGCGCGTGGGAAACGAAACCCCCGACTCTCAGCCGGCTCGTCTGGCCCGCGGCCAAATCGGTGGCTAGCGCCGGTACTATCACCGCCGGCGATCCGCGACGAAGCGACGCCGCTCGCCCCGTTCCTAGTCGATTACTTCTGCATCAGCAGCCGACGAAGAATCTTGCCGGTCGCCGACTTGGGAATCTGGTCGATGAACTGCACCTCGCGGATGCGCTTGTGCGGCGCCACGCGCTCGGCCACCCAGCTCATGAGCGCCTCGGCCGTCGTCGCCGGCGCGGTGCCCGCGGGTTTCAACACCACGAATGCCTTCGGCACTTCGCCCGCCTCCTCATCGGCCTTGCGAACGACCGCCACGTCGAGCACGGACGGATGCGTCAACAGCAGCGCCTCGAGCTCGGCGGGCGCCACCTGCATGCCCTTGTACTTGATAAGCTCCTTCGTGCGATCGGAGATGTAGAACCACGCCTCCTCGTCGATGTAGCCGACGTCGCCGGTGCGGTACCAGCCGTCGCGATCGATCGACTCCGCAGTGTCTTCCGGCCGGTTCAGATAGCCCTTCATGATCTGCGGTCCGCGGATGAGCAGCTCGCCTTCCTGACGCGTGCCGAGATCCTCGCCGGTGCCGACGTCGACGATGCGCACCTCCGTGCTCGGCACGACCTTACCGATCGATCCCGGCTTGACCGGCGCGTTGCGTGTCGGGCTCAGGTGCGTCACCGGGCTCGCTTCCGTCATGCCGTAGCCCTGGACGACCGGACACCCGAGCTTCTTGCTCAACTGGCGCGCGATGTCCTCGCCGAGCGGCGCCGCGCCCGAGAACACCATGCGCACGCTGGAGAGCTCGAACTGCGCCACGGCCGGCTGCTTGACTAGCGCCAGCACGACCGGCGGCACGATCGGCAGAACCGTCGCGCGATACTTCTGGACGAGCCCCAGGAACTCCATGAAATCGAAGCGCGGCATCGTCACGAGCGTGCCGCCCTGGGCCAGCGTCGACTTCATGATCACGACGAGGCCATAGATGTGGAAGAACGGCAGCGCGGCCATGACGACGTCGCGCTCGCCAAAGCCGTCGAAGTCGTTCATGGCCTCGAACTGCCGGAGGTTCGCGACGAGATTGCGGTGCGTGAGCATGACGCCTTTGGGCAAACCCGTGGTGCCGCTCGAATACGGCAGGGCGACGATGTCACGCGCGGGTTCGATCGTGACGGCCGGCGGGCTCGGCGGCGATTGCAGCAGCTCGGCGAACGGGCGTGCGCCCTCGGCCGTCCCGAAGACGAAGATGTCCTTGACGGCGCTCCTCGCCGCCGCCTCTTTGGCCTTGTCCAGGAACGCGGGAATGGTCACGAGAATGCGCGCGCCAGAGTCGGCGAGCTGCTTGGCCAGCTCATCGGCGGTGTACAGCGGATTGATGGTCGTGCTGGCGCCGCCGAGCGACGCCACCGCGTTGAAGCACACGGCGTACTCGGGAATGTTCGGGCTGTAGATCGCGAGCACGTCGCCGTGACGGAATCCGAGGCCGGCAAGGCCGGTCGCGGCGCGGCATACGCCGTCGGCCAGCTGGCCGTACGTCAGAACGCGCCCGCTGGGCCCATCGATCAGCGCGGGCTTGTCGTGCAGGCGCGTGGCATGCCGCAGGATGTACTCGGTGACCGTCACGTCGGGAATCGTGACGGCGGGGCTATCGCTCTTGATGATCATTGCGCTCCCTCGCGTCGGCGACTTGCACCACTATCGGACTCGGCACCGTACGGCGCGGAACTGGTGATGTCAAATGCCTATTCGATGCGGTGGTGACTGCGGCGGATGAAGTACAGATTGCGCGCATAGATCAGCAACGTCATCGTTTCCGCGATGATGAAGACCGGGTCCACACGATAGATCGCGTACGCGAGCAGCGTGAGACCCCCCGCGACGGAGAAGAGCCAAAACGACAGCGGGACGACGCTTCGCTTTTCGCGCTCGGTAGCAATCCATTGACAGAGAATCCGCATACCGAAACACAGCTGACCGGCAACACCGATCGCGATCCACATCTGTTCCGTTGTCATCGTCCCACCACCACAGAGCCGATCTCGACGACTCGTCGGCGCACGTACACATCGTATAAGAGCGATCCGGCTAGGCGAATACCGTGCCCATGCCCACGGAACGCACAGCAGCCGTGAACTCGGTAACATGTCCGGCCGGCAGGGACGCGAGGGCAATGGCCCATGGCCGATCGCGATCACACGCGTGAAGGTGGCTTAATGCATACTTCAGCATTCCGTCATGTCGCTTCGCTCTCCCTGCTCGTGCTGCTCGTCGGATGCCGTCCCACGCTACGCGCTGACTCGATTCCGCCGTCCGAATGGCCGAGCTACGGCAACGACGCCGGGGGCACGCGATACTCGCCGCTGGCCCAGATCGACCGCGGCAACGTCGGGCGTCTGCGCGTCGCCTGGACCTACAGAACCGGCGAGACGGGGGGCGCCAGTCCCTGGGGGTTCACCGCCTTCGAGACGACTCCGCTCATGGTCGACAACACGCTGTTTGTCAGCACGCCGTACAACCGGGTCATCGCGCTCGACCCCGAGACGGGGACCGAGCGCTGGCGCTACGACCCGAGCGTCGATCGCACGCGCCGCTTCGCGATCGTCACCTCGCGCGGTGTTTCCACATGGCTCGACTCCGACGCTCCGGCGGCCCGCGCATGTCGTCGTCGCATCTTCGTCGGCACCATCGACGCGCGGCTCATCGCGCTGGACGCCGCGACCGGCATCCCGTGCGCCGATTTCGGGCGTGAGGGGCAGGTCGATCTCACCGCGGGCATCGAGGTCAGCGACGACCGTTGCTGCTATCAGGTCACGTCGCCGCCGGCGATCGTGAGCGGGCTCGTCGTCGTCGGCTCCTCCATCGGCGACAATCGCGCCGTCCAGCTCGAGCGCGGCGTGGTCCGCGCGTACGACGCGCGCAGCGGCGCGCTGCGCTGGAGCTGGGATCCGATCCCGACGCGCGAGTCGGATCCCGCGCGCACGACGTGGGCCGGCGACAGCTGGCGTCGCAACGGCGCCGCGAACGTGTGGTCGGTGATGTCCGTCGACGCCGAACGTGGCCTCCTGTTCCTTCCCACCAGCAGCCCGAGCCCCGATTTCTATGGCGGACAGCGGCTCGGCGCGAACGTCTACGCGAACTCTGTTGTCGCGTTGAACGCCGTGACCGGTGAGGTCCTCTGGCACTTCCAGGTGGTGCATCACGATCTGTGGGACTACGACGTTCCGGCGCAGCCGGTGCTCGTGAACCTCACGCGTGACGGGAAACCGATCCCCGCCGTCGTCGTCGCGACCAAGATGGGCCATCTCTACGTGCTGCATCGCGAGACGGGCGCCCCGCTGTTTCCCGTCGAGGAGCGCGCCGTTCCGAAGAGCACCGTCCCGGGCGAAGAGGCATCGCCGACTCAGCCGTTCCCGGTTCGGCCGCGACCGCTCGTTCCGGCGCGTCTGACCGCGGACAACGCGTGGGGGATGGACGCGAGCGAGCGTGACGCATGCCGTGCTCGCATCGCACGCCTGAGGTCAGAGGGCATCTTCACGCCGCCGAGCCTGGAAGGTACCGTCATTTTCCCGGGATACGCCGGCGGAATGAACTGGAGTAGCGTCTCTCACGACCCGTTACGCGGGCTCATCATCGCCAACACCAACCGCGTCGCCTTCGCGGTGACGCTGGTCCCGCGCGACCGATACGAACGCGAACGGACGACGGGGGCCCGGCCGGGCCGTGAGTTCGGGGCGCAGCGTGGAACGCCGTACGGAATGTACCGTGAGGCGTTGCTCTCGCCGCGCGGGCTGCCGTGCAATCCGCCACCGTGGGGCGCGTTGACGGCGGTGGACCTCGCGACCGGTGACGTGCGGTGGGAAGTCCCACTCGGCTCTTCGCCGGAGCTGTCCACGCTGGCGGAAGCGCGCGACTGGGGCTCCCTCAATTTCGGCGGCTCCCTGGCGACGGCGGGCGGCCTCGTCTTCATCGCCGCCGGGCGCGACACATTGTTGCGCGCATTCGATGTCGAGTCGGGGAAGGTGCTCTGGAGTGGGGATTTACCGGCGAGCGCTCAGGCAACGCCGATGACGTACCGCACACGGAACGGCAAGCAGTTCGTCGTGATTGCGGCGGGTGGCCATAGCGCGCTCAGAACGAAGATGGGCGACTACGTGGTCGCGTTCGCGCTGCCGTAATTCATCTGCATCTCGCGGTACATCGTCGTGGCGATGGCGACGTGCTCCTCGGCCAGCGTGGTCTCGTCGGAGAGACTTTCCGCGGGAACGCTACTTGTCGCTGAGGATGATCGGCAGGCCGCTCTTGTCGCCGAGGACGACGACCTTCGCGTTGGGGCTCTTCGACAGCTCGTGTGCGACCTCGATGGCCTTCCACTTCAGAAGCTCCGCGCTGATGCCCTTCGCGACGATCGACTGGAAGTCGGCGATGCCCTGAGCTTCCACGCGCTTGCGCTCGGCCTCCTGGCGCTCCCGGTCGAGCACGAACCGCATGCGCTGGGCCTGCTGCTCGGCCTGCAGCTTCTCCTGAATGGCGGTGGTGAGCAGCGGGGGGAGCGTGACCGAGCGCAGTAGGACCTGCTCGGCCTCGATTCCGCGCGGCGCGAGCGCGGCGTGCACGTGCTTGAACATGTTCTGGGCGACCAGCTCCCGCGAGGCCGAGTAGAGGAACTTCGCCTCGTACTCGGCGGTGACGTCGCGGATGGTCGAGCGCAGCTGAGGATCGATGACCACGCCCTCGAAACGCCGGCCGATGGTCTTGTAGACGCGCGCGGCGGCTTCAGGCTGGAGCCGGAACAGCAGCGAGACGTCGAGATTCACGATGAGCCCCTCGGACGTCGGCACCGCGGCCGTCTCCTTCATCTCGCGCGTCTGCACGCTGAACTTGATGACCTGCGTCCCGGGCACGATCAGGTTGATGCCGGGGCTCAGGATCCGGTCGGAGACCCTGCCGAAGAAGTCCTGGACCCCGACGTGGCCGGCCGGGACGATCGTCGTCGAGAGATAGATGAGGAGCAGCAGTGCCACGATTGCGCCGATACGGAAGCCACCCAGCACGGTCAAGAGCCAGCGCACACGGCGATGATACGGCGGCGGCACCCGCGGACCAAAGAAACCGCGTCGCAGGGCGCCCGCGACGATCGACCGGCTACGCCCCGATCGCCCACCTCAAATACACCGCGCCGGACGTGAAGCCGGCGCCGAACGCCGCGAGCACGACGCGGTCGCCGTACGACAGCCGACCCTCGGTGTGCCACTCGGAGAGGCCGAGGGGAATCGTCGCCGCCACGGTGTTGCCGTAGCGATCGAGGTTGATGACGACGCGCTCGAGCGGCAGGCCGAGACGCCTGGCGACGGCCTCGATGATTCGCCGGTTCGCCTGGTGCGGCACCATCCAGACCACATCCTCCAATTTCAGATCGGCGCGCTTGAGCAGCTCTTCCGTGACGGCCGCCATGCCGACGACGGCCGATTTGAACACCGCGGGGCCGTCCTGGACGACGAAGTGCCGCCGCTGGGCCACGGTTTCGGCGCTCGGTGGCTGAACGCTGCCGCCCGCCGGTATATAAAGGGCGGCCGCCCCCTCGCCGTCCATGTGACAGACGTGCTCGAGGACCCCGACGTCGGCGTCCTCGCTCTCCTCCACCAGCACGGCGCCGGCGCCGTCGCCGAAGAGCACTGCCGTCGCCCGGTCGGTGGGATCGATGACGCTCGACATGCGGTCGGCGCCGCAGACCAGCACGCGGCGGGCAGCGCCGCCTTCCACCAGCTTGGTCGCCGTCACCAGCGCATAGACGAAGCCGGAGCACGCGCCCGCGAGGTCGAAGCCCCATGCGTTGATGGCGCCGAGCTTGGCCTGCAGCACGGCCGCCGTCGACGGAATCGGCCGGTCCGGGGTCATGGTCGCGACGATGATGCAGTCGAGCGCTGCGGCGCCGATGCCCCGCATCTCGAGACAGCGGCGCGCGGCGGGCAGGGCCAGGTCGGAGGCGCCGCCCTCCTTCGCGAAGCGCCGCTCTGTGATGCCGGTGCGCTCGCGGATCCACGCATCCGTCGTGTCGAGTCGCTGCTCGAACCACGCGTTGGGGTAGACATCGGGGGGAACGTAGTGACCGGTCGCGGTGATTGCTGCCTTAGGCATACACCGTTAGATCACGAACCACACCGCCAGGGCTAGTAAGAAATCCAACGGCGTCCCGGCCCGCCCCGAACCGGTGCCGCGCGATTGCAGTTTCATCAATCGCGGGGGGCGAGGCGACGGCGTGACGTCTGAATACTCCTGAGCTTGGCACGCGTCCTAAAGATGAGAGATGGGGAAGGTCATGAGAAAGTTTTTCTCGATTGCACTCGTCGGGATCGCGTTCGTTCTGGCGACGGTGTCGTTCGGCTTCGCTGGCCCGTCGCGCGGCGGCGGCGGTGGTGGGTTCCACGGTGGCGTCGGCGGGTTCCACGGTGGCGGCGGTGGGTTCCACGGCGGTAGCCCTGCAGTCCGCGGCGGCAGCCCGGCATTCCACGGCAGCAGGCCCGGTTTCCGCGGCAGCCCCGGCTTCCACAGCGCTCGGCCTGGCTTCCACGGCCGCTTCGATGGCCACCACTTCCACAATCACGGGCGCTTCTTCGTCGGTGGCGCCTTCGTCGCCGCGCCGTTCTTCTGGCCCTACGCGGCGTATCCGTACCCCTACACGTATTCCTACGATCCCGGCTACGCGTATCAGGCGCCGGCGCAGAGCTACTGGTACTACTGCCCGAGCTATGGCGCGTACTACCCCTCGGTGCAGACGTGCCCCGACGCGTGGGTTCCGGTCCCGGCGCAGTGACGCTCTCGGCCCCGTAACGGGACGTTTCCCGCAGAAGCGCGTAATCTCGGAGCGTCTCGGGCAGTCCTCCACCTCTGAGGGCGTTCCGCCACCGAGCATCCACCGGCAATCGACGCGCGCCTGCACAACCGCGCAATTTTCCGAGTTGCGCACTGCGGCACGCGTTGTGCTGTCTGCGCGCCCCGTGTTTGCCACGGACGTCTGCACTCTCATTCCGGAGGACACATGAAGCGGGTCGAGATGTTGCTCGTGACGGTCACCGCCTTCCTCGCGGTGATCGCCGCGCCGCCGGCGGTCGACGCGGCGCAGTCCGACAAGCTCTATCGCATCGGCATGCTCGAGCGGACGTCGACGGCGGCCAACGCCGCCAACGTCGAGGCCTTCCGGCAGGGCATGCGCGAGCACGGATACGTGGAGGGTGACAGCTTCGTCATTGAGTACCGATCCGCGGACGGCCACGACGATCGATTCCCCGCCCTGGCGAACGAGCTTGTGCGCTCGAAGGTGGACTTGATCGTGACGCGAGGCACGCCGGCGGCGCTGGCCGCCATGAAGGCCACGACGACCATTCCCGTGATCATCACGGGCGTCGGCGATCCGGTCGGGCAGGGCGTCGTCGCCAGCCTGGGCCGTCCGGGCGGCAACGTCACGGGGCTCAGCGCCGCGGTCACCGACATCTATCCCAAGCGCGTGCAGCTGCTCACGGAGCTGGTCCCCAGGGCGGCACGAATCGGCGTCCTGTTCAACATGAGCAATCCTGCGCTCCCCGCGCAGTGGAGAGAGGTCGAGAGGGCGACGCGATCACGCCGCATCGAAGCGCAGCTCCTCGACGTGCGGAAGGTCGCGGATCTCGAGCCGGCGTTCGACACCGCGGTCAGACACCGCGCGGACGCCCTGGTCGTCGGAATCGACACGCTCACGCAGGCAAATCAAGCGCTCATCGTTGAGCTCGCCGCGAAGCGCCGGTTGCCCGCGATGTACGCGTCGACGGAATTCGCGGGCGGCTATCTCGTACGGCGTGGACTATCCCGACATGTATCGCCGCGCCGCCGGCTATGCCCACAAGATTTTCAGAGGCGCCAGGCCGGCTGATCTGCCGGTCGAAGAGCCGACCAAGTTTCAGCTCGTGATCAATTCGAGGACCGCGCGCACGCTCGGAATGACGATTCCACCGACGCTGCTGCTCAAGGCGGATACCGTCGCCGAGCTGCCGGACCCGGCACAGCCCTCGGCGGCACCCGCCTTGCAGTCTCTACCCCTGATCCCGAAGGCGGATCCGCATCACGCGGGTCCGCAGTGAGGGGGACGAGATAATCTACGTGCGCGACATCGAGCGGGATTAATCGGGCTGGGAGGCCTTGACCGGGCCCCCCATCTCCTGCGTCGACCTCGGCCGAATCAGCGCGAACACGACGAAGCCGACCGCGATCCACACGATCTCGCGCACGCGCCGCGTGAGGCCGAACGCCACGCCCGCGGACGGCGCCAGACCCAGCGCGGTGAACGTCGCGACGAACCCCCCCTCGAGCGCGCCGAGGCTCGCCGGCACCAGGAACGTCGCGAATCGTATGGCCGTCCCGAGCGCCTCGATGATCGCCGCGGTCGTCAACGAGACCTCGATGCCGAGGAAGTACAGCATCAGGTAGGCCTCCAGCGAGCCGAGCAGCCACGCGGCGAAGTGGAAGAAGATGGACAGCATCAGCCGTCGCGGCTCGTTGCGATAAAACCACGCCAGGCCCCGATCGAGGCGTGCCACGGTTTCGCCGTGCCGCGAGCGACCGAGACCCAGGCGAGCGAGCACGCGCGGCACCCATCCGAACCCGCCGCGAATTTGCGCGATCAGAAAGCCGACGATCGCGAGCACCTCGAGCGCGAGCAGCCACACCATCCAGCCGAGCAGCCGCGACTCCTGAGGCCCCGCGTTCCACGTGATGACGATGCCGACGAGGAGAAACAACCCCTGCCCGATCATGATCGTCGTCTTCGCGACAACGACGGACAGGATGCTCTCGTCGAGCGGCACGCGCCCGCTCAACATCCATGCTTTCACGGCTTCGCCTCCGAGAGCGGCGGTCGGCGTCGTCAGGTTGAAGGACTCGCCGGCCATACGCACGCCGAGCAGCATGGGAAAGCGGACGCGCGCGCGGAGGAACGCGAAATGCCAGCCGAGCGTGTCGAACGCCGTGACGAGCACGAACGGAAAGCAGACGACCACGGCCAGGCGCCAGGACAGCTGCGAGATCGAGGCGAAAATCGCGTCCGGATCGTGCGTGGCGATGAGCACCCCCAGGAAGGCGAGACCGACCACGAGGAGAGCGGCGCGGAGGGTTTTCATGCGCGCCGATCAGCTCTCTCGGTAGAGCAACAGCAGCACGCCGAACACTGTCATGCCCGTCGCCCAGACACGACCGGGCAGGCGATCCTGCGGCGCCGCCAGTCGCAGCTCGAGCCAGCGCGCCCAGCCGATGACGATGCCGAGCACGCCGAGCGGCGCGTGGGTGACCTCCACCAGGAACTCCGCCTTGAGATTGAGGCTCGCGTGCGAGTGCGTCAGCAACAGGCCGCCGCCGACGGCGCAGAGCAGCGGGAACACGAGCGCCCAGCGATGAGATTTCAGGCGATTGGCGCGCACCATCCATTCGAACAGCGCGAAGAGCACGACCAGCACCACGAACGCGCGATGCTGCAAGACCGTGGGCTCCGCCATGCTCGCCCAGAAGCCTTGAGGACCGAGCGGCCACGCCCCCGGGTCGTTGCGCACGAGCATGAAGCCCGCCAGTCCCAACAGCGCCAGCGGCCAGTGACGCGCCCATCGCACTCCGCTGACGTGCAGGACGGCGAGCGAGCCCATGAGCAGCACGAACAGACCCGCGACGTGATGGTTGTACTCCGACCACGCGCGGTCGGCGTCGGTCCGCGGCGCATTCGGATCGTCGACGGGCAGCTGGTCGATCGTCGGCGACGTGAAGCTCGGCATGCGCGGCGTGAACCGCGTCGCCACCTCCGCCGGTGTCGCCCGGTCGGCCACCACGTCGGTCGCCGGCGGCAGCGACGTCAACGACGCCGCGGCGAAGAGGACGGTGATCCCGAGCCCGACCTCCACCTCGACGAATCTCCGGAGCCGTTGCAGCGACAACCGCTCGGCCGACGCGAACCGGCGGATGGCGAAGAAGTTCGCGGCGCCGAGGATGAGGAGCCCGCCGAGGAGCACGATCTTCGTGAGCACCATGACGCCGTAGGCGGTGCCCACCAGGCCGTGCACGCCGTCGACGTAGCCCAACGTGAGGCCGGTGCCCGCGAGGACCAGGACGGCGACAGCGCCGAGCGCCATCGCCGAGAAGCGTTGGAGCCGCGCCGCGGACCACACGCCCTCTCCCGAGCGTTCCGCGGGCGTGAGCGCCACGACGAGCAGATGCACCAGGCCGCCGACCCATACCGCCGCCGCGAGCTGGTGGAACGCGTCGAGCACCATCAGCGTGGCGCGATGGCCGGCGCGGGCCACCGCGTGGCTCGTCCACGCGCCGGCGAGAATGAGAACGACGGCCGAGCCGATGAGAACGGCCCAGCGCAGGCGCCGCCGTGAGGGCGCGCGGAGACCCAGGGCGCCGACGATCAGTCCGACGCTGGCGAGAATTCTCACGAGATTCGCCCTGACGAAGGACGTCGCCAGCAGCTCGTGCGTGTGCCAGTCGGATGGTGAGCCGAGCGCCGCCGCGAGCGTCACCAGCAACAAACACTGGCTGACGGCCACGCCGGCGGCGCCGAGCGCCAGCAGACGCCACACGCGCGGCGAGCCCGGCCACAGCACCAACAGCACGAAGGCTACACCGCCGATCGCGATCGCTTGCCCCGAAAGGTTCAGTCCGCGGAGCAGGACGTCAGCGAACGCGGCCACGACGTCGCTCGTTCCAGAGCACCACGAGAAAGAATGCCGGCGTTCCGGCGGCCGCGGCGATCAGAAACCAGAAGGCCTTGCCGAACGCGGACAAGAGGATGAGGGCATAGATGAAGTCCCGGCTGGCGAGCGCGGCGGTCAGCCGGGCCATGACAGGGCTGTCGGCGCTCTCGGGACGGTCGGCCGCGGTGCGCTCGAACATCATCGCGGCCGAGCCGAGCGTCCCCACCGCGGCGATGGCGCCGAGCAGCAGCGGCCACGCCGTCCCGGCGTGCAGCGTCCAGCCGATCGCGATGCAGATGAACACCGCGACGTGGACCGCATTGTCGCCCCAGAAGTCGAGGATCGCGCCGCGGCGCGACTGCAGAAACTTCAGCCGGGCCAGCTCGCCGTCACAGCCGTCCAGGATCGAATGGACGAGAAAGAGCAGGGCTCCCGTGACCTGCAGCGCGGGCGAGGCGCTCAGGAAAAACGGCGCGCCCGTCAGACCGATGGCGAGGCTCGTAAGCGTCATCATGTCGGGCGTCACGCCGGTCGAGGCCAGGCGCCGCGTGATCGCCAGCGAGATCCGGCGCTCGAAGTGGCGCGACATGAAGCCTTCGTTCTCCTTGATGAGGCTCCGCAGCAGCCACGTTTCCGCCTTCGCGACTTCTCGGGCCGAGTCGACGGCAAAGCCGCTGTCGCGCCTGAGCGGCTCGGGCCCCTTGTCGAACACACGCGACAACGCCCCGACGAGCGCCGGCGCGCTCGGCGAGCGCGCCGCCGCCGCGATGACGGTCGAGGCGCGCGTCGTCTCGACGAGCATCACCGAGGCGCCGTCGACATAGAGCCGCTCCGACTCGATCGGCTCGTTCAGCAGCGAGCGCAGCCACCGGGATTGGGGCACCACGTTCGCCGGCATCACGACGATCCGGCGACGAAGCCGATCGTCGGCGTTCCGTGATGGCGTCAGGACGGCCGCGCCGGCGCGCTCGACCAGCCCCCGAATTCCCGCGTCCATATCGCAGACGAGCACGTCAGCATAGCCGGACGTCTTCGCCGCGCGAATGATCCTCGTGATCAGCGGAAGACCGGCGACGACCGTGGCGGGAGAGATCGGCGGTCCCCCGTTCGGCGCCGACGGCACGACGACGAGGACCGCGCCGGGCGAAGTCTCGACGTCAGGCCGACTCATGCCATCGACAGGGGCAGCGCCGGTACCGCCACCGGGTGCCCACCGCGACGGCTCGATTCGCGGGCGGCGCTCTCGAGCATGCCGCAGAGCCACGCCTCACCGAGGTTCGACTGCGGCGGTGTGCGCACCACCGCGTCGAGGAACTGCGCGACTTCGGGATCGAACCAGTCCGGATGCACCGATCCGTTGGACAGCGACGGCGGACAGCTCCATCGCTCGACCCGGCCGTTGCGCTCGAGCGTGAGCGTCTCGTCGCGCAGCTCGATGCGGCCCGCGCTTCCGACGAGGTCCGCGACGTTCTCGCGCCGGTCGGCGGCCCACGTCAGAAAGATCTCGGCCGCCGCGTCGGGAAAGCTCACGCTCACGGTCGCCGTATCCTCCACCGCCAGCGTCTGCGACCCGCGGTGCTCGAGTCGCGCGCTGACCGACGTCGGCGTATCGCCGATCCAGCCGGCGAGCAGATAGAACGCGTGCCAGCCGTGATCGGTCAGGATGCCGCCGCCGGCCAGCGCAGGATCGAGCCGCCAGTTGTTCCCGTTGCCGTCGCCGGCCGCGGCGGCGGGCTGTGTGCGAAGCGTTCGCCAGGCGACGCGCGTCAGCCGTCCGAGCGTTCCTTCGCGCACGAGCGTGCTGGCCCGCTGGATGATCGGGGCGTGATGCCAGTTGTGAACGGTGTGAACCACCCGGCGCGTCTTGTCCGCGAGCGTGGTGACGCGGTCCAGCTCGTCACGGCTGATGACGAGCGGCTTCTCACAGAACACATGCAGGCCGCGCTCGAGCGCCTGACACACCAGCGGAGCATGGCTCGACGGCGGCGTGCAGACGTCGACGAAGTCGAGGCGCTCGCGCGCGAGCAGCTCCTGCGCCGAATCGTACCAGCGCGCGCCCGGCAGTGATGCGGCGACAAGCGGTCGGCGCGCGAGATCCGCATCGTTGGCGGCGACGATCGTGACGTCGCCACGGCGGGTCCAGGCGGGGACGTGGACCTCACGGCCGACGTTTCCGAGACCGATGATGGCTCCGCGCAGCATTCCTCAGCTGAGCCCGTGCTGGCGCCCGACTGCGTCCAGCGCCTCGTCGAGAATGGCGAGCCCGGCGAGAGCCGTCTGCTCCTGGATCACGAGCGGCGGGTTGATGCGGATCGAGGGTGAGTACGTCATGGCCACCAGGCCTCGACGCAGGCACTCCTGATACAGGGCGCGCGTCACGTCCTTGCCGAGCGGCTCCTTCGTGTGCCGGTCGCGGACCAGCTCGATCCCGAGCATGAGGCCCTTGCCCCTCACCTCGCCGATACACCGATGCTTTTCCTTCATCGCCTCGAGCCGCGCGAGCATGACCGTTCCGACGCGCTCGGCGTTGCGAACGAGGTCTTCCTTCAACAGGATCTCCAGCGTCGCGAGCCCCGCCGCGGCCGCGAGTGGATTGCCGCCGTAGCTGGACGAGCTCGCGCTCGGATTCGACCAGGGCGCGCGGCTGGTCAGCTGGTCGGTCGAGATGACGGCGCTCAGCGGAAAGCCGCCGCCCATGCCCTTACCCGCGGTCATGATCTCGGGAACGACACGCTCGTGACTGGCTCCCCACATCGCGCCCGTGCGTCCGAAGCCGCTCAGCATCTCGTCGGCGATCAGCAGCGCGTTGTGCTCCTTCGCGATGGACTGCACGGCCTGCAGGAAGCCCGGCGGCGGGACGATGTTGCCGGCCGTGCCCTGGATCGGCTCGACGATGATGGCGGAGATCTCGCCACCGGTCTGATAGCGAATCACGTCGCGCAGGAACTCGGCGCACGCGATACCGCACTCGGGAAAGCGCAGCTTGAGTGGGCAGCGATAGCAGTCCGCGTACGGCGAGACGTAGCGCCCGGGCAGGAACGGTCCGAGACCGTGCTTGAACTCGCTGCCGAGCAATCCCAGCACGCCGCCCGTCTTGCCGTGAAATCCGCCCCAGAAGCCGATGACCTCGTGCTTGCCCGTCGCCGCCTTGGCCAGGCGCAGCGCCGCCTCGACGGCCTCCGCGCCCCCGGAGAAGAGCTGGATGCGCGTGAGCCCCTCGGGCGTGAGGCCGGCGAGCTGCGTGAGGAAGCGCGCGCGCGTCTCCGTGGTGAAGCTGCCGAACGTCAGCCGCTCGAGCTGGCGCTTGAGCGATTCGACGTAGTGCGGATGACAGTGGCCCACGCTGCCGACGCCGATGCCGGCGATGAAGTCGATGTACTCGTTGCCGTCCTCGTCGAACAGCATCGAGCCTTCGCCGCGCGCCATGGCCAGGCCGGCGCTCAGCGCGAACGACTGCAGCCCGGGCGACATGTGCCGCTGCTCCTCGGCGACGATGCGCCGCGACTGCGGTCCGATCTCGCGACGGCGCGTCACCGGGAGACTCCGGCGAAGCGCAGCGCGACGTGCGCGGCGATGCGCTCGGCCGCCTCCTCGCGGTAGAGCGCGAAGCTCGGCCACGCGTTGACGTCGAGCAGCACGATCTCGCTCGACGGCGTCACGATCGCGTCGCCGCCGTAGACATCGAGCCCGAGGGCCAGCGCCGCGCGGCGCACGGTGCGGCCGAGCCGAGCCTGATCGAAGGCGTGCCCGGCCAGGCGCTGCTCGCGGTGATAGAACCAGCGAAACCACGGCGGCCCGCCGGCCGGTCCCGTGCCGGTGCCGACACCGTAGAACTTGACGAGGTCGCCCTCGACGTGTGGCTGAAAGACCGCGCGGGGAATCCCACGCGCGGCCAGCGCCGCGAGCGCCTCCGACACGGCCTCGTGTGTGCTGGCGAGCGTGACGTCACCGTCCTTGGTGTTGTGGACGTCGGCACGTTTCACCCACACGGGGAGCGCGGCGGCAGCGGTCGGCGCTTCCGTCGACACGATGTGGCTGTCGATGAAGGGGACATTGGCTTCGCTGAAGTGGGCGATCATGCGCTCGCGGTAGGTGTTGAGCACGGCCAGCGGGCCGTTCACGTGCGGAACGCCGCGCAGCTCGAGCGCGTGCAGATGCTCGAGGATGTCGAGCCGCTCGCACATCAGAAACACCCCGAGGGGCCGCTCGTCGGGCGTCGCGAGAACCTCCTCGGCCGTCCGGAACGTCACCTGGAATCCGCGCGCCTCGAGATGCTTGCCCGTCAGCTTCAGGATCTCGCCGTCGTCGGATTCACGGCCGGGAGAATGCTCTCGTTCGCGAAAAATGCCCCAACAGGATACGTCGCTCACCTGTCACCTCCGAGGGAATTCACTCGCGCGCTCGCCCGCCAGCGCTTCGGCCAGCACCACGTCGGACTGCTCATCGACGTCGACCACGTGCTCGATCGTCTCCGCATAGATGGGCTCGCCCTGCGCATGCAGCCACGCGAGGAACCCTCGCAAGCTCGCGAGCGGCGGCGGCGAGGCCGCGCGCGCCTGCTCCGACAGCATGTACATGCCCGCGGTCACGTGGGTGCCGTCCGGCCCGCCGATGCGCCGGACACGCCCCGAGGCGTCGACGTCCACCCATAAAGGACGTTCGTCGGCGACCAGAGGCGTCACCGCCAGCACGCTCGCGTCCGCCGGCCGGCGCAGCGCGGCCTGCAGGAAGCCCGCGAAGTCGCTGGGCCGACACCACGCGTCCACCGTGGAGATCAGCGCACGGTCGCCGGCGAGCCGCCGATTGATCTCGAGAAAGCTCTCCAGCGAGGAGGCGGTCGTCTTGACGATCACCTCGACGTCGAGGTCCGAAAAGCGCGACTGCACCCAGTCGCGGCACGCGTGCGATTGCTCGTTGACGATCATCACGAGCGACGTGATGCCCGCAGCGCGGAAGTTGCCGATGACCCACTCGATGAGCGGAACGCCCGCGACGGGCACGAGCGGTTTGGGCATCGAAAAGCCGGTCGCGCGCAGACGCCTTCCCTCGCCGGCCGCGATGATCCCGCCGCGGCAACGTGCCACGCTGATCACAGGAGCAGCTCCCGAAGCTCGCCGAGCGAGCGAATCACACGATCGTCGGGGCAGCAGGGCCGCGGCGGGGTCGCGGTCTCACCGGCCAGCCAGATGTGCGCCATGCCGATGCCACGAGCGCCGGCCATGTCGCGCGGCAGCGAGTCGCCGACGAACGTCGCCTCGCGCGACTTCCGTCCGAGCGTGCGCAGGGCGTGCGTGAATATGCGCGGATCGGGCTTGGTCCAGCCGACCTCGGCCGAATCGACGATCACGCCGAACAGCGGACGAAGGCCGACATCCTCGCACACGCGCGCGAGATTGCCATAGAAGTTGGAGACGAGGCCGAGATCGTAGTGGCGCGCCAGCTCGGACAGGAGCGCGATGCTGTCCCGCGCGGCGCAGGTCGTGTCGTCCACGAAGCGCCGCGCGATGTGCTCGACGAGCGCGTCGCTCAGACCGAGCGCCGCGCCGAGCCCGGCCACCAGGCGGCGGACGGTCTCGGCCAGCGAGAGCGTGTCGGGGATCGCGCCGACCAGGGCATCGTCAGCGCGGTAGAAGAGCGGGTCGAAGCGCTCCGGCGTGACTTCGACACCCTCGGCCCGGCAGAGGCGAAACATCCGCTCTTTCCAGGGCAACGCGCCGTCCAGCGTGCCGCCGAAGTCGAATAGCACGGCGGCAAGAAGCTGCTGCCCGATCCCCGATCGTTCCGCGGCGCGTGCAGGACGCATTGAGCGCTAAGTTTCTCACGGAAGCGCCGCGCCCGCGAAGGTCCGCTGGGGCCCCCGCGGGTCCGATCGACGGGCGGGAGTAGAATGCCGTCTGCGGTATGGAGTCAGAAGTCGATGCATAGGATCGGCCGCGATGCCGCCAGCCTGCTGCGCGCCGCGTTCGAGGTGGGACCAAGCGCCGTCCTCGTGTTCGATCGACAGCGGAAGATCGTCCACGCCAATGCCGCCGCCCGGCGTCTGTTTGCGGAGGACGTCGAAGGACTGTCGCCAGCGCGCCGTGCCGAGCGGTGGACGTTTCGCGACGAGGCCGGACGCCTCATGCCCGCGGAGACGACGCCCAGCGCTCGGGGGCTGCGCGGCGAGACCGTCCGCGGTGAGCGATGCGAGCTCGTGTCGCACGACGGGGCGCGCCTCTATGTGAGCGTCGATGCCCACCCGTTGCGAGACGACGCCGGCATCGTCGACGGCGTCCTCTGCGTGGTGCGCGAGACCGACACGGTCGAGCATCCGCGTGCGCGTCTCTTCGAAGGACAGCCGTCGTGGATCGGGTCGGCCGCGCGCGGAGGAGCCGCCGAGGCCCGCCGTCGGGTGGTGGCCGACGCGAGCCGCGCGCTCGGCACATCACCCGATGATGCCGCGACACTCACGCTGCTCGCGCGCGCTGCCGTGCCCGCGCTTGCCGATTGGTGCGTCATTCGCGTGATCGAGCCCGACGGCCGCATGCGTCGTCTGCCGACGATCTACTCCGATGCGGCTCACGCCTGGACGGCGCGCGCGATGGACGAGTACTACGCGCTGCGCACCGACGCGACGGCGTACGCACCGGAATCCGGCATCGCGCGCGTGCTCCGCACGGGTGAGTCCGTCGTCATCCCGGAGATGACGCCGGACTGGTTGCGCACCATCGCCCACGACGAGACCCACCTGAGCCTGTTGAAAGAGATGGGCATCGCGTCGGTGCTGCATGCGCCGCTGCTCCTGCGTGGCAGCACCCTCGGCGTGCTGACGCTCGTCCGAACGCGGCGGGGTGAGCGCTACCGCGCGGCCGACCTCGCGGTGGCCGAGGAGCTGTGTGACCGCGCCGCCGTGGCCATCGAGCACGCCCGGCTCGCCGAAGCCGGCGAACGCCGCGCCAGTGAAGGGCACGCGATGGCCGAGATCGCGCGGGTGCTCGCCGAGACGCTGGATCCGTCACAGGTCTGGCAACGCATCGCCGCGGGTGTTCGGGCGCTGCTCGACGATGCGCCGTCGGCCGCGCTCTATCAGCTGGAGCCGATGGGCGACATGCACACGGTGGCCGTGTCGACCGAGAGCGGCGTGCACTTCGACTGGACCCATCGTCTGCCGAAGGGCACGGGCATGGTCGGGTTGGCGATCCGAAACCGCGCGGTCGTCACCGCTCCCGACGTGCTCCAGTATCCGGAGGTCGTGTACCCTCCCGACGTTCGCGCACGGCTCGAGCGGTCGGCGTACCGAGCGCTGCTCGCGGTGCCGCTCCTCGTGCAGGAGCACGTGCTCGGCGCGCTCGCGGTGGGGGCGCAGCATGGACGCGTGTTCACCGAGCGGGAGATCGAGCTCGTGTCGGCGTTCGCCCACCATGCCGCCGTCGCGCTGCACAACGCGCGCCTGTTCGAAGAGGCGCAGCGCCGGCGCGCCGACGCCGAGACCGCGCAGGCGGAGGCGGAGGACGCCAACCGTGCCAAGGACGAATTTCTGGCGGTGCTCTCGCACGAGCTTCGAACGCCGCTCACCGCCATCCTCGGCTGGGCGCACATGCTGATCAGCGGAATACCAAGCGCAAAGCGCG
>Ga0114129_10001132_pt1 | contig 35229 bp, 35 predicted proteins | sample RhiMetdeltSRZDD1_FD_80071 | JGI IMG/M metagenome (GOLD analysis project Ga0114129, IMG submission 80071) | Populus rhizosphere microbial communities from Tennessee, USA - Rhizosphere MetaG P. deltoides SRZDD1 (version 2) (version 2) | ecosystem: Host-associated > Plants > Roots > Rhizosphere >...
ACGAGATAGCTTGGCGGGCCGAGCGTCACGGCGCCCCAGCGGTCCACCGCCGCGAGCACGCCCAGCAGGACGGCGGCGCCGAGCGCATCGAGCGCGTCACGCCGGGCGAACAGCGCGCGCAGCGAGCCGCCCGCGGCGGCGCCGCGCGACAAGCTCGACGTGCCCGCCACGGCGAGCGCCAGCCCGAGCCAGCCGAGCGGACTCGGCAGCGTGCCGGACAGCACGGCGTCGGGCACGACGGTGAAGATCGGGCTGAGCGCGTAGACCGGCCCCACGATCGAGATGTCGCCGCGCGCGCTCGCGCGCGCGATCAGCGTCGCCATGCCCATCACGAGCACGGACGAGGCGAGCACGGCCGGCCACGCCGCGCGCGTCCAGATGAACGGATGGCCCGAGACGGCGAAGTACGCCAGCCACGCGAGGGTGGCCACCGCCTGCGTCCACGCCACGATCACGATCGGCGGGATCGCCTGCGCCCGGCCCTTGACCAGCGCGAACTGCGCCGCCTGTGTGACGGCGGCGCCGAGAGAGAGCACGAACCAGTTCAGGCGCGCGCGGTCCTGGTCAGATACCGGTGCCGAAGCCGCCGGCGCTGCGGATCGTCACCGCCTCGCCGAGGTGTGCGGCCGGATGGAACAGCGCGATGCCGCTCAGCACGGCGGTGCGCGGACGGCCCGTGAAGGCCTTGACCATCTGCTCGGCCCGGCTGCCGAAGGCGCCCTCGGCCGCCGCGCTCTTCACCGCCGCTTCCGCGATCTCGCCGCCCCATTCGCTGTCCTTGAAGCCGGCGATGAGCTCGCGCGTGCGGCGCCCCACGGCGTCGCGGTACTCGCGCAGCGCCGTCAGCTCGATGGCGCGCGTGAGGTCGGTCACTTCCGTACTCGTCATGCCGATGCCGAAATCGCGGCGCGAGATCCCGAGCCGCTTGGCCCATGCGTCGTCGAAGACCTGCGGCCGTCCTCCGATCAGCGCGTTCACCATGATGTCCTCGGCGCGCGCGATGTGCCACATGATCCACGCGAGCGAGTTCAGATCCTCGCGCGGCCGCACGCGCATCTGGGCCTCGGTGAGCCCGCCGAACGCGCGCTCCGCGGCGGAGACCGGGTTGCCGCCGACGGCCAGCGACTGCACGGCGGCATGCTGCGAGAGAAACAGGTCCTTGGCTTCCATGGTGATCTCCTTCAGTGGCTCTTCGGCACGGCTGGATGGCCGGCGGCGGCATCCGCGATCGCGTGGTCGTTGTCGGCCGGGACCGCGCCGCTCACGCCGACGGCGCCGACGACGTGGCCGTTGTCGACCAGCGGCACCCCGCCCTTGCCGAAGACGAACTCATACTGCCCGAGCGTGGCGACGTTGTCGGCGAAGAGCATGCGCTTGGTGAACCGCTCCTCGAGGTCCAGCGTCGTCGAGCGAAATCCCGCGGCGGCGTTGGCCTTGGCCCGCGCGATCTCCGGTGTGACCCAGAGCGCGCCGTCCATCCGCTCGCACACGACCAGATGCCCGGCCTCGTCCACGACGGCGATCGCCACCTTGAAGCCGAGCTCCTGCGCGCGCTTGACGCCACGCTCGATGCACGTGCGCGCCTGATCGCGCGTGACGCCGCTCACGAAACCTCCACCCAGACCTCGTCATTCTCGATGCGCACGGGATACGACGGGACGGCGGCGCCGCGGCCCGGAAACACACACTGGCCCGTGCGCACGTCGTACATCCAGCCGTGCCAGGGGCACGCCAGGCGCGTGCCGGACAGCTTGCCCTCGTGGAGCGGTCCGCCCTTGTGCGCGCAGACGTCGCCGAGCGCCAACACCTGCTCGCCGACGCGGACGAGGACGAGGCGTCGCCCCTCCACCTCCACCAGGCGCGGCTGCCCGGCCACGAGGTCGGTGACCATCGCCACCCGAGTGGCGGTCACATCTCCTCTTTCAGCACGTACGCGCGGTGCAGGCCGCTCATGTATTGCCAGCGCATCTCGGTGGCTTGCCGCACCTGCTCGAGCGCCTGCGCGCGCTTGTCCGGTGTGTCGGAGTGCTGCTCGACGATCTGGTAACCGCGTTCGCCGTGGACCTCGTCGGCCTCGATGTGGATCGCGAAGAACTCGACGTCGTGGTCGCTGAAGCCGTACTTGCTCGTGAGCGGCGGGAGATTGCGCTTGTAGATACCGGGCACCTGGGACTCCAGCCCGACCAGCAGCCCGGCGGCCGCGACGTGGAACGGCCGCCGCGACGTTTCGAAGCACCAGGCGGTGAGCGCGCGCGTGGTCGGCAGCTGGCGCGCGGTCTCGACGTCCTTGCGGCTCACTCCGCACGCCTCGCCGAAGCGGATCAGCAGATCGACGTGCTTGGTGCCCGACTCCTCCTCGACGATGTTCTCGAGCAGGAAGTCGCGCGCGTCGGAATCCGGGCACTCGGCGTACACCGCGGCGCACCAGCGCGGGAACTGTGAGACGTACTGATAGTGCTGGCACACCCACGCGCCGAGCTGCTGGCGCGTCAACTCGCCGTTGACCCAGCGCTCCGTGAACGGATTCATCCGGCTGTGGCGCGCAGAGACCGCGTTCTCGAGCTGCGTGCGGAATTCGCTCATGCCTCACCTCCCGGCCCCCGCGATGATCCGTCGCGGGGGGCCGGCGAGTCAAGCGCGAGGCGCGAGAATCTTCACCACGTTGGCGTGCGCCATGATCAGCTCCGGCGAGCGCTGCAGGGCCTCGCGGTATTTGATCTCGAATGCGCCGATCTCGCCCGAGCGCAGCAGCCGCTCGGTGGCCTGAAAGAACCGGCCGACGTCGACGCCGGGCGTCGCGCCCGCCGCGTTCGCCGCCGCCGCACGCGGATCCAGCGCCTCGTCGATCTCCGCGATGACCCGGGACAGCGGCCGCAGCCACGCGAAGTGCTGGTCAGCGATGAGCAGGCGCAGCAGCTCGGCCGGCTTCGTCGGTCCGTGGGCTTCTTCGTAGTCCTGACGCTGGTAGTCCACCAGCGCGGCGTGAAGCGCCACCAGCCGGGCGCTCAGCGCCTTCAAATCGTTCGTGGTCACCTGACGATCATCTACCGATTGCGCAAGGATGCAAGCTACCCGTGCAGCGTCTTCATCACCTCGACGTTGGCGGTGAGGTCCGCCGGGCGCCCCGCGAAGATGATCTCGCCGCGGTCGATGGCGTAGAGGCGATCGGCGATGCGCCCGGCATTCTGCACGTGCGACTCTGCGATGAGCACGGAGACGCCGAGGCCCTTGATGGCGCGCACGGCTTCGATGAAGCGCGTGACGATCACCGGCGCCAACCCCTCGAACGGCTCGTCGAGCAGCAGCACCGCCGGGGACAGCGTCAGCGCGCGCGTGATGGCCACCATCTTCTTCTGGCCGCCGGAGAGATGGAGGCCGCGCCGGGTCAGCAGCCCCTTGACCTCGGGAAAGATCGCGAACACGCGCTCCTCGTCGGTGCCCCCATTCGTCCGGGCGGGCGCCTTGCCGAGCCACGCGGTGATCTGGAAGTTCTCCTCGACCGTGAGGTCGGGAAAGATCCCGCAGTCCTCCGGCGCATAGCCGATGCCGAGCCGCGCGCGCTCGTGAGCGGGCAGCCGCGTGACGTCGCGGCCCTTGAAATGGACGCTGCCCGTCCGCGGCGACAAGAGCCCCATGATGGTGTCGATCGTCGTCGTCTTGCCCGCGCCGTTGCGGCCAACCAGACACACGGCTTCGCCGGGGCCGACGGCCAGCGAGATCGAGCGCAGAATCTGGGCCGGGCCGCGGTATGTCTCGACCTTCTGCAGCTCGAGCATCGGCGCGGGCCGATTCGCGTCCGGCGCCGGCCGACTCATCGCGCGGGCTCCGGGGTGCCGATCAGCGTGGTCGTGACCCGCTCGTTGCGGCGGATCTCGTCGGGGGTGCCGTCGGCGAGGATCGTGCCCTGGTGCATGGCCACGATCCGATCCGAGTACGAGAACACGACGTCCATGTCGTGCTCGATGATGGCGGCGGAAATCCCCTCCGAGCGCACGACCCGGGAGATCGTGTCCATGATCGGCGCCTTCTCGCGGGTGCTGACGCCGCTGGTCGGCTCGTCCAGGAACAGGAGCTTGGGCTTGAGCGCATAGGCAATGGCCACGTCGAGGAGCTTGCGCTCGCCCTGCGACAGGCCGCCCGCGAGGACTTTCGCCTTGGCCTCGAGGCGGAACAGCGCGAGCACCTCGGTGGCCTCGGCCCACACCGGGCGGTCGGCGTCGGCGAGCGAGAGCAGCCGCCGCGTCTTGCCCTGGCGCGAGAAGATGGCGAGGGCGACGTTGTCGAGCGCGCTGAGCTGGTCGAACAGGTTCACGAGCTGGAACGACCGCGCGATGCCCGCCCGGATGCGCTCCTTTACCGGCTGCTGCGTGACGTCCTGGCCGCGCAGCAGGATCTGGCCTTCGTCGGCGGTCAGCAGGCCGCTGATGAGATTGACCAGCGTGGTCTTGCCGGCGCCGTTGGAGCCGATGAGCGCGAGGACTTCGCCCTCCTGCACGCGGAAGTCGACGCGATCCACCGCCCGGAACTCGCCGAACTGCTTCACGACGGCCCTGGTCTCGAGCAGCACGGTCACGGCGTCGTCCTCCGTCGCGCCATCACCCGCTCGATCGTGCCGACGATTCCCGTCGGCAGCGACAGCACGAGCACCACGAGGATCACACCGAGGAAGAGCTGCCAGTACACGGTGTAGCCGACGGCGTAGCTCTCCAGATAGTTGTAGACGACGGCCCCGACGATGGGGCCGACGAACGTGCGGAACCCGCCGAGCACCGCCATGAAAACGATCTTTCCGGAGAAGGTCCAATGCAGGATGTCGGGCGTCGTCAGGCCGTTGAGGGGCACCCACAGCGCGCCGGCGATGCCCGTGAACACGCCCGAGAGCATGAACGCCACCCACCGATAGCGCCAGATCGGGATGCCGATGAACTGCGCGCGGGTCTCGTTGTCGCGGATCGCCTGCAGCGCCCGGCCGAACGGCGAGTTGACGATCACCCACATGATGGCGACGCAGACGAGGAACAGGGCGAGCACGTAGTAGTAGTAGGCGTGGGAGAGAAACGCGATCTTGTCGCCCTTGCCCGTCACCACGCCGAGCAGCGTCGGCGTCGGCACACGCAGCCCGTCCGTGCCGCCGGTCACCCAGAAGAACTTGAAGGCCAGGCTCCAGAGCACCTGGGAGAGCGCCATCGTGAGGATGCCGAAGAAGATGCGCGTGTAGCGCACGCACGCAATGCCGAAGATGGCCGTGATCAGCACCGAGGCCACGACCGCGCCGAGCAGGTGCAGCTCCATCGACGACACGCCGAGGTACTTCACCATCATGGCCACCGCGTAGGCGCCGACCCCGAAGTAGGCCGAATGGCCAAACGACAGCAACCCCGTGTAGCCGAGCAAGAGATTGAAGCCGAGCGCGGCGATCGCCATCACCAGCCCATACGCGAGCAGGATCGTCTGGTACTGATCGGCCACCCACGGCATCAGGAGCAGCACCACGAGGACGGGCGCGGCGTACCAGAGGCGTCGCATCGGCGAGCGCGTGGGGATGGCGACGGTCGTGACCGTGCTCATGCGCGTCCGAACAGCCCGGCCGGGCGCACGAGCAGCACGGCCGCGGCCATCAGATAAAGCACGGCCAGCTCGACCTCGGGAAACCACGTGATCCCGGCCTCGCGCACGACACCGACGATCAACGCGCCCAGCAGCGCGCCCTCGAGACTGCCGAGGCCGCCGATGACGACGACGATGAAGGACAGGATCAGCGCGTCCACGCCCATGCCGAGCACGGCGGACTGGCTCGGCACGATGATCGCCCCGCCCAGACCGGCCATGAAGCAGCCGAGCGTGAAGGCCTGCACGTAGACGCGGTTGACGTTGACGCCCAGCGCGGACGACATGCGCATGTCCTGCGACGTTGCGCGCAGGACGACGCCGAAGCGCGTGCGATAAATGAACGCCCACAGGAACACCGCGGCGAGCGCGCCGACACCGATCACGAGGAAGTTGTAGGTCGGATAGATCGTGTCGCCGACGGCGAGCGAGCCGAAGTTCTCGAACAGGACACTGGCGGACAGCGGGTACGGGCCCCACAGGAAGCGGATGACGTCGTCGATGATCATCAAAAGCCCGAAGGTCACCAGGAGCTGATACTCCTCCGCCCGCTTGTAGAACGGTCGCAGCAGCGTGGGCTCCAGCAGCGCGCCGGCGGCGGCGGCGGCGAACGCGCCTGCCGGCAGGAGCGCCAGCAGCACCCACGTCGGCGCGCCGCGCGCGGCCTCGCCGACGGCGACGGACGTGCTCAGATAGCCGATGATCCACGCGCTCACGTATGCGCCGAACGCGTAGAGGTTGCCGTGCGCGAGGTTCACGATGCGCATGACGCCGTAGATGAGGCTCAGCCCACCGGCGATCAGGAACAGCACCGAGGCGTAGAGCAGCGCGTTGAAGACGTGGATGAGGAGGATGTCCATGCTAGCGGGCGTCCATCACTCCGGTACGCGGTACGGCACCTGCTTCACCTCCGCATTCACGAGATTCCCGTTGAGCGCCAGCGTCAGCGCCACACGATACGCGCCGGGCTTGAGCCGACCCGTGAGGTCGATCACCAGGCGTCCGTTCTGCACGTCGCGCGAGGCGCCGGCCGCGGCAACCTCGTCACCGGGCCCCAGCACGACCCAGTGCGCGGTGAGCGGCTCGCGAAACTTCTCGCTCGCCGGCTGCGGCCGGAACGGCTCGCGCACGATCTTATACGAGCGCTCGAATTTCTCGATGTTTTCCACCTCGGCCTGGAGCTCGAGGCGCTCGCCACGCCGTTCCGTCTTCACGACGGACGCGCGCAGCGGAATCGGATACTGATCGAACGAGCCAATACCGAGCGGATAGCTGAAGTCGCGGAAGACCGGCAGCGTCGCCTGGTTTTTGGTCACCTGGCCGAGGATGTAGGGCCCTGCCGTCGGCAAGAAGTGGCCGTGCGTGCGCGCGAACTCGCGCAGGGCCGCCCAGCGCGCACGCGCCTCGTCGGCCGAGACGAAGCCGCGAAGCGCCTCGGGGATGAAGGCGCCGCGCGCCAGCTCGCCCGCGAGCGGAGTCAGTTGCGCACGCCCCTGCACCAGATCCAGCCATCGGACGTTGCGACGCTCGGCCTCGCGCTTGGAGAAGGCGCCAAGGCCGCGCGCCACGGCCTCTTCCATGAGGGCGACGACCTGCCACGGCACCGGGCTCCACGGTGGCGCGATCGCGACGGCGTCCCGCGCATTGACCTCGGGATGGAGATAGACCTCGATCTCCGCCACGTCGTACATGAGCTGCATGTCGCCCAGCTCCTTGACGTCCTTGGCGACGCCGAGCACCCGCACGGCGACGACCGAGCGTCGGACGAGCGCCGTGGCGCGCTCGACGGCCGCATCGTACCGCCGACCGTCGCCGCCCCGGCTCCACCGCGCCGCGAACGCATACGGATAGAGCACGTCGGCGACGGACATGCGCTGCCCGTCGTGAGTCTTGGACAGCAGCACCCGATAAACGACCTTGCTCGCCGCCGCCGTCGCGGCGCCGAGCGGCCGCAAGGTCGCCGGCGCCAGCGCGTCGGCCGGCGCGTCGGTCACCGCGGTCACCGAGACGGGCCGTGCGCGATTGGGCACGAAGCGACCATTGTCGGGATCCGGCAGCAACGCCGGATCACCGATCGCGGCCCATACCAGACGGCCGCCCGCGCCCGTGAACCCCGCGACCGGGTTCCACGCGCCCTCCAACGCCCACGTGCGATCGACGACGGCCACGTTCAGCCAGCCGTTCCAGGGGAAATCCTTGAGCTTGGCCGTGCGGATGAAGATGTCCGATGCGAGCCCGGCCTGTGAATCGCCGGCGACGTTCTGGATGCCGTTCGAGTACTCGTCGTTGACTGGCTCGCGGCGCAGCGTGTAGCCGAGCACGACCCGCTCGCACCCTTGGCTCGCTTCGGCGACCAGGCGCCGCTCGAGCTCGACACGCTCGGCGGGCGTCTTCCACTCGCCATCGGTACGGCGGCGGAACAGAGTCTCGGGCAGCCGAGCCGGCGCAAGCGGGAACATCGGCGAGGACGAGCTCTGGAGCAGCCAGGCGTGGAACCATCCCTCCTTGAGCCAGGGAGGCCCGATCCAGCCCAGCATTCGTGTCGGCGTGTCGGAAAGCAGGAACGCCGGCGAGACCTCGAGCAGGAGCGCGTCGGCATCCGCGCCGGCCGTGAGGCCCGCCGCCGTCAGCGCGTCGTGGATCGGGCCCGGAAGTGAGCGGACACGAGGCGCGCGTCCCGGCGCGCGATCACGCCACCGCTGGATGAGGTCGTCATGCATCACGTAGTCCTCGTGATACGGCGTCACCGGGTACGGATGAATGACGAACGGCGCCGCGCGCGCGAGCGTTCGGGTCAGCGCCGCGGCGGCGCCGCAGCGCGCCTCGGCGTCGGCGAACCCCGCGTTCGTGCGCTTGAACGCGAGGACGACCAGCCCTCCGAGCGACTCGACGAACCGCACGTGTGGCGGCAGCGCGGCGCCGCCGACGAACGGATCGCCGCCCGCATAGGCGTGGATCTTGTTTTGACGCAGCAGCGCCGCCGCCGTGGCCGGCTCGGTGAAGCGAACGGCGATCTCTTGGGGGTAATACGAAGGATAGAACGTGATCTCGTGGCCCGCCTCGACCACGGCGCCGAGCAGGACGACGGCGGCGAGGACGGCGAGCGGCGCGCGCGTGAGCTTCACGAGTGAGTCAGCGGGCGAGTTCGGCGGGCGGCCGCGGGGCCGCCCGCCTCGTCGCGCCGCTACTGCTTCTTGGCCGGAGGCTTGGCGGCGGGCGTCTTCGCCGGCTCGCCGGCCATGGCCAGCGTCGGCCACGTCTTGTCGATCCACGTGTACGTCGACGTCGGCTCACCCTTCGGCCAGCCGGGCGGCGCCGTGATGTTGCGGATCGGAATCGTGATGATCCGGTCCGGATCGAGGATCGGGAACTGATACTCGGAGACGTTCTTGCTGAAGCCGGTGATCGCGTCCTTGTATCCCTGATGATTGTCGGGCCGGATGTAGACGTAGCCCGCGGGCGAGGCCATCATCAGTCCCTCGAGCACCGAGATGATCGCGTCGTCTTCGGGCCAGCCGCCGGCCAGATGGTTGGCCTTCTCGATCGCCGTCTTGAGCATGTACGTTGCCGTGTAGCCGCCCTCGGCCTGGAAGTTCGGATACTCGTTGAAGCGCTTGTGATACTTCTCGACGAACGTCTTGTTGTAGGGCCACTTGTCCCCGCCGGGATAGGTGAAGTGGTAGTTGCTGTGCACGCCGGCGATGATCCCCTCGGGATGGTCCTTGCCGATCGCATGCGGCGCCACGCCGAAGGCGATCATGCTGGCCACGTGCATCTTGTCGAACATCCCGTAGCGCAGCGCCTGCTTGTAGAAGGCGACGTAGTCACCGCCCCAGACGGATATCGCCAGCAGGTCGGGCTTCGCCGCGATGGTCTTGGTGATGTGCGATGAAAAATCGGTGGTGCCGAGCTTCGGCCAGGCTTCGGAGACGGTCTCCGCTCCCGGCACCATCTTCTTCATGACGATGCGGAAGTGATCGAACGCGTTGCGCCCGTAGGAGTAGTCCGGATGGATGTGGGCGATCCGCTTCGTCTTCGGCCACGTCATGGCCGCGGCGACCGCGCCGGTCACGCCGTCGGCCGACTGCATGTTCGTGATGCGGAAGATGTAGTGCGGGTTCGGCACCGCCTTGTCGAACAGGAAGTCGGTGCACCCGTCGACGAAGATCGTCAGAACCTTCAGCTCCTCGGCCACCGGTCCAAGCGCCGGCGTGTTGCCGGATGACGTGATCCCGCAGAAGAAGTCGATCTTCTCCGAGAGCTTCAGCCGGCGCAGCTCCTTCACGTTGGCATCGGTGCCGGCGTTCTCATCGGCCTTCAGCAGCTCGATCTTCCGCTTGCCCAAGAGGCCGCCCTGCGCGTTGATCTCTTCGGCGGCGAGCTGCTGACCCTTGTACATCGGCTCACCGAGCACGGCGGCGGCGCCGGTGAAGAACGTCATGTGGCCGATCTTGTAGGGTGTGTCCGGGATGTTGCCCTTCGGTTTGTCCTGCGCGTGGGCGACGCCCACGGATGGCAGCACGCCAGGGACCGCGGTGAGTGCCGTCCCGACCGTCACGCCGAGGCCGGACAGAAAGTCGCGCCGGTTCACTTCCGCCATGTGTGTCCTCCGTTGGTGAGAGGCCTTCGTGCGTTCGAGGCGAGCCCTGACAACGTGCACTCGCTGTAACACGCTGGTCTGACCACTGTCAAGCCGCCCTCTATAATGTCGGGCGTGGGTGGAGGGTTCCCGTGATGCTCGTCAGGGCCCTGCGCGGCATCGGCCGCGCGATGCGCGCGCGCCCCGGCACCGTCGCGCTCGTCGCCGCCGGCGTCGTGGCGCTCGACGCGCTGCTCCCGCCGCTGGTCCTCTCGGTGTTCCGCGCGCCCTGGACGTTCTTCACGTTCAACCCGTGGCTCAAGAGCCTGCCGTCGTATCTGGCGTCGTCGAAGCCCTGGGAGGAGAAGCTCGACTTCCTGTCGCGCGTCGCCCTCTTCTGGTTTTCCGCCGACGGCCCCTATGGCGCGCCGGAGTGGGGCTTCGCCGTCGACACGCTCGACGTGGCGCGCTTCCTCTTCACCGGCGCCCTGATCGGTATCTACGTCGCGCTCTGGCTCGAGCGCCGCGCGGCGGCGGCCGGCGGCATCGCGGGCGGCGCGCCCGGCGCGATCGGCGCGGGCATCAGCGTGCTCGGTCTGTCGACGGGGCCGTGCAGCGTCGTCGGGTGCGGCGCGCCGGTGCTGCCGGTGGTGGGACTCGTCTTCGCGGGCCTGTCGAGCACGACGCTCGCCGTGCTGTCGCTAGTTTCGCGCGTCTCGGCGTTGGCGGTGGTGGTCGCGCTGCTGATCGCGATCGCGTGGCTCGGCTGGCAGGCAGGCCAGGCGAGCCCCCTTGACTCCGGTCGCGCGCGCGCCTAGCCTCTCTGCCCTCTCGGACTCGGCCCGGTTCCCACCACGCACAGGGAGGTCGGCCATGATCCTGCTCCTCGTTGCGCTCATCGTGCTCGTCGGCTGCGCGGACGGCGTCTTCGCACAGGAGGTCAAGCCCACGGTCGAGCTACGCCTGGAGTACTTGATGACGATCGAGGCGACGCTCGGGTCACGCGCGGCGGTGGGTCAACGCGTCATCGTCAACGTGCCGGGAGGCAGCGTTCGCGGCCCCGCCATCAAGGGCGAGATCATGCCACCGGCCGGCGACTGGCTGTTCGTCATGCCGGACGGATCGAACCGGCTCGATGTGCGCTTCACCATCAAGACCGACGACAACGAGCTCATCTTCGTGGAGTACGGAGGCATCATCGCGTTCACGAAGGAGGCGCAGGAGCGGCTCGTGAAGGGCGAGCTCGTCAGCGCGACCGACGGCTACGGCTACTTCATCACGGCGCCGCGCTTCATGACGGCGTCCGCGAAGTACGCATGGCTCAACCACGTGCAGGCCGTCGGCAAGATGGTGTCGCTGCAGCGCGGTGCCGGCATCAAGTACGACGTGTTCGTCGTGCGCTGACCGGGGTCCTGAGAGAGCGCCCCGGGATTGAGGCGGGGCGCTCTCTCCTTCGCCCTAACTCTTGCTGAGCGAGCGAACGATCTCGCGGCAGAACGCCGGCAGATCGTTCGGATTGCGTGACGTGATCAGGTTGCCGTCCACCACGACCTCGGCGTCCTTCCAGTCGCAGCCCGCTGCGACGAGATCGTCCTTGATCGAGAAGAACGACGTCGCCTTGCGACCCTTGAGGATGCCGGCGGAGACGAGCATCCAGCCCGCGTGGCAGATGGCGGCCACGACCTTGCCCTGCTGAGTGGCCTCGCGCACGAGATTCACCATGGCCTCGTGGCGACGCATCATGTCCGGCGCGTAGCCGCCCGGCACGATGACGGCGTCGAACTCGACGGCGCGCACCTGCTCGGCCTGCGCGTCGACGTTGACCGGGTAGCCGTGCTTCGACGTGTAGGACTTCGCGTTGCCGGCGCCGATGATCTTGACGTCGGCGCCTTCCTCACGAAGGCGGTAGTACGGCACCCACAGCTCCATCTCCTGATACATGTTCTCGGCGAGAATCGCGATCCGCTTGCCTTCCAGCTTCATGCGCCCTCCTTCGGGGTCTCGGTGATGTCAGGACTTGCGTGACGTCTGGGTGAAGATCGTTCCCACCAGCGGCCGTAGCGAGCGCCCCCCGCACTCGGGGCACACGGCGCTGCCCTTGTCGTGCTCGCTGATCGACATCGTCCGCGCGACTTCCTTTTTGCATCCCTCGCAGAAATATTCGTAGGTCGGCATTGGCCATCCTCCTTCAGGGCAGGACGGGGTTGAGGAGTTCGAAACGGGGAAAGTCTACGCCTGCCGGAGGGTGTCGACCAGCCAACGCGCCGTGCGCAGAAGGCGGCCGTCGCCGTGGCGGGCGCCGACGAGCTGGGCTCCGAGCGGCAGGCCGTTGGCGCCGCTCATGAGCGGCACGCTGAGGGCCGGCAGTCCGCACAGCGTCCACAGCGAGCAGAAGACGGGGTCGCCCGTGGAGGCGAGACCGGGCGGCGCGATCCCCGTCGCCGCGGGCGTGAGCAGCGCATCGTACTTCTGCTCGAACAGCTCACCGAAGCCCTCGTTCAGCCGCGGGATCTGGGCGAGCGCCTCGAGGTAGGCGGCGGCGGAGTGGCCACGGCCTCGCTCGATCCGGCCGCGCAGACGGTCGGAGAGACGCGCGCGGCCCTTGTCCCACTCCCGCGCGAGGCTCACGGCGACCTCGGCTTCCATGATGAGGCTGTGCCACTCCCAGGCGCGCTCGATGGCGCCCGTCACCTCCACCTCCTCCACCCGATCGCCGAGGCGCTCGACGAGCTCGGCGAACGCCTCGTTCGCGTCGGCGTCGAGCCGATTCCAGTGTGGCGTTCGCACGAAGCCGAACATCGGCGGAATCGGCGGCTCCTCGGCGGCGACGGCGCGATACGGCGCATGGGCGCGCGGACTCGACTCGAACTCACCCTCGTCGTGCGCGACGCAGGATTCGAGCAGCAGCGCGACGTCGTCGAGCGTGCGGGCGAAGAGGCCGACCGTATCCAGGGTCTGCGAGACCCGCGACATCCCGCGGCGGGGGATCAGACCGCGCGTCGGCTTGAGTCCATACACGCCGCAGTAGGACGCGGGGCGAACCGTCGATCCGCCCGTCTGACTGCCGAGCGCGAGCGGCACCATGCCCGCGGCAACGGCGGCGGCGGAGCCGCTGGACGACCCGCCGGGGGAGTACGCCGGATCGTGTGGATTGCGCGTCTTGCCCGACGCGCCACACGCGAACTCGGTCGTGACCGTCTTGCCCATGATCACCGCGCCGGCGGCGCGCAGCAGCGCGACGACCGCCGCGTCGCGCGACGGCGTGCGGCCGGCGTGCAGCGGCGAGCCGTTCTCGGTCGGCATGTCGGCGGTGTCGATGATGTCCTTCACCCCGATCGGCACGCCGTGCAGGGGCCCGATCGGCTGGCCGGAGAGCCGACGTTCGTCGGCCGCGCGCGCCTGCGCCAGCGCGTGGTCGGGATCGAGAAACGCCCACGCCTCGATGCGTGCGTCCGTCTCGCGCACGCGCGCCAGACACGCCGCGACGTACTGCTCGGACGAGATCGTGCCCTCGCGGATCAGCCGCGCGGCGTCGGTGGCCGGCAGCGCGTGCGGGCCACTCAGCTCCACGGGCCGGAGACCTCGATGCTGCGCTCGCGGGGCCCCTCGAACTCGACGAGCACGATGCGCTGGAATTTCCCGAGCCGCAGCGCGCCGTCGCGCACGGGCACCGACACCGACGGCCCCACCAGCGCGCTGAGCACGTGCGCGCGCACGTGATCGGCCACGTCGTGGACATAGGCGCCGGTCTGCGGCACGACCCCGTGCAGCACCGTGAGCAGGTCCTCCGCGATGCCGGCTTCGTTGGTGAGAATCGTCAGCGCGCACGTGGTGTGCTGCGTGAACAACGTGCACACGCCGTCGCGCATCGACGCGGCCATCGCCGCGACGTCGGCCGTGACGTCGATGACCTCCTCGTGCGCCTTGCTCCGGACGCTGATGACGCTCATGCGAAGCCCCCCTCCGAATTACTTCCCGTAGAGGAATTCCGGCAGCCAGAGCGTCATGCCGGGCCAGACGTACATGAACACCAGGCACACGATGACGATGACCATGTACGGCATCATGCCGGCGAAGATCTGGTTGAGCGTGACGTGCTTGGGCGACACGCCCTTGAGATAGAAGGCCGACATGGCGACCGGCGGCGACAGGAACGCCGCCTGGAGATTGACCGCGACCATCGTGCCGAAGAGGATCGGATCGATGTTGAAGTGGCTCAGCAGCGGAATGAAGATCGGGCAGAAGATCACGATGATCTCGGTCCACTCGAGCGGCCAGCCCAGCAGGAAGATGATGAGCTGCGCCAGGATCTGGAACCCGAGCGGCGAGAGGTTCATCGAGAGCACCCATCGCTCGATCACCGACTGGCCGCCGTGCAGCGCGAATACCGCGGAGAAAAGCGCCGACCCGACGAAGAGCCAGCACACCATCGCCGTCGTCTTGGCCGTGAGAAACGTCGACTCCTTCAGGTTGCGTCGCAGGTCGGGCGAGACGCGCAGGTACCACAACCCCGGCACCACCGTGCCGAGCAGCGTGCCGGCGATGGAGCCTGCCACGAGCAGCGAGGCCCAGTCCTCGCCCTCGTACCAGCCCAGCGTGACCCCGATGACGAAGCCGATGAGACTCCACCACCACACCGGCTTCGCAAAGCGCGACATGACCGCGAGGTACATGGCGCCGAGCGCGCCGACGGCCGCGGACTCCGTCGCCGTGCAAATCCCGAACAGGATCACCGCCAGGACGATGGCCGTGAGGACGCCGAGCGGCACCACCGACGCGATCAGCTCCTTCAGGATCTCGAGCTGCTCGGCGTCCATCCGCCAGAAATAGACGAGCAGCAGCAGCGCAGACACGCCGGCCAGGCCCCAGAACCACGGATAGAAGTGCGCCGGAATCTGGCCCGCGCCCGTGTCTTTGCTGGCATCGCGCAGCGACGTCATCTCTTCCGGCGGGCCGTCCGGTCGCGCCGGCGCCGCCGCCTTGTCCGGCTCGTTCGCGGCGCCGAGCTCCTGCGGCTGCTCCTCGGCCGCGGCGCCGAGCTCCTGAGGCTTCCCCTCCGCCGTCGCCGCGGCCGTCGACGCGGTCGGCGCCGGCGTCGGCGCGACGGGCGCGCTGGTGACCGCGGTCGCCTTCGTCGCCGGCGACACCGCCGCCGTGGCCGCTTCCGGGGCGTTGTAGATCACGACGTACCACCACGTCGCGGTGAACGTGCCGACGGTGAGCATGATCGGCACCGACAGCGCGGCGAGGTCGCGGGCGATGACGCGATACCCGGCGCTGTGTGCGAGGACCGGTCGAAACGCGGCAGCGAGCAGGCCGGGCACGACCGTGCGCGTGCGCCCGCGCTCGAGGGCTCGCAGATACTCGGGCACCGCGACGCGATACTGGTCGGGCGACAGCTTGGGCGCGATCTTCGGGTTGATGATGGCCCAGCCGAGGATGTAGACGAGATACAGGAACGTGAGGAAGAAGCCCGGCAGCATCGCGGCCGCGTAGAGCTTGACGATCGACTGGCCGGCGACGGCGGCGTAGACGATCAGCATCACGGACGGCGGGATGAGGATGCCGAGCGTGCCGCCGGCGGTGATCGCGCCCGAGGCCAGCTTCACGTCGTAGCCCGCCTTCAGCATCGGCCGCATCGCGATGACGCCCATGAGCACGACCACCGCCCCGACGATGCCGGAGGCGATGCCCCAGAACGCGCACACGAGCAGCGTGGTCACCGCCAGCGAGGCCGGCACGCGACGGAAGGCGAGCTGGACGCTGTGGAACATGCGATCGACCAGCGCCGCGCGCTCCATGATGTAGCCCATGAAGACGAAGAGCGGCACCGACAGCAGCGTGTCGTTCGTCATCACGCCATAGGTCCGCTGCGCGATCAGATCGAAGACGCGGTTCTGCCACCAGTGATGCGCGGGATCCCAGAACGCGATGAAGCCGAAGATCGCCCCCAGCCCCATGAGCGTGAACGCCGTCGGATAGCCCATCATGATCGCCGCCACGATGAGCCCGAGCATGGTGAGACCGAGCGCGGGATCGCTCACGGCCGGCGCTCGTCGTCGCGAATGGCCTTCTCGTGAATGACGCCTTCTTCCATGACGCTGCGGTGGCGCGCGGCCTCGTCGATGGCGTGGGCGCCCTCCATCGCCGCGCGGCGCGACTCCTCGTCGACGTACTCGCTGCGTCCGAGCTGGGTCTCGATGACGTCGATCTCCTCGACGTCCTCCAGGCGCGCCGGCCACCGCCCCGTTCGGATCGTCATGACACAGCGGACGATCTCGGACAGCCCCTGCAGCATGACGAGCACGCCGGCGACGGGGATGACCGTTTTGAAGTGGTAAACGGGCGGGCCCTCGGCGGTGACCGTCGAGTGTTCCCCGATGCGCCAGGAGTCGGCGGCGAAGTCGCTGCCCGCGTAGATGAGGCCGATCATGCACGGGATGAAGAACAGCAGGTAGAGGACGAGGTCGAGCGAGGCCTGCCCGCGCGGCTTCAAATAGATGTAGACGAAGTCCGCGCGCACGTGGCCGGCGAGGGCGAGCGTGTAGGCGCCGCACATCATGAACAGCGTGCCGTACAGCATGTTGTTGAAGTCGAAGATCCACGCCGTCGGCGCGTTCAGAATGTAGCGCTTGAAGACCTCGATGGAGACGACGAAGGTGAGCGCGACGATGAGCCAGGCGGCCGCCTTGCCCGACCAGTAGCTGATCTGGTCGATCGCGTGGATGAAGCGCTGAGGGGTCATTCGACGTGGGGGGCCCCGACATGGCCCCCCACACCCCCCCGACACTCGGCAGCGCCCCGGGAAACCCGGGGCGCTCCTCGACGCACGTGGCCCCCCACACCCCCCCGACACTCGGCAGCGCCCCGGGAAACCCGGGGCGCTCCTCGACGGTCGCGCACCGCTAGCTCTTTTTCTGGGCGGCCGGTTTCGTGGCGAAGTAGTGGTTGAAGGCCATGCGACGGCTGACGTTGGTGTCGAGATCCCACTTCACCGCGCGTTGCGCGAACACCTTCTGCGACTCGGCGATCTCCTTGAAGAGCGCGTTATCCGACGACTTCTTGTCGGCCACCTGGTCGTAGATCTCGAGCTGCTTCTGCAGCACCGACTCGGGCGTCCGGTAGAACCGCACCTTGTCCTTCGTCTGCAGCTCGATGTAGTCCTTCGAGTAGCGGTCGATCGACTTCCACGCCATGTCGGCCGAGGCGGCCTCCACACCGTTTTCGATGATGGCCTTCATCTTGTCGGGCAGCGCGTCGAACTTCGCCTTGTTGAAGGTGATCTCGAGCTGCTCGGCATTCTGGTGGTAGCTCTGCAGCATGCAGACCTTCGAGACGTCGGCGAACCCGAGAATGCGATCCGAGGTCGCGTTGTTGAACTCCGCGGCGTCCAGCAGCCCGCGGTCCATCGCCGGCACGATTTCGGCGCCGGGCAGCGCGTTGACGGCCGCGCCGAGGCCCTGGAACACATCGATGGAGATGCCGACGGTGCGGAACTTCAGCCCCTTGAAGTCGTCGGGCTTCGTGATCGGCTTTTTGTACCAGCCGAGGGGCTGCGTGAACATCGGGCCATACGGGAACGACACGACGTTGGCGCCGATCGACGAGTACAGCTTCTGCAGCAGCTGCTTGCCGCCGCCGTACTTGTGCCAGGACAGCAGCATGTTGGCGTCCATTCCGTAGGCGGGTCCCGAGCCCCACAGCGCGAGCGCCGTCTGCTTCCCGTAGTGGTAGACGAGCACGCCGTGGCCGCCATCGAGGGTGCCCTTGGACACGGCGTCGAGCAGCCCGAACGCCGGCACGACGGCGCCGGCCGGCAGCACGTCGATCTTGAGGTCGCCGCCGGTCATGTCGTTCACCTTCTTCGCGAAGTCCAGCGCGTACTCGTGGAAGATGTCCTTCTGCGGCCACGTCGACTGCCAGCGCATGCTGATCGGGCCCTGCGCCTTCACGACCGCCGGGAAGCCGAGGGCGGCCGCGCCGGCCGCGGCCACGGCGGCGCCGGTGAGGAATGTGCGGCGGGATGGCTCGGGAGTCGCCTGCGAATCTGTCATGGAGCACCTCCGTCGTCATTGGCTCGAAGTGCACCGAAAATTTCCACGTTTAGCGGCGGCCATTGTAACCGAGCTTCTCGCCGCAAGGTTCCGACTTTGGTACGCGATCTTGCGGTCAGCGGGCGGGGCCGGGGGCGATCTCGAGCGGGAGGCGACGATTGTCGCGGCGAACCGTCAGGCGAAGCGCTTTTTCGGGCGTGAGGTCGGCCAGCGCCTCGCGGGCCGCGTCGCGCGTGACCACGGCCGTCTCCTCGACTTGCAGGATGACGTCGCCGACCTCGAGGCCGGCGCGCGCGGCGGCGCTGTCCTTCACGACCAGGCTCACCACGGGCGCGGCCGATCCGGCGGGACGGCGGCCGCCCAGCTCGGGTTGTGGGCCATCGGGCTCTCGCAGAATGAACCCGTACTCGGCGGCAACCCGCTCGCCCGCGACGGCGCGCGGCATCTGAACGAGCCGGACGCTGAGCGCGCGACGGCCCTCCGGGCGCAGCACCGTGAGGCGCGCGTCGCGCTCCACCGGACCGCGCGCGATCATGCGCTGCAGCTCGCGCGTCTCGGTCACGGGCCGGTCGTCGAAGCTCACGACGATGTCGCCGCTCTTGAGCCCGGCACGCGCCGCCGGCGTACCCTCCATGACGTCGACGACGACCACCCCGAAGCCCTCGCGGATGCCGTGCTTGCTGCTGAGCTCGTCCATCTCCTGCTCGGACAGATCCCGGATCCGCACGCCGAGCCACGACCACGAACGCGCCTCCGCGATCCCGCCAGCCAGCAGCAGCACGAGTACCAGGACGGCGGCCCAGCGCCTCACGAGCGCCCGCCCTTGAGCTCGCGCACGAGCGTCTCGATGGCGTCGGCCACGCGCGCCACGCGCGCGTCGACGTCCAGCGTCTCCAGCAACGCCTGGCGCAAGGCCGCGTCCGGAAGCACCGCGGCCGCGACGCGATCGGCCACCGCGCCCGACGGTTGCCCCTCGGCCAGCGCGGTGTCGAGCAGGTCGGCCGGCCGGCCGAGCGCATCGAGCAGGGCACGCGCGGCGGCGCGGATGCGCGCGAGCGCAGGCATGACGTCGCCCGCGGGCCCGACGTCCTCGAGGCGCTTGACGCCGACGAGCCGGTAGAGCGTGTCGGTGGGCAGCTCGTGCTCGATCCGCACGCGCGCGTCGCCGCGCACGAGCACGTTGTAGCGCCCGTTGGCCAGGCGCTCCCACGACACGATCTCGCCCAGGCCGCCCACGGCGTGCACGGCCGGGCGGCCCGCGTATGTCGCTTCATAGCCGGGGCGCAGCTTCACCACGCACAGGCGGCGGTCACGCGCGAGCGCGTCCATGACCATGGCGCGATAGCGCGCCTCGAAGACGTGCAGCGGCAGCAGCGTGCGCGGGAAGAACGTGACGTCGGGCAGCGGGAAGATCGGCACGATGGCAGAGCCCGCGGCCGACGCCATGTCCGGACTCAGGAGATGCTGGGCAGCGGTCGCAGCGAGGCGGTCGCGCCGAGTCGCTCGATCACCCGCCGGGCAATGTCCCGGAACGCGGCGGCCTGCAGCGAGTCGGGACGGCGCACGATGATCGGCGCGCCCTCGTCGCCGCCCTTGCGGGTGTCGGGGTCCAGGGGCAGCTGACCGAGCAGCGGGATGCCGTACTCGTCGGCGACCTTCTTGCCGCCGCCTTCGCCGAAGATCGCGTAGCGCGTCCCGGTGTCGGGGGCGACGAAATACGACATGTTCTCGACGATGCCGAGCATCGGCACGTTGAGGCGCTGGAACATCGCGATGGCCTTGCGCACGTCGAGCAGCGCCACCTCCTGGGGCGTGGTCACCATCACGACGCCCGCGAGCGGGATGACCTGCGAGAGCGAGAGCTGCGCGTCGCCGGTCCCCGGCGGCATGTCGAACACGAGATAGTCGAGCGGGCCCCAGAGCACGTCGCGGAGCATCTGCTGGATGAACGAGTGGATCATCGGCCCCCGCCAGACGATCGCCTCGCGATCGCCGACGAGCAATCCGATCGACATCACCTTGAGACCGTGCGCCTCGACCGGAAGAATCCGGTTGTCGAACATGCCGGGCCGGCCACGGGTGCCGAGCATGAGCGGCAGGTCCGGTCCATAGACGTCCGCGTCGATGATGCCGACGCTCGCTCCCGTGCCGTGCAGGGCGAGCGCGAGATTGACGGCGACGGTGGACTTGCCGACACCGCCCTTACCCGACGACACGGCGATCGTGTGCTTGACCTCGGGAATGAGGTCGGCCGGGCGCTGCGGCGGCGCCGCCGCCTGCGGCGCGCCCTGGGCGGGGCCATGCCCGGCGTGCTGATGCTCGTGCGCCGGAGCGCCCGCGCCTCCCATCTTCGCGTTCACACGCGAGACACCCGGCAGGCGTCCGACGAGCCGGCTCGCCATGCTGTGGATCATCACCTTCGTCTGCGGCGGTTGCGCCCCGAACGCGAGCGTGAAGCTCACCTCGCCGCCCGCGACGGCGAGATCGCGGACGAGCCCGAGCGCGACGATGTCCTTCTGGCTTTCGGGGTCCTTGATGCCGCGAAGTGCGTCGAGAACGTCCTGCTCGCTCGCCATACGCACGAATGATACCCGACGGGTTCGGACGGCGCGAATGGGTACACGCTTTCCCAATCTAAGCCGTGATTCATGGCGCGCGACAAGGCGTCGGCGACGCAAGCCGTTGAAAATACTCCTGGCTCGCCGTGGAACGCCGCTTGCTCTTGAAGCGGGCGGCCGTCTCGTTGAGAGTCGAGCCAAAGCAGTACGTTCGATGCCCTCCCCCCGGCGAGGGCGGGTCTGCCAGGGCCCGCCCTCGCTTGATTTTTGCCCGCCCTTCCTGATACATAGATCGAGTGATCGCGCCTGACGACTTTCGCCGTGTTCTCGGTCACTTCGCGACGGGAGTGACCATCGTGACGACGCGCGACACCGACGGCCGTCCGACCGGCCTCACCGTGAGCGCGTTCTGCTCGGTCTCGCTCGATCCTCCGCAAATCCTGGTCTGCGTCGACCACAAGTCGCAGAGCTATCCGGCGCTCCGCGACGGCGCGCACTTCGCCGTCAACTTCCTGGGTGACGCGCACGAGCACGTCTCGCGGCGCTTCGCCACCACGCGGCTGGACAAGTTCGACGGCGTGCCGCACAGCGTGAGCAAGCACGGCGTGCCGCTGATCGAAGGCGCGCTGGGCCAACTGGAGTGCCGCACGGTGTCGCGACACGTCGAGGGCGATCACACGATTCTCGTCGGGCTCGTCGAAGAAGCTCGCAATGGCGCGGGCGAACCGCTGCTGTATTTCCGCGGCAAGTACCGCCGCCTGGGCGAAATTCCTTCTTGAGGAGCGACATCGTGACGCCGATTCCGTTGTCTCGTCCCGCCGTGGACGAGGAGCTCAAGCAGGCCGTGCTGGCCGCCATGGACTCGAGGCAGTGGATTCTCGGGCCGCAGTGCAAGCAGTTCGAGGCAGAGCTCGCGCGCTACGTCGGCGTGCGCCACTGCGTGCTCACCAACTCCGCGACGGCCGGGCTCTGGCTCTCGCTGCGCGCGCTCGGAGTGAAGGCCGGCGACGAGGTGCTCGTGCCGTCACACACGGCGTTTCCGACCATCGAAGCCATCTGCTTCGCGGAAGCCACGCCCGTGTTCGTCGACGTCGACGCCTTTTATACGATGGACGCCGCCGACGCCGCGGCCAAGGTGACGCCGCGCACGGTCGGCGTCGTCCCCGTGCACCTGTACGGCCAGCCCGTCGACGTTCCCGCGGTCCGCGATCTCGCCAACCGCTTGGGCCTGTGGATGCTCGAGGACTGCGCGCAAGCGCATGGCGCAGCCCTGGACGGTCGGAAGGTCGGCGCGTTCGGCCGCGCGGCCGTGTTCTCCTTCTATCCGTCGAAGAACCTCACGGTCATGGGCGATGGCGGCGCCGTCGTCACGGACGACGACGAGATCGCCGCGCGCTGCCGCCGGCTGCGCGACCATGGACGGCTCAACAAGGACCTGCACGCCGAGGTGGGCTTCAATCTGCGCTTCAACGACATCCAGGCCTCGATCGGCCGCGTGCTCCTGCGCCGTCTGGACGCGATGAACGATCGGCGGCGCGAGCTCGCCGGCCGCTACGCGACGGGGCTGGCCGGCCTGCCGCTGGAGCTCCCGCGCGAGCGCCCCCGCGCGCGACACGTCTATCACCTCTATGTCGTGCGGACGCCGCGCCGCGCGGAGCTGGCCGCGTTCCTCAAGGAGCGCGGCATCCAGACCGGCGTGCACTATCCCGTGGCGACCCATCGCCAGCCTGCCGTGGAACGCTTCGCGCCGGCCGCGCTGCCGCTGACCGAGCGGCTCGTCGACGAGATCCTCACGCTGCCGATCTCCGCCGGACACACCGACGCCGAGATCGACGCCGTGGTGACGGCGGTCCGGGCGTTCTTCGGAGCCTGATGCCCGAGAGCCCCCTGCGGATCCTTGAGCTGTACCCGAAGGGGGACTTCTTCACCGGCGCTGCCATCCAGCTGCGCGATCTCGCGGGCGGGCTGGCCGCGCGGGGCCATCACGTCACGGTGGCGACACCGCCCAGCGACGTCTGGCCGGAACGCTGCCGCGCGGTCGGCGTCGAGCACGTCGCGGTGCCGATGGCGCGCGCGTGGGACCCGCGCGCGGCGTGGCGGCTCGCGCACGTGATCCGCAGCCGGCGCATCCAGGTGGCGCACGCCCACAAGGGCCGCGCGCGAACGCTCGCGGTGCTGGCCGGGCTCATGGGCGGCCGCACGATGCTCGTGCTCAATCGCGGCGTGAGCTTTCCCGTGACCGGCCTGCGGCGCCTCGGCTATACGACCGCGCGCGTGCACGCGATCGTGGCCGTGTGCGAATCCATCAAGCGCGGGCTCGTCGCCGCCGGCGTGGCGCCCGGCAAGATCGAGGTCATCTATTCGGGAACCGATCTCGAGCGCTTCCACCCCGGCGTGGACGGCGCGCCGATTCGTCGCGAGCTCGGCCTGCAGCGCGGTGATGTGCTGGTGACGCAGATCGGCGTGCGCTCGTGGCGCGGCTGGAAGGAGCTGCTCGAGGCCATGCGGGCGGTCAACGCGCGGCAGCCGCAGACGCGGCTCTTGTTCGTGGGGGCGCCGCCGTCGCGCGTCGCCGAGATCGCCGAGCGCGCACGCGCCGCGGGGCTCGGTGACCGCGTCATCGCGCTCGGCCATCGTGACGACGTGCCGGCCATCCTGTGCGCCTCGGATCTCGTCGTGGACGCGTCGTGGGCCGGACTCGGGATCACCGGGAGCATCCGCGAGGCGCTCGCCTGCGAGCGTCCGGTCGTGGCCACCGCCGTCGAGGGCATGCCGGAGCTCGTGCGCGACGGCGAGACCGGCCGGCTCGTCGCGCCGCGCGATCCGGCGGCGCTGGCCTCGGCGATCCTCGCCGTGCTCGACGATCCCACGGCGGCGCTCACGATGGCGCGCGCCGGACGCAAGCGGGTGGAGGCGCACTTCTCGCTGCGCGCCAAGCTCGACGCCGTCGAGGCGCTCTACCGCCGTCTCGCCGACGGCGCGCGCGCGGCATGATCCGCGCCACCGCCGCCGTCTATCGCCGCCTGTTCGTGTACCTGAAGCCGTACGTGCCGGTGTTGATCCTCGGCGGCACCCTGGCGCTCGTGGTCGCGGCGATGGAGGGCGCCATCGCGTGGCTCGTCAAGCCGGCGATGGACGACATCTTCATCAAGCGCGATCTCGCCATGCTGCGCGTGATCCCGCTGCTGCTGTTCGGCGCCTATCTGGTCAAGGGCACAGCGCGCTACGGCCAGTCCTATCTCATGGCGGCCGTGGGCGAGCGTGTCATCGCCACGCTGCGGCGCGCGCTCTACGTGCACCTGCAGGCGATGCCGCTGTCGTTCTTCTCGGATCGCCACTCCGCCGACCTCATGTCGCGCGTGATCACCGACGTCAACCGGCTCGCGCGCGTGTCGTCCACCGTGCTCGTGATGGTCGTGCGTCAGGTGGCCATGGTGGTGGTGCTCCTCGGCGTCATGTTCGTACGCGAGTGGCGCCTGGCCCTCATCGCCCTCGTCGTGTTCCCGTTCGTCGGCGTGGCCGTGCGCTCGATCGGGCGCCGGCTGTATCGCATCAACAAGCGATCGCAGGAGAAGATCGCCGAGCTCAACGTGCTGCTGCACGAGGCGCTCGCCGGCACGAAGATCGTCAAGGCGTTCGGCCGCGAGGCCCACGAGGCGGAGCGCTTCGATCGCGTGAACCAGCGGCTGCTCGCGCTCGCCCTCAAGGATCACCGCACGGACGAGATCACCGACCCGCTCATGGAGGTGCTGGCCGCGCTCGGCATCATGGGCGCGCTCTGGTACGGCGGCCATCAGGTCATCGCCGGCGCCATGACGCCCGGCGACTTCTTCTCGTTCACGGCCGCCGTGGCGCTGCTCTACGGACCGGTGCGGCAGCTCTCGCGCATCGTCAACACCGTGCAGCAGTCGACGGGCGCCGTCGAGCGCGTCTTTGAGGTGCTCGACACGCCGCCGGCGGTCGCGGACCGCCCGGGCGCGCGCCAGCTCAGCGGATTCACGCGGAGCCTCGCCCTGGAGGGCGTCTCGTTCCGGTACGCGGGCGCCCCCGAGCCGACGCTGCGCGACATCGACCTCGAGGTCCGCCGCGGCGAGGTGGTGGCCTTCGTCGGCATGAGTGGCGCGGGAAAGTCGACGCTGATGGATTTGCTGCCGCGCTTCCACGACGTCACGGCCGGACGCATCACCCTCGATGGCCACGACGTGCGCGACCTCACGCAGGCCTCGCTGCGCGCGCAGATCGGGCTGGTGACGCAGGACACGTTCCTGTTCAGCGACACGGTCTACTACAACATCGCCTACGGGCGCCCCGGCGCGCCGTTCGCGGACGTCGCCCGCGCCGCACGCCAGGCCCACGCGGAGGATTTCATCCTCGCGTGCGCGCAGGGCTACGACACGCTGGTCGGGGAGCGTGGCATGCGGCTGTCCGGCGGGCAGCGCCAGCGCCTGGCCATCGCGCGCGCGTTCCTCAAGGACCCGCCGATCCTCATCCTCGACGAGGCCACCTCCGATCTGGACGCCGAGAGCGAGTTCATGGTGCAGCAGGCGCTGGCCGACCTGATGCGCGGCCGCACCGTCCTCGTCATCGCGCACCGCCTGGCGACCGTTCGCAATGCCGACCGCATCGTTGTCGTGCACGAAGGCCGCATCGCGGAGGTCGGCCGCCACGATGAGCTGCTCGCCAGCGACGGGGTCTACCGCCGCCTCTACGCGCTGCAGACCGAACCCACGCGCGCCTAGCGCCGCGCCGTGCCTGACATGACGTCAGCCTCTCCCCGGAGGTTCTCCGCGCTCGCCGCGCGAGCCGAATGTCCACGGCTGGGACGGCGCCGAGTTGCGTCTCCCGCGGGGCTGGCCGCGCGGTTGCTTCCTCCCGGCCAAGCCTGATGCGCGCGCGCCGCCTGCTTCGCCGCCGGACCGTTCACGCGATCGCCGCCGTGCTGGTGACCCTCGGCGCGCTCGTGCTCTCCGACCTCGTGTCCGTCACCGTGCCGGCGCCGGCCAGCGACCGCCCCGTGCATCATGGCCGGCGCGGCTTCCGCAATGTCGATCCCGACTACGCCTACTCGCTGGTGAGCCGGATCGTCCACGTGGCCGCGCCCGTGCGGGTGCGCCCGCGGGGCCGTCCGCTGGAGCTCGTGGAGAACGATGGCTCCGCGCTCCGCGCCAACGCGACGGCGCCGACGATCACGTGGATCGGGCACGCGACGTTGCTCGTCCAGATGGACGGCATGAATGTCCTGACCGATCCCATCTGGTCGAATCGCACGAGCCCCCTTGCGTTCCTCGGCCCGCGGCGTCTGCTCCCACCCGGGATGCGCTTCGAGGACCTGCCGCCGATCCACGCCGTGCTCATCTCCCACGATCATTACGACCATCTCGATCTGGCCACGGTCACGCGGTTGGCGCGCGCCCATCGCCCGAGGTTCTTCGTACCCCTCGGCCTGCGCCCGTGGTTCGAGTCGGTTGGAATCCGTCGCGTCGTCGAGCTCGACTGGTGGCAGTCCGCGCCCCTCGGCCCGTTGACCGTCACCGCCGTCCCAGCCCAGCACTCTTCCGGCCGCTCGCTGCTGCTCGACGACCAGAACACGCGCCTCTGGGCTTCGTGGGTCGTGGCCGGTCCGCATCGCCGGATGTTCTTCGCCGGCGACACCGGCTATCACGCGGGCCTGGTGGAGATCGGGCGCCGCCTGGGGCCGTTCGACGTGGCCACGCTGCCGATTGGCGGCTACAGCGACTTTCGCTACCACCATCCCAACCACCTGAGCCCCGAGGAGACGGTGCAGGCGTTCGAGGATCTGAGGGCTCGCCTGCTCGTCCCGATGCATTGGGGCACCTTCGAGCTGAACCGCGAGCCGTTCCGCGAGCCGCCCGACCGGCTGATGGCCGAGGCGCTCCGCCACGGGCTCGAGGAGCACGTCGCGCAGTTGAGTCCCGGACAGACCATCCGCTGGTAATCTGTCCGCATGCTCGCCGCCTGGGGCCGCGCGGTCCACCGGTTGCGCTGGTGGCTCGTGGCCTTCTCGCTCTTGCCGTTGGCTCTCTGGCTCGGCGTGCCGTCGGACGAGCGTCTCGATGAGTCCGTCGTGCCGCCCGACATGGACGCCGTGCGCGCGGTGCGACTGCTCGACGCCGAGCTGGCGCCGCGCCCGCCGTCGTTCGGACTGATCTTCAGCAGCGCCACGCTGCGCGCGAGCGATCCGCGCTTCGTGGACGCCGTGCAGCGCGCGCTCGCCCCGCTGCGCCAGGACCGCCGCGTCGCGCGGATCCGCACCCCGTGGGACAACCCCGCCGACACGCGTGCCGTCTCCGCCGACGGTCGGCGCCTGGCGGTGATCGTCGAGGTGGAGGGCCGGGCTCCCGCATTCGCCTCGATGGTCGTGCCGTCCGCGCCCCCCGAGCTGTATCCCGAGCTGCGCGCCAAGGTGCGCTCCGACACGCTCGAGGTCCTGCCGTTCGGCCCGATGGCGCTGAACCACGACTTCACCGAGATGGTGAAGGACGACCTGCGGCGCGCCGAGCTGGTCGTGCTGCCGCTCGTGCTCGTGTTCCTCGTGATCGTCTTCGGCTCGGTCGTGTCCGCGATGCTGCCGCTGGCCGTGGGACTCCTGGGCGTCGCCGCCGGCATGGCCGTCACCGGACTCCTGTCGCGGGTCATGCCCGTATCGGCGTACGCGGCCAACGTCGTGTCGATGATCGGGCTCGGCGTCGCCATCGACTATTCGCTGTTCGTGGTGAGCCGCTATCGCGAGGAATTGCTCGCGCACGAACCGGCGCAGGCGCTCGCGCGCACGCTCGCCACCGCCGGGCGGACGGTGATCTTTTCGGGCATGGCAGTCGGCATCGGCCTGCTCGGCATGATCCTGCTGCGCATGGGCAGCGTCAGCACGATCGGCATCGCGAGCACCGTCGTCGTCGCGTTCGCGGTGCTCTACAGTTTGACGCTGCTGCCCGCGCTGCTCGCGATCCTGGGCACGCGTGTGAACGCGCTGTCGCTGTGGCGCGGGCAGGCTGGGATCGGGTCGCGATCGATGTGGCACCGCGTCGCGGCGGCGGCGATGGCGCGGCCGTGGCACGTGCTGGTGCCGGTGGCGCTGGGGCTCATCGTCCTCGGTCTGCCCTTCCGCCACATTCACCTCGGCACCCCGGACATCTCCACCCTGACCGAGGGATCCCCGGCGCGGCGAGGCCAGGAGCTGCTCATGCGGGAATTCCCGCAACTCGAGCCCAACAGCATCGTGGTGGTGCTGCACTATTCCGAGGCCGCCGGCCTCACGCCGCCGCGCGTGGACGAGCTCTACACGCTCAGCCGCTGGCTGGCGCGTCTGCCTGGCGTGACCCGGGTCGACAGCGTCGTCGATCTCGACCCGCGGATCACGCGCGAGCAGTACCAGCAGATCGCGGCGGCGCCGCGCGAGATGTTGCCGCCGCCGCTGCGCGAGGCGCTCGAGCGTATGCTCGGGCCGCGGGCGACCGTCCTCCTCGCCCAGACGTCGCTCGCGGACGGCAGCGCCGAGGCGCGGGCGCTCGTGAAGAGGATTCGGCGCGATCATCCGCCGGTCACCGCCGAGGTGCTCGTCACCGGGCGCACGGCCTACGACGTGGACTTTGTCGCGCTGGTCTCCCGTGTCGCCCCGGGCGCCGTCGCGTTCGTGCTCGCGGCGACGTTCGTCGCGCTCTTCCTGCTGCTGGGCTCGGTGCTGCTCCCCCTCAAGGCCGTCATCATGAACTGCCTGTCCGTGACGGCCTCCTACGGCGCGCTCGTGTGGATCTTCCAGGACGGCCACTTCAAGGATTGGCTCGGCTTCACACCCGGGCCCATCGAGCCCGTCATCCCGCTGATCATGTTCTGCGTGCTGTTCGGCCTGTCGATGGACTACGAGGTGCTGCTGCTGAGCCGCACGCACGAGGAGTTCGAGCGCACGCACGACAACGATCGCGCGGTCATCGCCTCGCTGGCCGCGACGGGACGGCTCATCACGGGCGCCGCGCTCATCATGGCCACCGTCTTCTTCGGCTTCGGCGCCGCGCGCGCGGTGATGATCAAGGAGATGGGCATCGGCATGGGCATCGCGATCGTGATGGACGCGACCGTGATCCGCGCGCTGCTCGTGCCGGCCACGATGCGCCTGCTCGGCGACTGGAACTGGTGGGCGCCGCGGCCGCTGCGGCGGCTGTGGGAGCGGCTGCGACAGCCCGTGAGCGCGCTCTGAAGCGACCGCGGGGCCACGCCCCAGCGGCTCGAGCTACTTGCCGCGGTTGTTCCCCGAAAACGCGGTGACGAGGCCGAGGCCAATGTACATCGTGCCGGGAATCCACCGGCGCGTCAGGGACACGCCGCGGCGCGCGCGCAACCACTGCGCGGCGCTGCCGGCCGTCAGCGCATAGAGACCGTCGGTCACGAGCCCGAGCAGGCAGAACACGAGGCCGAGGCCCAGAATCTGCGCGGGCACGGCGCCGCGCGAGATCGTCACGAACTGCGGCAGGAACGCCAGGAAGAACAACGCCGTCTTCGGATTGAGCACGTTGACGACGAAGCCGTCCACGAAGGCGCGTCGCAACGGCGGCGCCGCCGGCCGTTCGCCGTCGATCGGCTCGGGGAGGCGCGCGAGAAGCTGGCGAATCCCGAGATAGACGAGATAGGCGGCGCCGAGGTACTTGACCGCGTTGAACGCCGTCGCGGAGGCGGCAAGGACGGCCGAGAGCCCGGCGGCGGCCGCCGCCACGTGCACGAGCGTACCGGCGTGCACCCCCAGCACCGAGACCAGCCCGGCCCGCCGGCCCTGGTCCACCGAGCGGGTGACGATATAAAGGACGGCCGGCCCGGGCGTCAGCAGCAGCACGAGCGCGGCGACGACGAACAGACCGAGGCCGAAATCCATGCGGATTACTTTTCGCGGAAACGGTTGACGATCGGCAGGCGCCAGTCGCGGCCGAAGGCGCGCGGCGTGATCTTGACGCCGATCGGGCCCTGCCGCCGCTTGTACTCGGCGGTGTCGATCATGCGAATCACCTTCCGCACCGTGTCGGGGGAAAATCCACGCGCGATCAGATCCGCCACCCCGCAGCTCTCCTCGACGTAGGCTTCGAGGATCGCGTCGAGCACGTCGTAGGGCGGCAGCGTGTCCTGGTCCTTCTGGTCGGGACGCAGCTCGGCCGACGGCGCGCGCTCGATCACGGACTCGGGAATGATCGGCTTGCCCGCCCGGGCGTTGACGTGGCGCGAGAGCTCGTAGACCAGCGTCTTCGGCACGTCCTTGATGACCGCGAAGCCGCCGGCCATGTCGCCGTAGAGCGTGGAGTAGCCCACGGCGATCTCGCTCTTGTTGCCGGTGGTCAGCACGAGCCAGCCGAACTTGTTCGACAGCGCCATGAGCAGCGTGCCGCGGATGCGCGCCTGGATGTTCTCTTCGGTGACGTCTTGCTTGAGCCCCTTGAACGATTCGGCCAGAGACTTGAGAAAGCCCTTGAAGACCGGCGTGATCGGCATGCGCATGAACTCGATGCCGAGGTGCTTCGCCAGGCGGCGCGCGTCGTCGCGGGTGCCGCGCGACGAGAACGGCGACGGCATGGTGACGCCGGTGACGTTCTCGCGTCCGAGCGCCTCCACCGCGACCGCCGCCACCAGCGAGCTGTCGATGCCGCCGGAGAGGCCGATGACCACGCGCTTGAACCCGTTCTTTCGCACGTAGTCGCGGGTGCCAAGCACGAGGGCCTGGAACACCTCGTCGACGCGCGGCAGTGGCTCGACGAGCGGCGCCGAGATCGGCGGCGCTTCGGGCTGCTCGCGCAGGGCCGGCGCGCTGATGATCGGCGCGCGCGCGGCGTCGAGCGTCTCTTTGCGGCGCCGAGAGTCCTGCATGCGCGCGCGGAACACGGCGTCGAGGTCAATGTCCGCGGTCACCAGCTCTTCGACGAACTGCCGGCCGCGCGCCACCGTCTCTCCGTGCGGATCGACGATCATGCTGGCGCCATCGAACACGAGCTCGTCTTGGCCGCCGACCATGTTGACGAACGCGAGCCACACGACGTCGTCGGCGGCGCGGGTGGCGATCATCCGCTCGCGGAAATGCGCCTTGCCGGCGTGGTACGGCGAACCGTTGATCGTCACGATCAGCTCGGCGCCGGCCAGCGCCTGCGGCGTCGTCGGCCCCGTGGGATACCAGAGGTCCTCGCAGACGTTCACGGCGACGCCGGTCGTCCCGATCGAGAACACCGACGCCTCGCGCCCCGCCTGGAAGTAGCGGTTTTCGTCGAACACGCCATAGTTCGGCAGGAACTGCTTGTGGTAGACGCCCGCGAGGCTGCCGTCGTGAATGACGGCGGCGGCGTTGAAGAGATCCTGGCGCCGGTCCACGAACCCGACGATGGCCGTCAGCCCGCGGGCCGCCTTCGTGACGTCGGCCAGCGCGGCCAGGTTCGCCTCGATGAACGCCGACTTGAACAGCAGATCTTCGGGCGGATAGCCGGTCACGGCCAGCTCGGGAAACGCGACCAGGTCCGCGCCGAGCGCGCGTGCCTGGCCGATGCCGTCGACGATGCGGCGCGTGTTGCCCTCGATGTCGCCGACGGTCGGATTGATCTGGGCCAGGCTCACGCGGAAGCGCCGCATGCCCGTATTGTAACCGCGCGACGATCTGCGAGCGCGAGGCCGGTCACGGTAGCCGCCTGCCCCAACTCAGCAGTCCATTTCCTTGGTCGCGAGGCCGGGTCGACGGTGACACCGGGACATGACCAACACCATCGGGCTGTTAAGCCGCTCGCTGGTCCGACCCCGGCCGTGGCCACGTCTTTGCCTGCTCGGAGCCCCAGGCGGAAGTCTGCAAGGAGGACGGAGCGCCGTGATCCATCGTCTCGTCGAGTTCGAGGGGCACACCGTGACGGTGACGGATCCCGATCGTCGGCTCTATGGCGATGAGGGACCGACGAAGACTGAGCTCATGGCCTATTACGCGAAGGTGGCGCCGCGGCTGGTGCCATTCCTCCGTGGGCGGGCCGTGAGCACCGTGTCCGGTCCGAATGCGTCGACCGAGGATTTTCGGTTCGCCCGGACGGCGCCGCCTGGATGTCCTGGTCGATTCGCGACGTATCGTCTGCCGTGCTTCGGCCGGCCAGGTCTCGAGCGGTTCTTGACCGTCCCCGACGGCGGCGCGCTCGAGGCCCTCGTGGATTACGGCTGCGTGGGGTTTCATCCGTGGAGCAGCCCGGCCCTTACCGCGCTCCAGCCGACTCAGATGGTCTTCAATCTCGATCCCGAGGCGCTCGCGTTCCGGGAGGTCCGAAACGCGGCGCTCCTCTTACGCGACCTTCTCGCCGTCGACGGCCTTACTTCGTGGGTGAAGACATCGGGCCGACAGGGCTTGCACGTGCTCGTTCCGCTGACCGGCAGGGTATCGTTCGGCGACACGCGGCTCGTCGCCGACACCATTGCGACGCGAGCCATCCGACGCGAGCCGACGCTGTTCAGCCGTGATCCACGCCGAGGGAAGCGACGCGGGCGCATTCTCATCGATACCTCGCGCAACGCGTGCGGTGCGACGCTCATCGCTCCCTACGCGATCGCCACCTCCGGCCTCGTCTCCGCGCTGCTCGAATGGGATGAGCTGCAGCGGCCGCTCTACCCGGACGAGTTCGACCTCGCCCGAGTGATGGCGCGCGAACACACCGATCTGAGGAATCAGTCCGGCTTCTTCGCGGCGCAGCAATCGCTCCGGCTCGACCCTCACGAGGTTGGGCAGGCGCCGGCCGGTCACGCGATCGCCGCCGTGTTCGATGAAGCGCATCGGCTGCGCGCGCAGAACCGGCGGGTGCGAGACGACGCCGAAGTCGCGCGGATCGAGAGCCGTGAGCTTCAGGAACGCGCGCGCAAGATCCGAGACGAACGACGATAGCTCGAGCGCGGCGCCGGCTCGGCGCGATGCTATCATCGCCGCATGCACGCCAAGGTCCCGTGGCTTCCGTCCGTCGTCCCGCCGGGCGCCCGTCCCGAGCGTTGTCCCAAGTGCGGGCGCATGGCGCTCATCCCGTGGACGCTCCGCCGCGACATCCACACGAAGGCGCTGCTGCGCACGTGGGTGTGTACCGAGTGCCAGCAGCTCGAGGAGCGCGCGGAGCCCGAGTAGCTAGAGGGTGTTCACGAAGTCGATCAGCTGACGCAGCCGCGCGTACGACGTGCGGTTGAACGGCACGAGCAGCCGCGGCAGCTGCGGATACTCGTTGTACTCCTGCGGGTACGGTCCCGGCGCCTGATCCACGCGCCCCTTGAGCACGTCCTCGAAGCGCTGCTGGATCAGCGCCAGATCGGCGTCGCGGAGCGTGTGATTGAGCCGGAACACGAGGTTGTCGCCGACGATCCGCGACGAGTGATAGACACGGTAAAAGGTCGTCAGCTGCTCCACCGCCTGGTCGACGGTATCGACGATGCGATAGAACGACGTGTCGATCGGGTCGATGAGATTCTGCGCGGCCAGGGTCTCGCGCACGAACGTGTCCCACTTCCGCCAGTACGGCGTCTGATCGGTCTCCACCAGGACCATCGGCACGATCGTGGCCTTGCCCGTCTGCATGAGCGTCAGGACCTCGAACGCCTCGTCCATCGTGCCGAAGCCACCGGGGAAGAGCGCGATGCCGTTCGCTTCCTTGACGAGGAACAGCTTGCGCGTGAAGAAGTACTTGAACGTGATGAGCTTGGGGTCGGAGGCGATCCACGGGTTCGCCTCCTGCTCGAACGGCAGCCGGATGTTGAGCCCAAACGAGCGCTCGCCACCGGCGCCCTCCTGCGCGGCGCCCATGATGCCGGCTCCGGCGCCCGTCACCACCATCCAGCCCTGCTCCACCATGCGGCGGCCGAACATGAGGGCGGCCATCGCCGCCGACTGCGTGGGCGCCGTGCGCGCCGAGCCGAACACGGTCACCTTGCGGACGTCGCGATACGGCGCGAAGACTTTATACGCGTACCGCAATTCCTTGAGCGCCGTGTTGGTGACCTTGAGGTCGCCGGTCGGCGCGCCGTCTTCGTAGAGCTTCAGCACGGTCGTGAGCATGTGCTGGAAGTAGCCGCGGCGATCCGAGGGCACCGCCAGGACATCGAGCAGGTCGACGATCAGCCGATTGGCTTCCTCGTGCTGTAACGCGTATCGACGATCAGGCACGATTCGAGTATACGCTCAGCGCCGGCCCGTCACCGTCATCCAGAGGCCCACGACCACGAAGGCGCCACCGAGCACCGTGAAGCGCGTCACGGGCTCGCCCAGAATGAGCGCCCCGAGGAGCGCGCCGACCACCGGCTGCACGGTCAGGAATGGCGCGGCGCGCGCCGCCTCGACGCGCGCCAGGGCCCAGTTCCAGACGAGATAGGCGCCGGCGGTGATCACGAGCGCGAGATACAGCGTCCCTGCGATCGCCGCGGGCGTCGGCGTCGGTCGGCCACCGGTCACCCACTCCAGCCCCGCGAGCGGCGCGATGACCACCGCGCCCCAGACGATCGAGCGCGCGGTGATGGCGGCGGCATTCGTGTCGGTCAGCACGGTGCGGCCGAGCAGTGAGTACGCGGCATAGGCGACGCCGGAGAGGACGAGCAGCACGTCGCCGCGCCAGTGCGGCAAGAGCTCCAGCGTGAGGCCCGGGACGCCATTGAGCACGACGAGCACCGCGCCGAAGACGGCGACCGCCGCGCCCGCAACTTCTCGCGCGGTGAGGCGCTCGCCGAGCAGCGGCGGGCCGAGCGCCACGAGCGTCAGCGGCTCGACCACGATCAGCAGCGCCGCGTTCGTCGCCGAGGAGCGCGCAATGCCCCAATGCGAGAGCGCGAACGCGGCGGCAAAGCCGAGCGCGCCCATCCAGAAGACGCGCGCGCGCTCCCCCGGGGTGCGCCGATCCGGGCCGAGCGCCGCAACGCGTCGTCCGAGCGGAATCAGCACGGCGCCGCCGATCGCCAGGCGAAGCAGCGCCAGGGTGATCGGCGGCACGTCGTCGAGGACGACGCGCGTGACGACGGGTGAGGTGGCGTAGACGAGGTTGGCGACGAGCAACAGGATGGCGGCGACGCCCATCCTCGCAGCATACGGTCAGCGGCCGGCGGCGGCGTCTCCTCGAAGCGTCGTGCCCGTGCTGGCGGCGCGCGCCACCAGGCGATCCTTCGCGTCGCGCGCAGTGCCGGTCCACACCGGCTTCATGAAGTTGATCTTGAGCTCCAGCGTCGTAAACGTCTCACCTTCCTCGAGTCCCGGCGCCCCCGCACGACCTGCTCCATCCGGTCCAGCATTCTGAGCATTTAGCTGGCTCTCCGTTCGAGCGAAAGATCAATGCCGCCAGGCGCCGCCTCGCACGGCCGACACGAGCGTGAGGCCGAACAACACGAACGCCAGCGCGATGATCACGGACAGCGCGGTGAGGCCGCCGCCGAGCCAGTGGACCACCGCCCAACCGCCGAC
>Ga0114129_10001133_pt1 | contig 35198 bp, 29 predicted proteins | sample RhiMetdeltSRZDD1_FD_80071 | JGI IMG/M metagenome (GOLD analysis project Ga0114129, IMG submission 80071) | Populus rhizosphere microbial communities from Tennessee, USA - Rhizosphere MetaG P. deltoides SRZDD1 (version 2) (version 2) | ecosystem: Host-associated > Plants > Roots > Rhizosphere >...
CCGCCACCACCGCCGTAGGCGGGAGGGTCAGTCGTCGGTTCGGATCGGGATCTCGCCGCTCGAGCGCGTCCGGAGCCACCGCAAGCGTGTGTCGATCGCGTTCGCCCGTTCGTGATCGTCGATGCGCTCGGCGAGCCGGCGCGCGCGCGTCCACAGCTCCTCGGCCCGGCCCAGGGACTCGACGGTCGCAGCGCGCTCGGCCGCGCGGTCCAGGTAGTCGAGTGCCGCCGTGTGCTCGTCGCTTCGGTAGAAGTAGAACGCGAGCTGCTCGACCCGCTCGTCGGCGCGCTCGCCCAGGTACGCCTCCATCGCGTGGCCGACCCTGCCGTACAGCTCGCGCTGTGCCGTCGGCGTCAGCGTCGACAGCGCGGCCTCCTGCAGCAGGCCGTGGCGGAACGTGCACTCGAGCTCGGGGAAGCGCCGGAGCTCGCGCACGATCTCGGCGCGCAGCAACGAGGCGATGTCGCCGTCGGGGTCGGCCGAACCCGCGACCGCCGCCGCGACCGAGACGGGGAACTCGCGGCCGACGACCGCGGACACCTGCGCGAGCCGCCGCGCCTGCGGCTCGAGCCGGTCGATCCGCGCGACGAGCAACGCCTCGAGAGCCGGCGGCAGCTCGGCCGCGGTGCTGGGCGTGATCGTCCACGTCCGGCGACGGTCGCCGCCGGCCTCCAGCAATGCGCGGAGCAGCTCCTCCACGTACAGCGGGTTGCCTTCGGCCTTGGCGACGATCTCGTCGCGGACCGGGTCGTTGACCAGGCCCGCGGGGACCAGCTCGTCGACCAGCGCGCGCGAGGCCTCTGCCGTGAGCGGAAGCAGCGGCAGCTCGACCACGCGATGCGCGAACCGCGTCTGCGCCGCCAGCCGGAACGACCACCCCTGCGAACCCGGGTCGGGCCGGAGCGCCGTCGCCATCATCACCGCCGAGCGGTCGGTGAGGGCCAGGAGCCGTTCGGCAAGCGCGCGCGTCGTCGCGTCCGCCCAGTGCAGGTCGTCCACGGCCAGGACCAGCGAGCCCGTCGAGGCGAGCGCCTCGGCCCAGGTGACGAACGCGTCCTGCATGCGATCGGCCAGGTCGTCGGCCGAAAGGGAGAGCAGCTCCCGCTCGACGTCGGGCTCCAGCTTGATCGACAGCAGGAGCCCGAGGTACGGCAGGGTCGATTCGGCCTTGATGCCGAGCAGCGCGCCGGCCCGCGCCCGCAGCTTCGTCCGGACCGCGAGCTCGGGCTCCGCCTCGTCCACGCCGAGCCAGGTCCGCAGCAGCTCGACGAACGGACCGTATGGGTCGCCGGCACCATATGAGACGCACCGGCCCTCGAGCCACGTGACATCGGGCCCGAGCGCACGCAGCTCCGAGAGCATGCGCGTCTTGCCGAGTCCGGCGTCCCCCACCACCAGTAGCACCTGGCCGCGGCCGGCCTGAAGGTCCTCGACCGCCAAAACCAGCCGCTTGACCTCCGCGTCGCGGCCGACCAGCGGCGTGCGCGAGGGCGGCTCCGCCCAGGGCCTGGGGCCGACCAGCCTCGATGCCGGGACCGGCTCCGTGCGGCCCTTGACCCCGACGTCGCCGATGGGCTCCAGGACGAAGCGCTCGGCCAGGCGTGAGGCCGTCCCCGGCCCCACCGCGATCGACCCGGGTTCGGCCACCCCCTGGAGCCGGGCGGCCACGTTGGTCGTGTCGCCGAGCGCCACCGTCTGCACATCCTCGCCGCCGACCACGCCGACGGCCGCGGGCCCGCTGTTCAGGCCGACGCGAACGTTGAATCCCTCGATCCCCCACGCCTGCTCGACCTCGCCCGCGTAGCCGGCGGCGACCGCGATGATGCGCAGGGCGGCACGGGCGGCGCGTTCGGGATCGTCCTCATGCGCGGCCGGGACGCCGAAGTACGCGCAGATGCCGTCCCCCATGAACGCCTGGATCACGCCGCCGAACTCCTCGACCGCGCGACTCATACGCGTCACGCACTCGCCGACCAGGGCCTTGACCTCGTCCGGCCCCAGTCGCTCGCCCAGCCCGGTCGAGCCGACGATGTCGGCGAACAGGGCCGTGATCGGCCGCATCTCGTCCTCGCGTCGTCTCTCGGCCACCGGTGCCTCCCTTGGGCAGCCTAGCCCGTGCCGCGTGCGGGAGGTCACGCCCCCATCGTGCCGCCGGTCACCGAACCCCAGGCCCGCGACGCCTAGCGTCGTGCCCAGGAATCGGGACGGGAGGTGGGAGATGAGCACCAGGGTCGGAACGCTGAAGCCGAGCAGAAGCCGCTCGATCTGGCCTGCGGCGGTCGTCCTGTCGGTCGTGATGCTGACGGTGGCCGTGATCGCCATCTCGCTGGATCGCGGGTCGGAGGCGGGGCCGGCAACCGCGCCGAAGGTCCAGGCGCCGGCGGCCGAGTTCGTGTCGGGCACCGCCGCGAACACGCCGTCCGAGCTGCGAGGCATCACGAGCTCCGAGCGCGTCGGGGCCGGCATCTCGTTTGTCCGCCACGTCCCCAAGCGCGAGGTGGGCGCGGAAGCGGCGAAGCCGAGCACACCCGAGCTCGGGACCAACACACCCTCCGAGGTCGGCACCGCCACGACGTCGAAGGCGGAGATCTGGGCGCGCCAGCACCTGCGGCGGCCATGACCACGGGAACCGCGGACGTCCCGGGCGTCGGGTTGCCCGGGACGTCCGCGGATCTCCCGGCATGTGCCGGACGTCACATCGCGTTCGTGTCGGACGTTACCGAGAGCGTCGGCGCCGCGATCTAGCGTTCGGGCGACAGACAGGAGGAAGCGATGGCCACCAGGAGCGCGAACCTGCCGATCGAGAGCCACTACCTGGCAAGGGCATGGTTCGTCCTGGCGGCGATCCTCCTGGCGGCGGCCACCGTGGTGACGATGGCGCTCGCGGCCCGGTCGACGCCGGCCGGCGGCATCGGACTCGGTCCGGTGCGGGACTTCGGCCCGGCGCAGCAACAGGGCGCGCCCATCGTCGTCAACGGAACCGTCTGCGGACAGTGCCGGTGAGGTAACCCCCCTCTCCGCGCTCGGAGACCGGCCCCTCGGGGCCGGTCTCCTCTATCTACGGGCTGCGAAGGCCTACGCCACGGCGCCGTGGCATTTCTTGTACTTCTTGCCGCTCCCGCAGGGGCAGGGGGCGTTGCGCGGGACCTTGCCGCTCTTGGCCTGCGGTGCGGCGCCCGGCTGGGCCTCGTCCTCGTTGCTCGAGGTTCGCACACGCTGGGGCCGCGGCCGGCCCGGCTCGTCCTGGCGAACGAGCTCGACCCGATAGATGTAGCGGACGAAGTCGTCCTGGATCGCGTCGGTGAGCTCCTCGAACATCGCGTACCCCTCGCGCTGGTACTCGGTCAGGGGGTCCTTCTGCGCGTAGGCCCGCAGGTGGATGCCCTCCTGCAGGTAGTCCATCTCGTACAGGTGCTCGCGCCACTTGGTGTCGGTGATGTTCAGGAGGACGAGCCGCTCCAGCTCGCGCATCGTCTCGGAGCCGAGCGTCTGCTCCTTCTCCTCGTAGCGCTCGAGCGCGTCCTCGACCGCGCGCTCCTCGAGCTCGACCGTGCTCACCATCTCCTCGAGCTCCTCGCGCGTGATCGTGGTCGGGAAGACCTCGTTCAGCCCGGCGAGCACCAGCTCGAGGTCCCACTCCTCGTTGAAGACCTCATCCGGGGCCAGGCGCTGGGCGGTGCGCCGGACGACCTCCTCGACCATGCGGAGCGCCTGGTCCTTGAAGTCCTCGCCCGAGAGCAGCTTGTGCCGCTCCTCGTAGATCACCTGCCGCTGCGTGTTCATGACGTCGTCGTACTTCAGGACGTTCTTGCGTCGCTCGAAGTTCAGCTCCTCGATCTGGCGCTGCGCGCCCTCGACGGCCTTGGTGACCATCTTGGCCGTGATGGGCTCGCCCTCCGGCCACTTGAGCCGCTCCATGATCGAGCCGATCCGCTCCGACGCGAACATCCGCATGAGGTCGTCCTCGAGCGAGAGGTAGAACAGCGACGCGCCGGGGTCGCCCTGGCGGCCCGAGCGGCCTCGCAGCTGGTTGTCGATCCGCCGGGATTCGTGGCGCTCGGTGCCCAGGACGTACAGGCCGCCGACCTCGACCACCTCGTCGTGCTCGGCGTCGGTCTGCTGCTTCAGCTTGCGGAAGATCGGGTCGTAGTCGGCCTCGTACTCGGTGCGTTCCTCCGGCTCCATCTCGAAGAGCAGGTACCGGTCGTTGTCCCATTCTCGGGCGGCCATCTCCTGGCGGGCCAGGTACTCGGGGTTGCCGCCGAGCAGGATGTCGACGCCCCGGCCAGCCATGTTCGTCGCCACGGTGACCGAACCAAGCCGGCCGGCCTGCGCGACGATCATCGCCTCCTTCTCGTGGTTCTTGGCGTTCAGGACGTGGTGCTCGATGCCGCGTCGGTTCAGCAGCGTCGAGAGCTTCTCGGATTTCTCGATGGAGACCGTGCCGACCAGGATCGGGTGGCCCTGCTCGTGGCGCTGGACGATGTCCTCGACGACCGCGTTCCACTTGGCGTCCTCGGTCTTGTAGATCAGGTCCTGGTCGTCGGCGCGGATCATCTCGCGGTTGGTCGGGATCTCCGCCACGTCGAGGTTGTAGACGGACTGGAACTCGGCGAGCTGCGTCTTCGCCGTCCCGGTCATGCCGGCGAGCTTCTCGTACATCTTGAAGTAGTTCTGGATCGTGATCGTGGCGAGGGTCTGGTTCTCCTCCTTGATCCGAACGCCCTCCTTGGCCTCGATCGCCTGATGCAGGCCCTCGGAGTAGCGGCGTCCCTCGAGCACGCGGCCGGTGAACTCGTCGACGATCTTCACCTCACCGCCCGTGACGATGTACTCGACGTCGCGGTGGTAATGCTCCTTGGCGCGCAGCGCGTTCTGGAGGTGGTGGACCAGCGGCGTGTGCACGTGCTCGTAGAGGTTGTCCAGCCCGAGAGCCTCCTCGACCTTGGCCACGCCCGCCTCGGTGACGGCGACGGTCTTCTTGGCCTCGTCGACTTCGTAGTCCTCGTCGCGCTTGAGCCGCGGCGCCAGGCGCGCGAACGTCTGGTACCACTTCGCGCTGTCGGCCACCATGCCGCTGATGATCAGCGGGGTCCTGGCCTCGTCGATCAGGATCGAGTCGACCTCGTCCACGATCGCGTACGCATGTCCGCGCTGGACCATGTCCTCGGGCCGCATCGCCATGTTGTCGCGCAGGTAGTCGAACCCGAACTCGTTGTTGGTGCCGTACGTGATGTCGGCGGCGTAGGCGGGCCGCCGCTCGGCGGGCGTCATCTGCGCCTGGATCAGCCCGACCGAGACGCCGAGGGCCCGGTAGATCGGGCCCATCCACTCGGAGTCTCGCTTGGCCAGGTAGTCGTTGACCGTGACGACGTGGACGCCATCCGCGAGCGAGTTCAGGTAGGCCGCCATGGTCGAGGTCAGTGTCTTGCCCTCGCCGGTCTTCATCTCGGCGATGTTGCCCTGGTGAAGCGCCGCCGCCCCCATCACCTGGACGTCGAAGTGGCGCTGGCCGATCGTGCGGCGGGCGGCCTCGCGCACACAGGCGAAGGCCTCCGGCAGGAGGTCGTCCAGGGTCTCACCCTCTTCCAGCCGGCGGCGGAACTCCGTCGTCTTGCCCGCGAGCTCGGCGTCGGAGAGGTCCTCGACCTCGGGTTCGAACGTGTTGACCAGCTCGGCAAGGTGCGCGAGCTGCTTCTTCTTGCGGCCTTCGCCGATCTGACCGAGCTTCTCGATGACCATGCTTCGCCTCGTCCGGGGGGTTCGGGATTCCATGGTACCGGAGGTCCCGAACGTGCCCGGGAACCCGGCCGAGGCGCCTAGTTGATCTCGATCATCTTCTCCCGCACCGCGTAGACGACCGCCTCCATGCGGGAGTGGAGGTGGAGCTTCTCCAGGATGTTGCGGATGTGGTTCTTCACGGTGTTCTCGGAGATGAACAGCTTGGCGGCGATGTCCCGGTTGTTGAGGCCCTGAGCGACCAGGCGCAGCACCTCCATCTCGCGGTCGGTTAGCCTCGGCGCCGGCATCTGCGGCTTCTCCTCGGTCGCCTTGCTCATCGCGGCGAACTCCGTCAGGAGCTTGCTGGCCATCGAGGGACTGATGCGGGACTGGCCGGCCCACACGGAGCGGATCGCGTCGGCCACCTCCTCGATCGGGATCTCCTTGAGCAGGTAGCCGGAGGCGCCGGCCTTGATCGCCTCGTACAGGTCGGCCTCGTCGTCGCTGATCGTCAGCATCAGGATCTTGACGTGCGGCAGCGCGTCCTTGATCTCGCTCGCCGCCTCGATCCCGGACTTCCGGGGCATCCGGACGTCCATCAGGATCACGTCCGGCATCAGCTCCTGTGCGCGGGCGACGACCTCCTCGCCGTCCGCGGCCTCGCCGACGAGCTCGAGATCGGGCTCCTGCTCGAGCACCATCTGCAGGCCCCGGCGGAACAGCGCGTGGTCGTCGCAGACCAGCACGCGCAGCGTCTGCGGATCCCCCTGGGGTGTGTCGCTCACTCCGCGGCCTCCCGGTCCTCGGCGGCTGGCGCCTGCGCGGATTTTACGCGACCCGCACCCGCGTTCCGGCGAGCGCGGCGGCGATTGTGATGGTCGACGATCTGGCGCTCGAGCCGTTCGGCCACCACGTCCAGGGCCGAGTCCACGTCCGTGGCGTCGGCGTGGGCACGATAGGTCTTCCTGGGTGTCGCGGCCGCCGCCTCGACGCGGTGCAGGCCGCCTTGACGAGGGTTCTTCTCGACGGTCACGACGACTTCCAGCCGTGTGAGCGCCGGCTCGATGCGTTCGATGCGCGCGAGCTTGTGTTCGGTGACCTGGCGCAATCGCTGGGCCACCCGAGCGCCCCGGCCCTTCAGCACGAGCTCCATGCGTGCCTTCGCGCCCCCGTTCCCCCTCGGCGATCGAGTGAGCCCGCGTCCGGCTGACCTGGTCTTTGGCCCCACATCCGCCTGCGGGGATGATCGCCGCCCATCGGACGGCTTCGCACCCTCTCCCGTCGAGGCGAACCTCTCCGGGGCAGGACTTACATCTAAACCGCGCCATGCTCACCGACCAAGGGTCGGCTTACGTGGGTCGCTTCGCCCGCGGCTGGCATCGACTGCCGGGGAGACGTTCCCCGGGGCAACCACAGACCCGGACGCGAGCCCGACGCCGAGTATAGGGGGCCAGGCCGCCGGGCCGAGGACACCGCGCGGGCGGCGGTCAGCAGCCCCACGCTCGACGCGCCGCCCGCGAGCAGGGCCTCGGCGCACGCGGCAGCCGTGGCGCCGGTGGTCAGGACGTCGTCGAGCAGCAGGACCCGGCCCGAGACGCCATCCGCCGGAGCGAACACACCCCGCATGGCCTCCCGCCGGGCGGCCCCGCCGCGCCGCGCCTGCGGGCCGGGATCGCCCACCCGCCGAAGCAGCCCTTCGGCCGGAACGCCGATCCTGGGGGCGACGGCCCGGGCCAACGAACGGGCCTGGTCGTACCCGCGCACGGCCAGCCGTTCCCGGGACAGCGGCACCCAGGTGATGGCGTCGGCCGGCCACAGGGAGCCTGACCAGCTCCGGGCCATCGCCTCCCCGAGCGCCTCGGCCACCGCTCGCCAACCCCCGAACTTCAGCCGGTGCACGGCGCGCCGCACAGGCCCGTCGAACCCGAAGGGGGCACGCGCGATCGCGATCGACGAGGGCGGGCAGTCGCGGCAGCCGGAGACCGGACGCGTGGACGGGGCGCCGCAGCGCGCGCACCAGGGCTCGCCGAGAACGACGAGCTCGGAACGGCAGCGATCGCAGAACGGCCACGGGCCCGAGCCGCACCCGGCGCATCGCCTGGGGAACAACGCATCGAGCAGCGGGGCCAGCACCGCCGAACGTTAGCGCCCGCCACCGACACGACGAGGCTGTCACCCCTGCGTGAGTGGCACCTCGATCGCCTCGTCCGATCCGCGTGCACGGCCCTTGAGCTCGATCCGCAGGACCTCGTCCGCGCGCATGAGGGGGTAGGCGGTCGCCTTCGCGCGGCCGCCCTCCTCGTCGGCCTCCAGTTCGAGCAGCTGGAGGCGCCGACCGTCCGCGAACAGCCTCAGCGTCACGCCACCCGGCGGGTCGACGCGCAGGCTCACCTTGATCGAGTCGCCCGCGCAGTCGACCTGCTCGACCTGCACGGTCTGGTCGCCGAGCCGGACCTTCTTGCCGACCTTGACCTGTCCTCGCCGAACCGTCGCTCGCGGCCACGGCACCGAGAAGCGCCGGCCCCCGTCGTAGGTGGCCGGCGACCCGTCCACCTCGACGTCGCACACCAGCGTGTACCACCCGGGCTCGAGGTCGGCCAGCGGGAGCTCGAACGGGACGAACACGTCTCGGTGCGGCACCACGTCCAGCGTCACCGGGGCGAGCGGCATCGGGCTCGAACCGCCGTGCCCGAGCGCGCTCACACGCGCCGCTCCGACCACGACCTGGTGCGGGTCGGGGTCCTCGCCGCGGAAGATGAACGCGCCTTTGACCGTCGCCGGGAAGCGCTCGAAGCGAGCCCGCACCGAGATCGGTTCGGCCGCCGGCTCGGTCATCTCCTACGTCCCCTGTTCCCAGGAGCTCAGGTATCGGCGCTGCTCGTCGGTCAGCTCGTCGATCTCGACGCCCATCGCCTGCAGCTTCAGCCTCGCGACCTCGGCGTCGATGTCGCGGGGCACCGGGTACACACCGGGCTCCAGCGTGCCGCGGCCCTTGACGACCCACTCGACCGACAACGCTTGATTCGCGAACGACATGTCCATCACGGCCGCGGGATGCCCCTCGGCGGCCGCGAGGTTCACCAGGCGCCCCTCTCCCAGCAGGTGCAGCCGGCGACCGTCGGACATCGTGTATTCGTCCACGAAACCGCGGATCCGGCGGACCCGCCCGCCCGAGAGCTCGGCGAGCGCGACCTTGTCGATCTCGACGTCGAAGTGCCCGGCGTTGGCGAGCAGCGCGCCGTCTTTCATGACCTCCAGGTGCTCCCGGCGGATCACGCTCGTGTCTCCGGTCACGGTCACGAACACGTCCCCCACGCGCGCCGCCTCGCGCAGCGGCATCACGCGGAACCCCTCCATCGCCGCCTCGAGCGCCGGCAGAGGGTCGACCTCGGCGATGATCACCTGGGCGCCCATGCCGCGCGCGCGCGAGGCAACGCCCCGCCCGCACATCCCGAACCCGGCCACCACGAACGTGCGCCCGGCAAGCAGCAGGTTGGTCGAGCGCATGATCGCGTCCACCGTCGATTGCCCGGTCCCGAACCGGTTGTCGAACAGGTGCTTGGTGTCCGCGTCGTTGACCGAGACGATCGGATAGCGGAGCGCGCCGTCGGCCGACATCGCCCGGAGCCGGATCACGCCGGTCGTGGTCTCCTCGGTCCCGCCGATCACCTCGCTCACCTGATCCGCGCGCTCGCGGTGTAGGAGCGAGACGAGGTCCGCGCCGTCGTCCATCGTGATGTGCGGCCGGCGGTCCAGGACAGCCTCGATGTGCCGGTAGTACGTCTCGTTGTCCTCGCCCTTGATCGCGTAGACCTCGATCTCGCTCTGCTCGCACAGAGCGGCCGCGACGTCGTCCTGCGTGGAGAGCGGGTTCGAGGCGCACAGGGCCACCTCGGCGCCGCCGGCCCGAAGGGTCTCGACCAGGTTGGCCGTCTCCGTCGTCACGTGCAGGCACCCGGCGATGCGGATGCCCTCGAGTGGCCGCTCCTTCTCGAAGCGCGCGCGGATCAACCCGAGCACGCCCATCTCGGCCGCCGCCCAGTCGATCCGTTCCCGTCCCTTCCCGGCCAGGCCGAGGTCCCTCACGTCGCAGTCCATCGTTCCGCCTTTCCTCGTTCGTCCGTCAGAAGCGTTCCAGAAGATCCAACACGACCCGCCCGATCGTCCCGGCCGCCGCCTTCGAGGCCGCCAGGACCTCCTCGTGCGAGATCTCGACGCCCGCAGGGTTGGTCGCGAACGCGAGCCCTACCACCCGCATCCCGAGCGCACGGGCCACGACGGCCTCCGGGACCGTCGACATCCCCACCACGCTCGCCCCCAGGCCGGCGATCATGCGCGTCTCGGCAGGCGTCTCGTACGACGGTCCGGGGAGCGCCGCGTAGACGCCGTCGGTCACGGCGCGGTCGGACCCGTCGGCGTTGGCGCGGGCCGCCTCGAGCGCGAGATCGGCGAGCTCGGGGTCGTACACCTGCGAGACGTCCACGAACGCCGGCGACCCGTCGGGATAGCGCCAGCCGGTGAGGGGGTTCACGCCCATGAGGTTCAGATGGTCGCGGAGCACGACCAGCGTCCCGGCCCCGATCGAAGGGTCGAGGGCGCCGGTGGCCGCGGTGAGCACCATCGCGCGAGCGCCGAGCTCGGCCGACAGACGCGAGGTGATCGAGGCCATCGCCATGCCGTGACCCTCGTAGAAGTGGATCCGGCCCTGGAACACCGCGAGCGCGCGTTCCCGCACCGAGCCGATCCACAGGCGGCCGGCGTGGCCGACCACCGTGGGCGGCGGGAACCCGGGAAGCTCCGCGTATGAGATCTCGACGCCCCCACCGTCCGAAGCCGAGCGCACCGCCTCGACCGCGTCCGAGAGCCCCGAGCCCAGGACCACGCCCGCCACGGGCTCGAGCGCCGTCCGCTCGCGGATCGCCTCGACGATCCGCTCGGGAACCCCGTCTCCGGGCGAGGGCAGCGAGCGCACCGCCGTCATGTCTCGGCCAGAGCGCGCTTGAGGGTCGTGATCGCCTCGATCGGTGAGGGATCGACGCCCCGGGCCAGGCCCAGGTACGTCGAGACCAGGTCCCCGATCTGCACCAGCGTGAGCAGGCGGGCGAGATCCGAACGGCCGCGGGCCTCGACCTCATGCACCCGCGCGCCCGAACGCCGGGCGATCTCCTCCGAGAGCGGGAACCGCATCGCGACGTCGCCGTGCTCGCCCTCGTGCCGCAGCGCGACGACCGCGAACCCGTCTCCGCGCCCGGGCGACCACCCTACGACCTCGTTGTGATCGAGCTCGGGCAGCGCGGCGGCGAACGAGGGCACCTTCGCGTTCTCGTTGAACTGCGCCTTCCAGCGCGTCGCCGCCACCCAGGCGATCCCGTCGGCGCCCCACACGACCGGCACGCGCTCCCCGAGCGCGAGCGCGAGCGCTTTGGCGGGGTTCGCCGACGCCGGCACGTCGGGGTCCGATTCGGCGACCAGCTGGTCCATCAGCGCGGCGGCCTCGTCCAGGTCGTCGGCGTGCGAGGGCGCGATCCCCATCGCCTCCAGCGCGCCCAGCGCACCCAGCGCCAGGTGGCCGAACGCGGCGCGCGGCATGAAGCCCCCGGGGACCAGGACACGGCCCACGCCCAGCTCGGCCGAGCGCGCCCCGAGCGTGCCGCCCGCGGTGATCGAAAGGATCCGGCAGCCGCGCACCACGCCCTGTTCGAACAGGCCCAGGGTCTCCGAGGTCTCGCCCGAGTACGAGGAGGCGATCAGCAGCGTGTGCGGCCCGCAGAACTCTGGGAGCTCGGGCGTGCGAACGACCGCGACCGGGATCCGGAGCCGGGGCGCGGCGACGGCCGCCAGCACGTCCCCCGCGATCGCCGAACCTCCCATCCCGCACACCGCGATCGAGGCGATCCCGTCGGCCTCCGGGACCGGGTTGGTTGCCAAGCCGTTCGCGTACGCCTCGCGGCACTGCGCGGCAAGGCCCGCGACCACATCGAGCATCCCGCGCGGATCGGCGGCTCGGAGCGCTGCCCGGTCGTCGAGGTCGGTCACCGCTTCTTCTTGGCGGAAGGCTTTCGAGCGGTGGAGGGCTTCTCCGCCTCGTCGATCAACATGACAGGGATCCCGTCCCGGACCGGGTACCGGTACCCGCAGGTGCGGCACTCGAGGACCTCGGGGTCCTGCTGGTAGTCGAGGTCGCCGCGGTCGTTGGGGCACACGAGGATCTCGAGCAGCTCCGCATCCAGTGTCACGTCGGTCCTCCTTCACGTCGGATCAGCTCCAGGAGCTCGGCCGTCTTCTCCCCCAGGAGCTCGTCGTTCCGCGCCTCCACGTTCAGCCGCAGCAGCGGTTCGGTGTTGCTGGGGCGCACGTTGAACCACCAGTCCTCGAACTCTACCGTCAGGCCGTCCAGCCGGTCCTCGCGCCCGTCCGCATAGGCTCGCGCGATCTCCTCGATCTTGCCGCCCTGATCCAGGACCCGGGAGTTGATCTCCCCCGATGCGCGGTACCGCCGGAACGGGGCCAGCACCTGCGAGAGGGGCGCGTCGGCGCGCGAGAGCTGCTCGAGCACCACGACGGCCGCGATCAGCCCCGAGTCGGCCCGGTAGTTCTCACGGAAGTAGTAGTGGCCCGAATGCTCGCCTCCGAAGATCGCGCCGGTCTCGGCCATGATCTGCTTGATGAACGAGTGACCCACGCGTGTGCGGACCGGCACGCCCCCGTGCTCGCGGATCACTTCGGGCACCGCCCACGAGCAGATCAGGTTGTGAACGACGGTCTCGCCCGGATTGCGGTCCAAGATCGCCGCGGCGACGAGCGCGGTGACGTCGGAGCCGCTCACCCCCTCGGCGCGCTCGTCGACCAGGAACACGCGATCGGCGTCCCCGTCGAACGCGAGCCCGACGTCGGCGCCCCGCGCGACCACCTCGCGCTGCAGGTCACGCAGGTTCTCGGGATCGATCGGGTCGGCGGGGTGGTTGGGGAACGTTCCGTCGAGCTCGGGGTACAGGTGCACCAGGGTCATCGGCAGGCGTTCGAACACGGGGGGTACGACGAGACCGCCCATGCCGTTGGCGGTGTCCGCCACCACGGTGAGCGGTCGCATCGCCTCGACGTCGACGAACGACAGCACGTGTTCGACGTATGCCCCCAGGAGGTCGCGCTGGGTCACCGATCCCGAACCGATCCCGGGACCCAGGACCATGTCCTCGGCGTTCTCACGGATCTCGGTCAGTCCGGTCTCCTGCCCGACGGGGCGCGCGCCCGGCAGGCAGAACTTGAGGCCGTTGTACTCGGGCGGGTTGTGGCTCGCGGTCAGCATCACGCCCGCCACCTCGAGGGAGCCCGAGGCGAAGTAGAGCAGGTCGGTCGAGGCCAGCCCCAGGTCGATGACGTCGGCGCCGCGAGAGGCGATGCCCTCGCTCAGCGCTGCGGCCAAGGAGGGAGAGGACAGCCGGCAGTCGCGGCCCACCGCGACCGAGCCCACCCCGGACCACTCGGCGAAGGCGGCCCCGATCGCGCGGGCGCGCTCCTCGTCCAACTCGTCGGGGACGACGCCGCGGACGTCGTAGGCCTTGAAGATGGGGCCGAGTTCTCGATGCGGCACGATCACCGCATCGTACTGAACCCGGTCAGCTCCCCTGCTGCAGGACCGAGCCGATGACGGAGCGGAGCGGGACGTTCTCGCCGTCCCTATACCACCACTTGGCCTCGCACATGTGGCACGTGGTGAACGACAGGTCGTTGCCTCCCACGTTCATCGAGATCGAGATCAGGTCGCCTTGGTGGCAGACGGGGCAGGTGCCTTCGGGCTTGCCGTCCATGCCTCAATCCTCGGCCGCGGAGCGCCCGCGAGCACATAGCACGGAGGTCTCAGATCTGCAGGCCGGTGCGGGCCAGTCCGCGGTCCTCCACCAGGTGTGGACCCCCCACCGTCCGGGGGACACGATCGCGGGGTCGGGGGACGCCGGAGCCCGGCGATCAGGCCGGAACGGCAGCGGCGACACGTAGGTCGGCGATCGTCCACCCGATCGGCGGGGTGAGCCGAGCCGCGTGATCGGGACACAGGTCCACGAGCCCCGGGTCGGGGGCGGCCACCAGGTCCAGGAGCAGGATCGACCGCTCGTCGTAGCGCATCGCGGCGGTCGCCACGGCGAACGTGGGGCACCCGATCCTCGAACACGTACGCATGGAGCAAGAATAAATCACAAGGGTGTGATTTCAAGCAACCGAGGCGGCGCCTGCTACGGCTTGATGATGACCCGGGTTCCCATCGGCACGCGACCGTACAGGTCCTCGGAGTCCGAGATCAGCATCCGGATGCAGCCGTGCGACGCGTAGGTGCCGATCGAGGACGAGCTGTACGTCCCGTGGATGCGGATGCCCGGGGCGTTCAGGTACAGGGCCCGCGTCCCCAACGGGTTGCCCGGTCCCGGGCCGATCACCGCCGGGAGGTCGGCCCCCCACGTGTCGATGGCCGGGTTGTACCAGGTCGGGTTCTCGGCCTTGTTCACGATCTCCCAGTTCCCCACGGGCGTCGAGTAGCCGGCGGCCGCCGTGGCGACCGGGTACTGCTTGACGACGTGCAGGCCGTCGTACAGGTAGAGCTGGTTCTCGGACAGGTCCACCACGATCGACGGGCCGAGCGAGGCGGTGGTGACCTTGGGATCGAGCGTTCGGACCGGGACCGAGACCTCGCCCGTGCGGTCGGACAGCGCGTGCATGATCCGTGCCGTGGCCACGTGCACCGCGAGCTCCTGCCCAGTGTGCGAGCGGCTCGTCACGAGCTCGCCGTCGACCAGCGCGAACCTCGCGTCGACCGCGGGCTGCGAGACCTCGTCGAAGGCCTGCTGGACGAACGACTTCACGCCGCCTCGGTCCTCCCGGAAGGGGAGATCGAGCGACGCATCGACCGGCTGGTTCCGCAGCCGGTGGTACACACGCGATGCGAACGACATCTGGTCGGCCAGCGCGAACGCCCGCGACACCGCGCCCTCCACGTCGGCGGTCATCCCGAGCGAGGCCGGCGTCACCTTCCAGGAGCGGCCCGCCGCCTGCACCACGAGGTCGCTGTAGAGCGTCTCCTCGGCCTTCTCGCGAAGAGTCCGAACGGCCTCGTCGCGCCGCATGCCGCTCACGTCCACACCGGCGATCTTGACGCCGGGAAGGATTCGGTCCGAGGTCGAGGTGTCGTAGCGGTATGCGGCGAACGCGGTCCCCGCCGAGACGAGCATGACCACGCCGAGCGAGACGGCCACGACCGCCCAGCGGTGTCCCCTTCGGTGCTTCGCTCGCGCCACTGTGCCTTTCCTCGTTCCTTGGGCCGTTCCCTTGGCCCGTTCCTTTGGCCCGTCCGTTGCCTGGGGGCACATGATAGGGGCTCGCGCTCCTGTGTACAGAGCCGAGCGCGTGTCGTTCGGCCGTCCTACGACGCGCCCGGCGCGATCGGGATGCCGAGCGCGACCGCATACCCGGCGAACCCCTCGATACCGAGGGAGTACGACGCCGAGGCCGCAACGAATGTTCCCGATGAGGCGGTCGCCAACACCCCGACCTCGGGGGCGACGCTCAGGAACGACTCGGGGGCCGTGGCCGTGGACTGCGGCTGCACGGTCACGGTGACCTGTTGATCCGGCCCCGGCGTCAGGAACGACAACGTGACCTCGGCCGGCTCGGTCCCCGGGTTCGCCAGGACGAGGCCGGGATGCGACGGCGATCCCGCGACGGTTGGGAGCACGACCCAGGACGAGGCCGGCTCGGCCCCGGTAACCGCCGCTTGATCCGACACGGTGCCGAACGTCCGCCGGACCGCCGCCATCCCGTCCCCCGAGACGCCGAGCCGGATCGACGACGGCACCGAGGTGGTGGCCGGGAACGTTCGGGCGGACATCGGCGGCAGGCTGGACTCCGCAAGGCCCGCGAACGCCTGCGGCGTCTGGCCCTCGCCCAGGATGTCGCCGTCCACGGACGCTCGCTCACCGTTCTGCGTCGGGCTCGCGTTCATGACCGGAAGCTGGGTTTGGCCCGTGTCGTCGCCGCCGGGGAACGTCAGATCCGCCGGCGGCGTGCCGAGGTACCCCAGCGCCGAGCGGATGCCGCCGGAAGCGGTGACGCCGAGCGAGGCCGCTGCGACACGCCCCACCGACACGTCGACGATCGCCGCGACCGTCGGCTCGCCGGACAGGATCTGGCCGAGCCGGAACGCGGTGCTCCGGAACGGCTTGAGGCCCACGTCGGTCGTGGAGCTGTGCTGCACCGGCTCCCTGCGGCCGAGCAGGGTGACCGAGAACACCGCCTCGCGCGCGAACGGATTCATGACGACGAGGTACGCCTCGTCGTTCTCGGTCTCGGTGACGCCGTCGGGCAGGAGCCACCGGTCGCCGGCCGCGGGTGCGCACGGCTCGGCCGCGACCCCGGATTCCTTGCCGCCGGCGTGGGCAAGCCAGCCCACCCCCACCCACTGGCCGAACCACTCGACGACCGAAGCGCTGCCGCGGCCGTCCCCCGAGACCGGTACGCGGACGAACGCGCCGGGCTCGACCTGCATCGTCTCGGGTTCGCCGGGCTTGTCCTGGCCGAGCGAGCGCACACGGATCGTCGCGGTCTCGGTACCGGGGTTCGCGATCTGGAGCTGGACATCCCAGCCCTCGGGGCCGCCCCCGTGCGGGCAGAACCACGCGCCCGAGCTCTCGCGCCGGTCGGCCTGCTCGAAGGATCGAGGGGCGAGCTCGCGTTGCGCGTACGCGGCGCCGGCGATCAGGACCACCGGGACGAGGACCGCGACGAGCGTCTGGAGCTTCCTCACGCCGACCCCGGCTTGCGGGTGATCCAGAGTGCGGCTGCCCACAGGAGGGCGAGCAGCACCATCTCGACGGTGCGGACCCACTGCCGTGTGAACCGGACCGTGACGTCCCCGGCCTGGACGCGGGACGCGATCGCCCAGCCGTAGCCCTCGAACGGTTCGCGACTCCGCTCGCCGTTGTCTACGCGCCACCCATCGTCGAACTGTTGCGTGATCACGACGTGACCATCCTCGGCGCCCGTCCCCTCGAACCGCTGCCCCCCGCCCTCGAGGTCGGTGGCCGCGACGGCGGGTGAGGACTGGATCTCGGCGGGTGCGAAGCGGTCCGGGACGGGCGCGTTCGCCGAGACGAACGCGGTCGGCAGCACCTCCGCGTTGCGGAAGATCGTGAGCCCGCCGGCCGGCACGCGATCCAGGTCGAGCTGCTCGAGCAGGCGATCGCGAGCGGGAACGGGAAGGTCGCCTTCCGCCGACACGACGAACCGAACGCCGTACGTGCCGAGCAGCGCGCCGGCGTGGCGCGTCCCGCCGGCCACGAGGTCGACGACGATCTCGTGCAGCCGGTCGTAGCCGGGCCCCGATCGCGCGCGGCCGTCGTCGAGCGCCGAGACGCCGTCGCGATCGGTCAGGCCGAACCGCACCGTCGCGTCGCCGGCCTCAGCGAGCCCGATCGGATCGCCGCCCGGCGCCGGGAACGGATCGCCGTCGGGCGACCCGATCCACAGGATGCGGAACGGTCCCGGCCCGCTGGAGGCGATCACCGGCCACGCGGGCGGGAGGCCGCCGGGCCGGACCGCCCAGTCGGCGAACGTCACCTGCACCGCCTGCGCCAGCACGCCGACCGTCAGCACCACCGACAGGATCGCGACGCCGAGCTGGCGGAACCCGAACGCCTGCCTCCCGAGCCCGCGGGCGAACGTCGAGAGCCCGTAGGCGATGAGGGCGCTCTCTGCGACCGCGGCGGCGGCGAGCCACGCGGGCGCGTTCGTCAGCGCCACCGGCAGGTAGCCCGCCACCGACGCCCAGGCGAGCACGGTCCCCGCGAGCGCCACGAGCAGCGCGCGCCACGCGCGTCCTCGCTGCGGATCGGCGGCCCCCGCGAAGCAGACGATGGCCGCGATCGGCAGGAACGCCGCGACGGCCCAGGTCCCCGGGCCGTCGCCGGGTGCCAGTCGCAGCAGCGACCAGACGTCCGGCGTGCCTAGGTCCGACGCGAGCGCGGCGGCGGGGTCTCCAGCCGCGGCGAGCACCACCGGGAACGCGAGAAGGACCGCGGCGCCGACCCCGATCGCCACCAGCATCGAGCCCCGGTCGCGTCGCCGCCCGGCCACCAGGTTCACGACCGCGAACGCCGCGACCGGCAGCACGATCGCGGGCGCGAACGCGGCCCCGATCGCGAGCGCGACCCCGAACCCGACGGCGAGTCGGTACGGACGCTCGGGCGCGCGGCGCCGGAACGCGGCGTCGATGCGCTCCCACGCGAACGGCAGGACCGCGAGCGCCACGAGCAGGGACAGCCGGCCCTCGGAGAAGGCCCAGAGCATGAGGGCCGACAGGACGTAGGCGCCGGCGGCCACCACCGAGGAGGCGGGCGAGCCCGTCTGGCGGGCCATCGCGCGGTACATGACGATCCCGGCGATCGCCGGCATCGCCCCTAGGAAGATCTTCTGCGCTAGGGCCGTGCTGCCGAAGGCCACCCAGGAGCCCGCCCCCATCGCGGCGAGCGCCGGGCTCCCCGGCTGGACGCCCCCCAGCACCGTCGTCCGGACGCCGGAGGCGAGCTCCCCGAAGAAGTCGGCGGCGTGAGCGGGGAACGCGGCCAGGGCCCCGCCGGTGAGCACCTCCGGCCCGACGAACGCCCGCACCGCCAGGGCGCCGAGGCCGACGGCCAGGATCGACCCGAGAAGCACCGGATGCCCCGCAGCCACGCCGGCCGCTTTTCGCGGCAGCGGACGTTCGTCCTCCTCGCTGGTGAACTCCTCCAGGCCCTCGTCCAGGAACGCCTCCGCCTGCTCGAACCATCTCGGCAGGCGGAAAGTGGAGGCCATGAACGGTCGGATCTTGCGGTCGGGAACCGAGCGCACCGCCTGCGCGCGGATCCGCCGGCGGAGCGTCCCCGGCAGATGCAGCACGTTCCAACCCCAGGCGGCCAGCAGGTCGAACGCGTCCTCGAACCGCCGCGACACCGCGAGGTAGATCAGGCGCGCCAGGCCGACGATCGCGTACACGGGAAGCAGCCAGAGCAGGGTCAGGACGCCGTAGTCCTTCAGCATCGAGGCCAGGGCGGCGCGTTCCGCGTAGTAGCGCGTGCTCCGGCGCCGCTCCTCGGCCGGCCGCTCGCCGCGCCCGGATGCGTCCCGGTGCCGCGCGGTGGCCAGTGGCGTCATCAGGACCCGGAACCCCGCAAGGCGCGCCCGCCAGCAGAAGTCCAGGTCGTCGTGGTGCCCCGAGAAGCGCTCGTCGAACGGCCCGGTGCGCTGCCACGCCTCGCGCGAAACCAGCATGACCGCCGATGACACGAACAGCACCTCCAGGACCCGGTCGTACTGGCCCTGGTCGAGCTCGCCGTCCTGCAGCGGCGAGTAGGGGTGGCCGAACCGGTCGGTGGAGCGGCCGACCTCGCGCAGGATCCGTGGGTCGTCCCAGTCCACGATCTTTGGCCCGACCACGCCCACGCGCTCGACGCCCTTGATGCCCTCGGCGCTCTCGATGAGCCGCTCGACCGCATCGGGCGCGAGCGCCGCGTCATCGTGCACCAATAAGAGGTAGTCGGCGGCCCGGGCCGGCGCGAGGTCGGTCGCGGCGGCCAGGGCCCCCGCGAGGCCGCGATTGTCCCCGAGCGCCACCACTCGGCCCTCGCCCAGGGCCTGGTGCAGGAGCTCGAGCGTGCCGTCGCTCGAACCGTTGTCCACCGCCACCACCCCGAGGCGGGTATGCGACTGAGCCGCGAGCGATTCGAGGCAGCCGCGGAGCCAGCCGGCCGCGTCGCGGGTGACCAGGACGACGAGCACGCTCGGCGAGCGGACGTCGTTCGCGGTTCGTGAAGGATCGACGGTCGTCGTGGCCATGGAGTGGGTACCGCCCCGGGCGGCGCGCAGCCTAGCAGGCAGCAGGAGCTCGCGAACACGGAAGGGGGGCAAACGCCCCCCTTCCGAACGTTACGGATCGACGCGTGACCTAGGAGGCCTTGCGCCGACGCGTAGTCTTTCTTCTCGCGGCCTTGCGGGCGGGCGCCGTCTTGCGCTTCCGCGTCGCGGCGGCCTTCTTGCCTGCGGCTCTCCGCTTCGGGGACTTCCTCGTCGTCTTGCGTGCCGAGGTCTTCCGCTTCCTCGTAGCGGCCGCCTTCTTGCCTGCGGCTCTCCGCTTCGGGGACTTCCGCGTGGTCTTACGCGCCGAAGTCTTCCTCGCCGTAGTCTTCCGCTTGCGCGTCGCGGCAGCCTTCTTTGCCGCCGTCTTACGGGCAGTGGTCTTCCGCTTGCGGGTCGCAGCAGCCTTCTTGGCGGCGGTCGATCTCTTCCTCGCTGGGGACATGGGTCACCCCCTTTCGGTGCTCAGGACGCCATACGCTTCAGGCGTCGCCGTTCCCGTTCGCTCATCCCTCCCCACACCCCGTACCGCTCGTCGCGACGAAGGGCGTAGTTGAGGCACTCGATGCGAACCGGGCAGTCCGCGCAGATCCGCTTCGCCTCCCTCGATGAACCCCCCTTCTCGGGGAAGAACACCTCCGGATCGTGCTGCCTGCACCGCGCTCGCTCCTGCCATGGGATGTAGTGATGCATGTGGGCCCCGCCCTCTCCCCAGAATCACACGCGTGTGATTCTCGGGTATCCGTCCCCCTCTTGGCAAGAGGGAAACTCGAGTTCTGGAATTCCTCCACATGCGTCCCCGGGCAATCGAATACAGGCTCGGCGCAGGGTGCAAGGGGTTCTGCGAAGAAATTCGATGGTCCATCTGATTGACCGGTTCGGTCAATCAGATGGACCGAATCGGGCGTTCGAGCCCGGTCCCGCGCGTGTTGACGAGTCGGAGTGGCCGAGTGCACCGTTGTACGCATGCGTGAAACCCTTGCGCTGCAAGGGTTCGTACGTGGTGCTGCGTTCGACTGGGATACGATCGATCGACGTGATCGCATCGCGGATCTGCGACGGTTCCATGCGGATCCCCCACTCCGCGCCGGCCATCCGACTGATCGTTTCCTCCATCAACGTGCCGCCGAAATCGTTCGCGCCGCCGTTCAGGATCGTCTGACACGCGCGCACGCCCATCTTCACCCACGAGACCTGAACGTTGTGGATAACTCCGTCGAGCAGGATCCGTGCGACCGCGTGCATGCGGCGGTCGTCCTCGAACGAGGGGCCAGGTCGCGCCTTCCCGGCGAGGTAGATCGGGGCGTTCTGATGCACGAATGGCAGCGGCACGAACTCGGTGAACCCGCCGGTGTCGCGCTGGATGTTGGCGATGCGTCGGATGTGGAAAACCCAGTGCGGAGGGGCGTCGACGTGCCCGAACATGATCGTGGACGAGCTGCGGATCCCCAGGTCGTGCGCGGTTCGGACGATCTGCTCCCACGCGTCGGCCGGCAGCTTGCCCTTGGTCAGGACCCAGCGCACCTCGTCGTCCAGGATCTCGGCCGCCGTGCCGGGGATCGTGCCGAGCCCGTGCGTGCGGCACTCCTGGAGGAACTCGCGGAACGAGATCCCGAGCTTGGTCGAGCCGTTCAGCACCTCCATAGGACTGAACGCGTGAATGTGGATATCCGGCGCCGCCTCGCGAATCGCGTCGAGCAGGTCGAAGTAGAACGTCCCGGGCAGATCGGGGTGGATCCCGCCCTGCATGCACACCTCCGTGCAGCCCCAAGCGACGGCCTCGCGGGCGCGCTCGGCCACCTCGTTCAGCGTCAGCGTGTAAGACTCGGGATCGACTTCGCGCTGGGCGAACGCGCAGAAACGGCACCCGACGTAGCAGACGTTGGTGAAGTTGATGTTGCGGTTCACCACGTAGGTGACCGCGTCGCCGACCGCCTCTTGCCGGAGGCCGTCCGCGACCGCGCACAACGCCTCGAGCGCCTGCCCCTCCGCGCGGAACAGGGCCATCGCCTCCTCGTCGGTGATCGGGCGGTGCGCCTCGGCCTTGGACAGCGCCGAGCGGATCTGCGACTCGAGCCGCTTGGGCGCCACCCGCTCCGACCGCCACGCCAGGGTGCGTTCGGGGAGATCGGTCTCGCCGTAGACCACCTCGGCGTCCGAACGCAGCCCCGCCCCCGGACCCTTGGCGAACGTCAGCTCGGTCGCGCGCGGCTTCCAGGTGACGTCCGGGTCCTGCCACGGGATCGGTCCCGCGATCGCGCCCGGCGCAGCCAGGCCGTCCGCGCCCATGAGGGCCTCGACCGGCGCCCGCATCTTGCCGGCCAGGAACGGTGAGGGCCGCAGAGCGAACTCCGGGTAGATCGTCAGGCGCTCGCGGAGCTCGAGCCCGCGTTCGGCCGTCCGGGCGGCCAGGCGCTCGATCGCCGGCCACGGGCGTTCGGGATTCACGTGGTCTGGCGTGAGGGGCGAGACCCCACCCCAATCGTCGATCCCCGCGTCGAGCAACCGGAGCTGCCCGGCCGGATCGGACAGGTTTGGCGGGGCCTGGACATGCATCCGCGGGCCGAAGACGATCCTGGCGGTCGCGACCGTGGCCAGGAACTCATCCTCGTCGGGCTCGGGCGCGTCGTGCATCGCCGTGCCTGGCTTCGCCCGGAAGTTCTGGACGATCACCTCCTGGACGTGCCGGTACCGGCGATGGATCTCGCGGATCGCGAGCAACGAGGCGCCGCGTTCGGCGAGCGTCTCCCCGATCCCGACGAGGATCCCGGTGGTGAACGGGATCGCGAGACGCCCGGCGTCCTCGATCGTTCGCAGGCGTACGGCCGGGACCTTGTCGGGCGAACCGAGATGCGGGCCCCCGCGTTCGGACAACCGGGGCGAGGAGTTCTCCAGCATCAGCCCCATCGACGGCGCCACCTGCTTGAGGCGCGCCATCTCCTCGTACGACATCACGCCGGGGTTCAGGTGCGGCAGCAGCCCGGTCTCCTCGATCACGCGGATCGCCGAGGCGCGCACGTACTCGAGCGTCGAGCCGAACCCGCGCTCGGACAACCAGTCGCGAGCCAGGTCGTACCGCGCCTCGGGACGGTCCCCCAAGGTGAACAGCGCCTCCTTGCATCCCATGCGCCGCCCCGCCTCGGCGATCGCCACGACCTCCTCCGGCGACAGGAACGGGTGATCCAACCGGGCGGGCGGCTTGGCGAACGTGCAGTAGTGACAGTGATCCCGGCAGAGCATCGTGAGCGGCACGAACACCTTGCGTGAAAACGTGACGGTGCGGCCGTGACCGAGCTCGCGCAGGTGGGATGCCAGCGACAGGAGATCGTCCAGCGCCGGCCCTCGTGCCGACAGCAGCGCCTCGACCTCGTCGACGGACAGCGACTTGCCGGCGGTCGCCCGCGCGAGCGAGCGTGACAGCAGGCGCTCGGGTGCTGCACGCATGGGCTCGGCGAGCGTATCACCGGCCGGTTGCAGCCAGTCGGCCCGTCGCCGCAGACTGCCTCGGATGGACGTCCCAGAGACGCGGTACACGAGGAGCGGCGATGTGCACGTCGCGTACCAGGTGTTCGGCGACGGGGACCTCGATCTCGTGTTCCTGGCGGAATTCTGGAACTCGATCGAGGCGATGTGGGAGCAGCCGGACTACCGGCGCTTTCTCGAGCGCCTTGGGTCGTTCGCGCGCGTGATCTGCATGGACCAACGAGGCACGGGGTCCTCGGACCCGGTCTCGTTGTCGGACATGCCCACGCTGGAGGTGTGGACCGACGACGTGATCACCACGCTGGACGCCGCGGGGTCGGCGAAGGCCTGCGTGCTCGGGGTCGGCGGGGGCGGCGGCGTCGGGATGCTGTTCGCCGCCACCGCGCCCGAACGCGTGCAGGCGCTCGTGCTCCTGAACACCACGGCCCGGTACACGCAGGCGCCCGACTACCCGTGGGGCACCTCGCCCGAGTTCGAGGCCCGGATCGAGAAGGAGCTGGAGTTCGGGTGGGGCCGGGGCGTGCTGCTCGAGACGGTGGGACCCAACGTGGCCGGCGACCCCGCGTTCCGCAGCTGGTGGGCCCGCTACCAGCGACTGGGCTCCAGCCCGGGCACGGTGCTCGCGATGCGGCACATGCTCCAGCAGCTGGACGTGCGCCACGTGCTGCCGTCGATCCGCGTACCGGCGCTGGTGATCTCCCGGCGCGACAACCGCCTCGTGGAGGCCGTGCACGGTCGCTACCTCGGCGAGCGTATCCCAGGCGCCCGGTACGTCGAGGTCGAGGGAGACGACTACTTCCCGTTCATCGGCAACGCCGAGCTGATCCTCGACGAGATCGAGGAGTTCCTGACTGGCTCCCGGCCCTCGACCGGCCGCGACCGGATGCTGGCCACGATCCTGGTCACCGATATCGTCGACTCGACGGCCCGGGCGTCCGCTCTCGGCGACCTCGCGTGGCGGGACCTGATCGGGCGTCACCATGCCCTGGTGCGCCAGGAGCTCGAACGCCACCGCGGTCACGAGGTCGATACGGCGGGCGACGGCTTCCTGGCCACGTTCGACGGCCCGGCGCGTGCGATCCGCTGCGCGTGCTCGATCCGCGCCGGGGTCCGGGCACTGGGCCTGGAGATCCGCGCCGGCCTGCACACCGGGGAGGTCGAGCTCGCCGACGGGGGGATCCGCGGCATCGCCGTGCACACCGCCGCGCGCGTGGCCGCCGAGGCGGCGCCGGAGGAGGTCATGGTCTCGAGCACCGTGCGAGACCTGGTCGCCGGGTCGGGCATCGGGTTCGCGGACCGGGGCTCGCACACGCTCAAGGGCGTCCCCGAGCCGTGGCACCTGTTCACGGTGGTGGACGCGTGAGGGTAGCGGCGCTCGCCGGCGGGATCGGCGCGGGGAAGTTCCTGCGCGGCCTCGTCCGCGCGGTCTCGCCCGAGGACGTGACCGTGATCGTGAACACGGGTGACGACATCACGATGCACGGCCTGCACGTCTCGCCCGACCTGGACTCGGTGACGTACTGGCTGGGCGACGTGTTCGACCGCGAGCGCGGATGGGGGCGCCGCGACGAGACGTTCCGCGCGACCGAGGAGCTCCGCTCGTTCGACCCCGCCCAGGCGTGGTTCAACCTCGGCGACCTCGACCTGGCCACCCACCTGTTCCGGACCAACCTGCTCGCGCAGGGCAAGACGCTCGGCGAGTCGACCGCCGCGATCGCGGCACGGTTCGGGATCGGATCGACGCTCCTGCCGATGACCGACGACCCCGTCGCCACGCGCATCGTGGTCGTCGCCGACGGCGCCGAGCTCGACCTGCACTTCCAGGAGTACTGGGTTCGGCGCGGGGGACGCGACGAGGTCAAGGCGATCCGCTACGAGGGCGCCGACCGCGCCAGCCCGGCGCCCGGGGTGCTCGAGGCGATCGCGGGCGCGGATGCGATCGTGCTGTGCCCGTCCAACCCGGTCGCCTCGATCGGGCCGATCCTGGCCGTGCCGGGCATCCGGGATGCGCTGTCCGCCCGGCGATCGGACGTGGTGGGCGTGAGCGGGATCGTCGCCGGCGCGCCGCTCGCGGGCATGGCGGACCGGCTGATGCCCGCGGCCGGCGCCGAGGTCACGGCCGCCGGCGCCGCCGCCTGCTACGAGGGGATGCTCGCGGCCTGGGTCGTCGACGATGCCGATCGCGCGCTGATCCCCCGGATCGAGACCACCGGCGTTCGGGCCGGCGCCACGGACTCGATCATGACCGACGACGCGAAGGCCGAGGCGCTGTCGCGGTTCGCGCTCGGCATGCTCGCGTGAGCGGCCGCCCATGACGATCGAGGTCCTCCCGGTCACAGGCGTTCCCGAGGTTCGGCCCGGCGACGACCTCGTGCAGCTGCTGTCCTCGGCGTTGGAGAACGTCGGCGTTCGGGACGGCGACGTGCTCGCGGTGACGCAGAAGATCGTGTCGAAGGCCGAGGGCCGCGTCGTCGCCGAGGGCGACGACGGCCGCGAGGGCTGGGTCGAACGCGAGTCGCGGCGGGTCCTCGCCCGACACGGCGACCTGGTGGTCGCCGAGACGCGTCACGGCTTCGTGTGCGCGAACGCGGGCGTGGACGCCTCGAACGTCGAGGCCGGGTTCCTGACGCTGCTCCCCGAGGACCCCGACGGCTCGGCGGAACGGCTTCGCGCCGGCCTGTCCGACCACCTGGGCGCCGACCTCGCCGTCGTGATCACCGACACCTTCGGGCGACCGTGGCGGCGCGGCGTGGTGAACGTCGCGATCGGCTGCGCCGGGATCGCGTCGCTGGTGGACCTGCGAGGGACCCGGGACCACGTCGGCCGCGAGCTGGAGGCGACCGTCGTGGCGCTCGCGGACGAGGTGGCAGCCGCGAGCGGCCTCGCGATGGGCAAGGCCGAGCGCGTGCCAGCGGCCCTCGTGCGCGGGGTTCGCCACGACGGGGCGTCCGTCCCGGTCTCGGAGCTGGTCCGCCCGCCCGAGGAGGACCTGTTCCGCGCGTCGCCGCTGCTCTCGATCTCGGAGCGGCGCACGATCCGGTCGTTCGGCGACGGTGATGTGCCGCGCGAGGTCGTGGAGGAGGCGGTACGCGCGGCGTGCACGGCCCCGGCGCCACATCACACGCGGCCGTGGTCGTTCACGGCGCTGTGGTCGCCGGCGGCGAAGCGGCGCCTGCTGGGCGCGATCGCCGAGGCCTGGCGCGCGGACCTGCGGGGCGATCGGACGCCAGAGGACACGATCGATCGCCGGATCGCGCGCAGCGACGCCGTGCTGGGCGCCGCGCCTGTGCTGATCGTCCCCTGGGTCCGGTTCGAGCGGGCGCACCCGTATCCGGACGCCGAACGCGCGCACGCCGAACAGGAGATGTTCCTGCTGTCGGGCGGGGCAGCGATCCAGAACCTCCTGCTCGCGCTTCAGGCGCAGGGGTACGCGTCGTGTTGGATCTCCTCGACGCTGTTCTGTCAGCAGGAGAGCCGGGCGGCGCTCGGGATGGGCGAAGAGTGGTTCGCCCTGGGTACCGTGGCGGCGGGTCCGATGCCGGCGGGGGCCGCGCCTGCGCGGCCCCCGCTCGACCTCTCCGCGTTCCTGCGAACCGAGTGACCCGTCCGGCTACACCACGCCGTGGATGAAGTACCAGGCGAAGATCGCGGCCACGATGTACATCAGCGGATGCACGTCCCGCCACTTGCCGCGCAGCACCGCGATCACGACGTAGGACAGGAAGCCCGCCCCGACGCCGTTGGTGATGCTGTACGTGAAGGGCATCATCACGATCGTGAGCAGCGCGGGGACGCCGATGCCCGGGTCCGACCACTGGATGTCCTTGACCAGCACCATCATGAAGTAGCCCACGAGCACCAGCGCCGGCGCCGTGGCCTGCGGCGGGATCACGCCGGCGATCGGCGAGAAGAACATCGCCAGCAGGAACAGCACGCCCACCACCACCGAGACCAGGCCGGTGCGACCGCCCTCCGAGATGCCCGACGCGCTCTCGATGAAGGTCGTGTTCGAGGACGCGGAGGCGGCGCCGCCCGCGGCCGCGGCCAGCGAGTCGATGAGCAGCACGCGCTTGATGCCCGGCAGGCGGCCCTTGTCGTCGAGCGCCTTCATCTCCCCGCCGAGCCCGATCACCGTCCCCATCGTGTCGAAGAAGTCCGACAGCATCACGGAGATCACCACGGCGAGCGCCGTCGCCGTTCCCAGGGCCGAGAAGAAGTCGAAGGAGAACGCCCCCACGAGCCCGAAGTCCGGCGTGTCGACGATCCCACTCGGCCACGCCGCGATGCCGTTCTGCCAGATCGCGAGGTCGTTGGCCTCGTTGACGATCATCGCCATCACGGTCGAGACCAGGATCCCGATCAGGAGCGCGCCCTTCACCTTCCGAGCGACGAGCGCCGCGCTCACGGTCAGCCCCACGACGAACACGGCGATCGGCCACGTCGTGATCTCTGCCGCGAGCGAGAGCGGCGTCGGTCCCGTGTTCGTCACCACGCCGGCGTTGATCAGCCCGATCAACGCGATGAACGCGCCGATGCCGATGCCGATCGCGCGCTTGAGGTCCATCGGGATCGCGTGAAGGATCGCCTCGCGCACGCCGGTGAGCACGAAGACCGTGATCAGCAGCCCCTCGACCACGATGACGCCCATCGCCTGCGGGAACGACAGCCCGTCGGCGGCGACGAGCGTGAACGCGACGAACGCGTTCAGCCCGAGCCCCGCCGCCAGTGCGAACGGGTAGTTGGCCACCAGGCCCATCAGGATCGTCATGACGCCGGCCGTGAGCGCCGTCACCGTCAGCACCTGCGCGAACGGCAGCCCGAGCGGTTGCAGGTCCGGGATGCCGATGAACCCCAGGATCGTCGGGTTGACGAACAGGATGTACGCCATCGTCAGCCAGGTCGTGATCCCGGCGATGATCTCGATCCGAAGGCTCGACCCTCGTTCGGAGATCCTGAAGAACTTGTCGAGTCCGCCGGCCGGCGCCGATTCGACCCGTACCACGTTGCCCGTCTCCGTCTCCGCCATCGCCACCCCCTCCGGGCCGGCGTGCCGGCCCGCGCACGTGATCGGGGAAGGCAGGCGAAGCATGGAACACCCGAAGCGCGGCCGCAAGGGCTCGGGCCGCGCAACGACGCCGATGGGCCGAAACCCGTTCCGCCTCGTATCCTGGGGACCGCCCGCAAGGCATCCGTATGGCAAACCCAACGTCGAAAGAGCGTCTGACCAAGGCCGAGCGCAAGGAGGAGGCCCGGCGTCAGCGTGTCGAGCTCCAGCGCAAGATGGCCCGGAGCAAGCGCAACCGCCGGATCGCGATCGCCTTGGTCGTGGTCCTGGCGGCCGGGATCGGAGTCTTCGCCCTGACCCGGCCGCAGCCGGCCGAGGCGAGCCCGCAGGACCTGCTGGCGGCCGCGCCGCAGGCGAGCACGTCCGCCGGATGCGGCAATGTCGAGAACGTGGGCTCGTTCCAGCCCAAGAGCCGGGACCGCGCCCACGTGACGGCCGCCGTGCAGCTCTCGCAGTACCCCTCGGTGCCGCCCGCTTCTGGGCCGCACAACCCGATCCCGTACGGCGCCGGCGTCTACGCATCGCCCCCGCCGATCGACCGGGTGATCCACTCGCTCGAGCACGGCGCGGCGATCGTGTGGTACTCGCCCGACGCCTCGGGTCCCGAGCTCGACAAGATCAAGCACTTCTACGGGCGCTCGGACATCGACGTCGGCAGCCGGGTCATCGTCGCGCCGTACGACTACCCGGACCAGGGGGCGGCCGGCACGCTGCCGAACGGGGCGCAGATGGCGCTGGTCTCCTGGCACCACGTGCAGACGTGCGCGCGGCCGAACCTGGCCGCCGCGTTCGGATACACCTCGTCCTGGTCCGCTCCCCCCTTCGGCCAGCAGGCGTACAAGGGCAACGCCCCCGAGGCCGGCGCCGCGTTCTGATCGAGCGGACGAAGGCAGATGGCCAAGAAGCGACGCAAGCCGAACCGGCCGAGGACCCGGCCCCAGGCCGGCGCGACCCAGACCGCCGAACGCCCACGTCCGCAGGGGTCCGCCGAGACGACGAAGGCTCCCGACGGCGCCGCCCCCGGGCCGAGTCGGCCCGCCTCCAAGCCGCAGGCCGGTCCGCAGCGCACGCGGGCCGAGAAGAAGGACCTGGCACGGCAGCAGCGTGAGTACGTCCGCCGCCGCATGGAGCGCGCCCGCCGCGCGAGGCAGATCGCCTGGATCGCCGGGGTCGCCGTGGTCGTGGGGGTGGCGGCGTTCCTGCTCACCAACCGTTCCGAGGCCCCCGAGCCGGCGAACCTGCCGGGCACCCTGACCAGCGACGCCCCCTGGCCCGCGAACGCGGCCAAGTCGGCGGCGCGCGCGACCGCGCTCGGCCTGCCGGCCGAGGGCAGGACGATGCACGAGCACGCCAACGTGCAGATCTTCATCAACGGCCAGCAGCAGACGATCCCGACGGACATCGGGATCGACACGGGCGCCGGCACGATCCAGTCGATCCACACCCACGACGACACCGGCGTCGTGCACCTGGAGTCCTCGCAATCGCGCACGTTCACGCTCGGCGAGTTCTTCGGGGTGTGGGGAGTGCGATTCACCCCCAGCTGCGTCGGCGGCTACTGCAACGACGGGCAGAACCAGATCCGCGTGTACGTCAACGGCGAGGAGCAGACGGGCACCGCGAGCGACATCCCGCTCGACGACCAGAGCGTGATCGTGGTCACGTTCGGGACCCAGAAGCAGCTGCCGGACCCGATCCCGTCGACGTTCGACTTCAGCACGATCCAGCCGTAAAGCGGCCGCGTTGGCCACCAAGCGCAAGCGCCGTTCGCGATCGAGGCCTCGAGCGAACCCTGCCGCGAAGGGCACGTCGGCGACGCCGACCACGGAGCCGTCGTCGGAGGCGTCGGCCGCCAAGCCGTCGTCGAAGGGTGCGGGCGCCAAGACGGCGGCACGGCCGAAGACCACGAAGCGCCGCCCGGCGCAGCCGCCGCCCCGCCGAACCTCGCCGTGGGTACGCGTCGTCGCGGTCGGCGCGGTGATCGCTCTCGGATGGCTGCTGTTCTATCGCACCACCCCGCCGGGCGAGATCTCGGCCGTGGCGCGTTCGGCGGCCAGGGCCGCCGGCTGCGCGAACCTCGAGCAGCCCGTGATCGCGGACCCGTCCCGGACCCACCTCGCGCCCGGCGGGACCTACGACTACCCGGACCGGCCCGCGGCCGCCGGGCCGCACGACCCGTCGCCGCTCCCACCCGACCCGCACGTGTACCCGGATCCCGTCCCCGAGACGCGCGCCGTCCACAACCTCGAGCACGCGTACGTGATCGTGTACTACCTGCCGACCGCGCAGGGCGGACCGTCGGCGGAGGTGGTCCAGCGGTTGTCGGCGCTCGCGAACGACGAGAAGCGCGTGATCATGGCGCCCTACCCGACCCTGACGCCCGAACGCGGGCTCGCGCTCCTGGCCTGGAACACACGGTGGTTCTGTCCGGCGTCGGTCACGGCCGATCAGGCGGTCGCGATCGCGGGCGGCTTCATCGACGCGTACCGGGCCACCTCGGTCGCGCCGGAGGCGCCCCACGGGCTCCTCGGCCCGTGGCTCCAGCCGTAGCTCCTCGATCGTCGATCCGGCGGGGCATCAGTCGATTCGGCAGGACCCGCCGTCGGCGTGGCAGACGATCACGCCGCCCTCGAAGCGCGCCTTGAGGTTGCCGTTGGCCAGGCGGCGCACGTCGGTGGTCGGGAAGCCGAGCGAGCCGCCGGGGCCGTCGTGCGACAGGTAATGCTCGAGCACGGGGCCTTTGAGCAGGTGTGCGCCCGTTGAACCCGACCGGAAGATCGTGCCCTTCTTGAACTTCTGCCGCGAGCCGCCGGCCACCGCGACCTCCTTGGAGGTCGGCAGCCCCGGCGAGCAGCCCAGGGCGTCGTACTTGTCGCGGATCGCGCCGGTCACGCGGCGGTCGTTGTTGATCCACAGCCGGTCGTCGGGCAGCCCGAGCGCCGAGCGCAGGCTCGAGCCGCTGATCGAGGCCTGCCCGTTCGCGCCCTCCACCGTGACGGACACGATCCGGCCCGAGACCCCGCGGTCGATGTCGCGGAACCCCGTCACGGTCCCGATGCCGAGCCCGAGCTCCTGGGTCATCTGGGAGGGCGAGAACGTCTCCTGCCAGACCGCGTTCGGGTTGGACTGGGTGTAATCGCCGGGATCGCAGACGCCGCGCAGGTAGCTGATCGGCGAGCCGCCCCACACGTTCTCGTTGTTCTCCGTGTAGCCGCCCGAGGAGGACATGTAGAACGCCTGGATCGTCCGGCCGCCGTCGACCACGACCTGGCCCCTGGTCCGGCGGACGGCGGCCACCCAGCGGTTCCCGTCGGCGCCGCCTTCCTTGTCCCATCCCGCGTAGACCTGGTCGAACGAGCTCGCGTAGAGCGCGCAGTCGCACACGGCACGGTGCTGCGAGGCCTTGGCCTTCGTGAACGCATACGTCCGGGCGGCGACCGCCTGCGTCTTCATGGCCGCCATCGGCCACGAGCTCGGCACCTCCCCGAGCCCGTACAGGTAGGCCTGCGGGTCCACGGTCAGAACGAGCCGCATCACGCAGTCGCCGGCGTTGCACGAGTACAGGTCGAAGCCGATCGAGCCGCGGTTGTACGCGTGGCCGGCCTGGGGGATCCGCACGCGCGAGTCCAGCGGCGCGTACACGGCGAAGATCGGGGTGGCCGGTCCGCCCACGGTGTCGACGGTCGAGCCCGCGCCGTCCACGATGCGGAAGTCGTTGCCCGCGGCGCGCACGCGCCAGGTCTCGCCCGAGGGGATGCTCGCGACGACGTGACCCCTGGGGTCGCCCAGCCGAAGCTCGACCTTGCCGGACTCGGCCTGCAGGCGCACCGCGTCGGCTCCCTGCACCAGCCCGACCCGCAGGTGCTTTGGGCCGTCCTTGCGGACCACACGCGTGCCCGAGTAGAAGTGCTTGAGGATCTTCGTGGGCCCCCAGCCCTTCTTGGCCAGGCCGAACGCCCCCCACTGCGACATGCCCAGACCGTGTCCGAACCCGCCCCCGAACATCCGGAACTGGCTCGGCCCGCGCGGCTCGCGCTCGGGCCCGGCGCCGGCGGGGACGGCGCCGGTCGCGATGACGATCGACAGGATCAGCAGGAGGATCTTGCGCATGCTCGACGGATGCTGGGACCTCGGGAGTGCCGCACCGTACCACATCGATCCGCGCCGATCGGGCCTTGAGCCCGCGACCTAGGAGACGGTGGAGTCGGGCTCGATACGAGCGTCGACGAGCTCGGCGCCGGGGAGCACCCGGACCCGTTCGCCCAGGACCGAGCCCGAGACGCGGGCGCCGAGGATCTCGGACCCGGCGCCGACGACCGAGCCGGTTACGCTCGCGCCCCCCGCGACGCGGACGCCGGCGAGCAGGACGGACCCGCCCACGGCGGAGCCGCCCTCGATCGACGAGCCGGGGCCCACCACGACGTGCCGGTCGACGTCCGCGTCGTCCTCGACCCGCGCGCCGCTCGCGACGAACGGCGCCCCGAACGCCGGCTCGCCGTCGACCAGGCCGTCCAGCAGGTCGTACGTGGCCTGCAGGTACGCCTGCGGCGTCCCGAGATCGCGCCAATACGCGTCCGACAGGAAGCCGTACAGCGGCCGGCCCTCCTCGATCAGCGACGGGAAGACGATCCGCTCGATCGAGACGCGCACGCCCGGCCGCCAGGCCTGGAGCGAGGACGGCTCCAGCACGTAGGTGCCCGCGTTGATGTCGCCGGGGACGAGGTCCGCGGGCTTCTCTCGGAACTCCAGGACGCGTCCGTCTCCGTCGAGCGGCACGAGTCCGTAGGCGCGCGCGTCCTCGACGTGCGCGAGCGCGATCGTCGCCGCCGCCTTCCGATCCCGGTGCAGCGCGAGCATCCGCGTGACGTTGAGGTCGGTGAGGATGTCGCCGTTGAGGGCCAGGAACGGCCCGTCGGTGTCCAGGGCCGGGAGCGCATTCACGATGGCGCCGCCGGTGTCCAGCGGCTCGGTCTCGGTGATCCAGGTGATGCGCGGCTCGCCGTGGCGGGCCTCCAGGAACGCGTGGAACGTCTCCTCCAGGTACGAGCTCGACAGGACGACCTCGTGCACGCCGTGGCGCACCAGCCGGTCCAGCGTGTGGTCCAGGATCGGGCGATCGACGAGCGGCAGCAGCTCCTTCTTGACGGTCTCGGTCAGCGGCCGGAGCCGCGTCCCCTGGCCGCCGACCAGGACGACGGCCTTCACGAGTGCCCGGTCTGCGAGACCAGGATGATGCCGACGCCGATGAACGCGACGCCGGCCCACCGCAGCGGCGGGACGGTCTCGTCCAGGACGAACTGGTCGAACAGCAGGATCAGCACGTACGTCAGGGCGGCGAACGGGTACGCGAACGACAGCGACGCCCGCGACAGCACCATCAGCCAGACGAGTGCGGACAGCCCGAACAGGAACAGCCCGCTCCACACGTAAGGCTGCTGGACCACGACGAGCAGCGACGTGCCGTTCAGCGAGAACACGTCCGGCGAGAGTTCGTCGTTGACCAGGTTCATGCCGTGCTTGAGCGTGAGCTGGGCCACCGCGGCCAGCGTCACGGAGAACAGGATGAGGGCGATCAGCATGGCGGTCCCTTTCGTCTGCGTGGGCGTGGGCTCGGTCCGGGGCTCGTTCACAGGTCCTCGACCTCAACCCCGACGGACACGTCGACCCGGTCCTGGATCCGGGGTGCGTCGTACACCTCGAAGAGGTAGCGCTGCGTCTGCACGTGGTACAGGTGCCCGGTCTCTCGGCTGGACACCCCGACGGTCACCCAGTACTTGCCCGGGTCGTAGGGGAACCCCTGGATCCGGAAGAGCACGCGCTTCTTGTCGAACCGTCCGAGGTCGAGCCCGGCTCGAGAGGTGCGCGCATCGAGCACCGGATAGTTGGTGGCGCCGTCCAGGACGGCGAAGTCCACGTCGAGGTCGTCGACGGGTTCGTTCTGCCGCACGTCGACCGCGATCGTGAACGTGTCGCCGCGCAGGATCCTGCCCTCGCGGGCGCCCGGCGGCGGCACGATCTGCACCTCGGCGATCTCGGCCTCTCGGGTTCCCTCCTCGGGAACGAAGTTCGGATCGGTGACGCCGAGCAGGACGTAGCGCATCTCGCGCACCACGTCGTCCGGCATGCCGACGGCGTGCAGCTCGCCGTGGTGCAGCATGGCCGCGCGGTCGCAGATCTCGATCACGGTGTCGAGCGCGTGCGTCACCAGCACGATCGTGCGACCCTCGCGCTGGAAGGTGCGGATGCGTTCGAGACACTTGGCCTGGAACGCCTCGTCGCCCACGGCCAGCACCTCGTCGATCAGCAGGACGTCGGGATCCACGTGCACGGCGACCGCGAACCCGAGCCGCACGAGCATCCCCGACGAGTAGAACTTCACCTCGTTGTCGATGAAGTCCTCGAGCTCGGCGAAGGCCACGATGTCGTCGAACACGGCGTCGGTCTGCCGACGAGACAACCCGAGGAACGACGCGTTCAGGTACACGTTCTCGCGGCCCGTGAGCTCCTGGTGGAAACCGGCCCCGAGCTCGAGCAGCGCCGCGAGCCGCCCGCGCTGGCGGATCGTGCCCGAGGTCGGCCGCAGGATGCCGGCGATGCACTTGAGGAGCGTCGTCTTGCCCGAGCCGTTATGGCCGATCAGGCCGAACGTCGTCCCGTCGCCGATCGCCAGGTCGACGTCGCGAAGCGCCCAGAAGTCGTCGGCTCGCGCGCGCGAGGTCAGCAGCCGCTGCTTGATCGTGGAGGGCCGCTCGCGGAACACGTGGAAGCGCTTGGAGACGCCGTGGACCTCGATCGCGGCCGCGGCGGTCACGCTCACAGCTCCTCCGCGAAGTCGCCCGAACGCGCGAAGAACGAACGCCAGGTGAAGCGCAGGAAGATGAGGGACGCCGCGAGCACGGCTGCGAGCACCAGCGCGAGCGTGCCCAGCGACATGTCCCACGTGACGAACCCCCCGCCGTCGGGCAGGCGTTGGAACCCGTACAGCGCCCGGTGCATCCCCTCGACGACGGCCGTCAGCGGGTTGCAGAAGTACAGGAACTTGAGGAACTCCTGACCC
>Ga0114129_10001134_pt1 | contig 35181 bp, 31 predicted proteins | sample RhiMetdeltSRZDD1_FD_80071 | JGI IMG/M metagenome (GOLD analysis project Ga0114129, IMG submission 80071) | Populus rhizosphere microbial communities from Tennessee, USA - Rhizosphere MetaG P. deltoides SRZDD1 (version 2) (version 2) | ecosystem: Host-associated > Plants > Roots > Rhizosphere >...
ATGCCAACCACGATCATCGTCGCGTCATCGTCGAACTTACCGCCGCTGAACGCGTTCACATCGGCGAGCAGCGCATCCTTCATTACCTCGGGAGGCTGCGTGTGTGACGCGAGCACGGCGGCAGTCAACAGCTGTTCGCCGTATTCGTCACCGGCTGCGTTTCGTGCTTCCGTGATTCCGTCGGTGTAGAAGACGAGGCGATCGCCGGGGCCGAACGGCAACTCTCCCTGTCCGTACGTCGTCTCGGGGAAGACGCCGAGCACTATCCCTCCTTCCGAGAGGAGATCAATCGATCCATCGGTGCGTACGAGCAGCGGCGGATTGTGACCGGCGTTCGAGTACACGACGCGGCGCGAGGCCGGGTCGATCCGGGCATAACAGAACGTAGCAAATCGTCCGCTGGCCATGTTTCGGCAGAGCAGCCGGTTCACGCTCGCGCAGATTGCAGAGGGCGGCACCGACTCCTGGGCGAAGGCGCGAACCGCGGCTTGCAGGTTGGACATCAGGAGCGCGGCAGGCAATCCTTTTCCGGCAATATCGGCGATCGACACACCGAGCACCTGACCGAACCCCAATGTATCGAAGCAGTCGCCGCCGACCCCGTTCGCAGGCTGCCAGGCCATGGCAAGCTGCACACCTGCAATCTGCGGAACGCCCGTCGGGAGCAGCCCCCGCTGGATCAGTCGCGCGTCTTCGAGTTCCCGCTGCTGTTTCTGGTCGCGTCGTCGCGCCGCGCGAGCGTCCGTGATCTCGCGTTCGAGAATCTCGAGCAGCACCACATCTTCCCAGGGCTTTTGCACGAAGCTCTTCGCCCCCCGGCGCATGGCCTCGACGGCGGTATCGATGCTGCCCCAGCCGGTCATCACGACGATTGGCAGCGCCGGATCGTGGGCGCGCACGCGCGGAATCAGCTCCAGCCCTTCGCGGCCGGAGGTCGTGTCGCGGGTATAGTTCAAGTCCATGAGCAGCAGGTCGAAGGATTCGGCACACAGCCGCTCCATGACGGCATCGGTCGAGCTGACGAACTGCGGCTCGTAGCCTTCGCCGGTCAGCAGCCACCGAAGCGCTTCGAGCACGTCCGGCTGGTCGTCGGCGACCAGCACACGCGCAGGTGTCGGATCGTTGTGCGAAGCCATGCGGAGTTTCGTAAAGATCTCGAACATGCGCGAGATCGAGCAGAACCAAGGACCGTGCCACCCCGCGTCGCGCCAGAATCAAGCAAAAGGGCCCGACCCAACACCGGGCGATCCCCGACCGGCGACTTTCAGTCCGACTGACGCGACGCGGCCAAGGCACTCGAGGTGCCTGGTGCCACGTGCCTGGTGCCATGTGCCCGGTGCCATGTGCCCGGTGCCATGTGCCTCGTGCCACGTGCTCGGTGCTCGGTGCTCGGTGCTCGGCGTCGGTGTTCGGCTACGTGCCGGTTCAGCGCTTCGGGTCCAGATCGTGCACGCTCACGGGATGAGCCCCAGACACAGAGCACGTGTGCATGTGGCTGAGCACCGAGCACGTAGCACCCGGCACCAGGCAGCGGGGCACTTGGGCTCCTGAGTGCCGTTGTATTCTACGTTGCGCGAACGAGATGGCCGAAACAAGTCCCGTCCGGATTCTGATCGCCGATGATCAACCGGACATCCTGAATGCGCTGAAGTTCCTGCTCGCCGACGAAGGATACGAGGTCAGCGAGGCGCGCTCGCCGGGAGAGGCGCTCGAACGACTCGAGGCGGCGGACTTCGATCTGGCAATCGTCGATCTGAACTACACGCGCGATACGACCTCGGGACAGGAGGGGTTCGATCTGCTGGAGCGAATCAAGGCGCTCGATCCCACCTTGCCCGTTCTCGTGATCACGGCCTGGAGCAGCGTGGCCGGCGCGGTCGAGGCGATGCGCCGCGGCGCACGCGACTACATCGAGAAGCCGTGGGACGACGAGCGGCTGCTCGTGACGGTCAGAACGCAGATCGATCTGAGGCGCGCGCTGAGGCGGAGTCAGCGTCTCCAGGAAGCCAACACGCGGCTGCAGCGCGGCGCCACGCCGGCGTTCATCGGCTCGTCTCGCGCGATCGAAGCGATCAGGCAGACCATCGATCGAGTCGCCCCGTCGGACGCTGCCGTCCTCATCACGGGCGAGCACGGAACTGGCAAAGAGGTCGTTGCGACGTGGGTTCATGCGCTGTCGGATCGCAAAGGCAAACCGATGGTGACGATGAACGCGGGAGGGCTGGCCGAAGGGATCGCGGAGAGCGAGTTGTTCGGCCACGTCAAGGGAGCGTTCACCGACGCGCGCTTCGATCGCATCGGGTGCTTCGAGCTGGCGGACGAAGGCACGCTGTTCCTGGACGAGATCGCGAACATGCCGTCACGGCTGCAGGCAAAACTCCTGCGGGTTCTCCAGACGGGCGAGGTGCAGCGAGTCGGGTCGTCGCGGCTGCGGTACGTGAACGTCCGCGTGCTCTCGGCCACCAACGCGGACCTTTCGGTCGAGATCGAGGCGGGCCGCTTTCGAGAGGACCTCCTCTATCGACTGAACACGGTCGTGATCCACCTGCCGCCGCTCCGCAACCGACCGGAGGACATCGAGCCGCTCGCGGCGCATTTCCTCGCGCATTATGCGGCCCGCTACCGCAAGCGGCTCACGGGATTCGCTGCCGACGCGAACAAGGCGATGCGTAGTCATCGCTGGCCGGGAAACGTCCGCGAGCTGGCGCACAGCATCGAGCGCGCCGTGCTGATGGCGGATTCGTCCACGACGTCAATCGCAGCGCAACATCTCGGGCTGCACACTCAACGGACAGCCGAAGCCGCCGCTGACGCGCTGTCGCTCGAAGAAGCGGAGCGCGTCTTCATCGAGAAGGTGCTGGCGCGCCATTCGGGCGACGTCCGTCTGGCGGCGCAGCAGCTTGGCATGAGCCGCAGCGCGCTCTATCGCCGCCTGCAGCAATATGGTGTCCGCGACTAGAACTGGCAAGCCGGTTCCCGGGACACCGGTGCGGGCAAAGATCCCGCATTGGAGCCTCGAACGATCGGTGCTGCTGCTCGCGGTCCTCGCCGGAGTGCCGTCAGGCGGCGCGCTCCTGTTCATGATGTGGGGACAGGCGTACTCGTTCGAGGTGCGGTGGACGCTCGCAGCCGTGGTGCTCCTCGTGTGGATCGGCGCGGCGGCGTATGCGTACCAGATCGTCACGCGCGCGCTCTATCTGCAAGCGAACCTGCTCGGCGCGCTCAGGGAGGGCGACTACTCCATTCGAGGCGTAGGCGCGATGCCTGGAAGCGCCGTCGATCTCGTCATCCACGAGATCAACGCGCTCGGCGACACGCTCCAGCGGCAGCGCACCGAAGCGGTCGAGTCCACTGCACTGCTTCAAAGCGTCATGGGGGCGATCGACGTCGCCGTGTTCGCGTTCGACATGGATGAGAAGCTCGTCCTCGTCAACCGAGCGGGTGAACGCCTCATCGGGCAACCGGCGGCGGGGCTCCTCGGCAAAGCCGCGAAAGAGCTTCGGCTCGCTCATTGTCTCGAAGGAGAGACGCCGCGGCTCCTCGATCGCACGTTCGGGCCGGAAAGCGGACGCCTGGAGCTCCGGCGATCGACGTTCCGGCGCGACGGCAAACCGCATCACCTGCTCGTCTTCGCCGACCTCACCCGTTCGCTGCGCGAAGAAGAACAACAGGCCTGGCAGCGCATCGTCCGCGTCCTGTCCCACGAGATCAACAACTCGCTGACGCCAATCAAGTCGATCGCACACAGCATCAGGCGAATGATTTCGCGCGTGCCGGACCTTCCGCGCGCGGCAGAGATTCAGGACGGCCTCAATCTGATCGAGACGCGATCGGGATCCCTCGGCCGATTTCTGCGGGCGTACGCCCAGCTGGCACGACTACCGAAGCCGCAGCAGCGTCCGATCCGGATTGCTCCGATCGCTCATCGTATCGCGGAGCTCGAGAACCGGCTGCCCGTCGCGGTGAAAGCCTCGGAGGACGTCGAGATCAGCGCGGATCCGGATCAACTCGAGCAGCTCTTGATCAACGTCGTCCGCAACGCCGTCGATGCGACGCTCGAAACGAGCGGCAATGTGTCGATCGATTGGCAGAACGTCGACGGAGCGTTGCAGGTGACGGTCGAAGACGAGGGCCCGGGACTGCCGGATACCTCCAATCTGTTCGTGCCGTTCTTCACGACCAAGCCGACCGGCTCGGGAATCGGTCTCGCGCTCAGTCGCCAGATTGCCGAAGCGCACGGCGGCACGCTGGCGCTCGAGAACCGTCTCGAAGCCCACGGCTGCCGTGCGATTCTGCGGCTCCCGCTGTAGTGCCAGGTCCGGGCCCCACCGCCAGGCGCTGCGGCTCGACTCGCTCACGCTCGCCGCGGCCGCAGCCGCTACTACCGAGCTGCCGGTCATGTGCGTTAACCTCCTCGTATGCGCGAGCGGCGTTCACGCCATACGAAATCCGAGAAGCTCTTCGCAGAAGCGGTGCGCATCCTGCCGGGCGGCGTGGACAGTCCCGTACGTGCGTTCAAGGCGGTCGGCGCAAATCCCATTTTCATCCAGCGCGCCCGCGGCGCGTACCTCGAGGATGTGGACGGTCACACGTACATCGATTACGTGATGTCGTGGGGCCCGCTCATTCACGGACACGCGCCCAAGGGTCTCGTCAAAGCGCTTGCAGCGGCTGCATCGAACGGGACGAGCTTCGGGGCGCCGACCCATCTCGAGACACGCCTCGCGCAGCGCGTGGCGCTGCTGATGCCCGCGATGGAACGCATTCGGTTCGTCAACTCCGGCACCGAAGCCGCCATGAGCGCGCTGCGGGTCGCCCGCGCGGCAACGAAGCGCGGCCGCGTCGTCAAGTTCGAAGGGTGCTATCACGGACACGCGGATGCGTTCCTCGTCAAGGCAGGGTCTGGCGCGACGACGCTCGGCATTCCGACCAGTCCCGGTGTGCCCGTTACGGTTGCGCACGATACGCTGCTCGCACGATTCAACGACCTCGATTCGGTCGAGCGACTCTTCGAGGCCAACGACGGACAGATTGCGGCCATCTTCGTCGAGCCAATCGCAGGCAACATGGGGCTCGTGCCGCCGCGTGACGGCTTTCTCCAGGGCCTTCGCCGCATCTGCGATCGCGAGAATGCGCTGCTCATCTTCGATGAGGTGATCTCGGGCTTCCGCGCGGCCGCAGGCGGGGCGCAGCAGTTGTTCAATGTGCGGCCCGACCTGACGTGTCTCGGCAAGATCATTGGCGGCGGCCTTCCCGTCGGCGCGTACGGGGGGCGCGCGGACCTCATGGATCTCGTCGCTCCCGCCGGTCCTGTCTATCAAGCGGGCACGCTCTCCGGCAATCCGCTGGCAATGACTGCCGGTCTCTGGTGTCTTCAGGAGCTCTCACCCCGCTTGTACGAGCGCCTCGCCGGGCTCGGCGCGAAGCTCGCCGCCGGCCTTGCCGACGCGGCGCGCGATGCGGGTGTCCCGCTGCAGGTCAACGCCTTGGGTTCGCTGCTCACACCGTTCTTCACGACCCAGCCGGTACGCAATTACGAGTCGGCGCTGACCTCCAACACGGAATCCTATGGCCGGTTCTTTCGGGAGCTCCTCGAGCGCGGAGTTTACGCGCCGCCCTCGCAGTTCGAGGCGTGGTTCTTCTCCGGCGCGCACACCGAGAAGGATGTGGACAAGACAATTCGAGCGGCGAGGAAGGCGATGGAGAAGGTCCGAAGTCCGAAGTAAGAAGTACGAGGTTCGAAGGACAACCTTCCTTCCTAGTCTCTTCCTTCGTACTTCGTACTTCTTACTTCTGACTTTCTTCAGCGCACGTTTGGCGGGGAATCCATCCGCACGCGCAGGATCGTGCCTGGCTCGAGCGTGACGTCCTTGCCCTCGGTCGCGACCATCGTACCGCCTCCACCAACCAGCACGCCGATAACCGCGCCCTTCACGCCACCGATGATGCCGCCGATGATCGCGCCGACGGCCGAGCCGGCGCCAATGCGGCCCACCTCGCCGCGAATGCCCTCGCTCTCGAGCGCGTGCGTGACGGTGCCGCGCATCGGATAGTCACGGCCACGTACCGTGATCTGATCGAAAGAGACGGTCAGGCTACCCTTGCGGTCGGTCCGCGTCGCCTTGTCGACCGAGCTCACGATGCCTCGCATCACGGAGCCCGCCGGGATCAACACCGTATTGTCCTGATAGAGATCGGCCACCGTCACAGCCTCGAAACGATCCTCAACCTGCGCCGTGCCGGAACTCAGTTGGGTCTGCAGCCGAACGTCGATTTCCTGTCCGGCGGGAATTACTGTCTGGGCGCCTTTCCGCGAATCGGGCGCGCGCTCGACCGGTCGCTCCGTGCTGTACGTGCCTTCGTTCCCGCTCGTTCGGCTGACGCTCGTTTCGCCTCGCGCCTGCGCGCGAATCTTCTGGAGGCGGTCGCGCACGTCAGCGTACTCGCTCCGGCTCACGCTGCCTTCTTTGCGCAGCTTCACTTTCAGGTAGATGGTTTCCTCGCGGAGCATGTCGAGGTCGTCCTGCAGCCGCGCCGCCCCGTTCGGGTCCGAGCTCCGCATCCGGGAGAGGTCGGTGTTCGCCTGGTAGATATCATCCTGCAAGCGCTGGATGTCGGAGCTGCTCACGCTCGACTGCGCTGCAGCGGGTGCTGCAATCATCAGCGCGCACGCGACAATCAGCGTCTCGAAGAACTTCTTTCCGGTCATCATCATCCTCACTCTTTACTCATCGGTTGTCTTTCCCGACCTCGATTCCGCCGCGCCTCGCCTTTCGGCCGGTTCGATTCTTTCGGATGCAAAAGCTGTCCCACCACAGCTCGGCGGGTTCCACAGATATTTAGACGGGGATTATCCAACCTGGCTGCAACCGTAGGGCTTTCGATGTCCAGCCGTGGTGACGATCCTGAGAAAGTGGAGCCGGGTTCAGAGAAGCGGGTGACGGTCTTCCATCCGCATGTCAGGAGGGGTGCGGTATGATCGATTGTTCCGATGCCAGTCGTAAGGGTTCACCGAACCGTGGGAGTCCGCGTCGGCTCCGTCCAAGTTGGCGGAGGCGCGCCCGTCATCGTCCAGTCCATGACGATGACCGATACCGCGGACGAGGCGGCGACGGCACGGCAGTGCATCGAGCTGGCAGAGGCCGGCTCCGAAATGGTGCGCGTCACCGTCAACCTCCCCGAAGCAGCCGAGGCCGTGCCTGGAATCAAGCAACGGATGCTCGATGCGGGCGTGACCGCGCCGTTGATTGGTGATTTCCATTACAACGGCCACCTCCTTCTGACCCGCCATCCCGCGTGCGCCGACGGGCTCGATAAGTATCGAATCAACCCGGGCAATGTCGGGACGGGCAAGCGACGCGACGAGCAGTTCGCTACGATCTGCAAGGTCGCTCGCGATCGGGGCAAACCCGTCCGCATTGGCGTCAACGGCGGTTCGCTGAATCAGGAGCTCGTTGTCGCCAAAATGCAGGAAAACACCGATCGCGACCTCGGACTCACGTCGGAAGAGATCATCAACGAGTGCATGGTCCTCTCGGCGGTCCAGTCGACGGAGCTTGCCCTCGAGTCAGGGCTCCGAAAGGATCAAATCATCATCTCGTGTAAGACCTCCCGGCCTCGCGATCTGATCGCCGTCTACCGTGAGCTCTCCCGGCGGACGGATCAGCCGCTGCATCTCGGTCTGACCGAGGCCGGCATGGGAATGAAAGGGCTGGTCTGGTCCGCTTCGGCGATGGGGATCCTCCTGCAGGAAGGGATTGGTGACACGGTTCGCGTATCGCTCACGCCGCGCCCCGGCGGCGATCGTCGCGAGGAAGTCTACGCTGCATGCGAACTGCTGCAAGCGCTCGGTCTGCGCTCGTTCGCACCGAGCGTAACCGCCTGCCCCGGCTGCGGCCGGACCACGAGCACGACCTTCCAGGAGTTGGCGGAACGGACCCAGGACTACATCCGCGAGCGTTTGCCTGAATGGAAGACGCAGTACGAAGGCGTCGAGAACATGACCCTCGCCGTCATGGGCTGCGTCGTCAACGGCCCGGGCGAGTCGAAGGCGGCGAACATCGGAATCAGCCTCCCTGGGACCGGTGAAGCGCCGAACTGCCCGATCTACATCGACGGCCGGCATCACACGACGCTTCGCGGCACGTACGAAGAATTGTCGGTCGCTTTCCGCGACCTCGTTGACGATTACGTCGCGACGACGTACCCGCGGAAATTCCGGTAACCCGTCAATCTTTCCCGCTGACGAGATCCGCGCCCTCTTTATATTGACGACGACGCAACTGCCCGTCGTCCTCGTCGTTGGAGGGAACGCCGTTTGCGGACGAGCCTCGGCCTTCCGACCTATCGGTGGTTCCGTGCAACTCATCGCGACGGTCACCGGCTGCCGCATCGGCGGTTGTGTCACTCTGCCGTTGTGCGGGATTGTCTTCGATCACGTCCTGAAGCGGATCGCCGTGCGGTGCTGGCTGTTTCGATTCCTCAGGCACGAGTACCCCCGTCGATTGTAGGACGATCGATTCGACTTTGCGATTGTGCAGGCAGGCAAACGCGATGCCGAGTAAACCCGGCTCGACCAGACGATCAGTACTGGCGCGGGCGAAGCCGGCGAGCGTTCATTTCGACGAGGCGACGGAGTTCTTTGAGGGGGTCCGGATTGTCATCGACCTGGAGTCGCAGGACGACGTCGTTGTGGAGCCAGACGCCGCCGTCCTTCTTGACGATCAGCATTGCTGCGGACTGTTTGCCGCGCGAGTCACCGCCGGCGGCCTGAGCGGCATCGAGAGCGGCCATCAGGCGGAGTGACAGATGACCGGGCGTGGTCTCGAATGCCTGGACCATGTTGGTCACCACCGCCTCACCCGCAAGGATGTTGCCCTGCGCCGTGCAGAACTTCCCACCTTTGTGCCCCGCCCAACTGTCAGCCTTCGGTCCCGTGTGCGCGGCGTAGTTGCCTTTCGCATCCATCACGGCCAGCTGACGCCCTTCCTTGGGCCACGGACGACCGTTCAATCCAGGATCGGGATCGCTATCGAGGATCGCGCGAATGATTGCGTCGGGCGACAAGCCCGCCCTCAGCAACTCGAGCGCCTTCGGCCCGTAGCTGACGTCGACAATCGCCTGCGTCGCGGCGGCACCAACACCAGCCTCCGCCCAGAGCACGCCGTTGCCGACGGAGAAGACACGCGACTGAACCGCGCCACCGATCTCGCCGGTGTCGGGATCGTAACCGAGAATTGAAAACGTGCCGGGAGTTTCGGCATAGGGCGTCTGCGCCGTCGATCGATCGGTCGCAAAGACGAGAGCGATCAGCCCCGCAATCGCAAGAATGCGCCGCATCGGCGTCCGAGGATAGGGATTAGGGATTCAGGGATTCGGCTCTTAACGCCAGGGCATCAGTTTTTCGATCCACTGGATGCGCGTGAGGTCGTTGTAGATGACGGTGGCCATCAGCGTCACGAGCAGCACGAAGCCCGCGAGCAGCATCTTCTCCTTGACCTTGATGCTGAAGTCGCGGCGGGACAATCCTTCGAGGGCAAGAATCGTGATGTGACCGCCGTCGAGAACCGGGACCGGCATCAGGTTGATGAGCCCAAGGTTCAGACTCAGCATCGCCATCAATCCGAACAACGAGATCCAGCCTTGCTCCGCCGCGGTTCCCGAAACGTCAGCGATCCCGACCGGTCCCATCAACTGACGGATGGATGTTTCGCGCGTGAACAGGCCGACGAGCGTGTTCACGATCATCTTCGTCCACTCCCAGTTGCGCTCGGCGCTCAGCTTGAACGCCTCGAGAAAGCCCGGCTTGACCGTACGGACCTGCGTCGCGCTGATCGTGGCGCCGATCCGGACGACGTTGTTGGTCCGGTGGGGCGTGACGACAATCTGGCGAATCGTGCCACCGCGAAGAATGTCGAGGGGAAGCGGTTGGCTCTCGTGCGATTTGATCAGCTCGATCACGCGGTCGCGCGAGACATCACGGTCACTCCCCGCCGCCATAATCACATCGCCCGGCTCGAGACCGGCCTGCGCCGCAGGCTCCCCCTTGTTCACTGCGGTGATCTCGGGGTGCATGATCGGGAGGATCCCGACCTCTGCGGCTTCGTATTTGCCAACGCCCTTCGGCGTGAACTGGATGAATTTCTCCTCCCCGTTTCGGATGATGCCCAGCGTGACCTGCCGGTTGGCCTTGGGCGTAATCATCCAGGAGAACTCTTCCCAGTTCGAGACTGGACTGCCGTTGACGCTGACGATCCGATCGCCTCGCTGAATGCCAGCCGCGGCTTCAACCGAGCTCGGGAGGACCGAGCCAACGATGACCGGTTCCCGATCGAAGGCAGGGACTTGTGCGCCCTGATAGAGAACGATCGCCATGACGACGAGCGCGAGCACCAGGTTCATCACCGGTCCCATGATGAGCACCTGGAACCGCTGCCACTTGCTCTTGGAGAGGAACTCGTCGTCGGCGCCCGTCCGGGCGTCTTCGGCGTTCTCACCGGCCATTTTGACGTAGCCGCCGAGCGGGATCGCGCTGAGGCAGTACTCGGTGTCGCCCCGCCGCACGCTCAGCAGCTTCGGCCCGAAGCCAAGTGAGAACGTCAGGACCCGCACGCCAATCCGGCGTGCCGCCAGGAAGTGGCCGAGCTCGTGAACGAACACCAGGATGCCGATCACGAACGCGAACGCGAGAATGCTTGTTGTCACTAGGAAATCCTGGCCAGAGCGCCGAACGGGAGTAAGAGTCGGCCGACGACGCCTTGCTGGTGGTTTCTTGGCCTCTCGACTCGCTCAGTAGAGGCGTGCTTCCCTGGAGCAGGCCGCGTACGGTCTTAACTCAGCTGAAACGGCTAAGCATCTATTGTACCCCACCGGGTTGACCGTGCCGCGAAATCGCGACCCCATTTTTCGATCACGCGGACGTCATCGAGATCACAAATCTTGCTCGCCCCGTTCCGCTCGTACGCGTCCATGGCGTCCGCAATGACCTCAGGAATACCGGTGAACGCGAGCCGCTCCTGCAGAAATGCCGCCACCGCCACCTCGTTGGCGGCATTGAGGACGATCGGCAAACCCGGATCGCCCGCGAGCGCGCGAAACGCGAGCGCAAGGCAGGGAAACCGCGACCGGTCAGGTACTTCGAAGTCCAGCCGGCCGCAGCGAGCCAGATCGAGCGTCGGGAGAGACGCGGCCCACCGCTCAGGGTACGAGAACGCGTACTGAATCGGAAGCCGCATATCGGTCAGGCCAAGCTGCGCGATGATCGAGCCGTCGACGAGCTCGACCATCGAGTGCACGATCGACTGCGGGTGGACCAGCACGTCGATGCACGCTGCGTTGATCCCGAACAGCCAGTGCGCCTCGATGACCTCCAGCCCCTTGTTCATGAGCGTCGCCGAATCGATTGTGATCTTCGGGCCCATCTTCCAGGTGGGATGCTGCAGCGCATCGGCGGCCGTGACGTGCGGCAGACGATCGGACTCGAGAGTGCGGAACGGACCGCCGGATGCCGTGAGAATCAGGCGGGTCACGTCGTCGGTCGAGCGGCCTTGAAGGCACTGATGGATTGCGTTGTGTTCGCTGTCGACCGGCAGCACGACCGTGCCACGACGACGGGCGGCTGCCATCACGACTGACCCCGCCATGACGAGGATTTCCTTGTTGGCCAGCGCGATCGTCTTGTTCGCATCGATGGCTGCAAGCACGGCGTCGAGACCGGCCGTGCCAGACGAGGCGAACAGGACTACGTCAGCGGACGGGTGCGTGGCAACGGCGATGAGCCCCTCTGCGCCGCAAGCCGCCGACGCCGGAGCTCCAACTCCGCGTCGTCGAAGCTCGCTTTGTGCCTCGGCGACCGACGCCGCCGTCGTCATCGCGATCGATTCAGGCGCGAACTGCTCGATCTGATCCACGAAGCGCGGCACGTTCTCGCCAGCCGCGAGCGAAACGACGCGCAGCCGATCGGGATGGGCACTGACGACCGCGAGCGCGCTCTGCCCAATCGATCCGGTCGAGCCGAGGATCGCAACGCGTTTCATGGCACCTGCAGATACCGCGTGAACACGTAGAAAACAGGACCGGCGAACAGCCAGCTGTCGATGCGATCGAGGATGCCACCGTGGCCAGGAATCAACGACGACGAGTCTTTGAGACCTGCGGTCCGCTTCAGCAGCGATTCGAAGAGATCTCCGACGATTCCGAGCGCCACGACGGTAATCGATACGAGCGCCAGCAGGGTGACGTTCGTCGATGGAAATACGCGCAGCCCTCCCACGGTCATCGCTGCAGCTCCCAGCAGCACTCCCCCGATCGCCCCTTCAGTCGTCTTTTTCGGGCTGATTGAAGGCGCGAGCGGGCGGCGCCCGAAGGCGCGGCCGGTATAGTACTGGGCCGAGTCGCTGACTACGATCGTCACCATCAGCAGAAGCAGCGCGTCGCGGCTGAGCCCCCGGATTGCAGCCAGCGAGCCGAGCGGCAACCCGATGTACAGAACTGCCAGCACCGCCGCGCTCGAGTCGTGCAGAATCGCGGGTCCGGGCTGTCCCGACGATACTGCCAACGCGCCGATCGCGACCATCGTGCTCAGCAGCACGATATCGAGCGGAACAGATCCTGTCCCGACCGCTGCGCACGTTGCAAGCACCGCCGAGCCGGCTAGTACCCGCGGCACGTGGGCGTCGAGCGCCGCCGCGAGCCCGGCGTATTCGACGAATGCGAGCGCAGCGGCGATCTCCGCGAGCACCAGCGTCCAGACGGGCGGCAGGAACCACACGATCCCGACCACCGCCGGCAGCAGAATCGCCGCGCTGAGCACGCGGCTCATACGAAGCTTCTGAGGTTGTTTGCGGGAATTCGCGTCATCGTCCGGCGATGGCCGGCTGCTTGATGCCACCGTAGCGGCGATCGCGTTTCTGGTAGGCGAGAAGGGCCTCGAGCAGATGCAGCTTGCGGAAATCAGGCCAAAGCGTGTCTGTCACCCAGATCTCGGCATACGCGATTTGCCAGAGCAGGAAATTGCTGACGCGCATTTCCCCGCTCGTCCTGATCAGCAGATCCGGATCCGGCTGCCCCGCCGTGTAGAGGAATCCGGAAAAGCGTTGCTCATCGAGCTCGTCTGGGTTGATTCCAGCCGCGAGCATGCGCTTGACCGCTTCGACGATCTCCGCACGTCCGCCGTAGTTCAACGCGATGTTGAACAGCATGCCCGTATTCTCCGAGGTCTTCTCTTCTGCCATCGACAGCTCGCCGAGGATGTCGGGCGCGAGCTCGCTCGCGCGGCCAATCACTCTAAAACGAATGTTGTTGCGGAGCAGTGTGTTCAGCTCGAGCCGAAGATATCGCTTCAGCAACGTCATCAGCGTTGAGACTTCGGTAGCGGGCCGCTTCCAGTTCTCGACAGAGAAGGCGTACAGCGTGAGCACCTTGATTCCGAGGCGCGCCGACCCTTCGACGACTTCGCGGACCGACTCGATGCCGGCGCGATGTCCCTCGACGCGCGGCAGATGGCGTTGCGCGGCCCATCGTCCGTTTCCGTCCATGATCACCGCAACGTGCTGCGGCAATCGATCGAAGTTCACCTGCCGCGCGAGGATTTCCTCGGGCGATCCCGAGGGTACCACTGCAAGGATGTCTTCTAGGGACATGATTTCGAGACGGAAATCAAAACGTCGATGATACAGGTCCGGGAACGCCCGTTCAAGGCGTGTGCTTTGTATTATAAAGCGACGGCGGTCTCGGCTCAAGATTTTTGGCTTTCGCGCCTCCTGTAGCGCGGCGCTTTAGCGCCGCCCATTGGCGCGGGCTGAAGCCCGCGCCCTACAAGACAGGAGACGGAAGAATCGGCGAGTCAGTACAGCACGCGCACGAGGAACAGGCCTGTTGCCGGGACCGTTGGTCCGGCCCGGGCGCGGTCGCGACTGTCGAGCACGGCGGCTACTCGCGGTACGGGCCAGCGCCCCAAGCCCACCTCGACCAACGTGCCGACGATGTTCCTGACCATGTGCCGAAGAAAGCCGTTACCCGTGATGCGCAACGCGAGCGGCTGATCGGCGCCGGCACCAGGCTGCCATTCGATCGCGTGAATCGTCCGCTCGGTGCCATCGACCACGCTGCCGATCCCCTGGAACGCGGCGAAGTCGTGCGTGCCGGACAGCGGCTCTGCTGCGGCGCGCATCGCGTCGAGATCGAGTCGCTGCGGCACGTGCAAGGCGTATCGATGCAGGAACGCCGAGACGAACGGCGCATTGACGATTCGATACTCGTAGACCTTGCCGACCGCATCGAAGCGGGCATGAAAATCCGGCGGCGCTTCCTCGATCGCTTGTATCCGCACGTCGGAAGGCAGTACGACGTTCAGCGCGCGCATGAGGGTTTCGACATCGTGCGAAGCCGTGAGCGAGACGCTTGCGACCTGGGCCAAGGCGTGCGCTCCTGCGTCGGTTCGTCCCGCGCCGTGGACCGTGACGCGCTCCCCTTCGAACGGCGCCAGCGCATCCTCGAGCAGTCCCTGGATCGACGTTCCCGTCGGCTGCCGCTGCCAGCCGACGTAGTTCGTGCCGTCGTATTCGAGGGTGAGTTTGAGAACCCGGCTCAAGGCTTTTGGCTCTTGCAGGATGCTGAGAAGCGCATCCTGAATGGGAAATGGAAGATGGGAAATGGGAAAACGCGATGCATTTTACCATCTCCCATTTGCCATTTTCCATCAGGCCGGGTCTTTCAGCGGCCTGCTACAGCCTTGAGCCCAGAGCCAGCTACGTTCGCGATCCGGGTTTGACGATCACCTCTCCCCGCAGACACATGGGACACGACTCAGGTGCATAGGCAGGGACGACGAGGCGTGCAAGCGACTGCAAGGGCAGCGTCAGCTGAAGCGGATCGACCCCGCGATCGATGATCGTGGCGGCGCCAATCACCTGTGCGCCGGCCGCCGCGGCCACCGCGGCGGTCTCGCGCGTCGACCCGCCGGTCGTCATCACGTCCTCGACGACCAGCACGCGGTCCAAAGAGGCGAGCGTGAAGCCGCGGCGCAGCATCAGCACGCCGTTCTCGCGCTCGGCGAAGATCGCCCGGACGCCGAGCGCCCGCCCGACCTCCTGGCCGATGACGATGCCGCCGAGCGCCGGTGAGAGGACGGCGGTTGCTTGGAGGTGACGGGTCCGCTCCGCCAGTGCGTATCCGAGCGTCTCGGCGAGCTCCGGATACTGCAGCACGAGTGCGCTCTGAAGGTACCGATCGCTGTGCAAGCCGGATGAGAGTCGGAAGTGTCCTTCGAGGAGCGCGCCGGAGCTGCGAAACAGATCGAGGACTTCCGAGTCGGTCACTAGTTCGTCCTCTTTCCAACCTTCGGGCGAAGATTCTCCTCGAACAGCTTCAGAATCCGCCGGTACTCGTCGGCCCAGCTCATCTCCTCGGTGAACGCGTGATTCTCCACTGGAAGGACAGCGCGAGGTTCGCCGCGTTGCTCGTGGCCCGGCTTCTGGCGGGCGCTGCGACCCGCGGGATATTGTGGACCGGCAATCAGAACTGGCGAGCTCAACAGGAGAGCTACAATGAAAACAGCACTGAATCGGGGCATGAACGTCTAATCCTCGGAACTCGCTAGTATAACCGCCGGTTCGAGCCGGTCCCGGTTTTTGCTAAATCCATCGGATACGGCATCTTCGTTGGAGAATCTGGAGACATTTCAATGCGTTTCGAGCAACAAACATCGACGTGTCTGCGAATCGTGACCGCAGCCCTCCTGACGACCTTCCTGTCCGCTTCCGGCCGGGTGGTGTTCGGTTCCGAACAGACCCAGGCGCCACAACAACCGCAACAACAACAGCCGGTCCCGCAGCTTCCGACCGTGCCCGCAGGCGCGGCACCGAGTGGGCCAACCATCCGCATCGGACAGGACGAGGCCGTGCGCATGGCCCTCGAAAACAATCTGGGCATTCAGACCGAGCGCCTGAATCCGCAGATTCAGTCGCTCGGCGTCTCGCGCGCGTTGAGCGTGTACACCCCCGAAGTGTTTGGCGGTACGAGCAGGAGCTCGGTCACGACGCCCCCGACCGACTTTCTGTCGCAGGGCGTGGCGGTCACGACGACTGGAGCGGTCAATGCCGGCGGCGGCATCCGTCAGAACCTTCCCTGGGGCGCCGACTATTCGGTCGGCCTCAACGGCACTCGAACCACGAGCGACGCGCCACGCACGCCGTTCTCGCCGCAACTCCAGTCGGACATGACGGCGATTTTCAATCAGCCCCTCCTCAGAGATCTCAAGATCGACGCGAACCGGCAAGCGATTCTCCAAAGCCGCAACCAGCAATCGATCGCCGACATCCAGTTGACCGAGCGCGTCACGCAGACGTCTCGCATCGTACGGATCGCGTATTTCAACCTCGTTGCTGCAAACTCCGGTCTGCAGGTGGCGCAGCAGTCGCTCGACCTGGCGCGTCAGGCGCTCAAGAACAACGAGCGTCGCGTCGAAGTCGGGACCACGGCGCCGATTGACATCATCTCGTCTCAGGCCGAAGTCGCGCGCAACGAGGAGAACGTGATCGTTCAGCAGGGCAACATCGAAGCCGCCCAGGATGCCCTGCGGACGTTGATCATGAATCCGTCCCAGCCGGACTTCTGGACGACGCGGATCGAACCGGCGGAGCAGCCGGTCCTGTCGCCTCAGGCGATCAACGTGGAGGCGGCAATCACGAACGCGCTTGCGCAGCGAACGGACATCGCACAACTGAAGAAGAACATCGAGGCCGCCGAAATCAACATCAAGTTCAATCAGAACCAGAAGCTGCCAAACGTCGATCTGCAGGCTCGGTACGGCCTCAGGGGCGTCGGCGGCGTGTTCCGACAGTTCGATCCGAACACACCAATCGGCGAGAACCCGGGGGTCATCGGGCAGAGCGCGCGCAGCTTCGCGGACGTGCTGCGCGACGTGTTCGGAAACGACTTCAAGAGCTGGACGTTCTTGCTAAACGTCAGCTACCCGATCGGCACCAGCAACGCGGACGCTGCCCTCGCGCAGAGCCGCCTGCAGCGGCAGCAGGGTCAGGTGGCGATGAAGGATCTCGAGACCGAGGTTGCCAGGCAGGTCCGGGAAGCCGGCCGACAGGTGGCAACGACACTGAAGCGGGTCGAAGCGACGAAGAAAGCGCGCGAGCTCGCCGAGCGAAGCCTCGAAGCCGAAGAAAAGCGGCTGGCAGTCGGGATGTCGGACTCGTACCGATTGTTTCAGTACCAGCGCGACCTCTCAAACGCCCGTCAGAACGAGCTCAACGCGACCATCGCTTACAACCGCGCGCTCGTGAACTTCGAAGCGGTGCAGGTGGTGCCAGCCGGCGGCGGCGGCGGCGGCGGCTTCTAAGAGCCGCGACAGAAGTTAGAAGCTAGAAGTTAGAGCGATCGTGATCTGGTTCGCTCTAGCTTCTAACTTCTAGCCTCTGACTCCTGCCTGCTGCCCCTGCCTCCTGCATTCTTTGCTACACTCCCCCCGTGAAGCTGACCGTCACGGTCATCACGCACAACGAAGCCCACAACATCGCCGCCGCGCTCGAGTCCGTCGCCTGGGCGGACGAAATCATCGTCGTCGATTCCAACAGCACGGACGAGACCGTCGCGATCGCGCGCCAATACGCGACGCACGTCGAGACTCGCGCGTGGCCCGGTTACGGCGCGCAGAAGAACCACGCCGCCGGCCTCGCGTCGAACGACTGGATTCTCTCGATCGACGCCGACGAGCGCGTTTCGCTGGATCTCGCCTACGAGATCCGCGGGCTCATGCAGGCCGGACCCACGGTTGCCGGCTATCGGGTGCCGCGAGTGACGCGGTATCTCGGTCGCTGGGTCCGCTCGACTGACTGGTATCCGGACTACCAGCTGCGTCTGTACGATCGACGGGCCGGCTGCTGGAACGATCGCCGCGTGCACGAATCGGTGGAGCTGCGCGAGCCGCCGGGCAGACTGCGCCACGAGCTGCACCACTATGCCTATCGCGAGGTGTCGCATCATCTGGCGACGATGAACCGGTACACGACACTTGCGGCGGAGCAGTTGATGCTCGAGGGCACGCGCACGAATGCCCTGGCGATCGTCGTCCATCCTCCGCTCGCGTTCCTGCGCAACTACATCCTGCGCGGCGGCATTCGCGATGGCTCCGTCGGATTGCTCGTGTCGGCGCTCAACGCGTGTTATGTGTTTCTGAAATACGTGAAGCTCTGGGAGCTGCAGCATTCGCAGCGACAAAACGCCCACTCACCAGTCCCGGAGCTACCGAGCCACCGAGCTCCCGAGCTCCCGAGCTCCCGAACCACCGAGCTACCGGCGTCCCGCCCGAGCGAACCCCGAACGCCGAGTCCCGAACCACGGCGGTAGATGTTTTCTCTTCATATCGATACCGCGCGGACCTGGCGTGGCGGACAGAACCAGGTCCTCGTGACGGTGATGGGTCTGCGTGCGCTCGGCCACCGGACGCTGCTCGTTGCGCACCCCAACGGCGAGCTGCGCCAGCGCGCGCGCGAGGGACTCGACCTCTTTGCAATTGCGCCGCGAACGGAGATGGATCTCGCCGCGGCGTGGCGCCTCTCTCGCCTGATCAACGAGGTGACGCCCGACGTCGTCCATGCCCACGACTCGCACGCGGTTGCGATGGCCGCGCTGGCGCTGTCGATGAGCACGCGGCCGACGAAGCCGCCGCTCATCGCGGCGCGGCGCGTGGACTTTCACCTCCGGGGCAGCGCGCTCTCGCGCTGGAAGTACCGCCAGGTCGACTGCTTCATCTGCGTGTCGGAAGCGATCCGGCGCATGTTGATTGCCGATGGCGTCTCCGAAGATCGTCTGGTCACGGTGAACGAAGGGATCGATCTCGAGCGCGTCGCGGCGGCGCCACCCGCGAACCTTCACGAGGAGCTGTGGCTGCCGCACCACGCGCCGCTGGTCGGGAACGCGGCTGCGCTCGTCCCGCACAAGGGTCAGCGCCACCTCGTCGAAGCGGCGCGGCTCGTCGGCCGGACCGTTCCTGACGCCCGCTTCGTCATCGCCGGCGAGGGCGAGCTGCGATCGGCGCTCGAGCGCCAGATCAAGGAGCACCGGCTCGAGAAGCACCTGCTGCTCCTCGGATTCAGGCCCGACGTGCTCTCGCTGCACAAGGCGTTCGATATCTTCGTCATGAGCTCCGTCACCGAAGGCCTGGGGACGTCGCTGCTCGACGCGATGGCCTGCGGGAAACCCGTCGTCGCGACGACGGCTGGCGGCATTCCCGAAGTCGTGAGACATCACGAGACCGGTTTTCTCGTGCCGCCGCGCGATCCCCCAGCGATGGCCCGGGCGATCGTGATGCTCCTGCGCGATGCCGCACTGCGGCTGCGAATGGGAGAAGCGGGACGTACCTTCGTATGCGAGCGATTCAGCGCCGAGCGGATGGTTCGCGACACGCTGCGCGTGTACGAATCGGTTCTTCGAAAACAGCCGGCGACTCGGTAGTTCAGTCGTTCGGTCGCTCGCTCACGTGCTGGGACTCGGGGTTCGGGGTTCGTCGTGCGCGTTCGCACTTCGGATTGGTTTGCGGTGTCGTCAACGATCACGCCCAAAGCCAGGCACTACGGCTGTGGCACCGCGGCGAGCCCGGCGCGACAGCCGGAGTGATTCCGGGGACAGTCATCGAACGTCACGGCGCGCCCGTTCTCCGAAAACGTCAGTCCTCGCGCGATTCGCGCTGACGGTCGCCCCTGCGGCTCGATGAGATTGATCTGGCCCGCAGGCGCGAGCGTCTCCGCGTCGTAGAGTCGCAGCTGATAGCCATCAATGAGAAACGCGACGCGACGGCCGTCAGACGTCCAGACGATTTCGCTGCACGTACCTGTTGCCGCGTCGAGCGTCGCGACCTTCACCGCGTCGCGCTGGGTTTTGCCGACCCACAGCGCCTGACACGGACCCTCGATGCATCTCCGTTCGGCCGCGAATGCGACGCCGCTCCCCGTCGGCGCGGACGCAAACGCGACCTGCCGCTCGCCGAACCGCGTCCCCGCCATGAAGGCAACGCCCAGACAGACACAGAAGACGATGGCCAGCAGTAACTTCTTCATCGTGCGCGGCGCCTGCGCGGACGACAGAGCCCTCTCAGCGGACACTGAGAGTCTCCCTGGCGAATTCCGAAGCCGCAGGCGTTCATCATCCCGAGATGACACAGCGCGAAATCGAAGCGGACTGGATCCTCGCGATCGATTTCCCGGAGCGACGCCGTGATGTCGGCGGCCATCTTCCAGCCGGGGCTCACGTACCGCGTCAGCCCGAGGCAGCGGCCGACCCTGATCACGTGCGTGTCGAGCGGGACGATCAGTTTCGAAGCCGGCACCCGCGTCCAGACCCCGAGATCAATCTCGTCGCGGCGGACCATCCAGCGGAGGAACAGGTTCAGCCGCTTGCACGCGCTTCCTGCCGATGGACGAGGAAAGAAATAACACACACCCGGACGTCTCGGCACTCGCCCGTACGCCTGCCGGATGTCGAGAGCCATCGCACGCACGGAGAAACTGTCGAGCGCGTCGCCAACGTCCGCTGCGTCCGGCGCGAGCCCTTCCGCGAAGAAGGCTTCGAGCGATCCCGCATGTTCGAGAATTTGTCTGAGCACCCACAGCAGCGCCGCGATGTCGGAACCGCGCGTCCAGCGATGAACCATCGCGCGCACCGGGCGATGCGGGTCGGCGGGATCGAATCGGCGCACGAATGCCGCGGGATGAGGCCCCATGATCCGCAGGAGCGAATCGATTGAGTTCAGCACGCTTGCGACCCGGCCGAACGCGAGCGATGCCGCACAGAACCCGGCAATCTCGCGATCTGCCGGATCTCTGAACGGACGCACCTTATGCACGGGATCGCTTGCCGAGTCTTCGCGGTTGTACGACTCGTACAAGGTTTCGAGAGCGGGACGCATCGAGAGGTTCATCCTCTTAGAACGCCGTGATGGGCTCCCGCGCCGCACACATCGGGCAGTCGGCGACCGCGTAGTTCTCGGGAGCAGGGTACTCCGCCAGGGCGAAGTTCGGCACACCGAGATCGACTATGGCCTCGAGTCGATCGCAGATCTCGACAGTACCGATGACGTGTCCGCCCGCCGCGCGCACGAGCTGTGCGCAGCGCTCGAACGTCTTCCCCGTGTTCCTGACATCGTCGGCCAGAAGAACACGACGGCCCGACATGTGCCGCGCGTAGAAGCTGCGGAGTACGAAGCCGTCCTCGCGGTCAGTGAACGGCGCGAAGCTGCAGGCGGGATGGGTGAGCGCGCGCCGGCCATCGAGAAGCCCCGCGAGCGTATGTGCGAGCAGCGCGCCTCCGGTGACCGGCCCGGCGACGATCTCCGTCTGCTCCAGCAGATCGGACGGCAGAATGTCGAGCAAGTCCTGTGCGAGCCGCCAGATCGTCGATGGATACCGGAACAGCTGGTGCGGATTGAGATAGACACGACCGTGAAACCCGTTGCCGTAGTCGAAGTGCCCGTTCCGCATAAGCACCTCGAATTCCTGAAGCTTGTTCAGCGCCTGCTGGCGCAAATCCTGCCTTCTGGTCAAATGCGCTCCTCGACGCCGAAGTTCGGACTCGGGGCTCGGGGGTGCTTTTCGTCGTGATTCGATCGGCGACGCGAAAGCGAATCCGGAATCCGAACTCCGAACCACTGCACCAGCGAGCTCCCGAACCACCGTGCTACCGAGCTACCGGCCTATCGAACTCACCAGGCTGACGAATCCCGAGCCCCGAGTCCTGAACCCGGCACGATTCAACGATCACATTCGATACACGACACGGCCACCCACAATTGTCGCAACCACACCGCCCCGAAGACGCCACCCATCGAAAGGCGTGTTCTTCGATTTCGATCGCAACGCCGCGGCAGTTACGGTAATGGACAAGTCCGGCGCGAGGACGGTAACGTCCGCGGGCGTTCCCTCGCGCAGCGTGCCGCCGGGCACGTTCAGCAGCCGGGCAGGATTGACCGACATCAGTTCGATCATTCGCGCAATCGTGATTCGCCCCGTGTGCACGAGGCGATCGAACACGAGAGGTACTGCCGTCTCGAGACCGACAATGCCGAAGGGAGCTTGATCGAATTCGACCATCTTTTCGTCCGCATGATGCGGAGCGTGATCGGTGGCGATCGCATCGATCGTCCCGTCCGCGAGACCCTCGATCATCGCCTCCCGATCGACCGCCTCGCGCAGCGGCGGATTCATTTTCACGTTCGTGTCGTACTGGACCGGCCGGCCGAGCGCTTCGTCCGTCAATGTGAAGTGATGCGGCGCAACCTCACAGGTGACTCGCACGCCGCGCGCTTTTCCGGCGCGGACTGCTCGCAGGGATTGCCTCGCGCTCATGTGCGCCGCGTGGACGTGCGCGCCGGTCAGCTCTGCGAGCGACACGTCCCGTTCGACCATCAACGACTCGGCGATTCCCGGAATGCCCCGGAGGCCCAGTGCGGATGCGTGGTAGCCCTCGTGAGCCACGCCGTCCCCTTTGAGCGACGGGTCTTCGCAGTGATCGATGACCGGCATGCCGAGCATCCCCGCATACTCGAGGGCGCGCCGCATCAAAAGCGCCGTCGCCACGGGCCGGCCATCGTCCGAGAACGCGACGCACCCCGCGGCCTTCTGCTCACCGAGCTCGGCGAGCTGCTCTCCTTTCGATCCCATCGACACTGCGCCGATCGGGTAGACGCGCGCCCGTTCGGCCTCGGCAGCTTTCTTCAGCACGAACTGCGTAATGCCCGCGTGATCGTTCACGGGATCCGTATTCGGCATGCACGCGACTGCCGTGAAGCCGCCGGCGACCGCTGACGCCGTTCCTGTCGCGATCGTTTCCTTGTGCTCCTGACCGGGCTCGCGCAGATGGACGTGCATGTCGATGAGCCCGGGCGCGACAATCCATTCCCGATCGATCTCGAAAAGCTCGGCGCCGTTGACCGGCTGGTCCCGCCCCACGCGCGCAATCAGCCCATCCTCGATCAACACGTCGAACATCCCGTCGCGACCCGATGCGGGATCGATCACGCGTCCGCCTTTCAACAATACCTTCATGAATTCAGCACCGCGCGCACTTACGTATCAGCAGCATCGAATAACAGGAGAATAGAAGATCAGGAGAAAACAGTTTTGTTCTCCTGATCTCCTGATCTCCTACTTGATCGTTCGTCGGAGAGAACTCAGCCATCATTCGGATTCGCCCGCCAGCAGATACAGGACCGCCATTCGCACCGCGACGCCGTTCGCCACCTGTTCGAGGATCACCGAATAGGGTCCGTCCGCGACCTCCGAATCGATTTCCACGCCCCGGTTCATCGGTCCGGGGTGCATGATGATGACGTCGGGCTGCGCGCGGCGGAGGCGCTCCGGCGTCATGCCGAACAAGGCGAAATACTCACGGATCGACGGGAAGAAATGGCCGCGCATGCGCTCGTGCTGAATCCGCAGGAGCATCACCACGTCGGCCGCTTCCACGGCTTCGTTCACTGACGTCGTCGAGCGCACCTCAAAACGGTCGATACCAGGTGGGATCAGCGTCGCCGGCCCGCAGGTCCATACGTCGGCGCCCATCGTATTGAGCAGCAGAACGTTCGACCGAAGCACGCGACTATGCAGCAAATCTCCGATGATCGCGACCTTCAGGCCAGCCAGCCGTCCTTTGCGCTCGCGAATCGTAAACGCGTCGAGCAGCGCCTGCGTGGGGTGCTCGTGCATGCCGTCGCCGGCGTTGATGATCGCCGAACGGCAGAACCGCGACAGCAGGTGCGGCGCGCCCGACGACGCGTGACGCATGACGATCATGTCGGGCGACATCGCCTCGATGTTCTTCACCGTATCGGCGAGGGTCTCCCCTTTCGTGACGCTCGACGAGGCCGTCGCGATGCTGAACGTGTCAGCGCTCAGTCGCTTCTCGGCAATTTCGAACGACGTCCGCGTCCGCGTGCTCGGCTCGAAGAACAGATTGACGACCGTGCGCCCGCGCAGCGTCGGCACTTTCTTGATCGGCCGGTGTCCGATCTCCTTCATCGCCTCGGCCGTGTTCAGGATCAACGTAATCTCATCCGCTTCGAGTCCGGCAATGCCCAACAGATGCCTGGAATTCAATCGTGCGGCGGGTACGGCTTCCGCTCCCGCCGTCTTGTGCAGTTGATCCGGGGTATGGGTCGTCATGGTTCCCCCTCGATCACGATCTCATCCCGTCCATCCGTCTCCTGGAGGCACACCTGGACGCTCTGCCGGACCGATGTCGGGATGTTCTTGCCGACATAATCAGCCTTGATCGGCAGCTCACGGTGGCCACGATCGACCGCAACCACGAGCTGAATCGCGCGTGGACGGCCGAAGTCGATCAGCGCATCGAGCGCCGCGCGAATCGTCCTTCCTGTGTACAGCACATCGTCGACGAGCAGAATCTTGCGGTCGTCGATCGAAAAGGGGATCTCGGTTCGCCGGACGACCGGCTGGGGCCCGACGGCACTTCGCATCAGATCGTCGCGGTACAACGTGATGTCCAGCGCGCCGGTCGGCACGTGATCGCCGTTGATCTGCTCGAGCAGCTTCGCGAGACGGCGGGCGAGCGGCACGCCCCGCGTCCGGATCCCGACGAGCGCCACGTCGTCGAGGCCACGGTTGCGTTCGAGGATCTCGTGCGCGATGCGCGTCAGCGCGCGCGACATGCGGTCGGCGTCCATCACCTGCGGCATGCGGGCCTCCGGCGGATCGCGTTCACATCACATGAGCGGCATGAGCGTGGGATCGAACGCCGCGGCGGACGCCGCGGATGAAGAGTGGAGGAACCAGTCACCGCACACCTCTTGGCAGCCTCTCGGGGCTGCATTAAAGAGCTCACTCATCATAACACGCGACCTCAGGCTTGGGCTCATGGCTTTCGGCTGTGGGCTTCAGCAGGATGCCGAAAACGCATCCTGAATGGGGAATGGAAGATAGGCCGTTTGTATATACTTTCGACTATGCCGGTCGACGTCGACGCGACCGTGATGTCGAACACGCGGCTGTCCGACGATTATTGCGTGATCGCGCTCGAGGCGTCCGAGATCGCGGCGCTCACCCAGCCAGGACAGTTCGTGATGGTGAAGGCGACACGCGGTCTGGATCCGCTTCTGCGTCGTCCATTCTCGATCTTCGAAGTCATTCGCGAGGCTTCAGGCACGCCGACGGGCATCTCGCTACTGAACAAGCGCATCGGGACCGGTACGAGATTGCTCTACGAGGTCGAGGCCGGAGCTCGCATCGCATGTCTCGGACCGCTCGGTCGACCGTTCGAGCCGATCGAACCTCCGATGAAAGCGTGGATGGTCGCGGGCGGCGTGGGGCTCGCGCCCTTTCTGACGCTCGCCGAGTCTCTGCGCGCACGCGGCACCAGATCGACGCTGTTCTACGGCGCACGTACGGCGAACGATCTCTATTACGTCGACCGATTCGAGCGGTTGGGCGTGGACGTCGTCTGCTCGACGGAGGACGGCACGCGCGGGGTTCGCAGCCTCATCACGCGTCCGCTCGACGAGGCGCTCGATGACCTCGGAGACGACGAATCGGTCAAACTGTACGTCTGCGGACCCACGCGCATGATGCAAGCCGTCGCACGGATCGCCGCCTCGCACGGCCGCGCCTGCGACGTCTCGCTCGAACAGGTGATGGGCTGTGGCCTGGGCGGCTGCTACAGTTGCGTCGTGCTCGCGCGCGACGATGGTGGAGTGCCACACTACGTGCGTTCCTGCATCGACGGACCCGTGTTCGACGCTCGCCGCATCGTCTGGGAGGGACTCACCCACTGATGGACCTGTCGGTCGCGATCGGCTCGTTGCGGTTGGCCAATCCGTTGATCGCGGCGAGTGGGTGCTTCGGCTACGGCATCGAATACAGCGACGTCGTCGACCTATCGACACTCGGCGGCGTTGCGGTCAAGGGACTCTTTCTCGCGCCGCGCGAGGGACACCTGCCGCCACGAATCGTCGAAACACCCTCGGGAATGCTGAATGCGATTGGACTGCAAGGCATCGGCGTCCGTCGCTTCATTGCGGAAAAGCTGCCCGATCTGCGCGATCGACGCGCGATCGTGATCGTCAACATCTGCGGGACGACCCTCGACGAGTACGTCGAGCTCGCGCGGATCCTGTCGGATGCCGAAGGCGTCGCGGCGTTGGAGCTCAATATCTCCTGCCCGAACATCAAAGAGGGCGGAATCACGTTTGGCTGCAGCCTGACCGAGACGCATTCTGTCGTGAGCGCCGTCCGGAGGGTCACGAAGCTCCCCGTGATCCCCAAGCTCACACCGAACGTGACCGATGTCGCTTCGTTTGCGAAGGCCGCGGAGGAGGCCGGAGCCGATGCGGTATCGCTGGTGAACACGTTCCTGGCGATGGCAATCGACGTCGAAACGCGGCGGCCCAGGCTGTCGAACATCGTCGGCGGCCTCAGCGGCCCGGCGATACGGCCGATCGCCGTCCGCATGGTGTACGAGTGTCGTCAGGCGGTAAGGCTGCCGATCATCGGCATGGGCGGCATCGCCACGGCAGGCGACGTGCTCGAATTCATGATTGCCGGCGCAACCGCCGTTCAGGTGGGCACGGCAAGTTTCGTCGATCCGTTCCTCTGGCGGACGTTGCTCGACGGGATTCGAGCGTACATGACGCGTCATGGGATCGCGAGGCTGAACGAGCTCACCGGGAGTCTCGACACGACAAGGGAGGAACAGGCGTGGATCAGCTCCTGATTGCGCTCGATGTGGAGGACGGCGCGCGCGCGCTGAAGATGGCCGACGCGCTCCGCGGTGCGGCAGGCGGCTTCAAGATTGGCAATCGGCTCTTCACGATGGAAGGTCCCGCGATCGTCCGCACGCTCGTCGAACGAGGCGACCGCATCTTCCTCGACCTGAAGTATCACGATATCCCGAACACCGCCGCCACCGCTGTTTCGGCTGCGACATCACTGGGTGTCTGGATGGTGAACGTCCACGCGTCCGGTGGCGAGCGGATGATGCGCGCGGCGCGCGAGGCCGCTCTCGATACTGCCGCCCGCGAAAACCGGACGCCGCCATTGGTAATCGGCGTCACCGTCCTCACCAGCATCGATGCCGCGACTCAGGCGTCGATTGGCATCAGCGGATCGGTGCTCGATCAAGTTCTCAGGCTGACCGATCTGGCGCAGATCGCGGGGCTCGATGGCGTAGTTGCGTCGCCGCAGGAGACGCGGGTCGTCCGTCAGCGCTGCGGAAACGATTTCGTCATCGTCACGCCGGGCATTCGCGGTGGGGGCGCCCGGGCGATCGGGAAGGACGATCATGAGCGCACGATGACGCCAGCTGGCGCTGCCGATGCCGGAGCCAGCTACATCGTTGTTGGGCGGCCAGTCATCGGAGCAGCCGATCCTCGCACAGCCGCGGAAGACATCGCCGACGAGATGACGGCGTCCGCACGAAGGAGCTAGAAGCCAGCGCTAGAGCGTCCAAGAGACGCGTCTCATTCTGGCTTCTAGCTCCTAACTTCTGACTTTCGGCCCGCGCGGTCTATTTAGCCGTGAAGATGAAGTGCCCCCGCCGATTCTTCTGCCAGCACTCCTCGGTGTCTTCACGACACACCGGCTGTTCTTCCCCTTTGCTGACCGTCGTGACGCGGTCACCAGCCATGCCGAGGCTGACCAGGTACGTGCGCGTCGCACTCGCGCGACGATCGCCGAGCGCGAGGTTGTACTCGTTCGTGCCGCGTGAGTCAGCGTGGCCTTCGATCACCACCTTCGTGCTGGACCATCGCTTCAGGAATTCCATGTTCTTCTGCACGACTGCGCGCGCATCGGGCGTCAGATCTGCGGAATCGAAAGCGAAGAACACGTCGCCGAGCACGCCTTTCTGATTCAGTTCCTCGAGTGTCATCTTCGCGAACAGTTCTTCGTCGGTGGGTGGTGCGGGCGTTGGCGGCGGCGCGGGTTTGGGGGGCGGAGGTGGCGGAGGCGGTGTCGTAGGTGGGGGCGCGGGCTGTTCGGCGGGGGCAGGTGGTGCCGGCTCGACTTTCTTCTTTCCGCATCCGGTTGTGGTCAGCGTGAGCGTCACGAGCAGGGCGGCCGCGCACCATCGCAATCTACACATCATCGACGTCTCTCCTGAGATCAGGCTCGAGGCGGGGGCTGCGATCGGACAGCCGGATCCCCTCGGCACGGCATCAACGTAGCTTCGCCCTGCCGAAATCTCGGGTCAGTCGACCGATTGGGTGAAGCTTCGTTACACTGGAGCTTACGTTCGTCTGCGAACGCTGTCAATTTCAACACTGCATGGACCGTTTGCTCGAAGCCACTGCACGCGCCGAGCGCGATCATTTCTGGTTCCGCGGATTCCGCCGATTCGTCACTCCGCTGTTGCGACAGGCGACAGAGGGTCGCTCAAACGTGCGCATTCTCGACTGCGGCTGCGGCACCGGACACAACCTGACGATGCTGCGGCGGTTCGGCCGGGCCGCGGGGATCGACATCACCTGGACCGGGCTGGCGTACGCCCGGAGCCGCGGCGAGCGACAAATCGCCCGCGCGTCGGCCACGCGGCTGCCATTTCGGGACCACGACTTCGACCTCGTCACCGCCTTCGATGTCCTCTACGCGCTGGACGACGAGATGGAGCGAGACGCGCTCAATGAGATGTATCGGGTGCTGCGGCCGGGAGGACAGATCATCATCAACGTGGCGGCATTGAAAACGCTCACTGGAAATCACTCCGTCCTCGGGAGGGAGCTGCGGCGGTACCAGCGTTCAGAGCTACGCGATCACTTGACGAGGGCGGGTTTCAAAGTGCGGCGGATTACCTACACGAATTTCACGCTGTTGCCCCTCGTGGCGGCCGTCAGATTCAGTCAGCGCGTAATCGGCTATCGCGAGTCGGATTCGGACATCGCCGTCCCGCCGGCGCCCGTGAACGCGGCGCTCTCTGCGGTCCTGGCCATTGAGGCCGCCGCCTTACGGGTGATCGACCTGCCGCTCGGCAGCTCCCTGTTGGCGCTCGCAGTCAAACCGGGGCCAGCCACCGGGGCCAGCCACCGGTGCCAGCCACCCGGGACAGCCACCCCGGAACAGCCACCCGGGACAGCCACCCGGGACAGCCACCCGGGACAGCCACCCGGGCCAGCCTCTTGGGTGACCCGGTTGGCTGCCCAGTTGGATGTCCCCCTATTTAACGGACACGGTGTATATCCGCAGCGCCAGGTGACGGCGATCCGCTGACCCCTCCCGGTCGCCAGGGATGAACATCTCGCTCGACTCCACCACAACGCGACCGTCTGACGACGTCAGCAGATCGCCAGGCACATTCACCGTCATGCTGAAGTCGGTGGTCGGCCGCATCTCCGCAAGCCGGCGGCCACCGACGGTAACGCTGACCACCGGCGCGGACCGGTAGTATCGCATCGGCGACTCGCCGGTGATCTGGAGCGTCACACTTCGGCCGGCATGGTGGACGCGGAGAACAGCGCGCTCGCTCATCCACCGCCACGACCGCGCCATCTCCGGGTTGTATTCTGGCTCGTACCACCCGTCATCGAACCCGAACTGGACGACATCCGGATCCTGCACGTTGAACTGCTCGAGCCCGACCCGTGGTGTGGGGCCAGCCGTCGTCGGCTCCGCACGGACCGTGAGCCTCGCGAATCGATCGCTGCCGGCCAGGGTCCCTGCTGGGAGCGTTTCGACGTGAAGAAAGAAGCCGGCGGTCAGCGTGACGGTCGTGGCCACGCGATCGCCGATCGCTGCAACGAGCTTGACCGGCGGATCGGTTGCCGCGCCGAGATGACGGCCTCCAATCAGCATGATCACCCCGCCAGGACGACGTCGAATCCAACCGATGCTGGGCCGTCGATGTGGCCCCCAACCGTCGCGCTCGGTGATGCCCGCAACCTCGGGTGTCAACGCCCATCCCTGCTCGAGAAACCAGCCGGGCGCGTCGTAGACGTGCCAGTCCATTTCATCCGGCCTGGCACCGCCGACGTAGGTGGACTTCTTGAACGGCCATCGAAACGACTTGGTCGTCCGGGCCAGCGCGTCGATGAGCACGAGATCGGTGCGGTGCGGGTCGGCAACGAACCACGTCTGACCGTCGAGGCCTTCGCGCCACGCGCGCGTCATTTCGAGCCACTCATAATCGCGCGGCGCCGCAAGCAGCGTTCCATGCGGCAGACCGCTCCACTGACGCGCTCGCCGTGACTCCGAAAACACGCGTCTGTGCATACCGACGATCGCACCCGAATCGCGAGCCGCGTCCATCCGATCCAGCATCGCGAAAACCGGGCTCGGCTGGCGGCCGAAGGCAATTCCCGCCGGGACCGCAAAGACCAGCGCATACACGACAAGGGCACTCGCAGTCATCGCGGCCACATACCGATGAGCCGACACGAGCGTCGCAGCAACGAAGTACGAGATCGGAATCACCAGCGGCAGCGCGTAGCGGGTGGTCACTGTCTCCTGCAACAGAATGTGGAACACGGCATACGGGCCAAACGCGAGGAGGACGATTACGAGCGTTTTTGCCGCTCGTGCCAGCAGCACGAGGAATCCGCTCGCCGCAAGCGCGATCATGATCCCGGCGAGCACCGGGGAATCCCATGGCAGCACGAACGTGTTGAGCAGCACGAGCATCGCCACACGCGGAGTCGGATGCGTCGAGAGCATCACGACACCCGAGAAGTCCTCTCCTGCCTGACTGCCGAGCGCCGCAATGTACGCCGAAGGCCCGCCCGTCGCGACGATCATCGGAATCGCCCAGCAAATCACGCCGGCGATGACGGCCGCGCACGCCAGAAGTCTGATCCGATTCGGGATCGTCGAGCGTTCGAAGAAGAGAACAGCCGCAAGGAGCGGGAGCGTCAGGATGGCCGTCTGCGAACGAAACCCCGCGGCCAATCCGGCGATGAACGCGCCAGCGAGCAACAACCGCTCGCGCGTGCGAAGACTCGACGCTTTTGGATTGGCAGACCCCACGGCGGCGACTGCCGTCATCGAGGCGAGCGCGACGGTGAGACCTGAGAGGTCGCTCAGCGGCCTCAGCGCCGTGAACCAGAAAAGCGGGCAGGCCGCCGTGAGCATTGCCGCAATCAGCGCGCGAGTGCGGTCCTCGTCGAAGTCGTGGAACAGCCTGAAGATCAGAACGACAATCAATGAGCCCGCGATCGCGCTCCACAGCGCGAGCCCGCGCACTTCCGGCGATGCGACGCCGGCGAGGCGCAGCATCGCCGTCGATATCCTGCCGAGCGCGATGAACAGCGGATAACCCGGCGGATGCGGTTGGTGGTGTGCCACGTCGAAGTCGCGCACACCAAGCGCGAAGTTGATCGAATCGATGTCGTCGAGCGTCCGCGGAAGGGAAACCAGGTGCGCCGCCAGGAACAGCACCGCGATTGCGGCCAATCCTCTGCGCACGGGGAGAATCAGATCGGGCGGAGACGAAGTGCGTCGTTCAGGCTGCCGGATCGATAGCCACGCAGGTCGATTGTGACGTGCTCGTAGCCGATCGCCCGAAGTTCGCGAACGATCGCGTCAGCGACGTCCGGCTCCAGCGCGCGGCCCATTTCGTCGCGCCCAATCTCGAGCCGCGCGATGGTGTCGTGATGCCGGACGCGGCACACACGGAAGCCGAGATTGCGCAACGCCGCTTCGGCGCGCTCGATCATCCGGAGCTTCTCTTCGGTCACTTCGCTGAAGTACGGGATCCGCGAGGACAGACACGCGGACGCCGGCTCGTCCCACGTCGGCAAACCCGCTTCACGCGACAGCTCGCGAATCTCCGCTTTCGTCAACCCTGCGTCGTCGAGCGGGCTGCGCACGCCGAACTCGCGTGCCGCCTGTCGTCCCGGCCGGTAGTCGGATCGGTCGTCGGCGTTGCTGCCATCGGCGATCACGGGAATGCCGCGCTCGCGTCCGATGGCCGAGAGATGCGTGTACAGCTCCTGCTTGCAGTAGTAGCAGCGATTCGCGGGATTCGTGCGGTACTCGGGACGCGACGTTTCGTTCGTCGTGATGATGTGATGATTGAACGCGAAGTCGCGCGCGATCCGCACCGCCATCTCGCGGTGCCGTTCCGGGTAGCTGGGACTGATCGCGGTGACGCAAAGGGCGCGATCCCGGAGGACCTGCGTTGCCGCGTAGGCGAGATATGCGCTGTCGACGCCGCCGCTATAGGCAACGATCACTGACGGCAGATCGGCGAGCGCTCGAAAAAGGGCCGCCTGCTTGACCGCGCGCGCATCGGCGTCAGCAGCGAACCGGATCGCCGCCGGTTCGGCTGAAGACGAGGCCTGCTTCACTCCTCCCAGTCCTCTCCGTCCGATTCTTCCTCGTCGATGTCCTCGCCGTCCTCGTCGTCCAAGTCGTCGTCGTCCTCGCCATCCTCGTCGTCGTCCTCGTCGTCCTCGTCGGCCGGCTCGAGCTCCACGGGAGACGTGCTGGTCACTTCGAGATTGGAGCCGCAGTCGGGGCAGCTGATAAGGTCGCCCTTGTCGACATCGAACTCATCGACTTCGATCTCGGCATCGCATTCCGGACACGTGGCCATACCCACTCCTCGGCGGGCGTGCCGACACTCGTTGCGCACGAGAACATGCGCCAGTGGACCCCTCCCGCTCGGCTGTACATACGCGCAGAATCGCGCATCTGCAACAGACTTCGGATTATAGCGAGAACCTGATAAATTCTGCAACGCGCGCACGGGGGCTTCGTGCCCACGCGCGACGGTCCCCGATGGGTTTCCACACCCCAGAACCGCTGCGCTGAACCGGAGGCCCACCCGATCTACTCCCTGGCCTGCACGCCGACCTGGCCGGGGCGTGAAACGCGCGCGACACGGAACACAGATCGCCCCAGCATCGTGCGCCGGGGCGGAGGACGTGGCCATCACCAAGACCATCATCGTTGCCGACGACACGGCGTTCGTCCGTGACCGCTTCGCGACCGCGCTCGTCGGCGCCGGCCACACCGCCCTCACGGTCAAGAGCGGGACGGAGCTGCTGGCCCGCGTGCGCGCCGATCTCGACCGGATCGACCTGATCGTCCTCGATCTGCGTCTGCCACACTCGGGCGGCATCGAGCTCGTTCGATCGATTCGGCGGCTCGATCAGGGCCGGCTCCCGATTCTCGTGTTCAGCGGCACGATTGCCACCGCTGACGAGGTCCGCGAGCTGGCGGGCCTGGGTGTGTCGGGATACATCAACGAGTACAGCGCGGTGCAGCACATCCTGCCCTCGGTCGCGCCTCATCTTTTTCCCGACAGCTTCAATCGCCGCGGAAGCCCGCGCGTCGTGCTCGGGATACCAATCTCGTATCGTTTCGGCAACACAATCGCGGCTGCGTTGACGCTGAATCTGAGCAAAGGCGGGGTCGCGATTCGAACGATGACGCCGTTGCAGAAAGACGCGAAGGTGCGCGTTCGTTTTCGGCTGCCAGGATCGAAGCGCGACGTCGAAGCCGAGTCGCGTATCGCGTGGAGCGACCGGCGCGTCGGCATGGGAGTGCAGTTCGAGAAGATCGAAGCCGGCGATCAGACCGCGATCGACGAGTTCGTCGATCAGCACTTCTTCAGTAATCGGAAGGCATGACCGGCTCTGGAGCCCAGAGCCCTAAGCCCACAGCCGATCACTCGCGCAACAGCCGCAGCGCGTTGGCGATCACCACGAGGGATGCGCCCATGTCGGCGATGACGGCCATCCACAGCGTCGCCGACCCGGCGACCGCCATCACGAGAAACGCGCTCTTCAGCACGAGTGAGAAGCCGATGTTCGCGCGGATATTTCGCGTGGTCGCGCGGCTCAGACGAACCGCGTACGGGATCTTCGGCAGCTCGTCGGCCATCAGCGCGACGTCCGCCGTCTCGAGCGCCGCATCTGTGCCTGCTGCCCCCATCGCAATCCCGACGTCGGCGGCAGCCAGCGCGGGCGCGTCGTTGACCCCGTCGCCGACCATCGCGAGCGTGCCGTACTTCTTCTGCAGCTCCGCGACCGCCGTGACCTTGTCCTCGGGCAGCAACGAGGCGCGATATTCGTCCACGCCAATCGAAGCCGCCAGGGTGCGTGCGGCGGCATCATGGTCTCCCGTCAGCAGCACAACGTGCTCGACGCCGTGCTCGCGGAGCATCTGCAGCGTGTCACCGGCCGCATCGCGCAGGCGATCGGCGACACCGATAATGCCAATCGAGACCCCGCTGGCGCTCACGAGGACCGTGCTGCGGCCGCGCGCGGCAAGCGACTCGACGGCGTGGTCGATCTCGGGCGAGCACAGCTGGCGTTCTTCGAACAAGCGGTGGCTGCCAACGACAATGTGCTCGCCGCGGACGCGGCCCTGAGCGCCGCAGCCCGGGAGCGCCGTGAAATCGTCTACCGCGCCAACAAAAATGCCGTCGCCGCGCGCGCGGTGGATGATCGCGCGACCGATGGGATGCTCCGAACGCGTCTCGAGCGACGCCGCGAGGCCGAGAATCCTCGACGGGACAACCCCGTTGACGGACAGCACGTCGGTTACCTCGAGCCGACCGGTCGTCAGGGTTCCGGTCTTGTCGAACGCGATGCAGCGTACGGCCGCCAACGCCTCGAGCCGCGCGCCGCCTTTGATGAGCACGCCCTTCCGTGCCGCGGCGGCGAGCGCCGACACGATCGAGACCGGCGTCGAGATCACGAGCGCGCAGGGGCAGGAAATCACGAGCAGCACGAGCGCCCGATAGATCCAGGTGGCCCAGGAACCACCGAGCAGCCAGGGCGCAACTGACGCGAGGGTCACCGCGAGGACAAGGACGGCCGGCGTGTAGACGCGAGCGAAACGATCGACGAAGGTCTGGCTCGGGGCGCGCTGCGCCTGGGCGCGCTCGACAAGGTGGATGATGTGTGCGAGCGTCGAGTCGCGACGAACCCGGGTCACGGTGATCTCCAGCGCGCCGCGGCCGTTGATGCTCCCGGCGAACACCTCGTCGTTTACTCGCTTCTCGACGGGAAGCGACTCGCCGGTCACCGGCGCCTGGTTGACATGGCTGTCGCCGGCACGCACGCGCCCATCGAGTGGGATCTTTTCCCCCGGACGGACAACGACCACATCGCCAACCCGGACATCGTCCACCGGAACGTGCACCTCGATCCCGTCACGCTGCACGAGTGCCTCGACCGGCGCCAGGTCCATCAGTGCGCGAATCGCGCCACGCGCCCGCGCCATGGCTCGC
>Ga0114129_10001136_pt1 | contig 35167 bp, 34 predicted proteins | sample RhiMetdeltSRZDD1_FD_80071 | JGI IMG/M metagenome (GOLD analysis project Ga0114129, IMG submission 80071) | Populus rhizosphere microbial communities from Tennessee, USA - Rhizosphere MetaG P. deltoides SRZDD1 (version 2) (version 2) | ecosystem: Host-associated > Plants > Roots > Rhizosphere >...
ACAATGGCTTACTCAAACAAGGTCGTCGATCACTACGAGAACCCGCGCAACGTCGGGTCGCTGCCGAAAGACGACGTCAACGTCGGGACGGGGCTCGTCGGCGCGCCGGAATGCGGCGACGTGATGAAGCTGCAGGTGAAGGTGAACCCCGCGACGGGAGTCATCGACGATGCGAAGTTCAAGACGTTCGGATGCGGGTCGGCGATCGCGAGCTCGAGCCTGGCGACTGAATGGCTGAAGGGCAAGACCGTCGATCAGGCGCTTGCCATCAAGAACACCGAAATCGTCGCCGAGCTGTCGCTGCCGCCGGTGAAGATTCACTGTTCCGTGCTCGCCGAGGACGCCATCAAGGCGGCGATTGCCGACTACAAGAAGAAGCAGGACGAGGCGAAGGGCGTGAAGCCCGCCGCCGAGCACGCGCAACCGAGCGCGTAAACAGGAGGGTCCGGCTTTAGCCGGACCCAAGGGAAATGATTCAGATCAGCGAGACTGCCGCGAAGCAGATCAAGTCGCTGATGGCCAAGCAGGGCATCAGCGAAGGCGGTCTCCGTGTGGGCGTGAAAGGCGGCGGCTGCTCCGGCCTCAGTTACATCTTTGCCTGGGAGCGCGAGCCACGCCTCGGCGACGAGGTCTTCGAGGGCCCTGAGGGCGCGAAGATTTACATCGACCGCAAGAGCTATCTGTTTCTCAACGGCACCACGCTCGACTACGACACCGCGCTGCTGACGAAAGGTTTCGTGTTCCACAACCCGAACGCGAAAACGACCTGCGGGTGTGGCAGCTCTTTCGGCACATGAATGACTCCGGAACCGATTCCCGTCCGTTCACCTTCGATGCTCGAATGCCGCAATTGCGGCGCTGGCGCGCCAGTCGATGAGCACTTCTGTCCGCAGTGCAGCCGCATACTCGCGCTCGGACGCCACGGCGACTGTTTCACGTTCCTAGGTCTGCCCCGCAAGCTGCTGATCGATCCGCAGGATCTCGAGCGGCGTTTCCGTGAGTTGAGCCGCAAGTTCCATCCCGACTACTTCTACAACGCCACGTCGGCCGAACGACTTGCGAGCCTGGAGCGCTCGTCGTATCTGAACGACGCGTACCGCGCGCTGAAGAATCCGGTGTCGCGGATTGAACACCTGCTTGCGATCGAAGGCCTTCCATCGGCGCGATCCGAAGAGGGCACGACGAAGGTTCCGCCGTCGCTGCTCGAGGAAGTGTTCGCGCTCAACGAGGAACTCGACGAGATACGCGAGCTGCGTGAAGCGAGTGAGGATTCGGATAGGCTGCTGGTCCGTCTCGCGAATGCCCGGAAGCCGATTGACGCAAAACGCGACGAACACGAGCGGCAGCTGCAGGAGCTGAGCGCGCGCTGGGACCGCCTGCTCGCCGTGAGCGGCGTCGAAGGGGAGCCTGCGACTGCGGCGGAGAAGCGCGCAACGCTCGACGCGCTTCGCGAGCGCCTTCTCGAACGTAACTACATCAACAACCTGCTCGCGACCATTGAACGGGAAGTCTCCGGGCTCCAGGCTCACGCCTCCCGCCGGGGGGCCACTGTGAGCCCGAACTCATGAGCCCTCAGCCATGAGCAAAGTCGTCGGCATCGATCTCGGCACCACCAATAGCCTTGTCGCCTACGCCGATAACGGGCGACCGGTCGTCGTTCGCGATGATAGCGGCGACGCGCTGGTACCGTCGGTTGTTTCGCTGGGCGAGGAGGGCACGATTTACGTCGGCCGCGAAGCGCAGCGGCGTCTGCTGACGGCGCCCTCGCGATCCGTCTATTCCGTCAAGCGTTTCATGGGGCGCGGCATCGAGGATGTGGAGCACGAAGCCGCGTTGCTACCGTTTCGTGTGGCCGGCGATCCGGGCGGCGTTGTTCGAATCGGCATTGCCGACCGTGAATTCACGCCGCCGGAGATCTCGGCGTTTATCCTTCGCGAGCTGAAATATCGGGCGGAAGAGCATTTCCGCGAGCGCGGCGATTTCGATTTCGAAGTGGACCGGGCAGTCGTCACCGTGCCGGCCTATTTCAACGACGCGCAGCGAACGGCGACGCGTGACGCCGGACGGTTGGCGGGGCTCGAGGTCCTGCGAATCATCAACGAGCCGACGGCTGCGTCCCTTGCCTACGGACTCGACAAGCGCAATCGCGGGACGATTGCGGTGTACGACCTTGGCGGAGGAACCTTCGACATCTCCATCCTGAAGGTCGAGGACGGCGTGTTCCAGGTTCTCTCGACCAATGGCGACACACATCTTGGCGGCGACGACATCGATCGCCTGCTGGTCGAGCAGGTGCTGGCCGAGATTGCAGGACCGAAGGAACAGGATGCGGCCACCGTCGAAGCCATCCGCCGCGCTGTGATTCAGGCCAAGTGGGATCTGTCCGACATCGACGAGACGGAAATTCGAATAGCGCCCTCACCGGCGGCGCGTGCGGGGTTTCGTCGTCCCATTACACGCGTGGAGTTCGAAGACGTCATTCGGCTACTCGTCGAACGGACGCTGGAGCCGTGCCGTCAGGCGCTCGCCGACGCCGGGCTGCAGCGATCGGACATCGACGAAGTCGTGCTCGTCGGCGGTTCCACACGTATTCCGCTCGTCCGCCGCGTCGTCGAGGAGCTGTTCGGCCGCAAGCCGCACAGTGAACTCAATCCCGACGAAGTCGTGGCGCTCGGCGCCGCCGTCCAGGCCGATATCCTCGTGTCGGGCCGTCGCGAGATGCTGCTGCTCGACGTGACACCCCTGTCGCTCGGCATCGAGACGATGGGTGGCGTGGTCTCCAAGATCATCCTGCGCAATTCCACGATCCCAGCCAGCGGCCGCGAAATGTTCACGACCGGGGTAGACAACCAGACGGGCGTGGACATCCACGTGCTGCAGGGCGAACGTGAACTCGCCGCCGATTGCCGATCGCTCGCCCATCTGCATCTGGGCGGGATCCCCCCAATGCCTGCCGGGCTGCCGCGCATCGAGGTCCGATTCCAGATCGACGCGAACGGCATCCTCAGTGTTGCGGCCCGCGAATTGCGCACCGGGATTGAACAGACAATCGAAGTCAAACCGTCCTACGGCCTCACGGACGCAGAAGTGGAACAGATGCTCATCGAATCGTTCGAGCATGCCGAAGCCGACGTCGAGGCCCGGTTGTTGATTGACGCTCGCAATGAGGCCGAGTCGGTCATGCATGCGACCGAGAGGGTCCTTCGGCGCCCCGACTTCGCGGCGCTTGCCGCCGAGCAGCTCGAAGCCGGCGAGCGCGAGCGGATCGACGCCGCACTGGCGGAATTGAAAGCCGTCATCGCCGGCTCCGATCGCGTCGTCATTCAGGAAAAGACACACGCGCTCAATCACGCGACGCAGCACCTTGCCGAAGTGACGATAAATCGGACTGTCCGTGAGGCGTTGGCCGGCAGGAACGTAAAGGACGTCTGATGCCTAAGGTCACTTTCATCAAGGACGGCAAGGTGACGACCGTCGAATTCGAAAAGGGGAAGCTTCCATACGAACACCACGGGCTTCCCGAGTCGTTCCTCGACGTCGCAATGAACTTCAATGTCCCGCTCGAGCATGCATGCGGCGGCAGCTGCGCCTGCACGACCTGTCATCTCTACATCAGGCAGGGCGAAGAGAACCTCAGCGAGCCAGAAGACAAGGAGCTCGATCGACTCGACACGGCATGGGATCTCCGGACGAACTCACGTCTGGGCTGCCAGGCCGTCATCACCGGCGATGTCGTGGTTGAGTTCCCCATGTATACCCGGAATTACGTACAGGAGGGCGGAGCCATTCAGCTGGGCAAGTCGGATACTCCCGATGAGGAGAAGAAAACGGCGGAGGCACAAACATGAAATGGATCGATGCCGAAGACATCGGTATCGCGCTGAGCGAAAAATTCCCCGAGGTCGACCCGCTGACCGTCAGGTTTACCGATCTGCGCGACAAAGTGCTGGCGCTGGACGGGTTTACAGACGACCCGAAGACGTCCAATGAGCCGAAGCTCGAGGCCATCCAAATGGCGTGGTACGAGGAATGGAAGGAAAACCGGTAGGATCGCAGGAGGTCAGCCATGAAACTCTGGCAGGTCCCGCTCATCGGGCTCCTTCTTTTCGGCGCCGCCGACAGGGCGCTTGCGCAGCAGACCTCGGTGGACGTGAAGCGCCTACCGATTGATCTCGCAAAAGTCACTCGAGAGCTCCGACAGTCGGCCGCCACTGAGTCGCGCACCGGCCTGAACATCCGCTACAGAGTTGACGTCTACGGCCAGGCGCCGCGCATCGAGATCTTCACCAAAGAAGACAACATCGCGTCCGGGCCGGTACCGTACGGCGCCCCATCGCATCAGGAGATGATCAACCACGTCACGCCTCAGGAATATCGCGCTCCTTACGCCGATATCGGCAATCTGATCCGCTGGCTCAACGACAAGGCCAAGAAATAAGATTCCGTCCGTGCGCATGCTCATCGTTGCCGCGACGGCTGCGGAGATCGATCTGCTGCTTGCCGCGGTGACGCAGCGCTCGAGCCCGGATGGACCCCTGCGCAGGTGCTCACGCGGCGGGCATGATGTCGACGTGCTGACAACCGGCGTTGGAATGGTTGCGACGGCTGCCTGGTCGTCGCGCATACTGGCCCTCCATGATTACGATCTCGCGTTGAACCTCGGTGTCTGCGGCACCTTCGATCCGTCGATTCCCGCGGGCGCTGTCGTGCAGGTGATCAGCGAAGAGCTGCCGGAAATGGGCGCCGAAGCCGATGATGCGTTTCTGACCCTGAACGACCTGAAGCTGCTTGCGCGCGGCGATTTTCCGTTTCGCGACGGCCGGTTGATGAATGCGGCGCCGCCGACAGTCGCCGCGCTGCAAGACCTGCCGCGTGTTCGTGGGATCACCGTCAACACCGTTCACGGCCGCGACAGCTCCATCGCCGCCGTTCGGCAGCAATGCGACCCTCAGGTCGAGACAATGGAGGGCGCGGCGTTCATGTACGCGTGCCTGATTCGCGGGACTCCGTTCGCCGAAATCCGCGCCGTTTCCAACGTCGTGGAGAAACGGAATCGTGCGGCATGGAAACTGGCCGAAGCGATTGGTAACCTGAACGCCGCCGCGCTAGGGATAATCGATCAGGCATGACACTGACGCTCGCGTTTTCACCGTGTCCGAACGATTGCTTCATGTTCGATGCAATCGTCAACCGGCGCATCGATCTCGAGGGGCTGGACTTCGACGTGCGTCTTGCCGACGTCGAGGCGCTGAACAAGGCGGCCTTTGCGCGTGACGTCGACGTCACGAAACTCAGCTATCACGCGTACGCCTACTGCGCGGCCGATTACGTGCTGCTCGACGCCGGGAGCGCCCTTGGACGCAATTGCGGTCCACTGCTCATCTCGAAGCGGACGATCACGCCGGTGGATGTCGCATCCGGCACGTTGCGCATCGCGATTCCTGGCAGGTACACGACGGCGAATTTTCTGCTCGGCCTCGCGTTCCCGGACGCGGGGGACAAGACCGAGATGCTGTTTTCCGATATCGAGACGGCCGTGCTCGACGGGCGTGTCGACGCGGGATTGATCATCCACGAGAACCGGTTCACGTATGCGGCGAAGGGTCTGAAGAAGATCGTCGACCTCGGCGAATTCTGGGAGGCCGAGACGGGTTCGCCCATCCCTCTCGGCGGCATCGTCGTGCGCCGCGCGCTTTCCGAGTCGATCAAGCAGAGCGTGAACCGCGTCGTGCGACGGAGCGTGGAGTATGCATTTGCGCATCGCACCGCCAGCCTTCCGTTCGTGCGAGAACATGCGCAGGAGATGAGCGAAGAGGTGATGTATCAGCACATCGACCTCTACGTGAATGCGTATTCGATTGATCTGGGTACCGATGGACGGCACGCGGTCGAACTGCTGTTCGATCGCGCGCGATCGGCTCACGTCATACCGCCGGTCGACTACTCGTTGTTTCTCGGCGATCGCGTGCAGGCGTGAAGGCACGCGAGCCAATCGTCCTGCTTTTCGTCGGCGCCGCACTGCTCGTGTGGTCGGGCGTGGCGCCGACCGATCGGATGACCTGGATCCTCGAGGTATTCCCGATCTTCATCGCCGTGCCACTGCTCGTCGCGACCGCGCGGCGGTTTCCGCTGACGCCGGTGGCGTACCGGCTGATCTTCGTCCATGCACTCATTCTGATGCTCGGCGGGCACTATACCTATGCGCAGGTGCCACTGGGGTTCTGGATGGAGCGCGTCTTCGGGTTCAGCAGAAATCACTACGATCGCATCGGTCATCTTGCGCAGGGATTTGTGCCCGCCATCATCGCGCGAGAGATTCTGATCAGGCGTTCGCCCCTGAAGTCTGGCACGTGGCTCTTCTTCATTGTCCTGTGCGTCTGTCTCGCCATCAGCGCGTGCTACGAGTTCATCGAGTGGTGGTCTGCGCTTATTGGTGGCAGCGCTGCCGACGCGTTTCTCGGTACGCAGGGAGATCCGTTCGACACCCAGGCCGACATGTTCATGGCGCTCATAGGCGCGCTTCTGGCGCAGGTTCTCCTTGGCCGCGTGCACGACCGCCAGATCGCAAAAACAGCAACCTTGAGTCGCCCCGTCACCCGAGTCTGACTCGAGCACAAGGCGTCACCTGACTCTGACTCGCGCACGAAGCGTTACGGTACTCCGACTCGGATACCCGAAATGATCTCGTGGAGTTGACGGACGCCGTCCGTGAGAGATGCGGGGCCTGGCTGGAGGATCAGGGCCGACTTGATCTCGTAGATACGGCCGGCTCGAACGGCGGCGAGCGCATCCCAGCCGGCGCGCGAGGCGATCTTCTCTTTCCTGACCGCCTTGCCGCACCACGACGCGATGATGACGTCAGGATGACGGCGCACGACTTCGTCGGGCTGTACGATGCGATCCTTCGCGAGCTTCGCAGGACGCAGCTCCGGAAAGATCGGATCGCCGCCCGCGATCCCGATCAATTCCTCGACCCACTGGATGCCTGAGATCAGCGGATCATCCCATTCCTCGAAATAGACTCGCGGGCGCATCGCCAATCGGGAGGCGCGCTCGCGGATCTCCTCCAGACCCTTCTCGAGCGTGACGGCAAGCGCCTCTGCGCGCTCCGCACGGCCAATCAGCCCGCCAAGCATGCGAATCATCTGAAGGATCTCGGCGACGCTGCGTTGGTTGAAGAGGACGACGTTGAAGCCACGCCGCGCGAGCTCGGCGGCGATCTCGGCCTGGAGATCGGAGAAGGCGAGGATGAGGTCCGGATGCAGCGCCTCGATCTTCTCGAAACGCGCGTTGATGAACGCCGACACGCGCGGTTTCTGCCGCGCCTCGGGAGGCCGGACCGTGTAGCCGGACACCCCCACGACGCGGTCACCTTCGCCAAGCAGATACAGCGTTTCGGTGGTTTCTTCAGTCAGACAGACGATTCGCGAGGGGTATTTCATGAAGTGTAGGGGCGGACCCTAAGGTCCGCCCCGACGACCGTCAAATCGCGCCACACATACGGCGCGACTGCATGCGTATCGCCGGTTTGAAGCGCAATCGGTTCCGTGAACATCGGCCCGGCGTACACGCACGAATGGAATTCGCCCCGTTCGCCGCAGGGATCCACCTCGGCTGGCAGATCGCGCAGAAGGACACGATCGAATTCGCGTCCGGCGAAGCTGGCATCGAGGCGCCGCGTGTCGACGCATGCGAGCCGCCCGCGCAAGCCGCCATCGACCATCTGCTGTGCCAGCTCACCAGTCGGAATGCCCCAGACAGGGAAGAGCGGCTCGAGCCCGGTGCCCGCGAGCTTCTCTTGACGATACCGGCGAATGTCCTCGAGAAACAGATCGCCGAACGCCGCGTGCGTAAATCTATCCGCCCGTGCGTCGGCAATCGCCGCGCGCATCTGTGCTTCGTAGACCTCGTTTGGACACGGATGCGGAAGGTGGACGACATGCAGCGGCAATCGAGCGGCGCGCGCCTGCGCCTCGAGAACGGATCGACGCACGCCGTGCATCGCCACGCGATCCATCGCCTCGTTCACCGTAGTCAGCAGCGCTTGGACGGCGCCGGGATACTGCTGATTGAGCAGATGCAGCGCCCACGCGCTGTCCTTTCCCGAGCTCCACGACAGGAGGATTTTCACTTGACGGTGTCCGGGTGCAGGACGCCCGCAAGCGCTTCCGCGGCGCGGCCGATGCGTGGCCCCGCCGCCACCAGGTAGCCGCCGTAGAGGAGATGAACGCGTCCAGTGCGGACGGCGGGAACGGACGCCAGCAGGTTCCAGACCGCGCGCTCCTTCTGAAGCGCGTCGGCAGCCGGTTGCTCGCCGGGATGCAGTTCGATGATCACTTCCGGTGCGCGGACGATCAGCGTTTCGTTCGACGGCTGTACCGCTTCCCGCTTGATATCGCCAAACACATCGTCGCCGCCCGCGGTGTCGAGGAGCTCGTGAAGAAACCCGACGCCGCCGCTGACATACACACCACGCAGCGCGCCAGCGTCGCGGCCGATGACGAGCATCGTTCGCGGGCGCCGCTGTCCGCGGACGCGCATGCCGATGGCGTCAAGCTGCGATCGCACCTGCCGAACGACGCGATCGCCCTCGGCCGGATGTCCAGTCAAACCTGCAAGGTCGCGAATCGCCTGCAGGATGCTGTCGATACCGCCGTGACGGTACTGGTAGACACGGATGCCGGCGCGGGTGAACTGCGTCTCCAGTTCGGTCTGCGACCCGTAGACAACGACGAGATCCGGACGCAGCGAAAGAATCCGCTCGGTGTCCGGATCGAGCAGCGCTCCAACGCGGGGCAACGCTTTCGTTTCGGGAGGGAAGTCGTCATAGCTGCTGACACCGACGACCTGCGCCCCGGCGCCGACCGCAAACAGCATCTCGGTCACGTTCGGCACGAGCGAGACGACTCGGCGAGCTGGCCCACTGTTCGAAGTCTGTAGCGGCGCGGACCTTTCAGGGCCGCGGGACTCGAGACCCGAAGGGTTCGCGCCCCACAGAAGAAAGACAACGAAGACGAGACGAATCAGCTTCGCCTGACGAGTAGCCATAGAAAGAACGGTCCTCCAAGCATCGCGGTGACGACGCCCACCGGCACTTCGACCGGCGCAAGCACCGTCCGCGCGATCAGGTCGCACCCGATGAGAAATGCCGCACCGAAGAGTGCCGACGCCGGCAGGACGATGCGGTGATCGACGCCGACCATCAGTCGAACCAGATGGGGCACGACGATTCCAACGAACCCGATCGGTCCGGCCAGCGATACGGCCGCGGCGGTCGCCAACGAAGCACTGAAGAACGCAAGACGCTGCGTCAGTCCCACGTCGACGCCGCGAGTGGCCGCGCTATCGGCGCCGACGCTCAGGAGATTCAGCGGCCGCGGGAGGAACGCGAAGATTCCAAGCGCCACCACCACGAGCGGCAGCGCCGCGACAATCGGAGCGAAGCTTCCGACGTCGAGGTCTCCCATCAACCAGCGGATGGTGCGATAGGCCTGTGTGAAGTCGGCCGCGTACTGCACGAAGAGAATCAACGCCGAGAAGAAAGCATTCAGCGTCACCCCGGCCAGCAGGAGCACCATCGTCGAAATCGGACGACCGGGTCTTGTCGCGAGGACGTAGACGATCGCCGACGCCACAACCGCTCCCGCAAGGCTGGCGAGCGGGACCGATGCGAGCGCCCCAACCGGGAGGCTGCTGCCGAACGTGATGGCGAGAACCGCGCCGAGGGCGGCCCCGGTCGAGACGCCGAGCGTGAACGGCGTCGCGAGGGGATTCCCAAGCAGCGCCTGCATTACGACTCCGGCCGCTGCCAGTGTCGAGCCGACGATCGCGCCGGTCAGAACACGCGGCATTCGCGCAACAAAGAAGATCTGCGCGTCGACGTTGTCAGGAAACGGAATCGAGCGATCGAACGCACGCGCGAGGTTGATGTGGGTACTGCCCGCGAGCGGTGCCAGCACGCAGGCCGCAAGTGCCAGCGTGCCATAGCCAATCAGAACCGAAGCGAGTCTTGCCTTAACGCCGCGTTCGCCGCCGAGCGACCCTGGCGCGGCGGACATCACGACGTCCTCCGGACCGGAATGACCGTCAGGTGGCCGGCGCGCTGATGGAACTGCACGTCTGCCTCGACGTCGTATAGCTGCCGGACGGTTTCGCCGGTCAGCACCTCGCGTGTGGGTCCAGCAGCCAGGATGCGTCCGTCGCGCATGACCACCAGGCGTTCGCACAACGACGCCACGAGATTCAGGTCGTGCGTCGCAAGCACCATGGTGACGCTGCGCTCGCGGTTGAGGCGTGCGAGCAACGACGCAACGTCCAGCTGGTAGCCGAGGTCGAGCGAGGCGGTTGGTTCGTCGAGCAGCAGAACCTCCGTCGACTGGGCCAGCGCGCTCGCAATGACGACGCGCTGCTTTTCGCCGCCACTGAGCGTCATGTAATTGCGGGCCGCGAGGTGTCGTGTTCCCGTAGCATCGAGCGCCTGGCGGGCAATCTCGAAATCTGCCGGTCCCTCGAGCTGGAAGGCTGAAAGGTGCGGATGCCGTCCCATCAGCACCATTTCCATGACGCTGTAGTCAAACGCCGGATGCGTCTCCTGTGGAACGGAGGCGATGTGCCTCGCCAGCTCGCGGCGCGTCATCGAGTTGAGCACGCGGTCGCCGAGCATCACGCGGCCGGTTCGAGGACGCAGCACGCCGGACAACAGCTTGAGGAGTGTCGTCTTTCCGCAGCCGTTTGGGCCGAGAAGCCCGGTCAGCGAGCCGGCAGCAATCGCCACGTTTGCGTCCGTCAGCGTGAAGCCTCCGTCGTAGCCAAAGGAGACGGATTCAGCCCGAAGCATGCTCTTTGGCCCGCCTTAAGCGAGAAGGGGGGATAGAAACGAAGCGGGCGAAGCCCATTGGCGTCTCCTTCCGGCGTCTCACGCGCCGTAAAAAGGGACTGGCGCCTCGGGGCAGGTTTCCTGACTTGCAGTCGCAGGCCGGCTGAAGCCGGCCTCTACGAACGGTACGTAGGGGCCGGCTTCAGCCGGCCCGGCGACTACTTACAGTGGCGGGACCGTCTGGGCTTTTCACCCAGTTCCCCTGCTAGGCGGACCTGAAGGTCCGCCTCTACGACCGACCTGAAGGTCGGCCTCTACGATCACACGTAGAGGCGGACCTTTCGGTCCGCCTTGTTCCCGGGCCGAGTCGAGTTGTGACGTAGGACTATAGCACGTAGAATTTTTTGGACCGTGGACGGGCGCATCAAAGCAGCTGGACTCGCCGAAATCGACGGCAAGCTTCGCGCAAACGAGCGGCTCACGCTCGAGGATGGCGTGGCGCTGTTCAACTCACGCGATCTGCTTGCGGTCGGAGCGCTGGCGAACCGCGCACGCGAGAAGCGCCACGGCGCGCGCACGTATTTCAACTACAACCTGCGTCTCGAGCCGACCAACGTGTGCGTCGCGAGTTGCCTGTTCTGTTCGTTTGCGCGCCTGCAGCCGTCGGACACTGCGGCCTACACGATGTCTCTCGAGCAGGCGTGGGACAAGCTTCGGCGCCGCGCCACCCAGCCTCTGACCGAACTGCACATCGTCAACGGCCTCAATCCGCACCTGCCGTTCGATTACTACACGGAGTTGCTACGGGGCTTCAAACGAATCCGTCCCGAGATTCACTTGAAATGCTTCACGGCCGTCGAGATCGCGTTTTTCGCGGAACTCTACGGAATGACGGACGAGCAGGTCCTTCGGGAACTGATGGCGGCCGGACTTGACTCATTGCCCGGCGGCGGCGCCGAGATTTTTGCGGAGCGTGTTCGCCGAAAGATCTGCCACGACAAGTGCGACGCGGATCGATATCTCGCCATTCATCGAATTGCACACCGGCTGGGACTCCGCACCAACGTAACGATGCTGTACGGGCACATCGAGACGATGGAGGAGCGCGTCGATCACATGATGCGCGCACGTGCGCTGCAGGATGAGACTGGCGGATTCCAGGCGTTTATCCCCCTCGCGTTCCACCCGGACAACAACCAGATGCGGAAGCTGCCGGCGCCAAGTGCCGCGGACACGCTGCGCGTGCATGCCGTCGCGCGCCTGATGTGCGACAACATTCCACACATCAAAGCGTTCTGGATTGCCACTGGAGTCGATGTGGCGCAGACCTCGCTCTGGTTCGGCGTGGACGATCTCGACGGGACCGTTCAGGAGGAGAAGATTTACCACATGGCCGGATCGCCCACCCCGGAAGGGATGACCACAGCTCAGCTCACGAAGCTCGTCCGCACCGCTGGCCGCGAGCCACTCGAGCGCGACACCCTTTACAACATCGTCAACACATTCGAAACGCAACCTGCCTGAACAGGCACCCTATCGCCGACCAAATCGCTCCCCTATAATTTTTTCGATCGCATGCCCACACTGATCCCGCTCCTGAGGGAGTTCGAGAAGGAACACATCTCCGAACGGCAGCCTCTGCCGGAGAACTATCTCGGCCTTTCGGATGCCGAAATGGACGTGCGAATCGCAGCGGCGCGGGCGAAGCTCGGTAAGCGCCTCGTAATTCTCGGTCATCACTATCAGCGCGACGAAGTGATCAAGTTTGCGGATTACACCGGCGATTCCTTCCGGCTGGCGAGGCAGATCGCGAACCGTCCCGAAGCCGACTACATCGTGTTCTGCGGCGTGCACTTCATGGCGGAGAGTGCGGATGTAATTGGCGCCCCGCATCAACAGGTAATCCTTCCAGACCTCGCGGCCGGCTGTTCGATGGCCGATATGGCCGCGCCCGACCAGCTTGAAACGTGCTGGGAAGAATTGACGCTGATGGGCGTCACAGGTGGATCGCGCGCGCCGTCTAATGGTGTCGTTCCGGTCACCTACATCAACTCAGCCGCCTCCATAAAAGCGTTCGTCGGCGAGCGCGGAGGGACGGTCTGCACGTCGTCGAACGCTGCGGCGGCGCTGCAGTGGGCATTCGAGCGAGGCGACAAAGTCCTGTTTCTGCCGGATCAGCATCTTGGGCGCAATACCGCATACAAGATGGGGATTCCGCTTGACGAGATGGTCGTCTGGGATCCGAGCGAGATCTTCGGCGGCGTTGATCCCGACGCGCTCGACCGCGCGCGGATGATCCTTTGGAAAGGGCACTGCTCGGTGCACGTCCGTTTCAGCGCGGCGCAGATCGCAAGCGTGCGGCGCCAGCACCCGGGCATCCGCGTCATCGTCCATCCGGAAGTGCCGTGGGACGTCGTCCAGGCGGCTGACGACAGCGGAAGCACCGAGTACATCATCAAGACGGTGAAGAACAGCTCGTCAGGATCGATATGGGCTGTCGGCACCGAGGTGCACCTCGTCAATCGCCTTGCGCAGGACGTAGCACCCGATCGGCGTGTTGTCTCGCTCGATCAGTTTGGTTGTCTCTGCTCGACGATGTTTCGCGTATCGCCGAACCACTTGCTCTGGATTCTTGAAGAGCTGGTCGAAGGCCGCGTGCACAACCGCATCACGGTCCCGGACGATCAGAAGCACTGGACGAAGGTCGCTCTCGACCGAATGTTGTCGATTCAGTAGTACGATTGCGTTCTTTGGCGTGCCGTGAAGGCGCGCCCACGTGGAGGACGCATGGCGCACGAACTTCCCAAGCTTCCGTACGACTTCGCCGCGCTCGAGCCGCACATCGACGCGCAGACGATGCAGATTCATCACGGGAAGCATCACCAGGCATACGTCACCAATCTGAACGCGGCGCTCGACAAACATCCGGAGCTCAACTCGAAGAGCATCGACGAGCTGTGCCGCGGCATCAACACGATCCCTGAAGACATTCGCACCGCGGTGCGCAACAACGGCGGCGGCCACTGGAATCACAGCATGTTCTGGAAGTGGATGGCGCCCAATGCGGGCGGCGCACCAACGGGCAAGGTCGGCGACGCAATCACGACATCGTTCGGCAGCTTCGACAAGTTCAAGGAAGAGTGGGGCAAGGCCGGCGTCGGGCGATTCGGCAGCGGGTGGGTATGGCTGCTCAACGACGGAGGCAAGCTGTCGATCACGAGCTCGCCGAACCAGGACAACCCGCTGATGGACGGGAAGACGCCGATCCTCGGACTCGACGTCTGGGAGCACGCGTATTACTTGAAGTATCAGAACCGCCGGCCCGATTACATCGGGGCGTGGTGGAACGTCGTGAATTGGGCCGAGGTCAATAAGAGTCTGTAACCGGAATTCGGGATCCGGGATTCGGGATTCGTCAAGTTCTCGAATCCCGAGCCCCGAATCCCGAAAGTTACTGCATTCGTTTCAACGTGAATTCCTGCGGCTGTCCCTGGCCGCCGTCCTGCATTCGCGTAAACGCGATCTCGTCGCCCTTGAGCGCACCGCTCCAGTTCAACGTGACCTCGCCACCACGTCCCATCTGCTTCGTCTTGAACTTCAGCATCCCGTTCGAGATCGTTCCTTCTTCGATCGGGATTTCGCCGCCGCGTCCGCCGGCGACTGAACCAGTCAGTTTGCCTCCATCCGCTTTCAACGTCAGCGTCACCTGCTGAGGGCCACGGCCACCAGGCACTTCGCCGGACCACTTGCCATCAACGGAACCCTGCGCCAGCGCGGCAATCGGAAGCGCCATGACGCAAAGCAACAACACCCACAATCTCAGTCTCATGATGATCTCCGTGTCGGGAATAGAAGAGTTACGCCCGGGGGAGTACTTCTGTTGATACGCGGTCAATGAGAGTGGTGTTTACGCCTGCGGAGTCAGCGGATGCGCGGCGATCAGATATTCACGGACGACGCGGCCGGCAATCAGATGCTCCTGAATGATTCGCTCCAGCACAGGTGGATCGCACTCGCCGTACCAAGTCCCCTCCGGGTATACGACCGCAATCGGCCCACCTTCGCAGATGCGGAGGCAGTTGGCCTTCGTGCGAAGGATGCCGCCTTGTTCTGAGAGCTTCAACTCTTTGAGCCGTCGCTTCAGGAACGTCCATGCGGCGAGGCCACGCTCCTTCTCACAGCATTTCGGTTCGGTTTGATCGCAGCAGAGAAAAATATGGCGCCGCGCGACAGCAACACCGATGCTGGCCGCGACTTCTCGTTGGGAATCGGACACCTCCCGGTGCGTCCTTCGCAAATCGCGACTGGGCGCTCCGCTGTCGCGCCCAGCGGAGTCGTGGTCGAAAAGATGCCGTGAGAAGTAGTTCATCAGTTGATACGCGCCATCAAGTATATTCAACGCGTGTTTCGCAGCCTGATCATCGCGGCCTGCGTACTGACGGCCTCGACCGCGCTCGCGCAGTTCGGCCATCCCCTCAAAGGATCGTGGAGCGGCGACTGGGGGCCGAACAAGGATCAACGCACCCGCGTGCTGTTGCAGATACAGTGGGACGGCAAAGCGATCACCGGGGCGATCAATCCCGGGCCGAACGCGTTGCCACTGACTGCAGCCTCGCTCGATCCCGAAACGTGGCAGGTGCACCTGGAAGCCAGGGGGATCGTGATCGACGGCAAGCTCGATAACATCGGCTCCGCCCACCGTGTGCTCAGCGGCACATGGACCCAGGCGGGGCAGAAGGGCGACTTCAGGCTGGTTCGGAACTAGCGCCCGAGAACCGGCTGGCCGAAATCGTCAGTCAGCTTCAGCAGATATCGGTTGTTTTCCTGACAGATGTACTCCGTCAACTCGCCGTCTGCGCTCCACGGAATATTCCAGGCGACCGTCCACGGCCTCGAGTAGGCGCCGGAGTCGTCGATGAGCGCCTCGTAGTGCAGCGTCGCCTTGTTGGGACGCGTGAACTTCTCGACGACGTGCAGCAGATCCGTGTGCGGGTGGCCGTAGTAATCGAGCCATGTGTTCTCGTTGAAGCCGACGACGTCGACGACGAGCGTGTCGTGATCCCAGTGGCCGACTGCGTGACCGAGGTAAGTGGGATTCAGCTCGTCGCCCTGTGGATGCGGGCGCCCGTCCATGTAGATCTCCCGCCAGATGTGCGTCGCGCCCTCGAAGACCATGAAGATGCGCTTGTGCTTGGGCTGCTGAATGATCTCCATCGGATACGGCGTTGCCATCAGCCGTGGCCCGCCGGGTGGCAGGCAATAACCTTCGGGGTCGTACCTCGAGTTGTTGCGCGAGTTGTAATCGTAGATGCCGCGCGCCCAGGGGAGGAACGGCACGTCCGGTTCGGCTTTCGCCCCGCCGCGTCCGCCGTTCTCTGCCGCCGACCCGCGCTCCGCGGCCGTCTTCCCGTCGGGACCGGGGATGCGCATCCCCATGTTCTGGATGTAGGGAACGTTCCACACGCCCTTCTCGCCCGCGACACGACCGAGGTTCGGCGTGCCGTCGGCAAACCGCGGCGTCGGTTCAACGGGACGGTTCGCGGTCGGCCCCTGTGCCCACGCCGTGTAGAGGGCCGCGATCACGATCGCCGAAGTGATCGCGAGACTTCGTGCGCGACTCACTGGGCTTCGGTCTGACTCGAGGCCGCGAACAGCCGCTTGCCAGTACTGTTGAGGACAACGGTGCGCGCGTTCCCGTACGGCGAGCCGTCTCGTGCGAGGCTTCCTTCGACGGTGACCATGTCGCCAATCTTCAGCGTGTTGCGCGTCCAGCCGTTGCGCATCAGCCCATTAGGGCTGCCCATCTCGAAGGACCAGTTCGTCACCTTCTTCGTCCGCTCATCGGTGATGTCGAGATAGAAGATCGTGTGCGGGTTCTGCCATTCGACCTTCGTGACTACGCCGGTGAGTTTGAACGACTTGGAGGCATCGAACTCCGCTGCGAAAGAATGGTGTGCGGCAACCGGAGCGGCTGCGCGCAGCAGACCAATGACGACCGCGGCGACGAGGAGTGTTGTGCGCATCGAACCCTCCGAATTCGGCGAAATGTTAGCTCAGAACAGGGTCACCTCGACGAGCGTCCCTTGCTCGACCGCATCCGTCTCGGCGGCAATCTCGAAATAACCATCCGCCTGCGACATGCTCGTGATGTCACCCGACGCCTTGTAGGCTGGGATCGCTTCGCCGTTGGCCACGCGCACTGTATAGAACTGATGCCGATCCTTGGCGGACACCACGCGGCGGGCGAGCGGCAGCGTCCGTGTCCTTCGGTCCAGCGCCGGCAGCCTCGCGATGAAGCGGAGCGCCGGGACGAGCAGGATGTGTGTGTTCAGAAGGCACGACGACGGATAGCCGGGCATGCCGAAGAATGGCTTGCGGTTGACGAGACCGAAGGCCGTCGGTTTACCCGGCTTCACCGAGATGCCATGAAACAGTACCTCGCCGCGGTTGCTCAACGCGTCGAGAATCAGGTCACGCTCGCCGACCGACGTTCCACCCGAAAACACCAGGACATCGTCTTCCAGGCAGTCGTCGAGTGCGCGCTCGAGATCCGGAATCGTATCTGCCGCGGTTCGATGCGATACGGGCGCGCCGCCGTGCTCCGCGACCACCACTGCCACCGTGAATCGATTGATGTCGTAGATCTGACCGGGTTGAAGGGGCTGTCCCGGGTCAACGATTTCGTTGCCTGTTGACAGAATCGCGACGCGAGGGCGTGCGTACACGTCAACGTGCGCGCGACCGAGCGCAGCGATCGCGCCGACACGGCTGGCGTTGAGCGCTTCGTCTGCGCGCATTACGACCTGACCTCGCTTGATGTCGGCCCCCTGGCGGCCGATGTTCTGCCCGGTATCGGCAGCCGCGAAGATCCGAACCTCCGCTCCGTCGGCGTCGGTTTGTTCGACCATCACCACCGAATCGGCGCCGGCGGGCATCGGGGCGCCAGTCGCGATCTCTGTGCACTGCCCTGGCCCGACTGTCTGCGACGGCATCTGACCTGTGAACACCTTCTCGATGCAGGTCAAGATCACGGGCCGTCCAGGCGCCGCGCCGGTGGTATCCGCCGCACGCAAGGCGTAGCCATCCATCGCGGCGCGCGAAAACGGTGGGACGTCCGCTGGCGCCACGATCTCCTCGGCGAGTACCCGGCCATGCGCCCCTTCGAGCGGAACACGCTCGATGCGTTCGATGGGCCGCAACGATCGAGTGATGATCGCGCGCGCTTCGTCGAGCGAGATCGTCTCGCCGAACGGCCGCATCTTTGTCGTCATCGGTCTAGTTGCTGAATCACGTGGCCAAGCTCGGGCAGGATGAGTTTTGTCATCGCCAGCTTCACAGCATCGGGTGACCCAGGAAGGACGAAAATCGCTTTGCCGCTGACGGTGCCTGCAATCGCACGACTCATCATCGCTGCTGCGCCAATTTGTTCGTAGCTGAGCATGCGGAACAACTCGCCGAAGCCGGTGAGCCGCTTCTCGAGCAGGCCATCGATCGCCTCAAACGTGCCGTCACGCGACGTAATTCCCGTACCCCCCGTCGTAATAATCACTCGAGTGCCTTCATCCACGAGGCAGACGTTCACGGCTCTGACAACAGCTGCGGGATCATCGCGCACGATCGCATGACCGGTGACGCTGTGCCCCCCGCTCTCGAGGAGCTGGCGGATCGCTTGTCCGCCGGTATCGTTGGCTTCGGTTCGCGTGTCGCTGACGGTCAGGACGAAACAGGATACGGAAACCGGCGCGTAAGCTTTGTGCTCCTGAACACTCACGCGCCGATTATACGCATCGAAGGCGGACCTGAAGGTCCTCCTCCACGGCTCTGCCATCGTCGCGGCCGCTCAGAAGCCGACGATCGTAGAGGCGGACCTTCAGGTCCGCCTTCCATCAGAACAGGTACTTCGCCGCGAACTGCACTTGCCGTGCGGACCCCGAGTCACCCGTGGGGAACCGCGTGTTCGTGATGACGCCGAAGCTCGTGCTGCCAACCGTCGCGATGCGGCCTGGCTGCCCGTAGTTGGCGGTGTTGAACAGGTTGAAAATCTCGAGGCGCAACTGCACACGCCGCGCGCCACCAATCGGCGTGTTCTTGGTGATCGAAAGGTCCACGTTGCGGAACCCCGGGCCGTACACGGCGTTGCGTGGCAGGTTGCCGAAGTGGAAAGTCCCATCAGCAGAGACCGGCAGCGCAAACACCGAGCTCGCCGTGCACGAACCCGCGATTCGCGGGTCGCAGACGGTGTTGTCGAACCATTTGTTCGGATCGCCGGTGGCGTTCAGCTTACCGATCAAGTCCGGCCGCAGTGTATTGACCACACCGTTGAACGTTGGGATGTTGGTCACGATATTGAGCGGGTTGCCCGTCTGCGCCTGAACGATTCCCCCTATTTGCCATCCTTCGGTGAACGCGTTGCCACTGAACGGAAGCTGGTAGATGGTGTTGATCACGAACCGGTGGCGCGCGTCGTAGTCCGAGGGCGCCAAATCACCGGCGATGTTGAAGCTGTCCTGCACTCTGATGGTGTTTTCGCTCAGTGAGTTGTAATCAGTCGACTTCGACAGCGTGTACGACGCGTCGAACTGCAGCCCTCGGGAGAGCCGCTGCGTCGCGCTCAGCCAAAGGGCTTTGTAATGCGAAACGCCGAGCGAATCTGTTTCGACGATATTGCCGAGCGGTGCGCCGGGCAGGATCGAGCTGGACGCGGATACCGTCGGAAACGGACGGACGCCGTTGACGAACTGATTGATGTTGAGCGGGAGGCGCAGGCTGCTGCCCTTCGAGCCGAAGTAGCCGACCAAGACGCTCGTCGATGTCAATACTTGCCGTTCGATGTTGATGTTCCACGACTGCATGACCCCGCCATGAAAGTCCGGGCTGATCGAATTTGGCGCCAGCCCTCCGGCCAGTGCAGTCGCCTGTGCGTTGTCGAGACGGATGTTGCCGGCGAAGGTGAGCGGTTGGCCTAGCGGCGGGTTTGCCGGAAGGACGTTGACCGCGTTGGTGATTGGTTGATCGATCATGCGCGCGTACGCCGCACGGACGGCCGTTCGTCCATCGTGCGTCGGATCCCAGATGACACCGATTCGCGGCGAGACGTCGTGACTGTCGTCGTACACCTTCGACCGCGCGCTCGAGCCGACGCGGACGAGCGACCCAGTCGCCGCGTCAAACACGACGAAGCGGTTCTGCGTATCCTTCGGCGCCAGGTTCGAGTCGAACCGCACGCCGAGATCGACCGTGAGTGTCTGCGTGAGTTTGTACGAGTCACGCGCAAAGAGGCCGTACGCCGTGACGCGGATGTCGCTCGGGCGGCTGCCGAGGTTGATCGAGAAATTGTTGCCGGTGCCCGTCTGGAATGCGGCAACGCTCGGGAACTGGAAGATGCCCGGGTCGTAGGCGAAGTTCGCGTTGCGGAAGCGCCGCCACTCACCGCCGAACTGAAAGTTATGGCTGCCGTGTGAAAGCGTTGCCGTGTCGGACGCGGCCAGCGTCGTATCGATGCGTCCCTGCGGAAAGTTCTGCGGACCGCCGAAGTTCAATGCCGGTCCACTGATCGTGATCTGTGGCAAACCGATGGCGGTGGTGACGCCGTCACGGATGCCGAGATCCGCGGGATTCACCTTCAGGTTCGGGTCGAACGTGATGTTGATCCGATTGAATCCGAATCGCGCCTCGTTGACCAGCCGCTGACTGAAGACGTGCGTCTCGTTCAAGGTGCCGACTTGCCGATGCGAGTGACGCGTATCGCCAAACCCAGGAATCGTATTCAGCGCGAGCGTTGGCTCCTGCCGCAGGTCGCGCTGGAACACGTAGTAGCCATGCACCACATCGTTGATGCCCGCGTTATGACTCACGTCGCCGGTCCACTGATCGATGTTGACGGGCGCGGTCGCAGAGCCTATGAACCGCGCCGCGCCGTTCACGGTGGCGTTTGCTTCGGGGATGTACTGCAGTAGCTGCCGCGAAATTGGATCTGTCACCGCCGCGCGCTCGGCTGCGCTGAGGACGCCGCTGTTGATGTCGATCCCCTGACGCTGGCGGAGCCCCTCATAGGTGGCGAAGAAGAACGTACGATTGCGTACGATGGGTCCACCAAGCGCGGCGCCGAACTGGTTTCGGTTGAACGGAGACTTCCTCGCGGGCGGCGTGTTGAAAGCGTTTCGTGAATCGAACCGCTCGTTGCGGTAGAACTCGAACGCTTCGCCCGAGAACTGATTCGTTCCCGACCGAGTGGCGATGTTGACGATCGCGCCAGAGTTCCGTCCGTATTCGGCGCCGAACGTCGAGTTGTCCACCTTGAATTCCTGGACCGTGTTGATCGACGGCTGGAACGTGATCTGGCCATTCGACATGTCATTCAGGTTGATGCCGTTGATCATGAAGTTGACGGTGTCTTCCCGGTTGCCAGCAGTGTTGAACGCGAACGACCCCTGGCCTCGAAGCGGCGCCGTCAGAAATCCGTTCTGCGGCGGCGTCACCGACCCGGGAATCAGCAATCCGAGATCGACGAAATGACGGCCGTTCAGCGGAATCTCCTGGACGGTTCGCTGATTGATCACGGTGCCGACCGATACCGTGGCGGTGTCGATGACCGGCGCTTCCGCCGTCACGCTCACCTGTTCGGCAACGGCGGCCACTCCCAGCTGAATGTCGAGCGCGCGAGTCTGGCTGACTTGCAGCGTGACATTGCGCATCTGCGTTTGAAACCCCTGCAGGGAAATCTCAACTTGATAGGGGCCGGGCGGCAATGACGCGGCGACGAAGTTTCCGGTCGCATCGGTGACGAGCATCCGTTCGACGCCGGTTGCGGTGTTCCGTACGACGACCGTTGCTCCGGGGACCGCCGCGTTCTGTGTATCGAGGACGGTCCCCTGGATCGTGGCTGTGGACTGTGCATAGAGCGGGGTTGCAAGCAGAATAATGGCGGCTATCAGAGCAAAGAGCCGCACGACGGTGTCCCTCTTCATCTGAGTCTCCTTAGCGGGCGAGAATAGCACCAGCCAGAGGTTACGATGCGCATCTCTTTGATCTTGATCGCTGTCATTGTCGTCCTCCTCATTGCGCCAGCTGTGCACGCGCAATTCGGCGCGCCGGACACCGATACACGGATTTCGAAACTCGTCGCTTCCATTTCCGAAAGCCGGATGGAGCAGTTGCTTCGGACGCTCGCCAGCTTCGGGACGCGGAACACGCTTTCCGACACGACATCGCCCACGCGTGGCATCGGCGCGGCTCGACAGTGGATTTTCGACGAGCTCAGTCGAACGAGTCCGAAGCTGCAGGTCAGCTTCGATACGCATCAACTAACTAAGGGGCGAAGCGATCGGATCATGCGCGACGTCGAGCTTCGCAATATCGTCGCGATTCTCCCGGGCCGCTCCCCGCGCCGCATCTACGTCAGCGGCCACTACGACACGGTCAATCTCGGTGGTCAGGGGCAGGCAGGCTTGAACAGGACCGGAGGCGGCGAGCGGAACACGAACGATAACACTGACGCGCCCGGAGCCAACGATGATGGCAGCGGGACCGTGCTCGTGATGGAGCTTGCGCGCGTGTTCGCGGAGAGCGGTCTGACCTTCGATGCCACGCTGGTGTTTACGGCGGTTGCCGGCGAAGAGCAGGGTCTGATCGGTGCACGCGAGGAAGCGCGCGGCGCGAAAGCGGCAAACATCCCGGTGCAGGCGATCTTCAACAACGACATCGTCGGCGGCGCCGTTGGCGGCGATGGAATCGTCGACGGAGCAACGATTCGGCTGTATGCCGAAGGTCCCGAGGATTCACCATCACGTGCCCTGGCGATGTTCGTACGCCGCACGGCGGCGCGGTATGTGCCGTCGCATCGCGTGCGGCTGATGGCGCGACGTGATCGGTTTGGCGGCGGCGGCGATCACACCGCGTGGAATCTCGAGGGATTCGCGGCGGTCGGCTTCCGCGAATCGCGCGAGAACTATTCGAAGCAGCACAACGCGAACGACACGATTGATGGCGTCTCGTTCGCGTATCTCGGTCAGAACGCGCGTGTCAACGCGGCGTCGATGGCCGTGCTCGCGCTCGCGCCTCCCTCACCAACGATTGCCAACGAACGTGGACAGCCGACGCTCGATCGGCGGCCGTCGGGCTACGATGCGCATCTGAGGTGGGCGGCCTCGCCGGGCGCCGCGGGCTATCGCATCTTCTGGCGAGAGGCGTGGGCACAGGACTGGGACCACGAGGTGTTTGTCGGCAACGTGACCGAATACACACTGCCGCACGCCAATGTGGACGACTGGGTGTTCGGTGTGGCCGCCGTGGACGCCGACGGCCACGAAAGCAGCATCAACGCGTACGTTCCGGCGCCGCCAACTTACTAGGGACTGGGGACTCGGGACTCGGGATTCGGGATTCGGGATTCGCGACTGCCGTTAAGAGGCTCGGGCGGCATGTGCTCGAGCAGGTAGCGGGCGATGGTGCGCCATCTGTGGAGCGGCGTTCCGGGTCCTTCGCTCAACGCGTGGGTCCGGTTCGGGTAGAACATCACGTCGAAATTCTTCCCGAGCTCAATCAGCCTGTTCATCAGACGTTCGGTGTTTTGGAAGTGCACGTTGTCGTCGCCGGTGCCGTGCATCAGCAGCAGGTGGCCGCGCAGTCCTTCCGCGAAGTTGATCGACGAGCCGCGGCGATATCCCTCGGGGTTGTCGTCCGGCAGCCCCATGTAACGTTCCTGATAGATCGTGTCGTAGAGACGCTGGTCGGGCACCGGCGCGCTTGAAATGCCGACCCGATACAGCTCGGGATACTTGAACAGCGCGTGCAGCGTTGAGGAGCCGCCGCCGCTATGGCCGTAAATGGCGACACGCGACGCATCGAGATAGGGGTGGGTCGCCGCAAACCGTGTGAGCGCCGCCGCCTGCTCGGCCGGACCGAGATCGCCGATCTTGCCGTACACCACTTTCCGCCACGCCGCTCCCTTCGGCGCAGGCGTGCCACGATTGTCGAACGTCAGCACGACGTATCCTTCGTCCGCAATCGCACGGAAGCCCAGGCGTCCGCCCGCCCATTGATCTTCGACCATAGTGCCCGCCGGCTCGCCGTAGACATAGACCAGCACCGGGTATCGCCGCGACGGGTCGAAGTCCGTGGGCTTGATCACCATCGCATCGAGCGTCACGCCGTCTTCGAGGCGCACTTGCGTGAACTCGATCGGCTGTTTTGTGAATGTGGCTGTCTTTCGCGCAAGCGCGTCGTTGGTCACCAGCGACCGAATCACGCGGTGATCGGGCAACGCGACCAAATCAATACGTGGCGGTACGTCAGCGCGGGAATGCGTGTGGAGTGCCCATCGTCCGTCCGGCGAAATGTCGTAAGAATGCCAGCCGGCAGCGCCTGGAGGCGTCACCCGCGTCACCGACCCGTCGTGCACATGCGCCGCATACAGATAGCGCTCGGTTGCCTTCTCGGGAGACGCGATGAAATACAGCACGTCACGCTCGCCATCGACGGCGACGATATTCATCGCGTCGCCCTCGAATCGCGTCAACGGCATCTCGCTGCGCGTTTGGCGCGAGACCGTGTACACGTGCCGCCATCCATCCTTGTCGCTTATCCACGTGAAACGGCCGTCGCGGAGCCACCATGCGGTCCGAAGCGGATCCATCACCATCGGGTCGGTCGCATCGAGCCAGGTCTTCGACGTTTCCGCGTACGCGGTGGTGATCGCGCCGGTGCGGCTGTCCGCCAACAGGAGTTCGTCGGCATTCTGACGACGGGCGGTATGGTGGAACGCGAGGGTCGTTGCATCGATCCATTCGAAGCGCGGAATGTAGTTCTCGCGTGGATCACCCGGAACGGCAAGCCAACGGGTCTTGCCGCCCGTGGCTTGCACGATACCAAGGCGAACCGCGGAGTTAGTGGTGCCGACCTTCGGGTAGGCAAATTCGGTGAGCGCCGGATACAACGCATCCGTGTAATTGACCAGCGTGAAGCGACCTACGCGTGAGGTGTCGAATTGCAAATATGCGATCTGACGCCCGTCGGGACTCCACGTGAATGCGTCACGGATGAAGAGCTCCTCCTCGTTCACCCAGTCTGAGGTCCCGTTGATAATGTTCGGCTCGCGGCCGTTGGTCAGCGCCGTGATGCGTCCGCCGGCGAGGTCTTCCACGTAGATGTTCTGCTGGCGGACGAACGCGACGCGGGTGCCGTCGGGAGAGAACTTCGCGAACATCAACGTCGATGCTGGAGCACCGTGTCCTATCTGCTGGAGCTTGTGCGTCCGCAGATCCAGTACCCAGTAGTCACCGCGTGTATTCAACCGCCACACCTTTTGGGTGTTCGTAAAGAGCAGGACCTTCGACGCGTCGTTCGACAAGGCAAAGCTCCCGACAGCACCGGTAGGATTCAGCAGATCGGGCGTGGCGAGCGTCGTCGCGGTGCCCGACGCGGTGTCATACGCGATGAGACCGTTGCTGCCGATAGTGGCGTAGCGAGTTCCGTTTTCGAGCCATACCACGGGGCCGTAGGATTCCGGGCTGTACTCGTTGACGCCGTAGATCGCGGTCAATGCGCCATCGAGGCGCTCCGGAATCTGCGCGGCCGCGGTCGCGGCCAGCGCCATAAGGCCGAGGAATACCGCAACGGGTTTCTTCATGCGGCTAATTCTGCCCCGGTCTCTATCGATAGTCTTTTGAGAATCCGTTTCGCGTGTTTGTGACGGTGAACGTGCCGTCTTCGCGGGCAGACACTTTCACCCAGTACGCCCGCCCGTTGTGAACAGGTGGTGGCGGTGCGTTCGCCGCGGGCGCCGGCATCGGAGCGACGGGCAGCGCGTTCGGCTGCTCATCGATGATGTTCGCGGTGAACACTCCCGGCGCCGCGTACTCCTGACCGCTCAGCAATGAAAAATGCAGCTGCCACAAGTCCTCGAATCGAGGAGATGTGTAGAAGGACCTCATGACGTCAGGCCACCCGCCCTTGCGCGTGCCGTTGTTCATCACGACGACGCGCGGCTGCAGCGCATGTACAAACGCCTCATCGTTTGACGTGTCCTGGCCGTGGTGTGGTCCAACGAGGACGTCGATCGTTCCGACGCGATTGGTTGGACACATCAAGTCCCGTTCCTTGTCGCGGGTCAGGTCTCCTGGATGCAGCGCGCGAAACCTTCCGAACGTGAAGTAGGTTGTCACCGATTGCGTGTCCTCCGGGATCGCCTGGAGCGGTTTCATCGGCCGCAGAACGGATTCGGTTTGCCAGCGCCTGCCAGCGGTGTGCGGATGACCTGGCCCGCCGCCGCGATGACTCGCGTGTTGACGCCAGCAAACGGAATGACGTCGCCTGCTTTGACGACCGTATGCGTGGCTTTCGCGTAGAGCGCCGGATACGTGGTCTTGAGAAACTCGTCGGTCGCTTCGGCCGGCTGGATATTAGCCCCATGATCGATGAAATGACGGATTGGCATCTGTGAGGCAAGCTCGGCAAGGCCGCCGTAGTGATCGCCATGCCAGTGCGTGATGATGACGTGATCGATCTGGCTCAGTCCCGCGTCCTTGGCGGCCTCGACGATCCGCCCAGCGTCGCGCGCCGCAGCCATTCCGCCGTTGCCCGCATCGATGAGCAGCGATTCGCCCGACGGCGAGACAAAGAGCGACGCATTGCCTCCTTCGACATCAACGACATAGATATCCAGGGTCTTTCCCTGGCGCTGCGCTGAAACCAGCGCCACGCTCATCACCATCGCCACGACGCAGCCAAGCCGTCGCATCGCCATTACCTCAGCTCGCGGATCTCGACGTTGCGATAGCGGACGATGCCGCCGGCGGCCTGCAACGAGACCGGGCCGCGCGCATATTTCGTATCGTCGACCTCCGCCGTCTTGATTCCATTGAGCGTCGCGACCATGTGTGGACCCTTGGCCGTGATCACCACGGTGGTCCATTTGCCGCCGGAGTCGTACTGGACGAGTGGTTTGGCGACGTTGACGATCGACCCCGTTCGGCCGGTCTGATCCGCGCGCTTGTCGTTGATGTTCAGCTCATAGCCATTCTCGATTCCCGGGTCTTCCGGCTTGGTGATGCGAAAGAGGAAGCCGCCGTTGGAATCGGCCGTCACCCAGATATCGCCGCGCAGCTCGAAATCGCCGTACGACTGCTTCGATACGAGAAACCCTCTCGCCTTGGTGGCTTCGATGACGCCATCGCTGACGCGCCAGTCGGCGTTGCCGGTGACATTCCAGTTGCTCAGGTCTTTCCCGTTGAACAACTTCGTCCACCCGCCGCTCTGCGCCGCCGCGACAGGCACGTGACTCACGCCGGCCACGCCCGCGAGGACGAGCGCGATCAGAAACGCCGTGGTTCGCATGGAAGCTCCTTTGGCTGTGAGGACCGGAATCATACCCCGTGCGCCGTGTCCGTTTTGAGTTTTGCCGTGCACTTGAGTTAACCTCGGCGGCTACTGACGAAGGAGGTCGCGCCCATGAGACTCGTTCGAATCGTCGTGGCATCCGCAATTGCCGCACTGGCCGCTGTGTCAGCGTACGCGCAGGGCGCACCTGATTTCAGCAAGGTCGAGATCAAAGCCAACAAGCTGACCGACAAGTTCTACACACTCGACGGCCAAGGTGGAACGATCGGCGTGCTGTTCGGGCCCGACGGCGTATTCATGGTCGATACGCAGTTCGCTCCGCTCAGCGATAAGATCGTGGCCGCCATCAAGCGCCTCACGCCGCAGCCAATCAAGTTCGTCGTGAACACCCACGTGCACGGCGACCATACCGGTGGCGACGAGAATTTCGGAAAACTGGGCGCCACGATCATCTCCCGCGAGGAGCTGCGCTACCGCCTTGCGCATCCGAACCCGCAGGCCAACGGCCAGCCGGGGGTGGCGATGCCCGCCGCCGGCCTTCCGAAGCAGACCTATCGCGGCGTGTTGACGATGTTTATGAACGGCGAGGAGATCCAGCTGATCGCCATCCCCCGTGCGCATACCGATGGCGACACGATGGTGTACTTCCCCGGCCTCGATGTCATCATGACCGGTGACTTTTATCGATCCGTTCAGTACCCAAACGTCGACCGTGCGAACGGCGGTTCTCTGCAGGGGCTGCTCGACGGCCTGGGGTCGGTCATCGGACGCGCGGGTCCGAACACGAAGATCATTCCGGGACACGGAGCGACGGTTGATCGCAATGCGGTTGTCGCACACCGCGACATCGCGCTGACGGTTCGCGATCGCGTGGCGCGTCTGCTCGCTCAGGGGAAGAGCGAAGACGAGGCGGTCGCGGCGAAGGTCACCGCCGATCTCGATCCGAAGGTCCAGGAAGTGGGGATGACGGGTGATCGTTTCGTTCGCCAGGTTTACGCCGAGCTGAAAGCGGCGCGCTGATCCGCACACGACTGCAGGAGGGCGCGTCTTGGGACGCGCCCTCCTCTAAACAAAGCTCATCCGCCAGATTTTTCTTCGACGCAAGCGTCGCCATTATCGCGACATAAGGACGGAACGAAATTAGCTTGCAACCGTCTTTGCATTGCCTCCCCCGGCACAAATGCGTCTACGCATTACGCGGCAGCTTAGTGAGAGCATTGACGGAATACAGTTCTCTGCGTTCCGGCCGGGATACGTCTACGAGGTCGGGACCACAATCGCCAACTATTTGCTCGCGTCGGGAGCGGCGGAGCCCGTAGAAGACGACCATCCTTATCTGATCCTCCCGCCAGAAAAGCATCTCTTTTACCCGACTCCAATAGCCAGCGGGTCTCTCCGGCCAAAACCGGTACGACGACCAGTTGTGATGGTTCCGGCGATAGCGGCAGATCGACCATCGCGTCGTCGAGCTCAGCAGGGTAACGGAGTCGGCGCCGTTAACCGCACGCGCGCAGCGTCACTGCGCGCGCGCGTTGCGGCCCTAGCGAGAACGGTAGAGCAAATTAAGGACGAGCTCGAACGCATGCGACGCGCGAGCTAATCGCCAATCACAAATCGCTACTGTGCGCCTCCGCGCCCAGCCGGCTGGATGCTCTGCGACCATCCTTCGACGTCGTAGCGGATCAACCAGGCCCTGAATCCCTTCATGTCGGTGAAATGGTGCGGTACGCCAGGTGGCACGTACAGCAGATCGCCGGCATGCACCGGTCGCATCATCCCGTCGCGAATGGTCTTGTTACCGTTCGCCTCGACGATTTCCCCGTCGGTCCTGGCAACCGCTTCACCGGCGGTGACGAGCCACAGGTCTGCGGTCCCTTCATGTGTTTGAGGCTCGTCTCCCGGCAGCACGATCCGTACATTCGCGCTGATGTTCGCGGGTCCGTCGAAGATGCGCGAGTTGATTCGCTTCTGCGCCTCGTTTTCCTTCCAGCGTGCCTCGATGTCCGCAGCCGTCCAGAACATCGTCTTGTCCGTCGACAGTTTCGGCACCGGCGGAGCGGCGCCGCGTCCAGCTCCTCCCTCGCGCGTAGCCGCCGGGGCAGCCGGCGCGCCACCGCGTCCGGCCGGAGGCGCGCTCGGAGCCGGAGTCGTGCGCACGAGACCCAGCGTATCGAACCGCATGAGCCAGGCTCTGAACCCCTTCATCTGCGTGAAATGGTGAGGCACACCGGGCGGCACGTAAAGAACGTCGCCGGTCCGCACCATTCGCTCCGTCGCGTTTGTGATGGAACTCGCAGTGCCATTGGTGACGAGCTTTCCGTCCGTCCGGGCTACCGCGGTTCCGGCGGTGACGATCCAGAGATCTGCCGTCGTCTCATGGGTGAGAGGCGGGTCCTCGCCGGCGACGATGCGGACGTTTGCCGAGATGTTCGTCGGCCCGTCGAACAGCCGCGAGTTGTTGCGCTTGAGCGCCTCGTTCTCTTTCCATCGCGCTTCGATGTCGGCGGCCGGCCAGAACATCGTCTTCCCGATTGCGAGCTTTGGAACCGCAGGTGCAGCGGCGGCACCCCCTTGTCGCGCACCCTGGGCGTTCAGCGTCAGGCCGGCGATGGCAATCGCGGCGGACGCGGCGAGCAGTCTGTTGCGCATAATCGGCCCTCTCTCTGTGGCTAAGGCAGGCCGATCCTGATGTCGAAGGCCGGCCGTGTCAACCGGATTCAACGGGCTGGCGGACGGCGTTGCTGTGGCCCAGCTGCAGAAGGTGCTCGATCAGGGGCCGCATGTCCGCGTTCTTCTGAAAGTACCCAACGGCGCCGGCGAGTTCGATCGGGTGTGGGTCCGGGGTCTTTTCGAATCCTGAGAGGCCAATGACTTGAATCGACGGCAGTGCGGCGTGGATGGTTCGCGTCGCGTCCACCCCGTCCATGACTGGCATGGAGATGTCCATCAGGATCACATCCGGACGGAGTACTTTCGCCTGTGCAATCGCATCGAGACCGTTGCGCGCGTCGCCGATGACGTCGAGTTCCGGATATTGGCTCATCGCGGAGCGGAGAGCAGCGAGTGTGCCGGGATGATCGTCGACGAGAAGGATTCGAAGCGGCGGCTGCGTCGAAGGCGTTCGTGCCGCGGCGTTGTCCGACACACTCCGCAGCAAGGACAGCCTCGGTGAGACGAGTTGGAATTGCGCTCCCCGCCCCCGCGAACTCTCAATTTCGAGCCGTCCCCCGAGCAATGCAAGTCGTTCGCGAATGCTCAAGAGACCAAGCCCCGTGTTCGCGGTTCGTCTGTCGTCCAGAGCCGATAGATCGAAGCCCGCTCCTTGGTCGGTGATGGTGATGACCAGCATGTCGTCGGCACCCACCGCGAGGCTCACCTCGGCGGAATCGACATGGGCATGTTTGACGACGTTGAAGAGAATTTCCCGAAGCGATTCGAACAGCAGCATGCGGACGTCCTTTCGATCCACGTCCGCACCTGCATCCGCCCTGACCCGTACCCTCAGTCCGTACTTCGTCCACATCCGATCTGCCAGCCAGGTGACGGCCGGACCCAGTCTGGCAGAGATCACTTCCGGTGGCGCCAGCTCGAAACTCAACGTGCGCCCCGCGGCGATTGCGTCGCCGATTTCCACCCGCGCTTCTTCCAGCAGCGGCGTTACCGCGGGCGGGATGTTCAACTTCAACTGCTCGAGTTTCAGCGACGCACTGAACAGCGACTGTTGGAGGCCGTCGTGCAGCATCTTGGCGAGACGCTCGCGCGCACGTTGCTCGGTGAGCGTCAGTTCGGATGCGAGCCGACTCAGTTGTACCGTCCGTCGCTCGAGCTCAGTCGTTCGCTCCTGCAGCGCAGCGTGGCTCTCCGCGAGCGCGCGCTCTGCCTGGTTGCGCACGGTGATGTCGGAAATAAACGCGATCGCGTGCCCGCCGTCCGGAGTGGAAACGTGCGTCAGGTGGACTTCGATCGGAAACATGGATCCGTCCTTACGCTGCCCGAAGACTTCCAGACCTGCCGCCATCGGCCGCGCACGTGACGCCTTGGCAAACGCGGCGCGGTGTTCCACGTGCCGGCCGTGGAGCGCAGACGGAACGAGGCTCTCGACCGATTGGCCGACGAGCCCACCATGCGGCCAGCCGAACATCGTTTCGCACGCCCGATTCGCCACCACGATGGTGCCCGCAGCGTCGACGGACACAATGCCCTGCGCCGCATTCTCGAGCAGCAGACGCAGTGTGCGGCCCTGCTCGCGAAAACGGTTCTGCAACGCGATCTCTTTGCGCTTGCGGTCGGTGATGTCGGCGACAACGCCAACCACCGACGATGTCGCCGCCTGTGGCTTCGAGAGGCCTGAAATCCAGCGCGTCTCACCGTCTGGCCGGATGACGCGGTATTCGAGGCGGAGCGAGACGTCTGGAGTCCTCGGTGCGACGAATGCCTGCTGGACATCCTCCCGATCGTGCGGATGCACGTGCCGGACAGCATCGTCCAGGGTCTTGATGACGTAATCCGGACCGAGTCCGTGCATTCTCGTAGTGACGGTGTCCGCTTCGAATGCCCGAGTGCGGATGTCATACCGCCACGTTCCAAGGTTCGCGGCCACCAGGCCAAGACGCAGCTTGTGCTCGCTCGCCGCGAGCGCCGTTTCCGCACGTGCACGTTCGACTGCCTGCCAAATCCGTTCGGCGACGATGCGAGTGAGTTCGATCTCCCATCGGTTCCAGACGCGTGCGGTCGCTTGCTCGACGCAGAGTGCCGCCACCCATCGCGAGTTCGTCAGAAGAGTGACCGCGGTGAAGGCGGCGATCTCGGCTGCCAGAAAATTCGTTCGCTCGTCGTCACGCAACGATGGTTCATTGCTCACATCATTGACGACGACGACGTCACCGCGCCGGTACGCGTCCAGGAATCCCTCTCCGAACATCGACACCTGGCCCCGGCCGACAAACGGCGCCACACCATCCGTGTAAGACTCGCGGACCACGAATTCGTCGCCTTCGACCTCCAGATAGACGACGCGGTTCGCCTGCAGATGTTCACCGAGGAGGTGTGTCGCGATGTTCTGAATGGCCAGAGGACTTGCCGCCGATCGCAGCGCGTCGTTCAGCGTGAGGAGGAACTGGTCGCGCGCTTCCCGGATCTTCCGTTCGGTGATGTCGATGAGCGCGCCAGTGACGCGCACCGCACGCTTCTGGGTTCCGGAGCCCTCGAAGTACGTCTGAGAGGCCTGCTTCACCCATCGACTCTCTCGCGTGTCCACGCGAAGGATTCGGAACTCTTCGTCGAGCACGCCGGCTCCGTGCGGATCCAGGGCCGCCGCGATCGCTGCGGCGACACGCGCCCGGTCATCCCGGTGAATGATGGCGATGAAGTCCGCTAGCCTGGCTCGCGTCCCGCCTGCGACTCCAAGCAGGGCGTAGGCTTCCGGTGATTGAAGGCATCGGTCGGCAACGGCGTCGTAGTCGAAGATCCCGATGCCCGCGCCGCGAATGGCGAGTCGCAACCGCTCGTCGCTGATGCGCAGCGCCTCTTCGGCACCGCCGCCTTCGCGGACGGGCGGTGCGTGGCGGCTCGGGTCGTGTGGCGTCATCGGTGCTGGAAGAATTTGGCGACCGAACCTTACACGAGCCTGCTGACGTTGGCCATCAGGTTATTTCCCGATATTTCGTTCCGGCCAAACGACTTGCCCGGACCTTGGTGCCAGGCCACCTCCGTCCCAACAGGGTTGATATCCGCCGGCGCTCTCCGCCGTCCCGGCGAGCGGGCGAACGCCCCGGACGGGTGTAACATCCGTCGCGCCCCCAACGGCCGGAATCCCAGATAGGACGAGAGCGGAGGTGAGTCATGCGTCAGTTTGCCCTCGTTGCTGCCTCGGCGCTGCTTCTCTCCACGCCTGCTGCGGCTCAGGAGTGGATCGAGTACGCCAGCCGGACGGACATGTTCACGGTCAATTTTCCCGGTCAGCCGACCGTGCAGGACATCAACTGGGAGACGGAATACCGCCTGACGATTCCGGGCCACGTCCATAAGTACGAGGCGAAGGGCGAGCGCTACTCGGTAACCGTCGTCGATTACTCGAACGTCGAGAAGATCCACGCGGAACGTGTAAAGGGCTGCACGGGATATCCGGACACGTGCGGCAACCCCTATGTTGCGGAGCTACGCGGCGCGATGGAATACGCCGCGTGGAGTTTTCTCAAGCGCGACGCCAAAGTGACGTACTACGCGTACGGCAACACTGACCGCATCGAGGGACGCCGGCTGCAGCTCACCAATGCGGACGGATCACGTACGTACGCGCAGATACTGATGCATCAGAACCGGCTATACATATTCGAAGCGACAGTACCAAAGAACGCTCCGTCGCCGGCGCTGTTCCAGCAGTCAGCCGGATTCCTGGACAGCAACGGCGGCCGCGTCCGGTACAACAGCATCTACTCGAACGCATACCCGCCGCCTACCCGTGTGCAGTACTAACGACGCGCTTTCTTCCGTCAATCACCTTTCACTGAAGTGAGGAACGACATGCGCACATGGATAGCTCTGGCGGTTGGACTCGTCACCGCCTCCACGATGATTGCCTGCGGGTCGAAGGCCGGAACGCTGCAGGGATCGGCCGACGCGTTAGCGGCAGCCGACACGAGGACGATCGAATATTCCGGCACCGGAAAGTGGTTTCAGTTCGGACAGGCACCGAACCCGACGCTGGCGTGGCCGGCATTCGACGTCAGCGCCTTCACCGCGTCAATCAACTACGAGACCCCCGCAGCGCGAATCCAGATGACTCGCAAGCAGGTGGTCGAACCCGGGCGTGTTCGCCCGGCGCCCGTTGAGCAGAAGCCGGATCAGTACATCAGCGGAACAGCAGCCTGGAACATGGCCGCTCCGGGGGGCGGCGGCGCACCAGCCGCGCAGCCGGCGCCAGCCGCCGTCGAAGAGCGGACGATGGAGATCTGGTCGACGCCGCATGGTTTTCTGAAGGCTGCGGCGGCGAACAACGCAACGTCACAGGCGAGTGGCACCGGCTCTGAAGTGACGTTCACAGCCGGCAAGAACAAGTATGTCGGTACGATCAACGCCCAGAACCAGGTCGAGAAGGTCCAGACGTGGATCAACAATCCGGTGCTCGGCGACACGCTGGTTGAAACGACGTTCTCCGACTACCGCGATTTCAGCGGCGTGCAGTTTCCGGCGCATATCGTCCGGCAGCAGGGTGGCTATCCCGTGCTCGATCTGACGGTGTCGTCAGTGACGCGCAACGGCGCGGTCGATCTCGCGGTCCCTGATCAGGCGCGCAATGCGACGGTGCCGCCTGTGATGGTCACCAGCGACAAGATGGCTGACGGCGTCTACTACCTGAGGGGCGGCACGCATCACAGCCTCGCGATCGATCAGAGCGATCACATCGTGATCGTCGAAGGTCCTCTTGACGAGGCGCGGTCGTCGGCCGTCATCGCCAAGGCCAAGGAGCTCATTCCGAACAAACCAATCAAGTACCTGATCAACACGCACGCCCACTTCGATCATTCGGGCGGACTGCGCACCTACGTGGACGAAGGCGCCACGATCGTCACGCACGAGATGAACAAGACGTACTACGAGAAGGCGTGGGGCGCGCCGCATACGCTGAACCCGGATCGGCTCGAGCAGTCGAAGAAGACCGCGATGTTCGAAACCTTCTCGGCCAAGCACGTGGTGACCGACGGACGGCGCGCAATCGAGATCTATCCGATCCAGGGCAGCGGCCATAACGACGCGTTCGTCATGGTGTATCTGCCGCGCGAGAGGATTCTGGCGGAGGCCGACGCGTTCACGCCCGCCGCAGCGGACGCGCCGCCGCCGGCAATGCCGAATCCGTTCTCGGTGAATCTGTACGAAAACATTCAGCGACTGAAGCTCGACGTCCGGCAGATTGCGGCGCTGCATGGGCCACGGATCACGACACTGGCCGATCTGCGCACCGCGATCGGTCAGCGGACGAACACGACGAACTGATCGCGGAAATTCAAGATGCAAGAT
>Ga0114129_10001138_pt1 | contig 35164 bp, 34 predicted proteins | sample RhiMetdeltSRZDD1_FD_80071 | JGI IMG/M metagenome (GOLD analysis project Ga0114129, IMG submission 80071) | Populus rhizosphere microbial communities from Tennessee, USA - Rhizosphere MetaG P. deltoides SRZDD1 (version 2) (version 2) | ecosystem: Host-associated > Plants > Roots > Rhizosphere >...
CCGGTCCTCGATCCACTTCACCGGCTTGCCGATCACCACCGAGGCGGCGACCGCGATCACGTAGCCCGGATACACCGGCACTTTGCCGCCGAAGCCGCCGCCGATGTCAGGCGACACGATGCGGATGCGCTCCTCCGACAGGCCGACGTGCCCCGCGACCAGCGCGAACACGGTGCGTACCGCGTGCGGCGCCTGGGTGGTCATGTAGACCGTGAGCTTGCCCTCGGCGGTGTTGAAGTCGGCGACGCAGCCGCAGGTCTCCATTGAAGCGACGTGGATGCGCGGTACATAGACATACTGTTCTGCGACCACATCCGAGGCCGCCAGCGCCCGTTCCGCGTCATTTCTGTCCCCGGCTTCCCAATGGAAAGCGAGGTTGTCTTTCTTGTCCTTCTTGTCCTTGCGCAGGACCGGCGCGCCCGGCGCGATCGACTTCAGCGGATCGACCATCACCGGCAAAGGCTCGTACTCGACCTCGACCGCGTCGGCGCCGTCGGCGGCGAGGTAGCGCTCGGTGGCGATCACCGCGCACACCTCCTGCGCCTGGTACATCACCTCGTCGGTCGGCAGCACCATCTGCGTGTCGGCCGAGATGGTCGGCATCCAGTGCAGCTTGTACTTCTCGAGGGTGGGGCCGTCGATCACGGCGAGCACGCCGGGGATCTTGAGCGCCTTGGACGTATCGATCTTCTTGATCCGCGCGTGCGCGTACGGGCTGCGCACGATGTCCATGTACAGCATGCCGGGCAGCTTGATGTCGTCCACGTAGTTGCCCTTGCCGCGGATGAAGCGCGGGTCCTCCTTGCGCTTCATGGAATGCCCCATGCCGCAGATCTTTGCATCGGTCCTGGGAGCGGTCACGGCGCGCCTCCGATTTTTTGGGCGGCATGCTGGACCGCCTTCACGATGTTGAGATATCCGGTGCAGCGGCAGAGATTGCCCGAGATCGCCTGGCGGATCTCCTGCTCGCTCGGGTTCTTGCTGCGCTCGAGCAGCGCGCTGCAGGTCATGAGCATGCCCGGCGTGCAGTAGCCGCATTGCAGCGCGTGCTTCTCGGTAAAGGCTTCCTGGATCGGATGGAGCTTGCCGCCGCTCTCCAGTCCCTCGACGGTGCTCACCTTGCAGCCGTCGGTCTGCACCGCGAGCACGGTGCACGACTTGACCGGCTGCCCGTCGAGCAGCACCGTGCACACGCCGCAGTGCGAGGTGTCGCAGCCGATGTGCGTTCCGGTCAGGCGCAGGTCCTCGCGCAGCAAGTGGACCAGGAGCAGCCGCGACTCGACTTCGAGCTCCTGCGCCGCCCCGTTCACGGTCACGTTGATCTTGTGCTTCATGTCAATTCCCTCCCGCGCGCTCGAGCGCCGCTTTCAGGGCGCGTGCGGTCAGCACGCGCGCCATCTCACGCTTGTACTCGACCGACCCGCGCCGGTCGGCGCTCGGCGCGGCCGCCGTGGCCGCGAGCCGGGCCGCCTCGGCGATGGTCTTCTCGTCGGGCGACTTGCCTTCGAGGAAGCGCGAGCCCTGGACGGCTTCGATGGGGGTCGGCCCCGCGTTGGTGAGCGCAATGCAGGCGCGCTGCACCGCGCCCCGCGCGTCCAGCGTCACCTGAACCGCCGACGCCGCCGCGGCGTAGTCGCCGGTCTTGCGCTTCAGCTTGCGGTAGGCGCTCCCGCTGCGCGGCGGGGGCAGCGGCACGCGGATCTCGGTGAGGATCTCGTCGGGCGCAAGCGCCGTGACGAAGAGGTCCTTGTAGAAGCGGTTCGCCGCGATCGTGCGCTCGCCCTGCGGGCCGCGCGCCACCAGCTCCGCACCGAGCGCGATCACGATCGCCGGGCCGTCGTTCGCCGGGTCGCCGTTCGCCACGTTGCCGCCGAAGGTGCCGCGGTTCCGGACCAGCGGGTCCGCGATCAGCGGCACCGCGTCGGCCAGGACGCCGTAGCGCGAGTTGATGATCTCGGACTGGGCGAGCACGCACTGGCGCGTGCCCGCGCCGATCCGCAGCGTCCCGCCGTCTTCCTTGACGTACTCGAGCCCCGGGATGCGCCCGATGTCGATGAGGTGGCCGCAGCTGCCCAGGCGCAGCTTCAGCGCCGGGAGCAGGCTCATGCCGCCCGAGAGCACCTTGGCGTCGGCCCCGTGGCGCGAGAGCAGCCCGATCGCCTCGTCGAGCGTGCCCGGGCGGTGGTAGTCGAACGATGCAGGAATCATCGCGTTTCCTCCCTCTGCAGGAACTTGCTGCGGCAGCCGGCGCAGCAGAAATAGTAGGTCTTGCCCCCGACCTCGGCGCTGTGGCGCGCGGTCGCGACCGCTACCGTCATGCCGCAAATCGGGTCGATTGCTTCGCCGGAGGTCGATCCGGCCGGCTTGGCCGGTTGCGGCTTCGCGGTTTCCTTTTTCCTCCTGTGCTGGACGATCTGCGCCATCACGCTGAGCGCGATTTCCTCGGGCGTGCGCGCACCCAGGTCGAGGCCTGCCGGAGCGAAAACCCGGTCGAGAGCCGCGGTCGGGACGCCGCAGGAGGCGAGTGTCTGGCGCACGTGCTCGAAGCGCTTGCGGCTCGCGACGACGCCGACGTAGGCGGGGTCCGCCGCGAGCACCTTCTGCAGGAGCTCGAGGTCCTCGTCGCCCATGGTGGCGATCAGGACGTGCGCCCCCTGCGCGAGCGCTTCGGGCGAGCGCTCGACGTGGTAGCCCATCGCCTCGCCGATGCGCGCGAGCGCCTCGACCGCCGGCGTGGCGCCGAAAAGAACCAGCCGCGGCGCGGGCAGCACCGGCTCGACATAGATTTCCACGGTGCCTCCGCTCTCGCAGGCCATCGGCAGGAGCCGCATCCCGGGACGTGGCGCCGCGGCGTTTCCGGAAGGGGACAGGCTCAGCAGGCGCGGCTCGCCTTCGGCGATGGCGCGCAGCGACTCGCGCAGCACGGCCTCGCGCGTGCAGCCGCCGCCAGCCCACCCGTGGTACTCGCCGCTCCCGGTGACGAGCGCCGCGTCGCCCACGCGCGCCGAGCTCGGCGGCTCGCGCCGCACCACCGTGACGAGCGCAAAGGGCTGTTCGCGCGCGGAAAGCTTCGCTGCAAGCGCCAGAAGGTCCGGCCGCATCTCCCCCTCCAAGAGGTGAGGCGGATGCTAGCGCCAATCGCGGCCGGCTGGAAGAAATTCGCCTTCTGAGCTTAGAACATCTAGAACTGCAGGGTCGGCGGCTCCTGCGGCATCCGCTCGCCCAGGCCGACGTCGCGCACGCGCTGGTGCAGCCTGTCGACCTCTGCAAGGATCGCTGCGTCGCTCTGCTCCAGGTCGATCGGGATCGACACCGGCACCCAGCTCTCGCGCCCCGTGACCCAGAACACCTCGGCGCAGTTGCCCTCGGGATCGTAGAAGTAGCAGCCGATGGCGCTCGCGTGGTTGACCACGCGCTGGATCCGAAAGCCCGCGGCCACCAGGCGGCGGTGGAACTGGCGCACGTCGTCGAGCGCGGCGCAGCGGAACGAGATCTGCTGGATCAGCTTCGGCTCTTCACCGCCCGGAACCTGCGCCGGTCTGCCCCTCACCAGCGCAATCTGGTGGTCGGCGGCTTGCGGATCGGCGCTCAGGAACACGGTGCCCGCGCGCCAGTTCTGCTTCGTCACCCGCAGGCCGAGGAAGTCGCGGTAGAACGCGACCATCTTTTCCAGGTCGCGCACGAAGATGCCGACATGGCCGAGGCCGGTGATCATCGGTGCACCCAGCCGTAGCGGCGGTTGGCCGGATGCCCGCCCGCGGCGAGATAGTCCTCGCGAAACGCGGCGAGCCTGTCGTTCGGCGGGGTGTAGGCAGCGCCGCGGTCGGAGCCGGGCTTGGAGAAACCCGGGAAGTTGAGCGTCGCCTTGAGGCTGTCCGGAATGCGCCGCTCGTAGTCCGATGGGATCGGCTTGTACGCGCCGGGGCGGGTCGGCAGGTTGTACAGGCGCGCCGAGTTGAGCCCCAGGATCTGGCGCTTCACCTTTTCGTTCAGCGCCGGGTAGCCGTACTTGCGCGCCATGTCCTGCGGGATCCGGAAGCGCCAGAACGCCTCGATCTGCCATTGCGGCGCGCCGTACCAAAGCGAGTCGGAGCCGAATACCACGCGCTCCGGCCCCAAGTACTTGAGGAGCTGCCCGAGCATGTGCGCGCACACGCTCGGAAAGGTGACGACGCAGGAGGCGAAGGTGGTGCCGATCTCGGCATACACGTTCTTGAGCGGCGCCGAGATCTGCGCGAACTCGGTCAGCCAGCGCAGGTCCGGAACCCCGTTGCGCAGCTTCTCGCTGCGGATCGACTCGAGCGCCTCGGCGTCGAAGAAGCGCGGCCCGAAGCAGGCGTGGTAGATGATGAAATTGAGCTCGGGCCAGTCGCGCGCCGCCTTCGGCAGGTCGCTCGGCGCGCCCTGCTCGGGCGTGCCCGGCGCCGCCGGCGCGAGCCCCTTGTGGATGCAGATGTTGAAGAAGCCGGGATGGTCCTTCAGCTCCTTGCGGTTGTCGCGGATCAGGCCGAAGGTCGGGTAGGCGACGGCCTCGTCGTCGAGGCGCCACTGCTTGAGCTCGCTCTCGGGGTCCTTGTCGAGCTTCGCGGTGTACGCGATGTTGTAGCCCTTCCACGAGTCGGGGTGGAACTGCTCGATCTGCTGCTGCATGAACCCGAGGTTCTCGCGGCCGGGGAAGATCTGGCCGTGCGCGAGGAGCCGCGTCGAGCCCGCCATGCGGTTCACCCAGTCGCGCACCGCCGCCGTCTGGTAGCCGGTGAGGTTCATCGCGCTGAGCGACTCGTCGACGCTGCGCGGGATGCGCGGCTTGCCGCCGCCGGGCGGCTCGAACAGGCCGAGCGGCGCGTTCGAGAGGATCGCTACCGAGACCTGGCTGTCGAGGTACACGTCCTTCACGAATTTCACCAGCTTGAAGTTCGCGCCGTCGATCGGGCTTTGGGCGAGCGAGGGATTCCACGCCGCCCAGGCGCGGCCGAACTCGTCGGGCAAGCCCTCGGCGTTGAATGGATTCTTGTCGAAGCCCGCGGCTTTCGCGGCATCGCCCGCGCCCTGCGACAGCGCGCGCAGCGCGAGCGGCCCGTCCATCGTCTCCCGGATCATGTGGAGCTGGTCGTCGAAGACGAAGAGGTCCTCGGGGACGCTGCCCTGGGCGTGCGCCGTCCCGAGCATCTCGAGCGGATTCACGTCGAAGAAACGGCCGTAGATCTCGTTCATGGCGACGAACGCGGTCGCCATGCCGGCCGACGAGGCGAGGAAGCGCCTGCGGCTCATGCCGAGGCGCCGGGCGGTCTCGCCGGCGAGCTCGGCGATGCGCGCTTCGACCTGCTTCTGCTGCAGCGTCTGCGGCATCGGGAAGTACTCGCCGTTGGACACGACGCGGGTGGGAACCGGCGAGCCGAGCGGGTCCGCTTCGTCGGCGCGGCGCAGGGCCGCGTGCTGCGCTTTCGAGAGCCAACTGTCTTCTTCGCGGGACATGGGACCTCCGGTTGCGAGAACCAGGTCGAACGATGGCTCGAAAATTGCTGCTTGGGAAGGGCCATGATCGCTCAATCGTGTCGCCTCGCAGCAACGGTGCTTCTGCTCGGCCTCGCCGTTCCGGGCCTTGCTCAGACCACCGACAACCCGTCTTCGACGCCGCTCGGCAAGGGCGCCGCGCCGGACGGCGCTCGGCCGGCCGACGGTGCGATCAAGGGCGGCTCGATCGTCCCCGGCGAGAGCGCCGGGATGCCGACCGATCGGCAGATCAGCCGCTGCGCCGATCTGACCGGCACGCTGCGCGAGCAATGCCTCGCCCAGGAGAAGGGCGCGGCGAGCGGCGGAACGACGCCGCCCGATGCCGACGTGGCGAAGCCGCCGACGACGCGCGAGGCGCCGCCGCCGCAGAATCCGCAGCCTCGCAGCAACTAGTTCTCGGGAGACCCCGACCGGAACGCCGACCCCGGCGCGCTATCTGTCGCACTCGGCGATCGAGCATTCGGTCGTGGCGAGACAGACTCTAACCGAACTTGCGCGCAGCTCGCAGGGACTTTATCTCATCCGCTATTCCGGAGCGCCGCCGCGATGCCATTGATCGTGAGATGGATCGCGCGCACGGTGCGCGCGTCCTGGTCGCCGGCGCGGTAGCGGCGCAGGAGCTCGATCTGGATGTGGTTGAGCGGGTCGAGATAGGCAAAGCGGTTGCGGATCGAGCGCGCGAGCGTCGGATTGTCGGCGAGAAATTCGCCCGCGCCCGTGATCGCGAAAAGCTGCTCGCGCGCCGCGTGCCACTCGCTTTCGATTCTCTTGAAAATGGACTTGCCCAGAACCTGATCTGCGACCAGTTCGGCGTACCGTCCGGCGATGCCGAGGTCGGTCTTGGCGAGCACCATGTCGAGGTTCGACAGCATGGCGCGGAAGAAGGGCCATCGGGCATGCATCGCGCGCAGCTCCGCGAGCGCGCCGCGGCCGCTTTCCAGCCATTCCGACACGGCGCCGCCGAAGCCGTACCAGCCCGGGACCATCGCGCGGCTCTGGCTCCAGCTGAACACCCACGGAATGGCGCGCAGGTCCTCGAGCTTCTGCGACGGCTTGCGCGAAGGCGGCCGGCTGCCGAGGTTGAGCCGCGCGATCTCCGAGAACGGCGTCGCAGACCGGAAGTAGTCCATGAACCTCGGCGCCTGGATGAGCTCCCGGTAGCGCCTCAGGGCAAGCGGCGCCAGCTCCTCCATGATCGCGACGAAGCGCGCGTCGTTCGCGTCGCCTTGCGGCGGGCCGAAGCTCGCCTCCAGGGTCGCCGCCACCAGGATCTCGAGGTTGCGCCGCCCGTTCTCCGGGTCGGCGTACTTGCTCGCGATCACCTCGCCCTGCTCGGTGAGCCGCAGCGCCCCGTCGACGCTTCCCGGCGGCTGCGACAGCACCGCCTCGTAGCTCGGTCCGCCGCCGCGGCCAACGGTGCCGCCGCGGCCGTGAAACAGACGCAGCCGCACGCCGTGCGCGCGGCACGCGTCCATGAGCTGCGTGGTCGCCTTGTAGAGCGCCCAGCTCGACGCCACGTAGCCGCCGTCCTTGTTGCTGTCGGAATACCCGAGCATCACCTCCTGCTCGTCGCCGCGCAGGCGCACCCAGCTCCGGTAGAGCGGTCGCGCGAGCGCCGCGCGCAGGATATCGGCGCAGCGCTCGAGGTCGCCGATCGTCTCGAAGAGCGGGATCACGTCCACCGCCAGCGCGTCCGCGCGCAGCAGCCCCGCCTCGCGCAGCAGCACGCCGGTCTCGAGGAGGTCCGACACCGACTCGCAATGCGAGATGATGTACTTGGACACCACCGGGGCGCCAAGGCGGCGCTGCGCCTGGGCAGCCGCCGCGACCACCGCGAGCTCCCCTTCCACGCGTTCCGAATACTGCGCATACGGCACGCGGAGCGGCCGCGGTCCAGCGAGCTCTGCCACCAGAAGGTCGACTTTCTGGTCTTCGCCCATGGCAAGGTACTTCGATTCGACTCCCGCCCGCCGCAGGAGCTCGTCCACGACGGCGGCGTGCTCGTCCGAGCTTTGCCGCAGGTCGATCGAGGCGAGATGGAATCCGAACACGCTCGCCTTGCGCCGCAACGCGCGCAGCCGTCCTTCGGCGAGCGCGCCCGCGCCCTGGGCTTCGAGCCCGCGCGCGATCGCATCGAGGTCGGCGCCGAGCTCGTCCGCTGAAGCGTACGGCGCAAGCTCGGCCACCGGCGCCGGGGATGCATTGAGGCCCACGAGCGCATGCGCAGTGGCCGCGAGCCGGCTGTAGATGCCCGAAACCAGCCTCCGGTAGGGCTCGTCGCGCCGGTAGGCGGACTCGTCGCCCGAGCGCGCGGCGCGCTCCAGGACCTCGACCGGCGTGTTCATGAGGCGCCCGGACAGGCTCAGCTCCCGTCCGAGGAGGTTCACTTCCTCGAGATAGTGGCCGAGGACGAGGCGAGCCTGCTGCGCCGCCGCCAGCTCGAGCGTGTGGGCGCCGACGTTCGGATTGCCGTCGCGGTCGCCGCCCACCCAGGTGCCCACCGTGAGGAAGGGCGGCAGCCAGGGCTCGTGCGCGAGATCGAAGCGCCGGCGCAGCGCCTCCTCGAGGTCGGCGTAGAGGTGCGGCACCTCGGACAGGAAGGTGAGCCGGAAATAGGCGAGCGCGTTGGCGATCTCGTCGGTGACCGCGAGCCGCGTGAGGCGCAGCATCGCGGTGAGCCAAAGGCGCAGCACCTCGGCATACAGCGCACGGTCGCGCGCCGCGGTCTGCGGCGCGGCGAGCAGCCGGGCGATCTCACGCTCGCATTCGAGGATGCTCTGGCGCTGCACCTCGGTCGGGTGCGCGGTCAGCACCGGGCTCACGCGGGCGCGGCTGAACCAGCTCGTGAATTTTTCGATCGAGCTTCCGGTCTCGGTTTTTTCCAAGGCATGCGTGATACTGCCGGGGCGGCGCGGCGAGCCCGCTTCGGCATGGGCATGGCGGCGCCGGTTCTGCTGCACGTCCTCGGCGATGTTCAGGAGGTGCGAGAAGTAGCTGAAAGCACGCACCACGTGCAGCGTGTCCTCGATCGGCAGCGCGTCGAGCTGTGCCTCGAGCTCGGACTGGCCCGACTCGCCGCGGCGGAAGCGCACCGCGCTCTGGCGCACGGCTTCGACGCGATTGCGCGCCTCCTCGCCGACCTGCGCGCCGATCACCTCGCCGAGGAGCCGCCCGAGCAGCCGCCGGTCCTCGCGCAGCAGAAGCTCCTTGTCTTCCCCGGGCATGAGCCGACTATAAGCGAGGGTGTAGCATCTCGCGAACAAACGAGTGCAAACAACAAACGAGTGCAGACAGCCACCCCTCCCCTGCTGCGGCTCGCCGGCATCGTCAAGCGCTATCCCGCGGTGACCGCGCTCGATGGCGTGCGCCTCGAGGTCGCCGCAGGCGAGATCCACGCGGTGCTGGGCGAGAACGGCGCCGGCAAGTCGACCTTGATGAAGACCATCTACGGCGTGGTTCAGCCCGACGCCGGCGCCATCGAATGGCGCGGCGCGCCGGTCGCGATCCCGGACCCGGTCGCGGCGCGCGGCCTCGGCATCGCGATGGTGTTCCAGCATTTCGCGCTGTTCGAGTCGCTGACCGTGGCGGAGAACATCGCGCTCGCCCTTCCCGGCCGCTTCGGGCTCACCGAACTGGGGGAACGCATCGCTGAAATTTCGGCGCGCTACGGCCTGCCCGTGAACCCGTGGCGCTCGGTGCACGAGCTCTCGGTCGGCGAGCGCCAGCGCGCGGAAATCGTGCGCTGCCTGCTCCAGTCGCCGCGCCTCCTCATCATGGACGAGCCGACTTCGGTGCTCACGCCGCAGGCCGTCGAGCAGCTCTTCGACACGCTGCGCGCCCTGGCGCGCGAAGGCACCGCGATCCTCTACGTGAGCCACAAGCTGGACGAGATCCGGCGCCTCTGCGATCGCGCCACCATCCTGCGCGGCGGGCACAACGCCGGCGAGGTCGACCCGCGCGCCGAGAGCGAAGCGGCGCTCGCCGAGCGGATGATCGGCCGCGCCTTTCCCGAGACCCAGAAGCGCGCGCACGCGCGCGGCGCCTCGGCCCTCCGGGTGAGCGAGCTCAACCTGGCGCCGGACGGGCCGTTCGGCGTCGCGCTGCATTCGATCAACCTCGACGTGCAGCGCGGCGAAGTTCTGGGCATCGCCGGCATTTCCGGCAACGGCCAGGCGGAATTTCTGGCGGCGCTTTCCGGCGAGCGCCGCGTTTCGCCGCGCGAAATCTCCCTCGCCGGGACAGCGGTCGGCCACCTGGACGCCGGCGAGCGGCGCGGCCTCGGTCTCGCCTACGTCCCGGAGGAGCGCCTCGGGCGCGGCGCCGTGCCCGGCATGACCCTCGCCGAGAACGCCCTGCTCACCGCGAGCCGCAACGGCATGGTGCGCGCCGGGCTCGTCGACTGGCCGGCGGCCGAAGCTTACGCCGGGCGCTGCATCCGCGAGTTCGACGTGCGCGCCGCCGGACCGCATGCCGAGGCACGCAGCCTCTCGGGCGGCAACCTGCAGAAATTCATCGTCGGCCGCGAAATGATGCAGCGGCCCGGCGTGATGGTGCTCGCGCAGCCGACCTGGGGTGTGGACGTGGCCGCGACCGCGCTCATCCGCCAGCGCATCCTCGACCTCGCCGCGGCCGGCGTGGCGGTCCTCGTCGTGTCGGAGGACCTCGGCGAGATCCTCGAGATTTGTGACCGGGTCGCGGTGATGGCCGGCGGTCGGCTCTCGCCGGTGCGCGAAGTGGCCGAGACGCACGCGGCCGAGATCGGCGCGTGGATGGCGGGAGGCTTCCTCCAGTGATCCGCCTCGCGCGGCGACCCGCGCCTTCGCGCGCCATGCAGTGGGGTTCGCCGCTGGTCGCGGTCGCGGTCACGTTCCTGCTCGGCGCGGCGGCGTTCGCCGCGATGGGCGAGCCGCCGCTGGCGGCGCTGCACGCCTTGTTCGTGGCGCCGCTCAACGATCTGAACGGCGTCGCCGAGCTCCTCCTCAAGGCATCGCCCCTGTGTCTGATCGCGCTCGGGCTGGCGGTCGGCTTTCGCAGCAACATCTGGAACATCGGGGCCGAGGGCCAGATGTACATCGGCGCCGTCTTCGCCACCGGCCTCGCGATCCACTTCCAGGACCGCTGGGGCGGCTGGATGCTGCCGGCGATGGTCCTCGCCGGCATCGCAGGCGGGCTCGCCTGGGCGGCGATCGTGGCCGCGCTGCGCGCACACCTGCACGCCAGCGAGATCCTGGTGAGCCTGATGCTCACCTATGTCGCCGCGCTGATCGTCAAGTACCTGGTGTTCGGCCCGTGGCAGGATCCCGCGGCGAACAACTTTCCGTTCACTGTTTCCTTCGATGAGAACGCGCTCTTTTCTCCCTTGATGAATTACCTGGCGGCTCTGGAGGGGACGCGGCTGAACACCTCTCTCCTGCTCACGCTCGCCGCGATTCCGCTCACCTGGGTATTCATGAAGTTCTCCTTCACCGCGTTCCGGCTGCGCGTCGCGGGCGATGCGCCCGCCGCAGCGCGCTATGCGGGCCACTCCGAGAAGCGCGCGATCTGGATCGCGCTGCTCGTCGGCGGCGCCGCCGCGGGCCTCGCCGGCGTCACCGAGATCGCCGGCCCGATCGGCAACCTGAACGACCGCTGGACGCCCGGCTACGGCTTCACCGCCATCATCGTCGCGGCGCTCGGACGGCTGCATCCCGCGGGCATCGCCGCCGCCTCGCTCCTCATGGCGCTGCTCTACATCGGCGGCGAGACCGCGCAGGTCGCGCTGCAGCTGCCGCGGGCGATCGCCTACGTGTTCCAGGGGCTCCTGCTGATGGCGCTCCTCGCCTGCGAGGTGCTCGTGCATTTCCGCCTGCAATGGACCGCTTCGACCCGCTCATCGCAAGCGGCATAGCGGCGGCGATCCCGCTGGTCTTCGCGGCGCTCGGCGAGCTCGTCGCCGAGCGCGCGGGCGTGCTCAACCTCGGGGTCGAGGGGATGATGCTGATCGGGGCGCTTGCCGCGTTCGCGACGGTGGCGGTGGGTGGCGGCGTCACGCTCGCGCTCGGCGCCGCGATGCTCGCGGGAATTGCGGCCGCGTCGGCCTTCGCGATCCTCACGCTGACGCTGCAGGCCAGCCAGGTCGCCGCAGGACTGGCGCTCACCATCCTCGGCACCGGCGTGTCCGCGTTTCTCGGCCGCGGCTACGTCGGCTTCCGCGCGCCCGCGACCTTCGAGGACCTGCCGGTCCCCTTTCTCTCGGGACTCCCCGTGATCGGGCCGCTCTTTTCGCTCAACCTGCTCGGCTACGCCGCAGTCGCGATGCTCGCCCTGACCGCCTGGTTCCTGTTCCATACGAGGGCCGGGCTGGCGCTGCGCGCCGTCGGCGAATCGCCCGCCGTGGCGCACGCCCTCGGCCTGCGCGTGACCCGCATCCGGTACGCGGCGACGCTGTTCGGCGGCGCCATGGCGGGCGTCGCGGGCTGCTACTACGCGGTGGCCCAGTTCAAGATGTGGCAGGAAGGCCTGACCGCCGGCAATGGTTGGATCGCGCTGGCGCTGGTCGTGTTCGCGACCTGGCGGCCCTGGCGCACGGCGCTCGGCGCCCTGCTCTTTGGCGGCGTGACCGGCTTCGGCCTGTACCTGCAGGCGGCCGGGGTGCACGTCTCGCCCTTCGTGCTCGGCAGCCTGCCGTACCTTGCTACGATTGTGGCGTTGGTGGCGGTCTCGGCGAGCCCGCAGCTCTTGCGCCGTCACGCGCCCGCCGCGCTCGGCAAGCCGTATTTCGAGGGTGACTGATCTTTCGGGGAGGATGTGATGAAAAAAATCTGGAGAGCCTTGACCGCCGCGACCGCCGCCGTCGCATTCACGTTGGGTGGAACAACCTTGTGGGGAACGGCGATCGCGCAACAACCGCTGCGCATCGGCTTCGTCTACGTCGGGCCGATCGGTGACGGCGGCTGGACCTTCGCGCACGACATCGGCCGCAGGGCCATGGAGGCGAAGCTCAAGGGCAAGGTGCAGACGACCTACGTCGAAAGCGTGCCCGAAGGCGCCGACGCCGAGCGCGTGGTGCGCGATCTCGCCGCGAAGGGGCACCAGATCGTCTTCACCACCTCGTTCGGCTACATGGACCAGACGCTGAAAGCTGCCAAGTCCTTCCCGAAGAACTTCTTCTATCATGCCACCGGGTTCAAGTCCTCGAGCAACGTCTTCATCTACAACTGCCGCATGTACGAGCCGGCGTATCTCGCGGGCATCGTCGCGGGTCACATGTCGAAGCGCGGCACGCTGGGTTTCGTGGCCTCGTTCCCGATTCCCGAGGTGGTGCGCAACATCAACGCCTACACCCTCGGCGCGCGCTCGGTGAACCCGAAGATCACCACCAAGGTGGTGTGGGTGAGCAGCTGGTACGACCCGGCGAAGGAACGCCAGGCGGCCGAGACGCTGATCGGGCAGGGCGCGGACGTGCTGCTGCAGAACACGGATTCGTCGGCGGTGCTGCAGACCGCGCAGGACAAGGGCGTGTACGCGTTCGGCTGGGACTCCGACATGACTGCGTACGCGCCCAAGGCGCACCTCGGCTCGGCCATCGAGGTCTGGGGCCCCTACTACACGCTCGTCGCCGAGTCCTACCTCGCCGGCAAGCCCTTCAAGGAGAACATCTGGTGGGGCATGAAGGAGGGGATGAACGACTTCGTCAGCGTCAACCCGATCGTGCCGCCGGCGGCGCAGAAGCAGGTCGCGGCGAAGAAGGCCGAGATCGTGGCCGGCAAGTTCCATCCCTTCAGCGGGCCGATCAAGGGCAACGACGGCACGACGCGCGTGCCGGCAGGCAAGACGCTCAGCGACAAGGAGGTCGATTCGATCAACTGGTACGTCGAAGGCGTCGAAGGAAAAGTGCCCGGCAAGTGATTCGCACCACGGGGCCGATCGCTTGAAGGCGTTCCGCGGCACGCTGGTCTGGTTCACCGGCGATCCGCGCGTCGCTCGAGACGCCTTGCGCTGCATCGAGGACGGCCTGCTCCTCGTCGAACAGGGCCGCATCGTCTCCGCTGAGTCTTACCAAAATACGGCTGGTGTCGACGTCGTCGACTACCGCGGCAAGCTGCTCATGCCGGGATTCGTCGACGCGCACGTGCACAGCGCGCAGACCGATGTCATCGCCAGCCAGAGCTCGAGCTTGCTCGACTGGCTCGACCGGCACACGTTCGCGGCGGAGGCGCGCTTCGCCGACGCGGCGTACGCGCGCCAGGGCTCGGAGTATTTCCTCGACGAGCTGCTGCGCAACGGCACCACGACCGCCGCCGTGTTCCCGTCGGTGCATCCCGAGTCGGTGGATGCGTTCTTCGGCGCGGCCGAGCGGCGCGGACTGCGCATGGCCGCGGGCAAGGTCATGATGGACCGGCACTGCCCGGAAGCGGTGCGCGACGAAGCGGAAAGCTCGTACCGCGACGCGCAGGCGCTCATCCACCGGTGGCACGGCAAGGGGCGGCTCGCGTACGCGGTGACGCCTCGCTTCGCTCCCACCTCCAGCGAGCGCCAGCTCGAGCTCGCGGGGCGCCTGCTGGAGGAGCATGCCGGTCTGCTGCTGCAAACGCACCTCTCCGAGCACGAGGAAGAGGTGCGCTGGGTGCGGGAGCTTTTCCCCTGGGCGCGCAACTATCTGGACGTGTACGCGCGCTACGGCATGATCCGGCCGGGGGCGCTGTTCGCCCATTGCCTGCACCTCGACGCCGGCGAATGGGAAAGGCTCGCCGCGGGCGGCGCGGCGGCGGTGCACTGCCCGAGCTCGAACCTCTTTCTCGGCAGCGGCCTGTTCGACCTCGCGGCCGCGCGCCGCGCCGGCGCGCGAGTCTCCCTGGGCAGCGACGTCGGCGGCGGCACCTCCTTCAGCATGCTGCGCACGATGCACGATGCGCACAAGGTCGCCCAGATGCGGCGCGCGCCCTTCGATGCGCTCGACGGCTTCTACCTCGCGACGCTCGGCGGCGCCAGGACGCTCGGCATGCAGGAGCGGATCGGCAGCTTCCAGCCCGGGCGCGAGGCCGACTTCATCGTGCTGCGCCCGGATGCGACGCCGCTGCTCGCGCGGCGCATGGCGCAGGCCGGGAGCATCGAAGCGCGGCTCTTTCTGCTGATGACGCTCGGCGACGAGCGCGCGATCGAAGCAACGTACATTCTCGGGGAGATCTGCCAGTGAACCTCGAGCAGTTCGCGCGCGGCCTGCCCAAGGCCGAGCTGCATCTGCACATCGAAGGCAGCCTCGAGCCCGGGCTCATGTTCAAGCTGGCGAAGAAACACGCCCTCAGACTGAAATACGGCTCGGTCGACGAGCTGCGCAAAGCGTACGAATTCACCGACCTGCAATCCTTTCTGGACATCTACTACGAGGGCGCTTCGGTGCTGCGCGATGCCGAGGACTTCCATGCGCTCACCGCGGCCTACCTGAAGAAGGCGCACGCCGACGGCGTGGTGCACACGGAAATCTTCTGCGATCCCCAGACCCATACCGCGCGCGGCGTGCCGATGCAGGCGGTGATCGAGGGCATCGCCGGCGCGCTCGAGGAAGGCGAAGCGGCGCTCGGCGTGAGCTCGCGGCTCATCGTCTGCTTCCTGCGGCACCTGCCCGAGGCCGATGCGCTGTCGACTCTGGACCAGGCACTCGAGTTCCGGGGCCTGTTCCACGGCGTGGGTCTCGATTCCTCCGAGAAGGGCCATCCGCCGTCGAAGTTCAAACGCGTGTTCGAGCGCGCCCGCGGCCAGGGTCTGGTGCCTTTCGCGCACGCCGGCGAGGAAGGCCCGCCGGAGTACATCGAGGAGGCGCTCGATCTCCTCAAGGTGGTGCGCATCGACCACGGCGTGCGCTGCGAGGAGAAGCCGGCGCTGGTCGAGCGCCTGCGCGCGCAGGGCGTGCCGCTCACGGTGTGCCCGCTGTCGAACGTGAAGCTGAGGGTGTTCAACCGCCTGGAGGACCACAACCTGAAGCGGCTCCTCGACGCCGGCCTGTGCGTCACGGTGAACTCCGACGACCCCGCCTACTTCGGCGGCTACGTGCTCGACAACTATCTCGCCTGCGCGGCCGCGCTCGGCCTGACCCGCGCCGAGCTCGCCAGACTCTGCGCCAACTCCGTCTCCGCGTCGCTCCTGCCGAGCGGCCGCAAGGCCGGGCTGCTCGAGGCGATCGCCCGCGCGGCGCGCGACGGGTGATTTTTGGCGCTATTTCTACAGAAACAAAAAGCTGGTAAACTTTCCTTGGTATGAGCGGCATCCGAAAACTCCAGAGCTCGGCTCGCCTGCCCGCGCCCGACCGGCGCGAGGTGCTCACCAAGGCGGTGGTGCGCGCGGCGCGGGCGCTCGAGCTGAGCCAGTCGCGGGTGGCGGCGGCGCTCGGCGTGAGCGACCCCACCGCTTCGCGCATGTTCGCCGAGAAGTACCTGCTCGACCCCGGGCGCAAGGAGTGGGAGCTCGGCGCGCTGTTCGTGCGCCTGTTCCGCTCGCTCGACTCGATCGTGGCCTCCGACGAGAAGGCGCGCGCGTGGCTGGCCGGCGACAACCGGGCGCTCGGCGGCCGGCCGATCGACCTCCTCGCGCGCGCCGAGGGCATGGTGCGTGTCCTCCATTACCTGGACAGCGCGCGCGGTCGAATCTGAGGCGGCGCACCTCCGGACCGAACCCTGGCGGGCGGTCGAGGCGCAGCACGTCGCTTCGACCCGCAGGCTGGTGGACAGCAACGAGGAGCAGGCCGTGCTGGAGCGGCTGCTCGACGAGTCGAAGCCGGCGCCGCCCGCTTCGACGGCCGGTCTCGACTACCTCCTCGCCACGCCGTTCCGCTATCCGCCGTCGTGGCCCGGCGGATCGCGCTTCCGTTCCGCCGCCGACCCGGGCGTGTTCTACGCAGCCGACGAGCGCCGCACGGCCTGCGCCGAGCTCGGCTACTGGCGCTGGCGCTTCGTCATGGACTCGAGCGCCCTCGCCACGTCCGGGCTCGGGCCGGTTCCGCATACGGTGTTCCGGGTACGGGTCGCGGCCACGGCGATCGACCTGCGCGCCAAGCCGTTTTCCCGCGACGCCAGGGCGTGGACGCACCGCAACGACTATGGCCCGACGCAGGCGTTCGCCGCGGTCGTGCGACAAACGCAGGTCACGGCCATCCGCTATCAATCGGTGCGCGACCCCGAGAAAGGCGGCTGCGTCGCGGTGCTCGAGCCGCGCGCCTTCGGCGTCCGCAAGCCGATTGCGTACCAGACCTGGTTCCTGACCGTCACGCCGACGGCGAGCGCCTGGCAGCGCGACGGCGAAACCTTTGAATTCCGCTGGGCCTGAGGGCAAGATAGCGCGCTTCTACCGGAGGAGGAAACGGAAATGGCCGAGCCCCAGATGGTCGATCCCCACGACGTGGTCATGACCGGCGAGAACTCGTTCATTCGCCTGTCGAACGACGGCGGCGGCACGATCGCCGAGCGCGTGAGCCACTGGCGGGTGCTCTGGTCGCCCGCCGGGCAGGGGCATGCGCTGTTCATCGACAGCAGCCTCACCGGCAAGGGGCCGCGGGTCTACGCCGACAACCCCGGCGTCGCGCGCTACCTGCAGCGCACGATCGAGACGCTGCTCTGGAAGGACTTCGCCGAACCCTCGCTGCCGGTGATCCACGCCGGCTTCAGCCGCGGCGGCGACTCGCTCAGCACGGTGGAGGAGCGCATCGTGTCGCGCGAGGACGAGATCGTGCTGTGCTGGTGGGACCTGATGAAGCCGTTCATCCTCACCATGCCGCCAGGCGCGATGAACCGGCCGCTCGGCGTCTACAGCACCTTCATCCCGGCGCGCAGCGCGCAGCTTTCGGTCAACGGCCGCGCCGCAGCCGCGGCCGTGTTCCCGATGGAACGCTTCGGCAAGCCCGCTTCGAGCTGCTGCCTCGCCTGGTCGGAGAGCTGGACCAAGCCTCGAGGCTGACCCATGGCGGTCCTGCGCATCGCGAAAATGGGCAATCCGGTGCTGATGCAGAAGGCGGCGCCGGTCGCCGATCCGACGGCGCCGGAGATCCGCGCGCTCGCCGCCGACATGCAGGAGACGCTCGAGGACATCGGCGCGAGCGGCCTTGCCGCGCCGCAGGTGTTCGTGGGCAAGCGGGTCGTGGTCTACCGCATCATCGCCGCGCGCATCCCGCGCGGCTCGGGGCTCGAGCCGCGGCCCTGGACCGTGATGGTCAACCCGGTCATCACGCCCAAGACCGAGGCGAAGACGCCGGTGTGGGAACGCTGCCTGTCGATACCGGGGCTGCACGGCAAGGTGCCGCGCTACCTGCATATCAACATCGCCTACCATGACCTCGAGGGCCGGCGCGTGAGCCACGACGCGCACAGCTCGTGGGCCGCGCTGCTGCAGCACGAGTGCGATCACCTCGACGGCATCGTGTATCCGATGCGCATGACGGACCTCGGGCTGCTCGCCTACAACGACGAACCCGGGCCGCTCGCGCGCGAGATCGCCGCCGACGCGAGCGGCATCGACCCGCTTTTCATCGATCTCGTCGAGCGCTGGCCGGGACGCGCTCGCTGGTTCGGCCAGTGACTTTGCACAGGGGAGGAATTTTCAATGCGCGCCTTCAAGTCGGTTTTCGCCGCTTTATCGCTTATTTCGGTTTCTCTTCTCTCTGTTGAATCCGTGTCGGCTGCAACGTACGTCTATGTGTCGAACGCCGACGATGGCGACATCGGCCTCTACACGCTGGAAAGCGACGGCACGCTCAAGCCGGGCGACAAGTTCGGCGCCGGCGGCAAGCCGGTGATGCCGATGAGCGTCAGCCCGGACAAGAAGTACCTCTTCGCCGCGGTGCGGGCGAAGCCCTTCACCGCGGTCAGCTACAGCATCGACCGCAGGAACGGCAAGCTGAAGGAGGTCGGCCGCGGGCCGCTCGCCGAGAGCTTTCCCTACATCTGGACCGACAAGACCGGCAAGTTCCTGCTCGGCGCCTCCTACGGCGCGAATCTGGTGAGCGTCAACCCGATCGGCCGGGACGGCAAGGTGGGCGAGCCCCTGCAGGTGATCCCGACCGCGCGCAACGCGCACTCGATCGTCACCGACCGGACGAACAAATTCGTGTTCGTGCCGCACCTCGGCACCGACCAGATCTTCCAGTTCCGCTTCGACGACAAGAACGGCAAGCTGACGGCGAACACCCCGCCGGTGGTGCAGCTGCGCTCCGGCACCGGGCCGCGCCACATCATCATCTCGGCGGACAACAAGTTCGCCTACCTGCTGTCCGAGCTCGTGGCGACCGTCACCACGCTTTCGCTCGACCCGAAGACCGGCCAGCTGAAGGAAACGAGCGTCGCCTCGTTCCTGGCGCCCGAGTCGAAGCTCGTGCCCGGCGCGCCGCGCGGCGCCATCAGCGGTCCCGGCACCAACGCGCCGCCGCCGCGCGACGTGTCCAACGACATCTGGGCCTCGGACCTGCACCTCACGCCGAACGGCAGGTTCCTCTACGCGCTCGAGCGCACCGGCAACCAGATCGGCGCGATGAGCGTGGATGCCGCCACCGGCAAGCTGACCTACCTCTCCACCACGCCGACCGAGAAGCAGCCGCGCGGCTTCCAGATCGACCCGAGCGGGAAGTACATGGTGGTGACGGGCGAGAAGTCGGAGACCATCTCGGTCTATTCGATCGGGGACAACGGCGCGCTGCAGCTGCTGAAGCAGTACCCGACCGGCAAGGGCTCGAACTGGGTGGAGATCGTCAGCTTCGACTGATTAAGGCTTGGTGAGCGAGAGCATGAGGTCGTTGGTTCTGCGCACGAAGCCGGCCGGATCCTCGAGCTGACCGCCCTCGGCGAGCAGCGCCTGGTCGAAGAGCAGCCCCGCCCAGGCGTCGAAGCGCGCGTCGCCCGGCTCAAGGCGCGCAACGATCGCGTGCTCGGGATTCACCTCGAGGATCGGCTTCGAGGCCGGGACGTTCTGTCCCGCCGCCTTGAGGATGCGGGCGAGGTTGCCGCCGATGTCGTGCTCGTCGGCGATCAGGCACGAAGGCGACTCGGTCAGGCGTTGCGAGACGCGCACGTCCTTCACCCTGTCGCCCAGGGCGCGCTTCAGGCCCACCAGGAGATCCTTGTAGCGTCCCACCTCGTGATCCTTGGTCGCGTCCTCGCCCTTGATCTTGTCGAGTCCCAGCTCGCCGCGCGCCACCGACACGAGCGGCTTGCCCTCGAACTCGCGCAAATTCGCGACCAGCCACTCGTCGACGCGGTCGGAGAGCAGCAGCACCTCGATGCCGCGCTTGCCGAAGATCTCGAGGTGCGGGCTGCCCTTCGCCGCGAGGAAGGTCTCGGCGGTGACGTAGTAGATCCGGTCCTGGCCTTCCTTCATCCGCCCAAGGTAGTCGGCGAGCGAAACGTCCTCGGCCTCGGTGCCCGCGTGCGTGCTGGCAAAACGCAGCAGCTTCGCGATCTCGTCGCGGTTCGAAGGATCTTCGCCGACGCCTTCCTTGAGCACCCGGCCGAACTCCCTCCAAAAGGCAGCGTACTTCTCGCGGTCCTTTTGCGCGAGATCGGCGAGCAGCGCGAGCACGCGCTTCGCGCAGCCGGCGCGGATCGCGTCGACGTCCTTGCTCTGCTGCAGGATCTCGCGCGAGACGTTGAGCGGCAGGTCGGCCGAGTCGACCACGCCGCGCACGAAGCGTAGGTAGGCCGGCAACAAGTGCTCGGCGTCGTCCATGATGAAGACGCGCCGCACATAGAGCTTCAGGCCGTGGCGCTGATGCCGGTCCCAGAGATCGAACGGCGCGCGTGCCGGGATGTACAGGAGCTGCGTGTACTGCTGCCGGCCTTCGACCCGGTTGTGCGTCCACGCGAGCGGCGCCTCGAAGTCGTGGCCGATGTACTTGTAGAACTCGACGTACTGCTCGTCGCTGATCTCGCTCTTCGGCCGCGCCCACAGCGCGCTCGCCTGGTTGACCGTCTCGGCGCCCATCAGCACCGGAATCGCGATATGGTCGGAATACTTGCGCACGATGCTCTTCAGGCGGTGCTCCTCGAGCAGGTCGTCCTCGCCCTCGCGCAGGTGCAGGACCACGTCGGTGCCGCGGCCGGCCTTGTCCGCGGGCTCGACGGTGTACTCGCCCGCGCCCTTGGTCATGTCGCATTCCCATCGAACCGCTTCTCTCGAACCCGCCCGGCGTGTGACGAGCGTGACGCGGTCGGCGACGATGAACGACGAATAGAACCCGACCCCGAACTGGCCGATGAGGCGGGCGTCCTTCGCCTGGTCGCCGGTGAGCGACTCGAAGAACTCGCGCGTGCCCGATCTTGCGATGGTGCCGATGTTCTGCACCACCTCGTCGCGCGACATGCCGACGCCGTTGTCGGCCACGGTGAGGGTGCGCGCCGCCTTGTCGAACGAAATGCGGATCTTCAGGTCGACATCGGATTCGTACAAGGCGTTGTTCGCGAGCGCCTCGAAGCGCAGCTTGTCGGCGGCGTCCGCCGCGTTGGAGATCAGCTCGCGCAGGAAGATCTCCTTGTTGCTGTACAGGGAGTGGATCATGAGGTGCAGGAGCTGCTTCACCTCGGCCTGGAAACCCAGCGTCTCTTTTTGTGCGGTCATGGTCCTGGACAGTTAGGAGCGGTGCGCTTCGGTTTCAAGGGAATTCCAGCCAGGGATGCGCTGTTTGTACAATCCGCAGCCCAACCCTAGGAGGAGGACCCTAATGATCCGCAGCCTGGCTATTCTCGCCTGCCTTGGCGCCGCCCTGCCCGCCTGGTCCCAGGCGCAGGCGCCGACACGGCCCCAGATCGAAACCCGCAAGGTGGAAGGCACCGACAACGTCTACATCTTCAGGAACGGCAACCACCAGTCGATCTTCGTCGTCACGAAGGAAGGGGTCATCGCCACCGACCCGGTCGCCTACGGCCGGCCGCAGGGCGGCCAGCAGTACGTGGACGAGATCAAGAAGGTGAGCAAGGGCGCCCCCATCAAGTACCTGATCTACAGTCACCATCATTACGACCACATCGCCGGCGGCAAGGCGTTCAAGGACGCGGGCGCCACCATCATCGCGCACCGCCGCGCCAAGGCGCGCCTCGAGAAGCTGGCCGATCCGGCCACGCCGCTGCCGGACGAGACCGTCGACGACAAGGGCCGCACCCTCAAGCTCGGCGGCACCACGCTCGAGCTGCGCTACGTCGGGCTCAACCACTCCGACAGCACGCTCGTCATGCGCCTGCCGAAGGAGAAGCTCCTTTTCGTGGTCGACGTGCTGCCGGTGGGCTCGTTCCCAGGCCGCGGCATGATCGATTTCTACCCACTGGAGGCCGAGCAGTCGATCAAGCGCATCCTCGCCATGGACTGGGAGCGCCTCATTCCCGGCCACCCCGGGCCGAACGACCGGCTCGGGACCAAGAAGGACGCGCAGGACCAGCTCACGCTGCTGCAGGACGCATCCAAGGCCGTGCAGGCGGTGGCGCGCGAAGGCAAGTGCTGGGAGCCGGCCGAGAAGGAGCTCCAGCTCGAGAAATACAAGGACTGGCCGGGCTACGAGAACGGCCGCCCTTTGGTCGTCCGCCGCTACTGCGGCCTGTGGGGACGCGGCACCTGACCGCGAGCCGGGCGGGCATGAGGTTCGCCGGATCGACAGCCAACCGGCGGACCGAGGGCTAGAGTAGGCGGCTGCACATGCCCGAAAGGAATTGAACTCATGCCCGCCCCACTGAGCGGCAGCTGCCTCTGCGGCGCGATCCGCTACACCATCAGCGCGCCCGTGACGGAGCTACGCGCATGCCATTGCACGCATTGCCAGAAGACTTCGGGCGCCGGCGGCAGCGTCAACGTGCCGCTCGCAGCCGATGCGTTCAAGATCACCCAGGGCACGCCGAAGCGCTACGCCGCGAAGGCGGACAGCGGCCGCACGCTGTTTCGCTTTTTCTGCGCCGAGTGCGGCTCGCCGATCTACAGCCAGCGCGAGAGCAACCCGGCGATGGTCACGGTGCGCGCCGGCACGCTCGACAACGCCGGCGAGATGAAGATCACTGCGCACATCTGGACGAAGAGCGCGCGCCCCTGGTCGCACATCGACCCGGCGGCGAAGCAGATTCCCGGACAACCCAACTGAGCAAGGAGACAGAAATGGCCAAGGGTTACCTCGTCGTCACCTACCGCGCGATCAACGACCAGGAAAAATGGTCGGCCTATGCGAAGCTCGCCGGTCCCGCGATCCAGAAGGCCGGCGGGCGCTTCATCGTGCGCGGCATGCCGTCGAAGACCTACGAGAAGGGCATGAACCAGCGCGTGGTGATCGTCGAATTCGATAGCGTGCAGAAGGTCCACGAGGCGCACGAGAGCCCGGACTACCAGGTGGCGCTGCGCGCGCTAGGCAACGGCGCCGACCGCGACATGCGCGTGGTCGAGGGCGTGGCTTGAGCTAAAGGAACTCTGAAAAAGCGTAACCCGTCGTTCCCGCGAAAGCGGGAACCCATGTTCTTCAGAAAGAAAACGGGGTCCCCGCCTACGCGGGGACGACTTCTGCAGGCGATGCTAGCGCCCCAGCAGCTTTAGCATCCTGTTGTAGGCCGCGCGGGCGTTCGGAAAGCCCTTGCCCGAAAGCTCGTCGAGGTAGCGCTCGCTCACCGGGCGCAGGCCTTCGCGCCACTGCGCCATGGTCTTGGCATCGGGAACGATCACCTCGTGCCCCGGCGCCTTGGCACCTTCGCGCACCGGGCCGTCCCACTTGTCCCAGAGCGGGCCGAACTTCGCCACCCAGGCTTCGCAGCAGATCGCGTCCACCGCCTTGCGCACATCCGCCGGCAGGGACTCGTAGCGGCCGCGGTTCATGACGATGAAGAACGCCGAGGTGTAGAACTGCGTGTCGGTGTGGAACTTCATGTGGTCGTTGAAGCCCTGGAGCGGGTTGCCCCAGTTCGTGACGATGCCCTCGATCTTTCCGGCCTTGACCGCATCCATCACCTCGTTCACCTGCAGCACCGCCGGGACCGCGCCCACGTGCTCGAGCGCGGCCGACACGGTACGGTTCGGCGAGCGCAGCCGCAGGCCTTTCAGGTCGGAGAGGTTCACCACCCGCTTCGAGGCGGTGTGGATGAGCCCCGGGTTGTGCACGAAGAGCGCCAGCACCTTGTAGTCGCGATATTCGTTGGCGAGCGTGCCGTCCCTGTAGAGCTCCCACAGCACGCGCGAGCCCTGCGCCGCGCTCGGCACCACGAACGGCAGCTCGATGATCGAGCTGCCCGGGAACTTGTCGCCCTCGGCGCCGCGCAGGCCGAGCGCGATGTCGACCGTGCCGGCCTTCACCTGGCTTGCCTGCTCGGTCGGCTTTCCGAGCGGAGAAGAGGCGTTGTACACCGCCACCTTCGCGCGCCCGCCGCTCCTCGCCTCGAGCTCTTTCGCGAACGGCTCCGCCACGTCGTGCTGGAAGAAGCTCGCGGGTCCGAGGAAATGGCTAAACTTGAGCTCGAGCGGCTGCGCCTGCGCGCCGCCCGCAAGCAGCATGGCTGCGACAAGAAGAAGACTCGAATACATGGTCCGCCCTCCAGGGGGAGAAGCTAACATGACCAAGCTGATCATCCCGTTCGTCGCGCCGCTTTACCGCGCGCTCGAGCCGTACGCCTACACGCTCATCCGCATCAGCGCCGGCGCGATCTTCATTCCGCACGGCATCCAGAAGCTCTTCCTGGGCGGCGCGGCAACTGCCGCATCGACTCCCATGGGGTACGCGCTCGGCGTGCTCGAGCTGGTCGGCGGCGCGCTCCTCGCGCTCGGCATCCTCACGCGCCCGATCGCGCTTCTGCTGCTGCTCGACGTCGCGGCGATCATCCTGACCAACATCGGCAAGGGCTGGCTGTGGACGCGCGGCGGCGTCCAGTACCACGTGTTCATCTTGGGCATGCTGCTTGCCGTCCTGATCGGCGGCGCCGGGCGGCATGCAGCTGGAGTATGGCTCAAGGCTAGCGACGAACGTCTCATACCGCTTGCCTACGCATTCGCGCGCGTCTACTACGCGGCCCTGATCCTGCCGAGCGGCTACGAGAAGGTGTTTCAGGACGGCGCGGCGCGCATCGCCGCGGGCAACGTGCTGAAGACCGGCCTTCAACCGCCGCTTTTCTGGGCCTGGGCGGTCGCCTATCTCGAGCTCTACGGCATGATCCTGCTCGCGCTCGGCCTGCTCACGCGCCCGGTCGCGTTTGCCTTCGCCATCGAGATGGCGTTCATCGTGGTTGCGATCCAGCTGCCGAACGGCTATTTCTGGACCGCGCGCGGCGCCGAGTTCGCCATCATGCTGTTCGCCGTCTGCCTCGCGTTCCTTTTCGGCGGCGGCGGGCGCTACTCCCTCGACCGGCGGCTCGGGCGCGAATTCTGAGCCTTCATTCGGGCTTGATGTTGGCCTGGGCGATGACACGGCCCCACTTCGCGACTTCCTCGGCGAGCTCGGCTCGCAGCGATTCGGGTGTGCCGCCCGTGACTTCGATTCCCTGCCCGGCAAGCTTGGCGCGCAGCTCGTCGAGCCGCAGCACCGCGTTGGTCTCGCGATTGAGGAGCACGACGATCTCCCGCGGCGTGGCAGCGGGCGCGTAGAGCGCATAGTCGGTCTGCGACACGACGCCGGGCACGCCGGCTTCCGCCATCGTGGGCAGCTCGGGCATGAGCGTAGAGCGGCCGCGCGAGGCGACCGCGAGCGCGCGCAGCTTCCCCGACTTGAGGTGCGGGATATACGCGGGCAGGCTGTCGAGGGCCATGTCGACGCGGCCGTCGAGCAGGTCGGGAAGGATCTGCGTGGTGCCTTTGTAGGGGACGTGGGTCAGTTCGATCGCCGCAGCCTGCTGGAACATCTCGCCGGTGAGATGGATCAGCGCGCCGACGCCCGAAGAGGCGAAGGTGTACTTGCCCGGGCTGCCCTTCGCCAGCGCGACGAAGTCCTTCACCGAGGCGGCGCGCGATGCGGCGGGCACCACGAACACGATGGTCCCGTAGCCGATCCGCAGCACCGGCGCGAAGTCGCGCTGGATATCGAAGCCGCGCTTCGGATGCATGTGGTGCACGATCGCCTGGCTGCCGATCGGGCCGACGAGGAGCGTATAGCCATCGGGCGCGCTCTTCGCCGCGGCCTCGGTGCCGATGGTGGTGCCGGCGCCCGGCTTGTTCTCGACGACCACCGGCTGGCCGAGGCGCAGGGAAAGCTTCTCCCCGACGGCGCGCGCAACGATGTCGACGCCGCCGCCAGGAGGAAACGGCGCGATGAAGCGGATCGGGCGCGAGGGGTACTGCTGCGCCCATAAAGGAAAAGCCGCCGTAAGAAGCGCGGCGGCAAGGCCAGGAAACGCCGCCGCAAGCAGCGCGGCGGCGATCAGGCGGCGTACGAGTGCTTTCGGCATGCCCGGATGATACCGGGCGATGCCCTATTCGCTCTCAGTGCCGGCCGGAACGATCCGGACGTTCCACGCGCTCCGCGCGTTCGGCGCGCTCCACGCGCTCCGGACGCTCCGCCCGCTCGACGCGCTCGGGACGCTCGGCCCGTTCGGCGCGCTCGGCGCGCTCGGGCCGGTCGGCGCCGCCGCGGCGCCCGCGCCGGTCGTCGGCCTCGAGCCGCGCCATGCGATCGGCGCGCTCGGCAGGCTCGGCTCGCTGGGCCGGCACCGCGCGCTGCGCGGGCTCTCCGCCCCGTGCGGGTACCGCGGGGGTCGCGGGGACGGCGGGCTGCGCGCGCCGGTCGTTCTTGCCCGCGCCGCGCGCCTCGTTCTTCACGATGCCGCGGTCGTCACGAAACTCGACTCGGACGCGCGCGCCGTTCGCGTCGACGCCGCGGATGCGCAGCCGGTCGAGTCCTGCCTGGGTGGCGAGCTGACGCGCCAAATCGGCCCGCTGGGCGGGGGTTAGCGTGCCGAGATCGATGCCTTCGATTCTGGCGCGCAGCTCACCTTCGTCGTTCCGCTGGATCCGGGCGTCGACCGCGCCGCGCAGGCGCACCTGGCGCTCGACCCCGTCGTTCGGCAGGAGCTTGGCGAGGTCTGCCAGCAGGTTCTGGTTGCTGGCGATCAGCGCTTTTGCGTCCTGCGCGGTCAATCCGCGGACTTGAATCTCGGTTGCGCCCGCCGCGAGGCGGGCCTTGATGTCGTTGACCAGCTGGGTCTCGTTGATCGTGCCGTCGGCGTTGCGCGGCACGGCGAGCTTCACCTCGACCTCGTTCGCCTCGGCGCCACGGGCTTGCTGACGGTCTTCCTGGCGATCTTCGCGCCGTACGTCCTGCGGCTCGGCTTCGCGCCGGTCGGCCTGGCGGTCGGCACGGCGGTCTTCCTGGCGCACGTCCTGCGCCCACGCGAGCCCCGTCAGGGTCAGCGCGGCGACGACTGCAGCTCTCAGCACAATCTTCGTATGCATGGTGCCTCCAGAGTGACGATCAATGACGCCCGGAACGATCGGGCCGTTCCACGCGCTCGGGCCGCTCGACACGCTCGACGCGCTCGACGCGCTCGGGCCGCTCGACCCGTTCGACACGCTCGGGGCGCTGGGCGCGCTCCATGCGCTCGGCGCGGTCTTGCCGCCGGTCGATCCGGCGATCTTCGCGCCGCACGTCCTGCGGCTCGGCTTCGCGCCGGTCGGCCTGGCGGTCGGCGCGGCGGTCTTCCTGGCGCACGTCCTGGGCCGAGGCAACGCCTGCGGCGGCCAGGGCGGCGAGGAAGCAAAGGAAACGGATCTTCATGTCGGGCTCACTCCTAGGGATGGGGTTGCAGACTGTGATGCAATGTTAACGTGGGAAAATTTCCCACGTCAAGCCCTTTTGTGAGAAAATTTCCCACGGGCTATACTGCCGCTTACGGACCAACCCTTGCTGCCAGCGCCATGACGCCTCCGGCGTCCCTCGTCAACGCCTTGCGGCGCGTCCTGCGCCCGCTGGTGAGGCTGCTCACGGCGCAGGGCATTACCTTCCCCATGCTCGCCGAGGTGCTGAAGCAGATCTACGTGGACGAGGCCGTGCGCCACTTCGGCCTGGACGGCGAGCCGCCGAGCGACAGCCGCGTGAGCCTGCTCACCGGCGTGCACCGCAAGGACGTGAAGCGGCTGCGTCAGTCGCCGGGCGACGAGGGCGAGGCAATGCCGGAAACGGTGGCGCTCGGCGCGCAGCTCGCCGCCGCATGGACCACGCGCAAGGATCTGCGCGACGCGCGCGGCCGGCCGCGGCCGCTGCCGCGGCTCGCGAGCCAGGGCGGCGCGCGCTCCTTCGAGGGTCTGGTCACGAGCATCAGCAAGGACATCCGCGCGCGCCCGCTGCTCGACGAGTGGCTGCGCCTGGGCGTGGTAAGGATCGACGAGCAGGACCGCGTGGTGCTGAAGAGCTCGGCCTTCGTGCCGAGCCGTGGCTTCGACGAGAAGGCGTTCTACTTCGGCCACAACCTGCACGACCACGTCGCCGCCGCCTCGCACAACATGGAAGCGAAGGGCCCGCCCTTCCTCGAGCGAAGCGTGCACTACGAGGGGCTGCAGAGCGCCTCCATCGCGAAGCTCGCGGCGCTCGCCGAAAAGGATGGAATGGCGGCGGTGCAGGCGGTCTACGCGGAGGCGAAGGAATGCGACGCGCGCGATCGCAAGGCCGAAGGCGAGAAGCAGCGGATCACCTTCGGCATCTACTTCTACAGCGAGCCGCTCTCGCCCAAGCCACCGCAGAAGGACGAATGAAGAAGCTCCTCGCCGCGCTCGCCTGTGCGCTCGCCGCCTTCTCCGGCGCGGCCGCCCCGGCATGCGACCCGGGCGGCATCGGCGGCACCGGCATCGATCCGGGCGGCATCGGCGGGACCGGCATCGCCCCCGGCGGCATCGGAGGCACCGGCCAGCGCGCTGAAGCCGAAGTCGGCGTGCTCGGCGTGATCACCGGCTTCGCCAGCATCTGCGTGAACGGCATCGAGGTGCATTTCGACGCGAACACCCCGGTGGCGCTCAACGGCGACCCCGCCTCCGCGAAGGCGCTCGGCGTCGGCCAGCTGGTCTCGGTGCTCGCGGTCGGAACCGGCACGCAGGCGCGCGCGCAGTGGATCGACATCGTCGACGCCACGGTCGGGCCGGTCACCGCGGTGGAGAGCGCCGGCACGCTCCTGCAGGTCAACAAGCAACGGGTGCGCATCGACGCCTCCACGGTGCTCGGTCCCGGCCTCGGCCGCACCGAGCTCGCGGCCGCGCAAGTCGGCGACACTCTGCGCGTAAGCGGCCTGCGCAGCGCCGACGGCACCATCGTCGCTACGCGCGTGGAGACCGCGCCCCACGGAACGAGGGCGCTCGCCGCCGAGGCGGCCGACCCCGGCCTCGGCCGGTTCCTCGTCGAAGGGTATGTCGCTGACGCAGCGGCGCAGGAGCTGCGCGTCGGGCCAACCCGTTTCCGGGTCGCGCCCGAGGTCGCGTCGCAGCTCGCTCGCGGGCAACTGGTTCGACTCTCGGGCCGCAGCGAAGGTGGCAATCGCATCGTGGAGCGTGCAGACTTTCTGAGCGGACCGCTCGACGTGCGGCCGCAGCGGACGCTTCGCATGGAGCCGCTTGGGCCGCGCTCCGGCGACGACCGGCGCGGCGGCGGCGAAGGCGATCGCAGCGGCAGGGATTCGGGCGATCGCAGCGGCCGCGACGGTGGCGATGTAGACCGCAGCGGCCACGGCGGGGGCGATCGGCCGGAGCGCGTCGACCGATCGGGGCCGAGCGACCGCCCCGAGCGCGTCGATCGCTCGGGATCCGGTGATCGGCCCGAGCGCGTCGACCGCAGCGGAAGAAGATGAACACGAGGTTCAACCACACCATGGAGATTGTGCTCATGCATGCTGTTCAGCGCGGCCTCGCGGCCGCGGCAGGGGCGCTCCTGCTCGCCGGCAACGCCGCGGCGCAGACGGGCGCGCAGACGGCGGCGCAGGCGGTCGCGGGGCAGACGGGCTCGGCGCAGACCAGCGTGTCCGCAGGCGCCGAATACAGCACCGGCAAGTTCGGCGCGCCCGAGAAAACCGAAACGCTCTACATTCCGTTCATCCTGCGGCACGAGACCGGCCCCTGGGTGCTCAAGGCCACGGTGCCCTGGCTGCGCATCACCGGGCCGGGCAACGTCATCGGCGCGGGCGCGGATCGCGTGGTCGTGCCCGGCGGCAACGCGGGGCGCCGCACCGAATCCGGCCTCGGCGACATCGTGCTGAGCGGTTTTTACAATCTGATGGACGAGCGCAAGGGCGGCCTCGGGCTCGATCTCGGAGGCAAGATCAAGCTACCCACGGCGGACGACCAAAAAGGCCTCGGCACGGGCGAGCTCGACTACGCCGTGCAGCTCGACTTCTTCCGGCCGTTCGACGCGACCACGCTGTTCGGCTCGATCGGCTACCGCGTGTACGGCGACCCGCCCGGTGTCACGCTGCGCGACGTGCCCTACGCCTCGATCGGCTTCTCCTACCGCATGTCGTCGCAGCAAAGCGCCGGCGTGGCGTACGACTATCGCCCGCACATCGTGAACGGCGGTGGGGAAGTGAGCGAGCTGACCGCGTTCTGGTCGAATCGCCTGTCGCCGGAGTGGAAACTTCAGCTCTACGGCGTCGTGGGCTTCGCCGACGCGAGCCCGGATGCGGCCATCGGGGTGCTGTTCGAGCGGCGGTTCTAGAATAGGAGCATGTCCGGACCGGGCATCGACCGCGAGAGGCTCTGGTCCTCGCTCATGGAGTTGGCCACGATCGGCGCCACGCCGAAGGGCGGCGTGCGCCGAGTCACGCTCACGCCGGCCGACCGCGAGGGCCGCGAGCGCTTCGCCCTCTGGTGCCGCGAAGCGGGCCTCGCGCTGCGAGTCGACGCGATCGGCAACATGTTCGCGCGCCGCGCCGGAAAGGATGCCGCTGCCGCGCCCGTGGTCATGGGCAGCCACCTCGACACGCAGCCGAACGGCGGCCGCTTCGACGGCGCCTACGGCGTGATGGCCGGGCTGGAGGTGGTGCGGGCGCTGAACGACGCCGGGACCATGACGCGCGCGCCGCTCGAAGTCGCGTGCTGGACCAACGAGGAGGGCTCGCGCTTCGTTCCGACCATGATGGGCTCGGGGGTCTTTGCCGGCGTTTATTCCCTCGAGGACGTCCTGAAGAACAAGGACACCGACGGCGTCAGCGTGCGCGACGCGCTCGAAGCGATCGGCTACCGCGGTGAAGCGCGGCCGCACACGGTCGGCGCCTATTTCGAAGCGCACATCGAGCAGGGGCCGGTCCTCGAGGACACGCGCACCACCATCGGCGTGGTGCAGGGCGCCCTCGGCCAGCGCTGGTTCGACGTGCTCATCACCGGCCAGGACGCGCACGCCGGCCCGACCCCGATGCACCTGCGCAGGGACGCGATGCTCGCCGCGGCCCAGCTCACCCTGGAAGTGAACCGCATCGCGACCAGCTTCCCGGACTCCGCGCGCGGCACGGTCGGGCACCTGCAGGTCACGCCGAACTCGCGCAACGTCATCCCGGGCGAAGTGCGCATGACTGTTGATTTGCGTAACGCTCGCGACACCACGCTTTCTTCCATGAAGCAGGACCTGGAGAAAGCGGCGGCAGTCATTGCACGGGAACGGCGGGTCGGCATTGAAATGACGGAAGTTGTCTACTTTCCGCCGAGCGAATTCGCGCCCGAGCTGGTCGGGCGCGTGCGCGCGGCGGCGCGGCGCCTCGGCCTCAGCCACCGCGACATCGTGAGCGGCGCGGCGCACGACGCGGTCTACCTGGCGCGCGTCGCGCCGACCGCGATGGTGTTCGTTCCCTGCGAGGGCGGCATCAGCCACAACGAGATCGAGAACGCGCGCCCCGAGGACCTCGCCGCGGGCTGCAGCGTCATGCTGGAAGCGGTACTCGGCACCGCCGGAACCGCGTAGCGGTACACTGCCCTCCCCTGCCCGAGGAGGAAGCCGTGAACCACCGCATTTGCGCGGCCGCAGCGCTCGCGCTCCTTGCGCCGCTCGCCGGCGCGCAGACAACCCCGCAAGGCTCGCGCGACCTGCCGGCGCGATCGATCCCGGTGCCCGAGACCGTCAGCCCGCAGATGCAGAAGCTGATCGGCGCGCCGCTCACCCCGACCTGGAACGTGATTCCGAAGACCGCCGAGGAGTGGAAGGCGCAGGTCAACGCCGGCTACGAGGCGACGATGAAGTCGCTGCCGGCGCTGCGCGAAGCGCTCGGCGTCAAGGTCGAGCCGATCACGCTCGACGGCGTGAAGGCCTACATGGTGACGCCCTCCTCGATCCCGCCGCAGAACCGAAACCGCCTGCTGGTCCACGTGCACGGCGGCTGCTTCGTCAGCTTCCCCGGCGAATCCGGTACCGCCGAGGCGGTCTACATGGCAGGCATCGGCGGCTTCAGGGTGATCTCGGTCGACTACCGCATGCCGCCGGACCATCCCTACCCCGCCGCGCTCGACGACGCGATCACCGCCTGGAAGGCGGCCACGCGAATGGCGCCGCCGAAGAACATGGCGATCTTCGGCTCCTCGGCCGGCGGTAACCTCACCCTTGCCATGGTGCTGCGCGCGAAGCAGGAGAAGCTGGCCTTGCCGGCGGCGATCGCGCCCGGCACGCCGATGTCCGACCTCACCAATGCCGGCGACTCGTTCCAGACCAATGCGGCCCTCGACAACGTGCTGGTCGCGCCGGGAGCGAACTGCGACAAGCGCGCCGCGCTCTACATCGCCGGCCGCGACCCGAAGGATCCCCTGCTCTCGCCGGTCTACGGCGACATGCGCGGCTTCCCGCCGGCGATTCTCACTACCGGGACCCGCGACCTGCTGCTCTCGAGCACGGTGCGGGTGCACCGCAAGCTGCGACAGGCCGGCGTCGAGGCGCTCCTTCAGGTCTACGAAGGCCAGTCGCACGCGCACTACTACCGCGACGTGAGCGCACCAGAGACGCGCGAAGCCTTCGGCGAGATCGCGCAATTCTTCGACAAGCACCTTGCGAAATAGCGGAGGCCGCGCCGGCGCCTGAAACCTTGACGCAAGCTTAGCGACAGTCTGGGCCGTTATGGTGCGGTTTCCCCGGGGAGGAGGGTCATGAGCAAGAAGAACGCAGGTCGCAGGCGTTTTCTCGTCCAAAGCGCTGCGCTGGTCGGCGGCGCTACGTCGGCAACACTGTCATCGCCCGCCGCGGCGCAGGAGCTCGCGGGCCAGCCGTGGGAGCGCGTTTACGGCGCGCCCTTCACCGGCTACGGCCAGCCCTCGAAGTACGAGGCTCCAGTCATCCGGCACATCGGGCGACCGTACGGCGACCTCGCGCCGGGCTCGGGCGCTTCGCTCTCGCCGATCGAGTCGCTCGAAGGAATCATCACGCCGAGCTCGCTGCACAACGTGCGCAACCACAGCGGCACGCCCGATATCGATCCGAAGGAGCACCGGCTCCTCATCCATGGAATGGTGGCGCGGCCGCTCATGTTCACGGTCGATTCGCTGCTGCGCTACCCGATGACCACGCGCACCCATTTCATCGAGTGCTCGGGCAACAGCAACCGCGGGCTCACGCCCCAGCCGGCGCAGGTGCCGGCGGGCGCGATCCACGGCAACGCCGCGTGCAGCGAGTGGACCGGCATTCCACTGCGCGTGCTGCTCGAAGAGGCCGGCATCGATGCCTCGGCAAAGTGGCTGCTCGCCGAAGGCGCCGACTCGGCGCACATGAGCCGCAGCATCCCGATCGAGAAGGCGTTCGACGACGCGCTGATCGCGCTTTACCAGAACGGCGAGCGGCTGCGCCCCGAGAACGGCTATCCGGTGCGCCTGTTCCTCCCCGGCTGGGAAGGCAACATGAGCGTGAAGTGGCTGCGGCGCATCAAGGCGACCGACGGCCCGACGCACACCAAGGACGAGACCTCGAAGTACACCGATCCGCTTCCCGACGGAAAGGCGCTGCAGTTCACCTACGAGATGGGCGTGAAATCGGTGATCACGCGCCCGTCCTCGACCATGACGCTGCCGCGCCCCGGCCTCTACGAGATCACCGGGCTCGCGTGGAGCGGCGCCGGCCGCGTCCGCCAGGTCGAGGTCTCGACCGACGGCGGCGCGAGCTGGACCGCCGCCACGCTGCTCGGCGAAGAGCGGCCGAAGAGCTTCGTGCGCTTTCGCCTGCCGTGGGAGTGGACCGGCAAGCCGGCCGTGCTCCAGAGCCGCGCCACCGACGAGAAAGGCCGCGTGCAGCCGAAGCGCGCCGATTTTCTCGCGCGCTACGCGCCGGACATCCGCTTCCACAACAACTCGATCGTGAGCTGGGCGGTGGGCGCCGACGGAAAGGTGACGCATGTCTACGCGTAATCTCGCCGCATCGCTTTCGGTTTTGATGCTTGTCGGTTGTGCAGGTACGACCCAAACCGGCACCAGCAAGCCGCCGGCGCTCGGCACGCCGGTCGGCGCAGCGGAGATCGCGCGCTGGGACATCAGCATCCCGCCGAGCGGCGCCGGGCTCCCCGCCGGCAGCGGCACGGCGCGGCAGGGACAGCAGGTCTACGACCAGAAGTGCCTGAGCTGCCACGGTCCGAAGGGCGCCGGCAAGCCCGCCGATGCGCTCGTCGGCGGCATCGGCACGCTCGCGAGCAAGACCCCGGTGCGAACGGTCGGAAGCTACTGGCCGTACGCGACCACGCTCTTCGACTACGTGCGCCGCGCCATGCCGATCACCAACCCGCTCTCGCTCACGAATGACGAGGTCTACGCGGTGACCGCCTACGTGCTCGCGCTCAACGGCATCGTAGGCGAGGACGCGGTGATGAACGCGCAGAGCCTGCCGCAGGTGAGGATGCCGAACCGCGACGGCTTCGTCAGCGACTGGCCGCCGCGCGAGCGCTAAGCCGCAGGCGCTCCACTAGGTTTCAGCAGGGTGGCGGCGCGGGCTCTGCGAGCTTCGGATCGATCGCGCGCAGCGCGTTCGGCCAGGTGAGCTTAGAGAAATCCACCGGCTGAGTGGTGAGCCCGGCGCCCTGCGCCCATTTCGACAGGCTGCAGAAGTCCTGGTAGTAGACTCGGTCGAGCGCGATCGGCCGCGTGTTCGTGTCCCACTGGTCGCGCGTCGCCTTCTCCGAAAGGCTGTAGACCTTCGCCGCGTACGCCGCCACGGCCTTGAAATCGCTTTCGGCCTTGGCACGACCCTTGATGATCGCGCGCAGGAAGCGCTGGATCCTGTCGGCACCGTCGGCCGAGTTGAGGAACTCCGGCCGCGCCCCGGCCACGAGGTAGCCCTGGATGTAGCCCGAGGCGTCGCTCATCTGCCAGGCGTTGGCCGGGCAGATCTCGAGCGTGCGCGAGCCGATCGGCTGCCAGATGAAGAAGGCGGAGATGTCGCCATTGCACAGCGCCGCGGGCAGGAGCTGCGTGTCGAGGTTCTTCACCGGCACGCTCTTCGGGTCGACGCCGTTCTTCGCCAGGTACTCCGAGATGAACCATGAACCCGTCGAGCCCACGCGCGTGGCCACCGTCTTGCCGACCAGGTCCTTGGGCGACTTGATGTCCTTGCGCGCGATGACCACGTAGCCTTTGGCGTCGCGCTCGATCGCGGCAAACGTCTGGTACTGGCCGGGATTGTTGAAGAAGTACTGCACGCTCGGCAGGTCGCCGGTCATCACGATGTCGCCCTGGCCGCTGCGGAAGGTCTGGAACGCGGTGGTGCCCGACGGGAACACGCGGTACTCGACGTCGAGCCCCTGCTCCTTGAAGTAGCCGTACTCGA
>Ga0114129_10001139_pt1 | contig 35160 bp, 25 predicted proteins | sample RhiMetdeltSRZDD1_FD_80071 | JGI IMG/M metagenome (GOLD analysis project Ga0114129, IMG submission 80071) | Populus rhizosphere microbial communities from Tennessee, USA - Rhizosphere MetaG P. deltoides SRZDD1 (version 2) (version 2) | ecosystem: Host-associated > Plants > Roots > Rhizosphere >...
TCCGCCACGAAAGACTCGATCAGCGCTTTCACGTCGTTGAACGTCTTGGTCTGGCCCGAGGCTATCGAGAGTTTCGCTGCCTTTCGAGCGGTACCAGCGAACTGATCGCCCGTCGGCTTCTTCTTCATCGCCGCGGCGAGAGCGGTTGGCGGTGGCGCACCTTTTCGAGCCAATGCTTTACGCAGCGATACTGCTGGAGGCGTCGACTCGTATTCGTCGACTTCCGTCGTCCGCAGGATGCGGAACTGGCGGCCACGTGCCTTCACGGTCTTCCGGGCGTCGTGAATCGAATCCGCCGACGGCATTCCCGCTCGCGCGAGATTCAAGTGCACCGGCGCAGAGCGTCCGGTCAGGGGGAGACGTTTGGTTCTCATCATAGAAACTCCTCTCCGAGCGTCGCGACGATTAGAGCGTCAACCCGATCGGATGAACGACGGGTTTTCAAAAGTGCCCGATTGTCGATGGGCTCACGGTATGACGCAAGACAAAACACAAACACTGATGAAGATTTCACGTGACGTCGAGGTAACGTATTGGCCTCGCCAGTTAATGAGTTGGCCGACCCAGCTATTCGTCGCCGTTGCAGGGAATCCGCGGGCCGGTCGTTGATTAATCTCATTGCTGCCGCTATGCTCTCCGTCCTTCGTTGTTTTCTTTCTTCGCGGGAGACGTTAACCAAGACGTCATCTCAGTCGCGACACGAGAGTCGGGATTCTCGACGAAATCGTCGGAGGGCAACATGAGGCGTCCAGGCGACACGACTCCGCCACCTCCCGGTGGTCGAGTGGCGGCGCGACTCCGGATGTTCGAGGAACAACGGGGTTCCGCTCTCGAGTCTGGAAAACGGAAGGCGACGTCGAGACGGACACGGCGGAAGACGAAGAAGAGGTGATCGATGCGGAGCAAGACCGATCTCACCCGCAAAAGGCGCGGTGGTCGCCAACGGAAGCGGGCGCCGAAGCGGCCCGGCGGCAAAGTGCTTCAGCGACTCTTCACGTACCTTGGCCAGCGAGATCCCGCCCTGAATGACGACGTTGTCGCGACCGTCGCGGTGCCGAAGGTTGTGCGACTCCAGAAGTACGCCCTCACCAGTCGAGCATTGCGGGCCAAGACCGTCACTGCAGCGTCGGCGGCGCGCAAACGACTTCCATCGGCGGCGAAGTCGTACGCCGCTGCGATCGTCAAGGCCACTACGAAGCTGCCGAAGCAGAGACGCGCACGGTCCGCGCGTCCCGCACGGCGACTGAAGCGAGGCGCGCTCGCGGCGCCGCCCGTCGGCGCATCGGGTGTCTGGCAGGAGATCGGTCCCCGCGAGATTCCAAATGGACAGACGTACGGCACCAACAGCGTCGGCGTGATCGGCCGCGTGTCGAGCATCGCCGTCGATCCAAGCGACGCCACGCATCTACTCCTAGGTGCGGCCGGCGGTGGGATCTGGGAGAGTCGCGACACCGGAGGGACCTGGACGCCGCGGACCGATCAGTTGCCATCGCTCGCGATTGGAGCGGTCACGTTCGACCCGACCGCGCCGACACGCGCCTACGCAGGAAGTGGCGAAGGCAACTTCTACTACAACTTGGGGGCGGGCATCTACAAGTCGACGAATGGCGGCACGACGTGGACAGTCATTGCATCGGCGCCGTTTGTCGGCGTCGGGTTCTTCGATCTCGTCGTCGATCCCAAAACCCCATCGGTGTTGTACGCCGCCACGACGAAGGGGTTCTACAAGTCGACGAACAGCGGCGTCTCCTGGAGCTTGAAAAAGCCCGGCAAGTGCTGGGACATCAGCGTCCACCGCAATGGTGGTGCCGTCGAGCTCCTCGCGGCATTCGTCGACGGCTTGTTCGTGTCGACCAACGCCGGTAATTCGTTCACGCAGGTTTCCCTGCCCACAGCGCCTTCGGCCGCTTGGCTGCGGCTGGCCGTCGATCGCGTGGCCACGAGTCCCGACGTTGCGTACGTATTCGGAGCCGCTGGCGAGTCCGCATATCTGTGGCGACGCTCAGGAACGGTTTGGAAGAAGGTGACGCTGCCTCCTGTGAACCACGACCCGCTGCATTACTATCCGGACAGATTGGAAATCGGTCAGGCGCAATATGACTGGTACGTCGCTGCGGCACCCAACAACACGGGTCGAGTCTTCATCGGCGCCATCGACACGTTCCGTGGAACCCTGAGCGGCTCCACGTGGCAATGGAAAAACGTCACGACACAAGGGACGAACAGCATCCACCCGGATCAGCACTGCCTCGCCTTCGCTCCGAACAACGCGAACACCCTGTACGCCGGCAATGACGGCGGCATCTATCGCTCGACTGACAACGGCGCGACCTGGGCAACGAAGAACAAAGGACTCGGGATATCTGAGCTCGAGTATCTCGCCAGCGATCCGAATACGTGGCAGTGGCTCATGGCGGGGACGCAGGATAACGGGACACTTGCCTACACCGGTTCGCCGGTCTGGAAACAGGCGCGCGGCGGAGACGGGGGCGATTGCGGCGTCAATCAACTGAACCCGAGCATCATCTATCACTCGTTCTACGATTGTTCGCTTGAACGTTCCGCCAACAAGGGAGCCACGTGGACCGATCTCAATCCGCCGCCATTTTCCGCGTTTGTGAATCCGCCCACTTCGCTGTTCTATCCGCCAGTTGAGGTTTCCGGACTCACGGTTTCGATCGGCGCGAAGTCCCTCGTCGTCACCCGAAACGGCGTTGCACCGTGGACGACGGTACCGCTGGGCCTATCCGCCGGAGAACTGCCGTCGGCGATGCGGGAAATCGATGCCAACACGCTACTGATTGGGACGACCAACGGCGCGATGCTCAGAATGAGCTGGAACGGCACGAGCTGGACCAAGACCCAACTGGCGTCGCCTGCGCCTCGCTACATCAGTTGCATCGCGATCGATCCGAGCAACGCGCAGCGGTTCTGGGTGACGATTTCACAGGTCGGTGCCGGCGGTGGAGGTGGGCTCGTCTATCGATCGGATAATTCCGGAGCTTCGTGGGTGGATCGTACGGCCGGGTTGCCCAAGATCGCGATGAATGCGGTCGTCGTGGATCCGGCCAACTTCAAGCGCGTATGGGTCGCCGCAGATGTCGGTGTCTATCAGACGCTGGACCTCGGCTCGAGCTGGGCGACGTTCTCCAACGGCTTGCCGAATGCGATGGCGGTGGACCTGCTTTTCCACAAACAGGATCGAACGCTCATTTGCGGAACGCGTAATCGTGGCGCCTGGGTGATGCCGGTGCCGTAGTCACGACATCCTCGCCATTGTCTACGTAGCCATCAGCGCGGTCGGCCCACATGGCCGCGCCAACCATATCCTCAGCAACTTGGCGACGCCTACAATATCCGGACCCGTCGTTCGTCTACAACCGTAGGTGAAGGACCCGCCTCCGCTGAAAGCTTCGGCGAGGCAGGCTGCGGCGAGCCTGGAGTGGATGGCACTCGACCAGGACGAGCGGATCTCTGAAGTCGTCAAGCGGGAGCAGTCCCGGCTGCGCAACTTCATTCGCCGGCGCGTGCCCGACCCGCGCGACGCTGAGGACATTCTGCAGGACGTCTTCTACGAGCTCGTGGAAGCGAACCGACTGCTGATGCCGATCGAGCACGTCACCGGCTGGCTGTTTCGCGTGGCGCGCAATCGCATCACGGATCTGTTCCGCAAGAAGAAGCCGGAGAGCTTCCGCGATACTGTCGTCGCGGACGAGGATGACGAACTGCTGCAGCTGGAGGAGCTGCTGCCTTCCCGCGATGCCGGACCGGAGGCGCTTTATGCGCGCAACGTGCTACTCGATGAGCTCGCGTTGGCGGTCGACGAACTGCCAGAGGAGCAGCGCGCGGTGTTTGTCGCGCACGAGTTGGAAGGACGCAGCTTCAAGGAGATGGCCGCCGAGACCGGCGAGAGCGTCAACACGCTGCTCTCGCGCAAACGTTACGCGGTGCTGCGCCTGCGCCGGCGATTGCAGAGCATCTACGATGAATTGACGAAAGCATGAGGACCTGAACATGAGATGGAAATGGGTGTTCATTGCCCCGGCGGCGCTGCTGGGGATAGCGCTGTTCATGTTCATCGGCGGCGAAGTCGTGAGCCTGCTGTGGAATTGGCTGCTGCCGCCGCTTTTCGGCTGGCGCCAGATCACCTTCTGGCAGGCGCTGGGGCTGCTGGCGCTGTGCCGAATCCTCTTCGGCGGATCTGGATTCCACGGTCGCTCTCGCGCCCCTTCAGCGATCCGCCATCGCATCGTCGATCGAATGGCCGATCGCGTGGGTGAGCGCTGGGAGCGCATGACCCCCGAGGAGCGGGAACGATTCCGGCAACGCGTGCGCGAACGTTGCGGCTTCGACCCAGCCACGAGCGAGAGCCAGGGGCACTGAAGCCACGTCGACAGTCGCCTCCAACTGATATCAGAGCGGCGTCGGTGCGTTCGCATTCCGCGCCGGCGTCATCCAGCGAAGCCACTCTCTTACCTTGGCGGCGCACGGCGGTAGCGGGTCGCAGGCGAGGACATACAAGACGAATGTCGTCAGGATGATGAGCGCTTCGATCAACGGGACGAAGCGCAGGCGTAACGTGACGTACGCGAGCCAGAGCGGATAGGACAGCAGGATCGACAGCGTGAGAAACGCGATGCGCAGCTGCGCGTCCCGGATGCGTCGGGGATTTCTGAGTCCCTTGGAGACCCGCCGGTAGGCCTCGGCTTCCGCGACCTCGACCGATATTTTGAAGACCGTCCGCGTCAGCATGAAGAAGACGCCGCCGCAAAAGAACGCGACGAAGACGCGCAACGCCAAATCCCCGCTCAGCCAATAGAGGCCCGCTACCCAGACGAAGTACACAACGATGCTCAGATTGGTGAGCTGGAATGCGAGCCACACATTCGTCCGCCCGGTCCACGTCTGGAATCGGCGACACATCCGTTCCGTGAGGTTCAATAATGCCGAGTCGACGTGGATCATCCCGTCATCGCCAGTCAGCGCTCGCTGCTTGTCTCCGCGGCGCCCGCTCCTGTAGAGATTCTTTGTCCGCAGTCGCCCATCAGCGCGCAGGGACAATCTGCGTGCCGCCGAGGCCGGCGCGGTCGAGACGCTGCTTGGCTTCGTCGGCTTGAGGACGCGATGCGAACGGCCCCACGATTACCTGCTGCCAGCTGTCCGACACGCGACGCCGAACCGGAAGGCCGAGCGCCGCGATCTCCGTCGAGACTGCGGTAGCACGAGCCTCAGTCCGAAAGGATGCAACCACGATGTCGAAGCGCTCGCCGGCTGGCGTCGTGGCCACCGCGGGCGGAGCGGGCGAGGCGGCAGCAGGCGTCGACACCGGAGCATTGGCGCTGACCGGTGGTTGGTCGGGTGGTTTGCTCGACGCGCCTGTCGCGGATGAAGGAGCTGCTGCCGCCGGCGAACGTGGTTCCGGCAACGACGGGGCCGCAGCCCGAAGGCCAAACCACACGACGACGAAGCCCACCAGCGCGAGCGAGCCCGCCAGCAGCGCGTATCGTGGAAGGCGTCGTGCCGCGGCCGGCGACGCACGCGGATCGGCATCGCCAGAGACGGCGGCGTCCGCAAGCGCCGCGTCGGCGCTGGACGCCCGCGTGTCCGGTCGGACCGGACTCCAGAATGACGACTCCACGTTGGGTTGCGCCGTGCGCGTGGCTCCCTGATTCGCAGGCGTGCCTCGTCCGCTCGTCGGTTCGAGATGCAACGCATCGGCGGCCTTCTGGATCAGCGGTACGTCGACGATGCGCAGACGGGACGCGCAGGCCTCTTCAAGGGAGCGATCGCAAAGCAGGTTGATCACGCGCGGCAGGCCGCCGGAAAGCTCGTACACGGCATGAATCGCGTCCGGCGTGAACTCGACGGACTCGTTCGGCCCCGACCACCCGGCGAGCGCATGCGCCAGCTCGGTTGCGCCAGGCGCCTGCGAGGCCACCTTGCCGTTGCGGGCCAGGAAGAGCCGGTGATCGATGTATTGCTGCACTTCGTCGCTGTTGAGCGGCTCCAGCCGGAACCGTCGCGACACGCGCTGCTGGAGCTGACGCAACTCCGGACGGGACAGCAGCTGCTCCAACTCTGGTTGGCCGACGAGAATGATCTGAAGGAGCGTGCCGCGCTCATCGTCCAAATTCGAGAGCAAGCGGATCTGCTCGAGGACGTCAGGCTCCAGATGCTGCGCCTCGTCGATCATGACGACTGCGTGCGCCTGAATAGCGCCGAGCGAGCGGAGAAACGCCTGCAGCGTCTCGATCAGTTCGTGTCGCGTGGTCTCTGTGAGCCTGGTCCGATCCTTCGCGATGAGGCCGAAGTCCTCGAGCAGCTGTTTGAGAAGGTCGTCGCGTTCGAGCATCGGGTCGCTGATCACCGAGAGAAATGTCTTGCGGGGGATGCGTTGCAGCACCGCCCGACACAGGAGTGTCTTTCCGATGCCGATCTCACCGGTGACCACGACGAGCGGCTCGCGGCGGCCTAGGGCGTAGGCGAGCTGCTCCAGCGCTGCCGAGATCGACGCGCTCGCGAACAGGAATCGAGGGTCGGGAGCGAGGCTGAAGGGCGCCTCAGTCAGTCCGAAAAACGGCTCGTACTTTTCCACGCGCAGTGGCCCAAGGGTACCATTGTCGGCGTCGCCACCAACAAGTCCGAACGAGAAATGATGAGGTGAGCATCGTCAGCCGGCATCTCATTTGTCGCGCACGGGTCAGCGACATCGCGAGGCGGCCCGATTCTCAATGACACCCAGCGGTCGAGAGAGTAGGCTACAGGCACTTTCCTGAAGTTGCTGTCGTTCAGCGGCCTCATCAAAGCTGTCGGGACTGCAATCCCCGACGCGAGGAGGAGCCAATGGACGACAGTCAACTACTGCGCGAAGAATCCCGACATCTGATTGCGGCCTCACGGGAGCTCGTGGAGGCGAGCCGCTGTACGCGACGGGCTTCAGAAGAGGCTGTCGGCCGCGCGCGTCAGCTGAGGGAGCGCATAGCGGCGGCGGCCCGCGAAGCCGCCGGGCGACAGGACCGACGAGCTGTGCCGTTCGACATCAACCCCGTTGTTGTCGGCGCCGCAAGGGTCTAGCGCCAGAACGGGTTCACGAACGCGCCATTGCCGGCGACGTCCCACACGGCGACGCGCGCCCACTTCCACCCGTTCGCCTTGGCTCGCCATTGGAACGGCTTGCTGCCGAACTCGCGCGTATCGGCCAGCTCGATCACCTCGCGATGTGTGGCCTGGCCGTCACCCCAGACGATCTCGGCAAACCGAAGGGGAAGCGTCCACTGCGCGCGAACGTTTGCCACGATCTCGTCCGCGGTCGAGGAGGCGAGGTCCGCTTCAGGCAGCAGGACTTCGCCGGTGGTCGTGAAGAAGTCGCCCTTGGCCAGCGGGACAAGTACGTCTCCCCATCGATCGAACGCGGGAAGGCGATCGAGCTTGATGTAGTTGATATTCATGTGCGCGTAGAGCTCGTGCGTGTGGTCGAACTGGAACACGTCCACTTCTCCGAGCAGCCGCTTGTGCAGACCCTGATTGTTCAGCTCGTCAATCAAATCGAACGCGCGATCGCCGAGCCGCGGCGACGACAGGTCTGATGGAAGCGCCTTCCATCCTGCACCGAGGTAGCTGGGATCGCGGAAGTAGTCGGTCTCCAGAATTCGATCGGGAAATCCGGTCGATCCTTTCGTGCGCGGATGCGTTTGATACATGTATCCGCCCTCGCGCCGTGCCAAATCGAACATCTCTTTGGCGTTGGACACGCTGTACACGGTGCCGTACTTCGCGTGCGTCGACGCGAAGGCACCGTTCTTCGGACGGTCCATGAACCAGTACACGGGCTTTGGAAAGACGAGCGCCCAGTGGCCGCCCAGGTGCACGTTGGCCTCTTCGCTGGGAATCAACAGAAAATCTGAATCCGACTGCGCGCGAAGCGCGCCAAAGTACGCGTGAAGCTCGTCGAGGCGCAGATCGGTGAGATCGTTCGGGTGGCCGTCGCCGTGGAAATCCATGATCATCGAAGCGTCGACGCCCATCGCCTTCAGCACCGGCTTGAAGGGCGGGGTCCAGCCGAACCCGTTGGCCATCGCCTGCACGGTGTCGGCGAGGTGCCAATGCGTGCTCAGCGTCTTGTACCCGTCGAGGGGCTTGAAGCGATCGCCGTTCGTGTAGCGGAGCACGTTGGCGAGCGCGGCCTCTGGCGCGGCTGACGAGATCAGGAAGAAGACGCTCATTCGCTGAGGCCGTCCTGGAGGTGCGTTCACCCACGGGTAGTACTGCCAGTTCTCGTCGCGGAGCTGCCGAATCCCCAGCGACACGCGCCCACGCCAGGCGCGATACCAGACGAACCCCAGATTCGACGTGAAATCGCGGGGAAAGAAGTACTGATGCGGCGACGGGAACACGGCCACGCTGCCGCCGGCTGTCTTCAGCGCCAGCGTACGGTAGCGCGCCTGAACCGGCACACGTTCAGCCTGCAAACCGTTCAATGTGACGTGCTGCAACGCACCCTCTGTGTCGTAGAAGGCGGCTTCGGTCCGCATGTTGTTGCCCGGTTGGCGATCCGCCGCCGCACCCATCTCGAGACCGGCCTCGTAGTAATAGGCGACGTCAGGCTCGTAGGTGGTCACGACGGCTTCCTGTTGAATCACGCGGCTGCCTGGATAGAACGTGTACGCGAGTCCCCCATCGAAGCTCCCCATACGGACTCCGTCGAACACGATCTCCACCCGTTCACCAATGCTGCGCGCCGACGCACCTCGCAACCGCAGCGTGCCCTGCACGTGACGCGTCCCATCCGGGTGTGTGGTTGGGTCGTCGAAGAAGGCGTACCATCCGCCGCGTCGCTTGCCGGTCTCGCCTTGATAGAACGGACGCGCGGCGCGAACGACCGGGTCGGCGCCCGTGCCAATGGAGGTGACGAGCGGCTGCGCCGGATCCAGCGAGAAGATCGCGCGCCACGATCGGCCCGTTTCGTCTGGCCATGTGATGGTCACCGAGTCTTCAGCGCCCACAACGGTGATTGGACCAGGCCGGACGCGGGTGAGGTCCAGCGGCACGGACACGGCCGCCGCGGGTCGGGGGATCAGGATTAGCGCGGCAAGGATCGCATTACGCATAGTAGTGAGACCGTTTCTGTTTCAGGAACGCGATCGAGCGCTTCAGCTCGTCGAGACCGTTCATCCCGTCTTCGACGGAGATCCAGCCGGAGTATTGCGCATCCGCGAGGATGCGAAAGATCGCATCGTAGTCGATCAGGCCCTGGCCGATTTCGCCGTGCCGCAGCTTGTCCGAGTAGCCGATTGTGCCGTCGCTCTGGCGCAGCTCTTCAATCGTCGCGCCCGCCGCGAGGTGCCGGTCCGACGCGTGCATCGTGACGACTCGGGGCAGCACCGTCTGCAGAAACCGGATCGGGTCGTATCCGCCGATGAGCGCATTCGATGGATCGTACTGGACGCCAAGGTGCGGTGAATCGACCCGCTCGAGAATCTCGAGGAAAATTTCTTCGGGTTGAGCGAACTCCGGCTGCTCCCAGGCGCCGTCCTTGTAGTGGTTTTCGAGACACAACACGATATTGTGCCGTTCGGCGTACTCCACCGAACGGCAGAGCGCATCGACGGTCCTCGCCACGCCCTCGGTTCGAGTCAGACCAGGATGGCGCTGGCCACTCAGCGTTCGGCAGTATTTTGTGGCGAGTGTCACGGCCAGGTCGATGGCCGCCTGCTGACGCGCAATCTGCCGTGCCCGCTCGGTCGCGTCGGGGTGTGTGAAGTCCGGCGAGAAGCAGAGCATCGAGCTCACCTGTCCGGTTTCGGCCATCAGCGAGACGACGCTGGCGGCTGGGCAGCTGCGAAAGAATCCGTCGTAGTGCTCCAGTCCCTCCGCGCCGAGCGTCGCCGCGGATCGGATCCAGGCGGCATACTCCATGTCGCCGTGGCACAGCCGATCGAAGTAGCACTTGGGAAAGACGCTGATGCGAGGCTGCGGGCGGCTCATCGCGAGGGCCACGTTATCGGCGGCGCGAGGCCGGGTCAACTATGTTAGGCTGCCGCCGCGAGGTGCGTGTGGCTGTGACTTTCCCGAGATGCGCCGCCCCGTACGTCGGCGCGGCCGTCGTCATCCTCCTCGACGCTGCAGGCTTCGCCGCGATGCAGCTCTCCCCAAGAGTCCCGCGCCCGAATGTTCCCCTGCAGCCGCTCGCCCAACAGGCGCGGCGCCTCGAGACCACGCTGAGCTATCTGGGGCAGCCGCTTGCGTCCGACGACCACCGCCTGATAGACGAGGCGCTCGGGGCAGCCAACGAGGAAGACGGCGTTCAGCAGATCCAAACCGCGCTCGACAAGTACGTGCTGGCGGTTGTGCGCATCAATCCGGAAAGCCGGGTCAGCGTCGATCAGGGTCCGGCCCGGCCGGAGCTGGTCGAAAGCGGCACCAGACTGTTTCTCGTCAAAGTGCTCAACGAGGCCAATGTCACGGCGCCGCTGCAGGTCGCGAGCCCGAATCATGGAGACGTGTTCATCAGGTCCGATGGTTCGCCCGCGCCGCGCGCCGCGTTGACGGCTGCCAACGCCCGGGAGCGGTGGGCCGGCATTTCAATCTACGACAAGCGACCCATGCCGCGTCGGTTGTCTGGCCTCGCCGTCGAGTACGTCATCCTCGAGATCTTCAGCCGCGACGGCGGTCAGCGATCCGCCCAGATCGCGTTCAACGTGGGGCAGGGCACGCAGGATGTCGGATTCCGTAACGATGTGTCCATTCTGTTCACGGCGCTCCCCGCGCGGACGGTGCCGCTTCGAGTGCGCGATGAAAATGGCAAGCCGGCCGTGGCGTCGCTGTTGATCCGAGATGCGCTCGGCCGCATCTTCCCGAACCAGTCGAAGCGGCTCGCGCCCGATTTTCCGTTCCAGCCGCAGGTGTACCGCGCCGATGGTGAAAGCATTCGCCTGCCCGAAGGCAGCTACACCGTCGTCGCGAGCGGTGGGCCCGAGTACCTGACGCAAACGAAGGAATTTCGCGTCGAGGCTCGCGGAACCAGCGAGCTCGGCGTGACGCTCGAGCGATGGATCGATCCGCCGAAGTTGGGCTGGTATTCCGGCGACCATCACATTCACGCCGCCGGCTGCTCGCACTATCAGAACCCGACTGAAGGCGTGCTGCCCGAAGACATGATGCGTCAAATCATGGGCGAGTCGCTCAACGTCGGCTCGGTTCTCACGTGGGGCCCCTGCTACTACTATCAAAAACAATTCTTCACGGGCCAGGACAATCCGCTGTCGAAGCCCGATCGCCGGATGCACTACGACCTGGAGGTCTCAGGCTTTCCGTCCAGCCATTCCGGCCATCTCGTGCTGCTCGGTCTGAAGGATCAGGACTATCCCAAGACGCATCGGATCGAAGACTGGCCCTCCTGGAATCTGCCGATTCTCAAATGGGCGAAGTCGCAGGGCGCGATTGTCGGATTCGCGCACTCGGGCTGGGGCCTTCAGGTTCAGGATCGCGCCATCCCCAGCTTCGAGATGCCGGCGTTCGATGGCATCGGCGCCAACGAATACATCGTCGACGTGACGCATCCGAATACCGTGGATTTCATCTCCACGATCGATACCCCGACCGTGGCGGAATTGAGCATCTGGTATCACACGTTGAATGTCGGCTTCCGGACGCGTGTCAGCGGCGAGACAGATTTTCCCTGCATCTACGACAGCCGCGTCGGTATTGGACGGACGTACGCGCAGATCGACGGCGGTCTATCGTTCCCGGCATGGTTGAACGGCTTGCGCGACGGCCGCAGCTACGTCTCCGATGGAAAGAGTCACTTGATCGACTTCACCGTGGACGGCGTCGGCGTGGGGCGTGGCGGCAGCGAGCTCAAGATGCCGGCGCCGCGACCCGTCAAAGTGCGGCTGCGCGTGGGCGCGTATCTCGATCCGCTGCCCGCCGAAGCTATGCGAAACCGGCCGCTCGATCTACCACCGTACTGGGACATTGAGCGCGCCCGCATCGGCACCACCCGTGAGATCCCCGTGGAGATCGTCGTCAATGGCAGCGTCGTGGCCACGAGAAACGTGGCGGCTGACGGGCAGCTCCGGGATGTCGAGCTCGACGTGCCGATCGGCGCCAGCAGCTGGATTGCCGCGCGCGTGCTGGCGTCATCGCACACGAACCCGGTGTTTGCGATCGTTGGCGACAAGCCGATTCGCGCATCGCGCCGCAGCGCCGAGTGGTGTCTGACGGCGGTCGATCAATGCTGGACGCAAAAGGCGCCCGCCATCAGGGCCTCCGAACGGGCGGAGGCGCGCGCCGCGTACGATCACGCCCGCGCGGTGTACAAGCGACTCATTGCCGAGACTCCTTAGCGTCGTTGCAGAGTCCAGCCGCGCTGCGCTACTTCAGGAGTTCGGCAGCGCGCCGGGCGGGTACTGCTCGAGATCCAGAACGCTGCCCGTCACGCACTCGCTCGCGCTGGTCGCGAAGTACTCCGCCGCGCGCGCGATATCGATCGGAGCGAGCAGCCGGCCGAACGGGCGTGTCGCGATCGCCTGCTCGATCCACTCGTCGCCCTTGCCCTCCTGTTCGCGTTTGACGCGGCGCTCGCCTTCGGTGAGCGTCCACCCCACATTGATCTGATTCACACGAATCCGATCGCGATTCAGCAGCGAGGCCGCGTTCTTCGTCAGCGTCATCAGCCCGCCCTTCGACACCGAATAGGCGCCAAGCTTCGGTTCGCCGACGTACGCAAGGACGGAGCCGATATTGATCACCGTTCCGCCGCCGCGCGCCCTCATCGGCGCGATCGATTCCTGCAGGAGAATGAACGGCGCCCGCAGGTTCACCGCCATGATCGTGTCCCAGCGGGCCACAGCGATGTGCTCCAGGTCGCCGCGTCCGGTGTCTGCGGCATTGTTGACGAGGATGTCGAGGCCGCCGAACCGCTCTACCGCAAAGCGGATCAGCGCGCGGCACACCTGCTCATTCGTGAGGTCGCCATCGAAGTAGTCCGCATCGCAACCGGCCGCCTTGACGCGCCGGACGGTCTCGAGGCCATCGGCACGGTCGCGTCCATGGACCACGATGTTGGATCCGAGGCTTGCAAAGTGTTCGGCGACGCCGCGCCCGATGCCGGAGGTCGAGCCGGTCACGATCGCCACTCTGCCGGAGAGACTGCTCATGGAATGAGAACCGACTTGATCACCCGTCCCTCGTGCATCGCGTCGAACGCTTCCCGCCAGCCATCGAGCGCGGTCGTCAAGCCGACGATCGCCTCCGGACGCGTCACGCGTCGGTCGAGCAGATGGATCACGCGCTCCCAGACTGGATAGTTGTGGCTGAACGATCCCTGCAGCCGGATGTTCTTCTGAACGAGCGGATTGATGTTCACAGGCAGGAGGTCCGGCGACCAGCCGACTTTCGTCACCTGCCCATCCGGCCGCGCCAGCGCCAGGGCTATATCGAGCGGCCGGCTCGCACCTGACGCGTCGCACACGAGGTCGGCACCAAGCGGACTGAAGGTCCGGACGACTTCTTCCACCGTTTCGCGCCCGGCATCGACCACACGCGTCGCGCCCAAGCGGCGGGCAGTCTCGAGCCGCGGACCGTCGCTCGAAAGTCCGACGACGATCAGCGGGTCGGCGCCCGCGAGCGCTGCCATCCGTGCGCAAAGCAATCCAATCGGCCCCGGTCCGAGCACGACGACCGCATCGCCCGGACGGATCTGTGAGTTGACGCACATCGCGTTGTAGGCAACCGCGTGCGGCTCCGCGAGACATGCCAGCTCGAACGGCAGCGTGTCGGGAATTCGGTGGAGGCAGCGCGCCGGAACCCTGACATACGATGCCATCGCGCCGTCGATCCCGTAGCCGAACCCTTTCCGGTGCGGGCAAAGATTGTAACGGCCGGTCCGGCAGAGGAGGCATTCGCCGCATACCTCGGCGGCCGTCTCCGAGACGACGCGGTCGCCGTCGCGGAAGCCCTTGACGGCCCGCCCGGCCTTTGCGACCGTGCCGGCGAATTCGTGGCCGAGAACGACAGGCACATTGACGGGCCAGGAATGCGTGTTGTACGCCTGGTGCACGTCCGATCCGCAGACCGACACGGCGCCCACGCGCAGCAGCACGTCGCTGTCGCCGATTTCAGGCACGGCGACGGCGCGCAGCTCCACCGCGAGCGGCTCGAGCGCGAACTGAACGACTGCAGACTGCATGGGCAATTGGTGAATTGGCGAATTAGTGAATTGGCGAATTAGTGGATTGGTGAATTAGTGAATTGGTGATTGTTGTTTGATCTCGCGACAGATCTCGGTCAGCGCCTCACGCAGTCTCGAGCCCGTCACCGGCTCGAAGCGATCGGCATCGATCACGAGCGGTGCGCCAATGACGACGAGCGGCGCGCCGCGCGAAGGGCATTCGATCGCCTGACGGATCGATAAGCCACCAACCGCTTGCACGGGAATCGACACGGCCCGGACGACGGCGTCGAGCTCGTCCATCGGACTCACACCTGCCACCATCCGACGCTCATCGTAGCCGATGTGATGGACGATGAAATCGACGCCGAGCTGCTCCATCCGGCGTGCGCACGCCACGCGATCGCTGGCCGCCAGGTTATCGCCCATCACCTTGATGCCGAAGTCGCGTCCCGCGTCCACGACTCGCCGGATCGTGGCCTCGTGGGCGCGGCCCATCACCACGACGAGACTGGCGCCCGCCTTCGCCATCATTTCTGTTTCCAGGTATCCGCCGTCCATCGTTTTGAGATCGGCGACGATGGGGTGATCGGGAAAACGGCTGCGAAGCTGTTCCACCGCACGCAGACCTTCCGCCAGCAGGAGCGGCGTGCCGGCCTCGAGCCAGTCAATGCCGGCCTCGACCGCGATCGCCGCGGTTTCGAGCGCCTCATCCAGCGACGTCAGATCGAGCGAGATCTGGACGATGGGAAAGTTGAGTCGATCGAGGTTCATACGGCCGTCTTCTGGCCGATTCGCTCGACGCGATAACCGCCGCGCAGCCGGTCGCTCAGATAAATCCCGGTGAAAATCACCGCCAGCACAGCCGGGAGCATTGCCCAGATCGAGAGGACGTGGTCCGCTCCGTACCGATCGTTGATCCATCCCATCACCGGGCCGGCGATCGCCGTGGAGAACGACCCGCTTGCTCCGATGATCGCCAGAAGCAGCGCGCCGCCGCGTGGAAACCGCTCCGATGTGATCCCCAGCATCGTCGGCCACCAGAACGCGGTCCCGGCGGCGAAGAGGGCTGCGGCGGCGAATGCGGTCGGCGGTGTTGTGGCCATGCCAAAGAGAAACAGCCCGGCGGCCGCGGCGACCGCAGTGGATGCGATGAGCGCGATCGGAGACACCCGATGCGCGGCTCCGCCGAGGAACTGGCGCATCAGATACATGATGCCGTTCACCCAGACGAGCACGAGTATCCCCGCCTGCGCGGAGCTCTTCATCACGTCGTTGAAGATGTTGCTCACCCACTGACCCGGACCGAGCTCGGTCGCCGCCGTCAACCACATGCATAGCCAGATGACGATGAACAGCGGTCGAAGGATTTCCTTGAACATGTCGGCAAACGGCACGCCAGCCGCAGCACGCTCAGTAGAAGGAAAGGGCTGGCCCGCGAAGAGGAACGCGTACCAGGCAGAGGGCACCAGGAGCAGGAGCATCTTCGCCTGCCAGCCGGTGAAGGATGCAAGCGCGGGCGAATAGTGTCCGGCCTGAGTAAAGAGAAAGCTCAACACGCCGCCGATGACGATGCCGCCCGGAAACCAAGCGTGCAGCGCCACGAGGCGGCGAGTCTTGTCGTCGGCATAAATCGTCGCCACGAGCGGATTGATGGCCGCTTCGACGAGGCCGTTGGCGACGCCGATGACGAGCGTGGCCGCAAACAGGATCGTGAAATTCGGCGCGACGACGGTGGCCAGTGCCCCGCCGATATGGCCGACGGCCGCAATCCGGAGCAGCACGCCCATGCCGAGCAGGTCGCACAGGGGGCCGCCGAGCAGGATGGAGAAGCCGAAGCCCCAGAAGGCCGCACCGGCGATCCACCCGACGTCGGTTTTGGTCAACGAGAACAGCCGCTCGAAATCGCCCATGATGTCGCCCCGGATGGCGAACGACATGGCCGTTGCCACGAGGGCGATGCAGCCTGCGGTGAAGAGTCGGCGTGAATCGGTCGTGTCGGCGCGTGGAGCGGGCAAGGATGTGGTCATGAGGATGCTGCAGCTTGCACCCAAAGGCCACAAGACTCAAGGCACTTGAGAAACCTGACAGCTAGACAGGCGGGAACTACGAGGACGGGCTCAGGTGAACGCCGATAACCTTCCGATATCTCACCGGCACACCGTCTTTCATCGCCGGCCTGAATTTCCATTCCTTCGCCGCTTTGAGGAGGAGAGCGTTGTATTCCGGCCCCACTCCCGCGAGCAGCGTAACGGACTCCACGTTTCCGCTCTCGTCGATCACGACCGCCAGAGCGCCTTGGTAATCGCGGCGCGTCCCGGACAGTTGCGATGGTCGCCATGGCGGCATCGTCTGAGACACGACGACCGGAGGCGTGACGCTGGTGTCGCTCGGACCGTACGTCCGCCGCGGCTCCGTGACAACGGTGGGAGGCTCGGCCGCAGAGGCGGCCGCGCCGTTGCCGGGAACGGTCGTCGCCTGCGTCTTTGTCGTACCGAGCTTGCTGAGATCGCGGAAGCCGGTCGCGAGCATGCGCAGGTCTGTCGCTTCCGGCGAATTGGTCCAATCCGGGTCGTTGAGCAGGACGAGCACCAGGTCGAACCCCGTTGCCGCCGCACTCAGATCCTTGCTGTCGAAGGCGGCCTTGGCCTCCGCGTACGATTGCCGCACGATCTTCGGCAGCAGCTGGCGCCTCACGTCCCGGAACACACTCCGAAGCCGCGGTGAAGTCTGCTGCTCCGAGGGCAAGAACAACGGATTGGATTCCACGACCGCCTCGATGGCGCGTCGTCCTTCATCGCGTCGTCCCAATGCCAGCAGACAGAAGGCGCGGTACTCGCCGACTTCGGCGGCATCGGTCGACGCCGGGTTGAGCTGAAGCTGATCGAGAACCGCCAACGCTTCGTCGTACGCGGCCGACGCGTAGAGATCTTTCGCGCGCGTGAGCGCGTCCTGACTCGAAACACGGGAAACGGAAACGACGAGGCCAACGGCGAGAGCAATAGCGAAACGACGCGCCATGCGATTGACTGTCATCGGCGCTCCTCGCGGGGTCCAACGCGTACGGTTTTCAGAGTGGGTTCGGTTGATCCTAAAAGGTTTGCCGCAATTGTCAAGACGCAAACGGCGGACGCGAGACCTCGGCGCGTCAGTTTCGCGCGCGAGACGACTCGAAACAGTTGAGCGTCGTACGCGTTGGGTGTAACATCGCGCGCGCAAGGTGAATTGATGCATCAGCAGGGTCCGGACCTCGAGCAACGCCTTTCCAAACTCGAAGCGCAGTTGGATCGATTCAGCCTGACCCTTCATCAATGGCAGCAAACGCAGAAGCATCTTCAGCCGATGGAGTCGCGGCTGTCGAACTTGATCGAGCAGAGCAATGACATCCTCGATCGATGGACGGCAACCGACCAGCGGCACACAGACGCACTTTCAGCAATGGAATCGCCAGTCAACCAGCTTCGCGACCACGCCAGAACGCTCGGCGAGATTTGCGAGGCGGCCACGAGCTCGGTCAGTGGGCTCGAGGAAACGCAGGGTCGATTTGCGGCGCTCGAATCAGACCTCCACCTTCGGCTGAACGAACTGGCGCGCGGGCTTCAGGCAGTGGTCACCGAACTCCGGGCTGCTTCCGAGCACCGGGCTCCGGCGCTCGCCGGCGGCGGACCGGCCTGGCCGCTGGAGGACGTCGTGCGGCTGCACGATGATCTTCGTCGCTCCGGACAGCCCGGGAGCCGCGAATCGAGTGGGTCCGAGCGATCTGCAGCGTCGAGGCCTCCGCTTCAGCTGCCAGTTGCCACCGAGGCTCTTGCCGGCCGCCTCGAATCGCTCGAAGAGGCCGTCACCGTCGGCCGAGAAGAAGTGGCCAAGGCCGCCGACCGAAGCGAGCGCCAGCGCCGCGGTTTGTATGTGGCGCTCGCGGTGCTCGCACTCGGAGTGATCGGCGCTGGCACGATCGCGCTCGGGCTGCAACGGCGCGTCGACACGAAATTGAACGAGGCCGCCACCCGCGTGGCGGCGGCGGAACGGCAGGCTGAAACGGCGGCGCAGCTCGCCAACCAACGCGTCGCCGCGACCAGAGAGGACGCCGATCGAAAGATCGTCGAGGCCGAGCAGACAGCCCGCAAAGCACAAACGGTCAGCGACGTTCTCGCGGCCCCTGATCTGGTCCGATTCAACGTCACGAGTGGGACCACAACACCGCGTGCCTACGCGCAGATGCTGTGGAGCCGCTCGCGCGGCCTGGTATTCAGCGGGTCGCGGCTCCCCGCGCCGCCAGCGGGAAGCACGTATCAAGCGTGGCTGTTGACGAATACGGAACCTGTCAGCGCCGGCCTTTTCGTGCCGGACGCGTCAGGGCGCGTGATGTTGGTCAATGATGATCCGCCGAAAGTGCCGCGGTCGGTCATCGGCGTTGCCGTCACCGTCGAACCCAGCGGCGGCCGGCAAGCCCCTTCCGGTCCCACGCTCCTCGCGCGCGCCCCGTAACCGCGTCCGGTTGGGATAGCTGCCCTACTTGGCCTGCAGGTTCGCGCTCACTCTCGTCAGCCGATCCGACCTGACGATCGCCTTCTCGCGTCGCTCGCCCAGCTGCGGGTGCCGAAAGAGGATGTCGTGCTCACCCAAGGGGATCGATATGTTCCCGATGGGGGTTTCCCCGACAGAGCTGCCGTCAATCCATACTTCCGCCCATGGCAAGGCGTTGATGCTGACGCTGCCGTTGGGCGGTTTCACGGCGAGCGAAACGATCTGGCCGGGCCTGATGTCGACGACACGCCGAGCGCGATAGCCTAACGCGCTGTTCACGAGCTCGAATTCGTGACGTCCCGCCGTCATCAGCACGGCGCCACCCGCACTCGATCCGAGCGGCCGTTCGTTTTCGAGGAGCGTCACTTCGAAGGGAGACGACACTTTCACCCCTCCGCTGCGAGGCCGTCCGGCAGTCCGCAGATCGTCCACCACCCTTGCGTCGACTTTGCCTCGCGGGCCACTCTGGTCCTCAACAGCGATCGGCAGCGTCTGCGCCTCTCCATCCACTGGCAGCGCGTCGTTGCTCACCACACGGATCGAGCGGGTGCGGGACCCAACCTTCACTTCAAGAGGAGTCACGCCGACGGGCTGGCCGTCCACCAGGACGTCCGCACCGGGCCGCGCGAATTCGACGACGACAGCGGCGTCCGCCGACTGCACAGTCCGAGACCGCGCGTAGAGCCGAGCGATCAGAAGGGCTTCGGCAATTGCGAATACGGCAACGGCGGCTGTCAGCCAACGCAGACGCGCAGATCCTTCAAAGAGGCGTTCCTGCGGCTCTGGTGCGAGCTCCTGAACTGGAGGCGGCGGGAGCGGCATCGTCTCAATGGCGCTCTCCGGACTGAACTGCTCCATCGGGTCGCGGGCAGGGCGGTGGGAGATGGTGCTCGGACAGGTTGCGACATCTACCTGGAACCGCGCCGTGGAGGACAACCCGACACGTTCCTCGGCGTCCACGTCGTCCGGCAGATCGCTGAGAGCCTGCTGAGCCTCCTCGGCGCACTCGAAACCGCGCTCGTTCATCTGCAGGGCGCGCTCGAGCCACTGACGAAAGGGAGCAAACAGGTGCGGCGAGCGGGAATCCGTTGTCTCGGCGATCTGGTCGAGCAGATCGTCGATCCTTCTGGGATACTCGCCCGGGCCGACGCGGCGCCCGAGCATGAGCGACAGGGCGATCAGCCCGAGCTGGAGGACGTCGGTCCGGCGGTCCAGGCGCGGAACGGCCGCTGGGGCCGGCGGCACGACGATGGCGAGATTCGCCCACAGACGAGCGGCCGACAGGTCAAGGCGCTGGAGTGCCGAGCCGAGGACATGCTCCCGGATAATCAATCGACCATCCGTCGTCACCATGATCCGGTCGGCTGTCAGCGCGCCATGTGCGATGTCGTCGCCTTGCCTCTGAAGCGCCGCCAACGCGGGCGTCAGCTGCTGAATCAGCGGCACCACTGAGTCCGCGCTGCGAGCTCTCACGAACGCTTCCGAGAGACGCCTTCCAGGCGCGTAGGTGGCAACCATCGCCAGCCCGTCGCCCGATCCCAATTCCTCGACCGAGCGGATCGTCGTAAACGATGGATGCCGGAATCGGGCGAGCCGCTCCACGCGCTCGCGAAGGGCCATTTCGAATCCCATCGACGCGGCAAACTCGGGTCGGAACCGGAGGAGCTCCCACGATGGAGCGTTGGTGTTGTCGAACATCAGGAGGCGGTCGCCGAGGCCGTCGGAGAGGCCCTGTGTATACCAGCTGGCGAGATGCTCGTGGGTCCCCTGTACCCGAGGGATTCTGTCGACGACCAGATCACCAGCGATCGTCATACGCAGATCACCTGATCGGTACGGCCGCGGGGCAGACGCGTACAGGACTCATGAGGACTCAAACCTTCGGTTTGCGTCGGTTGCGACGGTGTGTGTGGTTGGTCCTGGCCGACAGGACGTCATCACATTGTGCACGAATGTGCACGTCAGTCAAGAGATTCCCTGGGATCTTCGGTGGATAGGCTGAAGGGCTGCGGGTGGCGTTACGGGTTGTACTCGACTCGCGCGCGGGCGGCATTTTCGCGCGCGGCGCGCACGATCGACCCTTCCAGGCGACGGTCCGCCGAGCAGCTGATCATGCCTATGCACGGCTGGATGGCTTCGTTCGCGATGTCGTCCCACTCCAGGAGCTTTTTCAACCGGGCGGAGACGAAGGCCGCCTGTTCCGCCGGCGTGTCGCGCAACAGCACGGCAATCTCGCTGCCGGTCAGGTTTCCTGCGAAATCCGACGGACGCAGGTGGTTCCTGATTCTGCCGACCTGCGTCTGCATGAAACCGGGGCGCAATGCCATGTCGGGAATCGAAATGACAATCACCGAGGCATGGCCGCCCTCTTCAATCGTTGCAGAGGCGAGCTGTTCGATCCAGGCCTGAAAAGGAAGATGCGCAATGCGCCGCTCGGCCTGTCCCGATCGCTGCAGGGCGGCTCGCGCCCACGGATGGAGCAGCGCTGTTGCCGCTTCGAGGATGTCGCGCTGGTGCGCCGTGAAACGGCTGATGCCCTCGGAAACGGCCAGCGCCACGAGATGGCCGTTATGTGCGGATTGGACCACCAGGTGATCGGACGCAGCGTGTTCCGGCGCGCGGATCAGTTCTGTGTTCCCCACGGCCAGTTCCTGTTTGCCTCCGGCGGCCGTGACGACGAGCGCGCCCTGACGCGCACCGACTGCCGCGACGATCTCGTCGACGGCCAGCCGCGCCGTGGTTTCGACTGGATCGTCGGTGCGCGACAGATGCGACATGATGGCTGCCACCACGCGGTCGATCGCCTCGGCAGTCAAATCGTTCAGCGACTCACGGAGCAGATCGGAATACACCGTCAATGGCCGCATATCATGGCTATCGATCGCGCCGGTGAAGACCATCAGCCAGGAGCTACCGGTATGTATCGGAAGTCGCCTGACAACGATGGCGCGGCTGGTGGATGCAAATCCGAGGCGCTCGGATTCGGAGAGAGGCAGACGAACCAACGTCGTCTCCACCGGCACGGCGGCTCCGTCGAGCTCCGGCGGCATGGTCGAGCGATCCGCGCCGACCGGCCACACGAACTGGAAGAATCGTCCGTGCGCGTCCGCCACGTAGCCGCGGACATCGATGTCGAGCCACACGGCCAGAGTCTCGATGAATGCGCTGACGACATGACGCACCGATCCGCGCGAGACAGCCTCGTCGAGCAGCCGCTGAAGCGAGCCAAGCATGTGCGATTCATCAGTCCCGGCGTTTGGCGCGCTTGCGAGGTTGGCCTCGACCACGCCGGCGAGCCACGAGCCGACGAACTCCACGTCTTGCCGCACGTTCTCGGCCGGCTCGCTTTCTTCGCTCGCATGACGTGAGAGGACGAGCACACCCGCAGGCGCGAGCGCGAAGCAAACAGAGACGATGCCGTCGATCTGTACGGCTTGCGGGCTCAATTGCGTGGCGTTCGAAATCGCCGATCGGAGCGGGGATCCTTCGTGCGTAACCAGGCGCCGAAACGCGGCAGCCATGTCACCCGCGCCGGCGGGCAGCATGGGCACGCCATGCGCGTCCACGATTTCTATCGCGACGTTCAGGCGGCGCGGCAGATCGAGCAGCCACGTCCACGACTGACTATTGACCGCGGTCTGGAGGTCGAACGGCTGCATCGAATGCCCCGAATTGTACTCCTGGCAGCCCTCAGAAGGCCTGTGCCACGCGCGTCAGAACCTATGCAGGTAAGACGCCTTGAAGAAAAGCCCGCGGTTCACCGTCAGATACTGGTCGCCGAAGTCATTGGGTACGAGGGCTCCTGGGCCCGACGCCTGCTTCTGATACAGCGAGCCGTAGCCGGCGTGAAACACGGTGCCGGGAACGAACTCGTAGGATGCGAGCAGGTCCGTCAGGAGGCGATGCCTCGAGCTGTCGAATTGTTCGAGGAGCCGGACGAGGAAGTGCCTGTTGAACTGATACGTGGTCTTGGTGTTCACGATGCTGACGCTGAATACCCGCTCGTTGGTCGACGCGCGATCGAATCGCACCACATTGACCTCGAGCGCTTGGCTGAGGTGCTGATTCGGTTGGAGCGTGAGCCCGACCCGGGTATCTTCCGAATGCCCCTGGAACGGGTCCACCGGGTCGTAGTAGATGGCGGGCCCTTCGTTGAACGCACCGTAAATCTGTAACCACCGGAGAATCTGGATGATCCCGAAAAGATTGATGTCCGATCCGGTCTTGAAACGGCGGCCGACCCACGGCTCGTGATTCTGGGTGTGCGTGATGTTCAGAAACCCTTGCCGGGTGAAGTTGAATCCGACACCCACGTTCAGAAAGTCTTCGTTCCCGTTCTGGACTTCATCGCGTCCGAGCTTCGCCCAATAGAACGGATGGACGCGCTGCAGCCAGAAGTTGGTGCCTTCCTTCGGATAAAAGTTCACCTCGCCAAAGGACCATCCAGAGGTGAAACCAGTGCGGTTGTAGAACGCCGTGTCCATTTGAAACGCTCGGCCGTAGTGTTCGAGCTGTGTCGCCCAGCCAAAGCGGCGTGTGCTGTAGCTGTAGCTCATTTGTGCCGCAGCGCCTCGAGTGTCGGCGTTCGAGTCGGTCCCCGTCTGCGATGTCAGGAACGTCGCGGTCAGTTGCTGCGGCGCCGAGAATTTGATCGACAGGTCGCCGCCGACAACGCGGTTGTGGCGTCCGGCGTGCTCCGTGTCTGTGACGATGGCGCCGATGTAATCCGAACGGCGGAGGGCGTACGTCGCGCGTCCGATCGTGAACAGCTTGTTCCGGCTTGCGACGCCGTCGCCCCGATTCCCCACATCTTCCGGACTTTCATCCGAGGCGTTCAGCAAACCAAACGTCGTTCTACCGGCTGTTCCGGTAAGCTTGCTTCCCCAGAATGGATTGACGATACGCCGCGTGTGCACGGCGGTCCGCATGTTGCCGTCGCCGCCGGTGCCGGCGATGTTGAAGAGTCCCATCCCCTCCATGAAGAACGGCCGCTTCTCTGGATAGAAGATCGGGAAGCGCTGGTTGACCTCAACCTGGAAGGCGTCGCTTTCGACCTGGCTGAAGTCCGGGTTCACGGTCCCATCGAGCGTGATGTTGGAAGTGACCCCGAACTTTCCGCTCAAGCCCAGATCCGCTTTGCCGTCCGCACGGTTCCACCGCGCCGCCGTGGCACGCGTCTGATTGACGCCGTACGTGATGCTGGGCAGCATCTCGACCAGCCGCGGCTGCCTCAAGTTGTTGAACAGCAGGTGGGCATTCGAATCGAACACCCATTGTCCGGGAGCCATCCCGGGCCACGAGTACGAGACGCCCATGCGGCTGATCTTGCGAAAGAAGAGGATCCCCATGCTGACTTCGTCGCCGCCGCTGAATCGAACGGTCTGCAACGGCAACTGGATCTCGATCACGTAGCCATCGTTGGTGACTTTGCCTACGGAGTACCAGACAAAATCGGCATCGAACTGCTCTCCGGACGCCGACGTGTTGAGCGCGTCCATCTGCATGCCGCTCGGGTTCACGAACAGGTGATACGCCGTCTGCCCGGTGCCCGCCGAATCGAGACTGATCGCAATCCAATCGTCGTTGAAGGCCGTGTCGCGGCGACTGATGGTTGTGCGAATCTTGGCCGGTTCGTTGTCGAAACAGTGAAAGGCGAAGTAGATGTTCCGGTCGTCATATGCGATCCGCACTTCGGTGCGCAGCTGGCTCGACATCTTGTCGCCGCGAATCGGGTTGTAAGAAGTCCAGTCGCCGAGCGGCAGCGGCTCCTGTTTCCAGGCCTCGTCGTCGAGGGCGCCGTCGATCTTGGGCGGCTGCGCCGTCCGGAGGACGTGAAAGGTCGGCCGATCCTGAGCAGCGACGCTACTGACTGTGAAGAGAAGCAGAGCCGCAATCGCTAAGACTCGTGGCATACGCTGGAAGTCCAGAGTCACAAGCCTACACGAGACGCGTCCGGCGATCTGCGGTACGCTGCCGGCGCGATGAAGAAGGCAACGACGAAGACGAACGTCGACGTTGAAGCGGCTTTGGCGTCCCTCGAGCAGAAGAGCACTCGGCGCGATCATGACAATCTGGCTCGATTCGGCATCACGGCACCGAAAGCGTTCGGTGTATCGATGGCCAACATCAAGACGCTGGCAAAGCGCCTGGGTCGCAGCCACGAGCTCGCCGGCGCGCTGTGGAAGACCGGCTGGTACGAAGCACGTCTGTTGACCTCGTTCGTCGACGATCCGACGCAGGTCACCCCTGGCCAGATGGATCGATGGTGCCGCGACTTCGACAACTGGGGCATCTGCGACACCGTGTGCTTTCACCTGTTCGATCGGACACCGTACGCGTTTGACAAAGTCGCGCAATGGTCGACGCGCCGCGAAGAGTTCGTCAAGCGTGCGGCGTTCGCGCTGCTCGCCAGCCTCGCTCTCCACGATCGCGTTTCGGACGACGAGCGCTTCGTCCGGTGCCTGCCTCTCATCGAGGCGGCCGCCAGCGACGATCGAAACTTCGTCAAGAAAGCAGTCAGCTGGGCCTTGAGGGCGGTCGGCCGGCGCAGCCGCACGCTCAACCGCGCCGCGGTAGGCGTTGCAACGCGGCTTTCAATCTCGCCCGACCCCGCGCCACGCTGGGTGGGGAAGGACGCGCTCCGGGACCTGACGAGCCCTGCGGTCACCCGGCGTCTCGCCACGCGAAAAACCTGAGTCGCCTCACACGACCGTGTCGATTCCGGGCCCGCTCGTTCGACGAGAGGATGAGACCAGGTCCTGCACACTTTTATGGGAGATGCACCAATGCTGAGAATTACGCCGTTTCTGTGGTTCGACACTGAAGCCGAAGAGGCGATGAACCATTACATGTCGATCTTCAAGAATTCAAAGGTGTTGAGCGTCAGCCGAGCGAACGGGAAAGTCATGTCGGTGTCCTTCGAGCTCGAGGGCCAGAAGATCATGGCGCTGAACGCCGGGCCGCTGTTCAAGTTCACGGAAGCCATTTCGCTGTTCGTGAGCTGTGAAACTCAGGAAGAAGTCGACGAGTTGTGGGCGAAGCTCTCCGAAGGTGGAGAGTCCGGAAGGTGCGGCTGGCTCAAAGACAAGTTCGGGTTGTCATGGCAGGTCGTGCCGACCGCGTTGCCCAAGCTGATGAACGACCCGCATCCTGCCAGGTCGAAGGCGGTCGTTCAGGCCATGCTCGCGATGAACAAGATCGTCATCGACGACTTGAAGAACGCGTACAACTCGGTCGCGAACTAGCGTCCTATTCGTTCGGCGCCGGCCCCTGGCCACCTGACGACGGCTCGGCGTCCGACGGCTTCTCGAATGTCTGGTCCGCTCCCTCACGGCCGCGGGGATCGAGGACGCCGCCGGCGCCGGGTCTCACCTCGAGCTCGATCTCGGCCTCGACGAGACCTGAATCCATGTAGAGCCCGCGCCCTCGTGCGCCGGACGGCTTCAGCCAGGGGTGATGAATCGGCAGGCGGGCGTGGGCGCTCGCGCGCGGTGGCAGGTAGCGGATATAGACGCGATAGAACTTCGTGAACTCCGGGCTGAGCGTCGATGCAAGCTCGTCGAAGACGCGATTGAAGCGCGGCGACATGCCCCAGCTTCTGAACAGCGTCATCCATCCGCGGTTCTCGGGCGCGTTGGCGAACAGATGCAGCTGAAGCACGTAGAACGCCCGCGTCATCAGCTCCAACTGCATCACAGCGATCCGTCTGTATGCGTTCGCCGGCACGTTCGTCTTGACGGCCGGATCGGGAGTCTTCCCCTGCCACGCCTCGGCGTAGTAGTCCTCGAGGTCGGATGAAGCGGTGACGGCCGTCAGGATCTCGAGGCGCAACCGGTCTAGATCGCACTCTTCGCATTTGTCGGGACGTCTGAACGCAAGATGCTGCTCTCTCAGGCGTTCCAGTGCCACTTCCATCGCGGCGACACCCATGTCGTCCGGCTCGACGTCGTTGTCCAATTCGTCAGCCGAGAGAAATTCGTCGGCAGTGGTCGGCACTTCCTGCTGCGAAACCGCCCGCGTCGATTCGGTCTCACCGCCTTTGCCCTGGCGCCACTTCCACACGGCCCACTCCTTGTCAGCAATCCTACGCGATGATTGGAGCTCTACGCGGCCGACGACACCGCAAGCCACGCCGCGAACTCGGGCGAGCTCGCCCACTGCGCACACGCATGCTCCGCGATATGTACACCCAATGCCCGGTACGACTCGAACTGGGCATCGTCGAAAAACTGGTCAGCGGTCGATTCGTGTGGAAACGTCGGGTTGTTCGATTTGTAATTGAGCACAGGCTCAGGCTCGTCGCCGGTCAGCGAATTCTTCAGGTAGACGAGATAGCCGACGGGTCGCACGCCCTGACTGTTCGGCGGATACCGGATGAGCCCTACGGCGCAATGACCTCGACTCAGTCCCGTCTCGCGATCCGGGCGCAGCATCGTGAGATCGATATCGATATTGATCCCGAGGTCGATGTACGCGTGGCGCAGCGCCTCGGTAAACGAGCCGAACGCGAGCGCCGGATCGCACTCGGCGTCGCACGCGATGATCAGCTTGCAGCGTCGCTGCAGCAGCGGGTAAATCCCGATGTTGTCCCCGGTGTGTCCGCCGTCCGAGAGGTTGATCAGCGCATGTCGTTCGTCGGTGCCCATCGTCACTTCACGCCACAACCACTTCGGCCAGAATCGCCAGGAGTCGACCCACCGGTTGCTGGTGCTCGCGGTCTTGCTCGGGTTCGGCATCCAGTAACCAAGACGGAGGTTGAAGAGCACCGTCGCGAATGACTGAGCGAAGAATGTGCCGGCGCCGATCCCGCTGGATGCAGCCGCGCCGGAGATCGTGACCGCGCGCGCGAGCTTGACGTCTCCCGCTTGGTACTCGTTCGTTCGCCGGTAGCCGGTATGGCGCGAGCCGCAGAAGTACTTCGAGAACAGAAAGTAACCGGATTTGCGATCCTTCCGCGTGAGATCGCGCGATCCAGCGAGGTTGATCGCGCAGCTGATCAGATGGAACGGCGCCGTGGTCGGTGGATCTGCCGCGCCCGGCGGCCGCGTACCTGGCGTTTGCTCGCCGTGAAGATGCTGCAGCGGAAGCTCCACGGTGTCGCGCATGACCTCGAGTGAGGTCATGCCCGTGCGGAGCTGATCGGTATAGAGATACGCCTCGGCGAGTCTGTCGCGGTAGAAGTAATGCGGCGACAGCCGGTTGGCGTCGCCGATCACGCCGAGCGCAATCAGCAGGGTGCTCGCGCCGAAGAGCCAGATCGCCTTGCCTCGCCACATGTCCGCGGTGGGCGTGTCCGGAACAAGGTACGCACAGATCGTCACGACGATCAGCAGCAGGCCGACGCCGATGGCGATCGCGAGGAACCAGCGGAGCAGCGCCGCTGAGACGGGGCGCTTCTTCTCGTCCGGCCCAGTCCGGCGCGTGAGCAAGCGCGCGGCGATCAGAGAAACGATTCCCGACATGCCCGTCCAGGCTCGGTACTCGCGCAGCGCGTACACGAGGAGCGGCATCGCGGCGAGCACGATCGCGGCCCACAGCGCGTACACCGCGGTTGCCTGATACGCGCCCCACAGCGAACGCATGTCGCGCGTCCAGGCGCCGGTGATGCGCGGCATGCAGACGTGGAGAACCCAGCTGGTGATGCGGATGGCGGCAATCACGATGATTGGCAGCACCAGCCAGAGCGGCGGCGGCGCCGGATCGATCAGCCAGAGAACCACGGCCAGCCACGCCACCACCGACGCCAGCGATGTCCAGCACGCGACTCTCAAGACCCGTACCGAGAGCGCTTCTTCCGCCGACTCACCTGGCTGTGCCGGGCTCTGCTGCGTCAGACGATCCGAGATCCGCTTATACCGAAGCAGATAGATAAAGGCGAGCCCGCAGACGACCATGCCGACGAGAGCCGTGGCGCCGGCGGAAGCAAGCAGTTGTCTGCGATCGATTCTGAGAAATTGGCTTTTGATGATCGCGCCCTTGGCTCTCAGGCGCTCCCAGAGGCTTGGATACACATAGACGGTCGGAACGGTAAACGTCCGCTGACCACCGGCAGTGAGCTCGGTCACCGAAGAATCCTTGTACGCCGGCGGCTTGTCGGCGTATTCCTTCGACACGTACGCAGTCGAGTACGTACGCACAGGCATCGTGACTTCTCGAAGGTCCTTGTCGACGTCAGGCGATCCGTAGAAGAGGATCGTCAGGTGGAGCAGCGCCGCGGCGGTGAGCGTCAACAACGCGAGCACGAGGTGATAAACGGTTCCCGACAGGAGCTGACCGATGCTCCGCAGCGTCTCACGCTTGAGAGCGCCTTTCCGCGTCACGAGGAAGCTGCCGTGCGTGCGCAGATGCCGAATCTGCGCCGCTCCTCGCGTGTGCTCGGGGTTGAAGGGGAACCTGTCCCATTCCGTGGTGAACATGGGGCTCGCGCCGGCCCGCAGCGGCTTGGGTGGCGACTGATCGTCGAGCGATAGCAGCGAGGAGAGGCAGCTTCCGATGTATCCGCCGCCCGAGACGGTGCACATGTAGTCGACGAGCGGCAGAATCCGCAGGTTCGCGAGCGTCTGCAGAATGCCGAGATTCGTCGTCGCCGATCGGATGCCGCCGCCAGAGAGCGCAAGACCGACAAGCCCGTCTTTCACGCGCCGCGGCCCACTCGTCGGGAAACGCCGACGGCGTATGTACGCCAGCTCCGCCTGGAGCACTTCAAGAAACGTGCTGGGACTCATGACGTGACCGGCCGGGACTATACCTCACTCACCGAGCGACGCGGCTGTTTGGCAATCGCTCTTTTCACAGAAGCTCGCGGCAAGTGGTCAACCAATCCGGACCGACGGTTTCGACGCAGCACGTCGAATAGCGGCCGCGACGGGATCGACGAACGTGTGGTTCGCGTTGGACTTCGTCTTGGTTTCTGATGGAAGGACGCGACGCGCTCTTAACGGAAGTCGACGTTGAGCGTGAACGGCTTGATGCCAATGGTCACCGTGAACTTGCGCTCGCCTCCGCTCGTGCGCCTGACGATGAGCTCATGTGTGCCGAGTGGTACAGGCACCGCATTCAAAGGTGTTTCCCCGACGCGCACACCGTCGAGCCAAACGACCGCGGCTTCCGGCGAAGTGACCGTGAGCGCTGATGGGTCGGGAGCCAATCGCAATCCCGTCGTCTCACCTGGCTTCACCTCCACGCGTCGGACCGCCTCGTACGCGAGCGCTTTATTCGTCAGCCGCAGCTCGTGGAACCCCGGCGGGAGCAGGATCTGATTGCGCTCGTCCGTCCGAAGAACGCGTCCGCCTTCAGCCACGGTGATTTCGAAGGGCGCATAGACCGTCAACCAACCCGAGTAAATCGACTCGTCGAGCTCCGCAGTACTGTTCGTGGCGATCGTGACGTTCCGATGCACGGAGCCGGCGTCGCTCTCGAGCACGACTTCGTGGTGCCCCGGATTCAGATCCGTGACCGTCACGGGCGTGACGCCGCGAGCCTTTCCATCGATGACGACGCGGGCGCCCGCAGGGGTGGAGTTCACGCGCAGCGCTCCGGCTCCTTTGCGGCCCGCGACCGCAGGGACGGCAGCAGGCGACGGCGCGGCAGTCGATGGGGCGGCGGTCGACGGCGCGGCAGGCGCGCGCGTCGTGGAGCTCGGCGCTCGCATCAGCCGTGGAATGGCGACGTATGCTGCCAGTCCGAGCACTACGGCGATGCCGCCCCGCGTCAACCATCGAACGTTCCACGCTCCAGACGCACGCACCGATTCGGCAATGGAACGGGCAGTCGTCGCGAGTCGGGCGGCCAGAGGCCCGATTCTTCCGGTGAATTCGCCGATTTGGTGTGCAATCGTTCCAATTCGGTCGCCGACACTAGGGCGTCCACCGACATCCTCGAACAAGAAACCGGGAACCGGCGATGGCTCGTCCACGGAAGTCAAGTCAACGACTGCGGCCGGCGCCGGAACAGGCGGTTCAGCCTCGACCAGATCCGGCGGCGCGTTGGCCCACGTGGCGCGCCGGGCGCGCGCCCAGCTGGCCGCCGCCTCCGCCGCCCTGATCAGAGCGGCTTCCCGATCAGACTCGTGGTCCGCTGTCACAGACACAACTATAATTGGTCTGCTTCGCCGCGACGAGCATTCGCCGCGCCGTGCCACGAGTAGCTGACCCTTTGCCGGAAACGGTTAAGCAACACCTCGCCGCCACTGCCCAGCGTGAGCTCGACGCGTTGCGCGCCGAGCTCGACGTACGCCTCGCCGCACTCGAGCAGGCGCTCGCGCGGCCGGACACGCCCGCATCGCTGGAGGATCTGGTGCTCGCGCTCGCTCGCGTCGCCACCGCGGAAGCCGAATCGGCCGCCACGCGCGCGTCGCTCAAGGCGCAACTGCACGCGCAGGAGCGCGCGGCCGCCATCTCCTCGGAGCTGCAGCGCTCGCTCGACGCCGAGCGCGGGATCAACGACGCCCTGCGGCTCGAGCTCGAACAGGCGCGGACGGCGCTCGAAGCGGAACGTCAGGCCGCGGCGAGGATGCGGCTCGAATCGAATGACGCCAGAAAGGCCTTGGAGGAGGAACGGCACGACGGCGTCACCACGCGTCTGCAGGTCCAGGAACACGAGCGCGCGCTTCAGGACGAGCGGGTGCGCCGAGCCGCCCTCGAATCCGACATCCACGCGGTGCGGCACGAACAGGAACAAGGGCGGACCGCGCTCGAGAAGGAACGTAAAGCATCTGCGAGCCTGCGCCAGGAATTCGACACAGCTCAGAAGGCCCTTGAAAAGGAACGACTGGCCACCGCCGCGGTTCGCCAGGAGCTCGAGGAAGCCGCGCGCAGGGGTCACGACGAACATACGCGCAGATCGTCGCTCGAATCCGACGTTCAGTCACTGCGGCGCGAGCTCGAACAGACGCGGGCTGACCTCGAGAGTGAGCGCCAGGCGGCCGCTCAGCTCCAGCTGGAATCGAAGGACGTTCGGAAATCGGTGGAGCAGGAACGCGCGGGCGCCGCCTCGGCTCGCCGTCAGGTCGAAGAAGGAGAGAAGGCGCTCCAGTCGCGACAGCGCGAGCTCGACGAGGCGCGGACGGCGCTTCAGGCGGAGCGCGAAGGCGCCGCGCAGCTGCGTCAGGAATCCGAAGGTGTCCGAACGTCGTTGGAAGAGCAGCGACAAGCCGCCGCCGCAGCCCATCGTCAGATCGAAGAGCTCCAGCAGGCGCTCCAGGCTGAGCGGGGCCGCACCACGGGGCTCGAGGCCGACATCCAGTCCGTACGCGGCGAGCTCGAACAGGCGCGCACCGCCCTCGATTCCGAACGCGAAGCGGCCATCAAGGTGATGCTCGAATCCGACGAGATTCAGAAGTCGTTGGAAGAGGAACGGAGGGCAGCTGCTGCCGCCCGGCACGAAATCGAAGGGTTGCAGCAGGCGATTCAAGCCGAGCGCGCACAGAGAGGCGGGCTCGAGTCGGAGCTTTCGTCACAGCGCGACGCAGTAGCACAGCTGACCGAGGCGCGAGCGGTGCTTCAACGCGATCTGACTGCTGCCCAGGAGAAAGCCGTCGAGACGCGAGCCGCCGAAGCCGACGCGCATCGTGGCGCTGTAGAAAAGCTCGAGCATCGCTGTGCCGACCTCGATCGCCAATTGGGTGAGGCGACGGCGCGTGTGTCACAGGTCACCGGCGAACGCGATGCGCTCGCAGCGGCGCTCGACGCCGAGCGACAACAAGCGGGCGCGGGACATGCGGACGTCGAGGCGCGGATGGCGGCGATTGACGCCGAACGCGCGAGCACCCAGCGCAGCTTGAAAGAGGCGGAGGCTCGCGCCATCGAGGCAGATAAGGCGCGCGACCAGCTGGCGGCGCAGCTCGAAGCGGCGGAAACCTTCACCAACGACATGCGAGAAGCGGTCGAGAAGCGGCTCGAAGCGATTACCGCCGAGAGAGCCCGCACGCTGAAGGCACGCGACGAGGCAGACAAGCGCGCTGAAGCGGCAATCCGCGAGCGCGATGCGCTCGCGGGTCAATTGGCCGCCGCCAAACAGGCAGTGCCCGATGCCGACGTCGCGCAGCGGCTCCAGGCGGCGCTGGAACGAATCCGCGTCCTCGAGCTCGTCGAGCGCGAACGCGGGCCTCTTGAACGCGAGGTCGACGTGGACGTCGGGTCGCTCCTGGACACGACACCTTCACCGCCGTCCGAGCTCGCGGGCAAGAGCGCAAAACGCTACGCATTCCCTGCCGCAACCAACGTGAAGATCGATCGCGAGGGAGGGCTGCTCGTGGATCTCTCGGTCACAGGCGCGCAGGTGATCTGTAAAACGTCGCCGGAAGTAGGACAAGTCGTCACGCTGACGCTGGTGTCCGACGAAGCGCCCTGTTTCTGCCAGGGACGTCTCTTGTGGGCCCGCCGCGAACAAACCGCGAAGGGCCGGCCGTTTCGATATCGCGCGGGCCTGGTTTTTACCTCGGCGGACGAGGCGGAAATTAAGGCGTTCATCAAACACCACGCAATTAAATAAAGCCTGAAGAATCTCCTCGCTTGGTCAGCCGCTTGCTCTCCCGTTCTCCCGACATGGTTCGTCTGACGGCTGGGCTTTTGACGATGGCCTCGCTATCCGCGGCGACGGCAGCGGCGGCGCCCGATCTGGGCGCGCTCGAAGCCAGGTTGAATGACATCGTCCGAAGATCGCAGGGTCAGGTCGGCATCGCGCTCGTGCACGTGGAATCGGGCGTCCGCCTGTCGATCCATGGCGACCAGCGGTTTCCGATGGCGAGCGTTTACAAGCTGCCCATCGCCATCGAAGCGCTCGCGCAGGTCTCCGAAGGAAAGCTCACGTTGGACCGGCCAGTCACGCTCGGACCCAACGACATCCGCGCCTGCTGCACGCTCTCGCGCCGCTACCCGCGCGGCGGCGTGACGTTGACGTTGGACGACCTGATCGAGCTGATGATGGTGGAAAGCGACAACACCGCCTGCGATGCGGTACTGCGTCTCATCGGTGGTCCAGCCGTAGTCGAACGGCGGCTGCGAGCCCGCGGATTCAACGCGATCAACATCAACCGGTACGACTCGGAGATCTCGCTCGAAATGACCGGCGTCCGCGAGCCGGTTGCGAGCGCGGAGTGGACGCTGGACCTGCAGCGTCGCCTCATCGCTGCGGTCACGCCGGTTGAACTTCGGGAGGCGCGGGCGCGGTATACGAGCGATCCCCGCGACACCGCCACTCCCGACGACATGGCGGCGTTGCTGGCGCGTCTCCAGCGCGGCGAGCTCCTTTCGTGGCCCTACGGCGATCGTCTGATCGAACGAATGTCGCACGCGGTAACCGGTCCGAAACGCCTGAAGGGTCGGTTGCCCGCAGAGACGATCGTCGCCCACAAGACCGGCACGACGGATGTCGTGATCAACGATGTGGGCCTGATCACTCTTCCTGAGAATGGCGGCCAGCTTGCGGCGGCGGTCTTCGTGATGAACGGCGGCCGCGTGGCAGCGATGCAGAATACGATTGCGGAGGTCGCGGCCGCGGCTTACGAATCGTTTACGGGGAAGCAGCTGCCGCCGCCCCCGAAGCCGGTGAAAGCTCCGGCGAAGAAGCGATCGGCGCGTCAGAAGGCGCGCGGCCACCGGTGACTTCCGCCAGCCCCTGCGGTGTGGTAAAACCCGCCACTTGAAGCTCACGCCGCTCGGTTTCGTCATGCTCGCCGCCAGTCTCCTCGGACTGCCGGCTGGTTCCCGCGAGCGATCGCAATCTTCGCCATCCGACAGGCCGTGGACGATGTGGTACGCCCAACCCGCAAAGGAGTGGGTGGAGGCGCTTCCGATTGGCAACGGGCGCCTGGCGGCGATGGTGTTCGGCGGGGTCGAGCGAGAACGTCTTCAACTCAACGAGGATACGTTGTGGGCGGGCGGGCCGTACGACCCGACGAATGCGGACGCGCTGGCTGCATTGCCCGTCGTTCGCCAACTGATCTTCGATGGGAAGTACCGAGAGGCGCATGCGCTGGTTGCCGAGAAGATGCTCGCGAAGCCGGTGCGACAGATGCCGTTTCAGCCGCTCGGCGATCTCCTGCTGACATTTCCCGATGTGTCGAGCACCGGGGCGTACCGGCGCGACCTGGATCTCGACACGGCGATTGCGCGAGTCAGTTACGTGTCGGACGGCGCGAGGTTCACCCGCGAAGTGTGTTCGAGCCCGATCGATCAGGTGATTGCCATGCGGCTCAGCGCCGACCGGCGAGGCCGCATCAACGTCATCGCTGAGATGAGCACGCCCCAGAGCGCGTCGCTGACCACAGAGGATGCCACGATCGTGATGCGCGGCGTCAATGCCGAGAGTCAGGGAATCAAGGGTGCATTGACGTTCGAGGCGCGCGCCCGAGTCATAGCGAACGGCGGCACGACATCCGTCGAGAAGAACTCCATCAACGTCCAGCATGCCGATTCGGTGGTGATCCTGCTCGCCGCGGCGACGAGCTTCAAGAGCTTCAAGGA
>Ga0114129_10001140_pt1 | contig 35156 bp, 36 predicted proteins | sample RhiMetdeltSRZDD1_FD_80071 | JGI IMG/M metagenome (GOLD analysis project Ga0114129, IMG submission 80071) | Populus rhizosphere microbial communities from Tennessee, USA - Rhizosphere MetaG P. deltoides SRZDD1 (version 2) (version 2) | ecosystem: Host-associated > Plants > Roots > Rhizosphere >...
AAGAATCCAAACCCCGGCAAAACCCCAAAACACAGGGTCACACCAAAGGAATCATCCGAAGGATGAAAAAACAATTGGCACTGGCATCACAAGCACCCTGTTGAGTTCTCAAAGAACAAACACGCACCTCACGTATCCCACATTGTGGGACCCGGCTCGGGGCAACTCGCCTAACTTACTCGGTCGAGTTCGCGGTGTCAACCCGCCTCGCCCGCTATTTCACGGAGACACAGACCACTACCGTGATCCTTGCTCCGGGGGTTTCCCAACAACCCGGCCGACCGCCGCGCCTACGGCGCGATCCGGTTGCCCGTCGTGTTGCTGGCTTTGCCACTTTACCCGGCCGGATTCGCGAAGTCAATATCGCACCGCCCGGTGTGGCCCGTCCCGCTCCGGCCATCCGCTACTGCCTACAAGCAGGGCGTTTGTCCGTTCCGCTCGAACGAAGAGAACTTTACGGGCCGCCCCGGGCGGTAAGCAAATCAGTTACCGACGATGGTTCCGGACACCGAACCCAGTTTTACCAACGATCCGTCCGCTCCCGGCGCGGTGGCTCGCAGAGTCACAGTGTCGCCATCTTCCAGGAAGGTGCGCTTGGCCGTACCGAGGTCGACCGGCTCGGCGCCGCCCCACGTGAGCTCCAGGAACGATCCGACCTCGTCGCGAGCCTCGCCCGACACCGTGCCGGAGGCGTACAGGTCGCCGGTGCGGAGTGCAGCGCCGTTGCTGGTCAGGTGGGCCAGCTGCTGCGCCGGCGTCCAGTAGAGGGACGCGAAGGGCGGGCGGCTCACTTCGACGCCGTTCCACTCCACCGACAGCCGAAGGTCCAGCCCGAGATGAGGGTCGTCGGCCAGGTGCTCCACCGGCGGCGGATCCTGGACCGGAGCCGGTACCCACGCGGCATCCAGCGCGGCCAGCGGTGTGATCCACGGCGAGACCGATGTTGCGAACGACTTGCCCAGGAACGGCCCGAGCGGCTGGTACTCGAAGGACTGGATGTCTCGGGCCGACCAGTCGTTGAGGAGGACCACGCCGAAGACGTGATCCCGGAAGGAACTCGGCGCGACGGGCGTACCCAGGGCGGATGGCGTACCGACGACGAAGGCGACCTCGGCTTCGATGTCCAGCCGCTGGGACGGCCCGACCTTCCCCGGGCCCAGCAGGCCCGACGGGCGGCGGATGGGCGTACCCGAGACCACGACGGTTCCGGCCCGGCCGTGGTAGCCGATCGGCAGGTGATGCCAGTTCGGCAGGACCGGCGGCTGGCCCGGCCGGAAAATCTTGCCGACGTTCCCGGCGTGGTTCTCAGATGAGTAGAAGTCCACGTAGTCCGCGACCGTGAAGGGGAGCAGTAGTTCGACCCCGTCCAGCGGTACGAGCACCTCGCCGGGGATCTCTCCGGCGGCCAAGTCCAGCAGCTGTCCGCGTACCCGTGCATGGAGGAGAGGGCCCGCGGCGAGGAAGCGATCGAGATTTTCGGCACGCAGCGTGCCGTCGGCGTGGACATGGCCCAGCGACTCGGCTGCGTGCAAGTCGATCAGGTGGTCGCCCCAGCGGGCCGCGCAGCGCGGACCTTGCGCGAGCCGGAACACGCCGTATGGCAGATGGTCGATCACTCGGTTCTCCCCACGAGGCCGAGCTGAGCCAGATCCTCCAGCGGCTCGGCGATGGAACAGGTGCCGTAGCCCACCCACAGCGGACGAGACTGATTGCGCCGGGATCGGGCGGCCTCCATCAGCGTGAGCGGCTGAGTCGTGCCGATGATCGCGGCGACGTCCGCCACCTCGCCGCCGTCGGCCGCGGCGCAGGTGCCGGCCAGGACGTTGAGGAAGCCGTGGTGGACGAAGCCGGTCTCCGGATCGGTGTGCCGCACGGCGTGGTGCAGGCCGGCGGTGAGCTTGAACGGCAGGTTGCGGTCGCGGCAGGCGCAGATCACCGCGGCCAGCTCCATCGGGGTGGGGAACAGCTCGGCGGCCAGGCCACCGGTGCGGAACTTGGCCGCTACCTTCAGCCCGTCCGCGCGTGCTTGCGCGACCGTGTCGAGGGCGCTCAGCAGGCCCCAGGTCAAGGGGATCTCGGCGTAGCCGATCAGGTCGGCGGCGGGAGCGGCCGGGTCGTGGTCGACGCCGTCATGCTCGGCGGCGTGGTCGGCGAGCAGGGACAGCAGCGCACGCAGTCCGGGCTGGGGGTCCTCGCCGCGCTTGGCGACGGCCGCCTCGATCTGCTTGATCTTCATACGGCCGTCGGCCGCCGCCGTCAGGCGGGGCAGCTGAGCGATGGGGACGTCCCCGACCACGCCGATCGCGATCTCCTCACCGTCGGTGAGGTACGCCGCCGCGTCCTTCAACTCGGTCGCGGGCAGCAGGAGTACGCCGACGAGGTCGGCGTACCACGCCCGGCGGTATTCGCGATGACCGGTGAAGGCGTCGGCCAGCGCGGCATTGCCCGGCGGAAATACGGCGGCATCGTCGACGAGCCGCAGGAAAAGCGGGGGGATCGGAGCAGTCACGGCCGCCGTTGACATGATCAGGCAATCTAGCGGATGCTATGCGGAGCGGACAAGGCCGTCCGATAATCGGACGATCGAGTATGCACAGCGGGCAATGTCAGGAGGTCACGATGGCGTACTACCGCAGTGTCGGCGAGGTCCCGCCGAAGCGACACACGCAGTTCCGCCAGCCCGACGGCAGCCTGTACGCCGAGGAGCTGATGGGCCAGGAGGGCTTCTCGTCCGACTCTTCGCTGCTCTACCACCGCCACCTGCCTACCGCCATCGTGGACGCCGCCGAGTTCGACCCGCCGGCCTGGTCGCGAGTGGCGAACCGGCCGCTTAAGCCGCGACACTTCCAAACGCACAAACTAGACACTACGGGTGCGGACGCCGTTCTGGGACGCCAGCATCTCCTTGCGAATGACGACGTCCGCATTTCGTACGCCGTCGCGGACACTCCCTCACCGCTCTATCGCAATGCGATCGGTGACGAATGCCTTTACATCGAGGCGGGTTCGTGCGTCATCGAAACGACGTTCGGCCGGCTCGACGCCGCTGAGGGCGACTACGTGATCATCCCGACGTCGGTCGTCTACCGGGTGGTGCCGAACGGCCCCGTACGCCTCCTGGCCATCGAGGCGACTGGCCACATTGGACCACCCAAGCGTTACCTATCGGTGCGCGGCCAATTCCTGGAGCACTCGCCCTATTGCGAGCGCGATATCCGCGGCCCGTCGTCGCCTTTGCTGGTGGATGAGGAGAATGTCGAGGTGCTGGTGCAGCACCGGCGCGGATGGACCACATTCACGTACGCCCACCACCCGTTCGACGTGGTCGGCTGGGACGGCCACTTCTACCCGTGGGCGTTCTCCATCCACGACTTCGAGCCCATCACCGGGCGGATCCATCAGCCGCCGCCGGCGCACCAGACGTTCCAGGGGCCGAACTTCGTCATCTGCTCGTTCGTGCCGCGCAAGGTCGACTACCACCCGCTGGCGATCCCGGTGCCGTACAACCACCACAACGTCGACTCCGACGAGATGCTGTTCTACACCGGCGGCAACTACGAGGCCCGCCGCGGATCCGGCATCGGGCAAGGATCGATCTCGCTGCACCCGTCCGGTTTCACGCACGGGCCGCAGCCCGGCGCAGTGGAGCGAGCCATCGGCGTGGACTACTTCGACGAGCTGGCCGTCATGGTCGACACCTTCCGGCCACTCGACCTTTGCGAACCAGCGCTGGAGTGCGAGGACACGGCGTACGCCTGGACGTGGGCGCGGCGCCAAGCCGGACAGGACGGCCCCGACGGCGCCGGCTGAACCGCTACGCCTCGTGGTCCTGCTTGCTTTGCGGGGCCACGTGTTCGATGACCTTCGTCGGCGTCACCCGGCACACGACTCGGGTCTCGTGCGGGCGTACCGTCCACGGGACTCCGTCGTACGCCCGCGACAGCTCGTCGATCAACTCGACGCCACCCTCTTCGATCATCGTCACCGTGCCACGGATCTCCACGTAGACATAGGGATCGGCGGGATCGTACGCACACAGGCTGACCTTGGGGTTGCGCTCCATGTTGCGTGCCTTCAGCCGGCCCCTGATCGTCGAGAAGAGCACGTCGTCGCCGTCCGTACGCACCCAGATGACGCTGGACTGCGGTGCGCCGTTCGGGCCGGCGGTACTCAGGATCGCGAAGACCGGCCGGTTGAACAGGCGTCGAGCTTCGTCACTCAGCTTGATCGTCACCGCGCCAGCGTACGCCGCCCGCCCATGCCGCCTCCATGATCCCGGCAGGATCAGGGTTATCGCACGGATCTTGGCTCAAGATCCGTACATTATCCGTGATCTAAACAGGATCTTGGGGGGTGAGGATGAGGGCGACCGCGATCGCGACCAGCCCTTCGCCGCGCCCGGTCAGGCCAAGCCCGTCCGACGTCGTACCCGACACCGTGACGGGCGCGCCGACCGCCGCCGACAGGACCTGCTGCGCCTCGTCCCGCCGCTTGCCGATCTTCGGCGCGACGCCGATCACCTGGATCGACACATTGCCGATCTCGTAGCCGGCCGCGCGGACCAGGCGAGCCGCCTCGGTCAGGAGGGTCACGCCGGAGGCGCCCCGGATCTCGGGGCGGTCGACGCCGAAGTTCGAGCCGAGATCGCCGAACCCGGCCGCGCTGAACAGCGCATCGCACGCGGCATGGGCAGCGACGTCGCCATCGGAGTGGCCGTCGAGGCCGCGCTCGCCGGGCCAGTGCAGGCCCGCAACCCAGCACTCCCGGCCTTCGCCGAACGCGTGCACATCCGTGCCGATCCCTACGCGCACTCCGCCTCGCTCGCTAACAGTGCTTCCGCCACGATCAGGTCGATCGGGCGCGTGATCTTCAAGGCGTACGCCGACCCCGGCACGCAGTGCACGGGCAGCCCGAGCTTCTCCACCATCCCGGCGTCGTCGGTGTGGTCGTCGAGCGCCTCGGCATGGGCCTTGACCAAGACTTCGCGGCGGAACCCTTGCGGTGTCTGCACCACCCGCAGCTCCGATCGGTCCACAGTGGCGACGACGTCCTGGGCGGCATCGACCTGCTTGATCGTGTCGACGACCGGCAGCACCGGGATCACCGCTGCATGACCGTCGCGTACGCCCGCCGCGACCGCGTCGACGAGGCCGGGCGGGGTCAGGGCGCGAGCCGCATCGTGCACGAGGACGATGCCATAGCGGTCGGGCACGGCTCGCAGGGCCAACGCGACCGACTCCTGCCGGGTCGCACCGCCGGCGACGACGGCGACACCGGTCTCGACTGCGACACCGGTCTCGGCCGGTCCCAGCAGCTGCCGAACGAGATCCACAGACTGCGGAGGGGCAGCGATCACGACCAGCCCGACGGATGCGGCTTGGCGCAGACGGCGTACGGCATGCACGAGAAGTGGCTCACCGGCCAGCTCGCGCAGCGCCTTGGGAACGTCGCCGCCCAGGCGTACGCCGGCCCCGGCGGCCGGGACGATCACCGCAACGTCGGTCATGGATGTGCCACCCGATGCCAGAACCGCGGACAGCGCCGGAAACTCAGACGAACGACGACCGCGGCATTCCCGCTCGAAACGGTGATGCCGCGGTCATAAGTCGTCTTGCCGGCCAAGTGGCTCTAGGCCTCGTGCAGCACCTTGTCGAGCAGGACCTCGGCCTCGTCCTTGGTACTCCGCTCGGCGAGTGCCACCTCGCCGACCAGGATGTCGCGAGCCTTCGCAAGCATGCGCTTCTCTCCGGCCGAGAGGCCACGCTCGCGCTCGCGCCGCCAGAGGTCTCGCACGACCTCGGCGACCTTGAGGGGATTGCCGGAGGCCAGCTTCTCCAGGTTTGCCTTGTAGCGCCGCGACCAGTTGGTCGGCTCCTCGGTGTGCGGAGCACGCAGGACATCGAAGACCTTGGTCAGGCCCTCTTCCCCTACGACCTCGCGCACGCCGACGATCTCGGCGTTCTCGGCAGGGACACGCACCGTCAGATCGCCCTGTGCGACACGAAGGACGAGGTACTGCTTTTCCTCACCCTTGATGATGCGAGTCTCGATAGCCTCGATGAGTGCGGCCCCGTGGTGGGGGTAGACAACGGTCTCGCCGACACTGAAAACCATAGGTACGAAACCCCTTTCGCTGTGTCTAGGGTAACACGGACCGCCAGCGATGTCCTACCGTGCGTCCCATCGTTAGCGCAGCTCACAGGCGTTGTAATCCGTGGCACTCCGGCACTCTCACGTGCATGGCTCCCGGTTTATCCGGGTATTCCAAGACCTTCCACCGAGCTGTCCGTTACGCAGCGTGCCGGTGAGTTGACCTAAAGTCCCATTCCCCGATCGCAATCTCCTCTGGCGCTCGAAGGTCGGCAGCGGCACACTGAAGACCACGAAGCAGGAGGAGTCCGGGGCGATGGGCACGCTGGGGAACGGGCTTCCCGACCTGCCACCCGAGTGGGGCGAGGTCGTCATCCCAGACGACCCGGCGGAACTTGATGAAGAGGCCGAGGTCGTCCGCAGGGAGCTGCGCCGCGCCGCCCGTAAGGCACGCCGCGCACAGCGTATGCGTGCCCTGCGCAGACGGCTGCACCTGCCCGAGCGCATCGATGATCCAGACGAGCCGTCGGCGCTGCTGCCGTTGATCGTGCTCGCCATCGCCGTACTCATCACCTTGATCGGTTTGATCGCCGTGACCTGGTCCGGCGTGATGCATCCGCGGCAGGTACCGACCCCGTCGCCGGCTCCGCCCTCGGGCAGCCCGGCCGCGACGGCGCCGGTGCCGACACCTTCCGCGGATAGCGCCGCCACTCCCGGTGCCGCGACGGCGCCGACACCCGGTGCCGCGGCCCCGTCGACCGGGCTCACCACACCCGCCCTGGCGACGACCGCCTCGCCGGCCGCCTCGTGAACCGGGCGGTGGCCCTGCTGCGCTGCGGCCACCCCGCCCCCGCTGCCGCCGTCACCGTCCTGAGTGGACTGCTGGGCCTGCTGGTCGGCCACCGCCTCGCCGGCATCGCCCTGATCGCCGGGGTCATCGGCAGCAGCCAGCTCGCCGTCGCCTGGGCCAACGACGCCATCGACGCCGATCGAGATCGAGCGGTACGCCGAGCCGACAAGCCCCTCGTCGCCCAGTGGCCGCAGGGACGCCCGTACGTCGCCGGAGCGGCCGTGTTGGCATCTCTGCTGATGGCCGCCCTGGCCCTGTACGCCGGCCCGGCGAAAGCGGCGCTGGCGGCGATCGTCGGCCTGGTCAGCGCCCAGCTGTACAACTGGCCGCTCAAGGCGACCGCGTTCTCGATCGTGCCCTACATCATCTCGTTCGCAGCGATCCCGTACTTCATCGTCGCCGCGGTACCGGCCTCGCCACCGATGGAACTCGTCGCCGCCGCGGCCGCTTTCGGAGGAGCTGCGCACCTTTTGAACGCCGTACCGGATCTCGCTGACGACCAGGCGACGGGCGTACGCGGGCTGCCGCAGCGGCTGGGGGCGCAGCGGTCCCGCCGGATCGCCGCCGCCCTCACCGGGCTGGCCGTATTCGCCTTGCTCTAAGCACCGTATTCGCCCTGCTCTCGGCACTGTCGCACCTCGACATCCGGCGATGGGCGGGTCGGCGCGCAGCGCTGATCACCGGCAACTAGTCTTAGGTCGCCGGTTGCCCGGCGCTGGCGAGCGCTTTGGCCCGCCCACCAATCCACCCATGGTTCCGAGGAGGACCGGACGTGACGTGCGTGACTGAGTTCCCCGGCCCGCGTACCCGGCGCACACTGCGGGCCGCCGCACTCGCCGGCGTGACAGTCGCGGCCGCCGCGGCGGTGAGCGCCTGCGGGACCGGCCAGGTCAACCAGACCGCATACATGGCGCCCGCGGTGGCGGGCGTGAACCAGACCTTCTCCGTCAACGCCCCCGACGACTCGTCGGCCGGCTCCATCTCGGTGCGCGACATGCTCGTCACGTACGACGGCGCCGAGGGTTATAAGGCGGGCGGCAATGCACCGCTGCAGCTCGGCATCTTCAACGACACGGCGGCCACGCTGAAGGTCACGATCACCGCGCCGACCGCCGCGAAGTCGGTCACCTTCCGGGCCGGAGCCCCGGTCGAGGACCCCGAGCCCACGCCGACCGCGGCCGCCGAGCCGACCGCGAGCGCCTCGGCCAAGCCCCGCGCGAGCGCTTCCGCGGCGCCGAGCGAGGAGCCCAAGCCGCCGGCCGGCCCGGCCACGTTCACCATCCCCTCGGGCGACTTCCTCATGCTGACGCCGCGGGCGGGCAAGTTCCTGGTCCTGCAGGGCCTGACCAAGGAGCTCAAGCCGGGCGGGACGGTCGATGGCGTGACGTTCCAGTTCCAGCTCGACGGCGGACTACAGGTCGAGCAGCAGCCGGTGTCGCCCGCACCGGAGGCCTCGCCGGTCCCGTCGTCCTGCGTCTTCAGCGGCGGCGCGGCCATCTGCCGGGCACCTTTGGGTACGCCCCACGAGGCGCTACCGCGGACCGTCCCGACCGGTGGCGGCGAGCACGAGTAGCTGGCCTCAGCCGCCGGCGGGGTGGCGCGGCGCCGCTTTGTCGGAGGTACGCGCTACGGTGCGGTGCGTGAAGGCTCCCACCAAGGCCGGCCGTCCGGCGTACTTGTGCGACGCATGCGGTTTCCAGCCGCCGAAGTGGGTCGGGCGCTGCCCGGAATGCGGGGAATGGGGCTCGGTGGTGGAGACCGCCGCCACACCAACCGCGAATCCGTTGCGGGCCATAGCTCCCCGGCTGCCCGGCGAGCCCGCCCGGCCGATCGCTCAGATCAGCGCGGCCCCGGCCAAGGCGGTTGCCACCCACATCAGCGAGCTGGATCGGGTGCTCGGCGGCGGCTTGGTACCCGGCGGCGTGGTGCTGCTGGCCGGCGAGCCCGGCGTCGGCAAGTCGACGCTGCTGCTCGACGTGGCCCAGCAGTGGGCGGTCCACTCCGGCACCAACGCGCTCGTCGTCAGCGGCGAGGAGTCGGTGAGCCAGGTACGCCTGCGCGCCGAGCGTATGCAGACATTGCACGAGCGCCTCTACCTCGCGGCCGAGACGGATCTGGCGTCGCTGCTCGGCCACATCGACGCGGTCAAGCCGGGCCTGCTCGTCGTCGACAGTGTGCAGACCATCTCGGCGGCCGGGTCGGACGGCGTACCGGGCGGGGTCACGCAGGTACGGGCCGTCACCGCGGCGCTGATCGGCGTGGCGAAGGAGCGGGGGATCGCGATGGTTCTGGTCGGCCATGTCACCAAGGACGGCACGGTCGCCGGCCCTCGGGTCCTGGAGCATCTGGTCGACGTCGTGCTTCAGTTCGAGGGGGACAAGCACTCGTCGCTGCGGCTGATCCGGGGGCTGAAGAACCGCTTCGGCGGTGTGGACGAGGTCGGCTGCTTCGAGATGCACGAGACCGGCATCGCGTCGCTGCCCGACCCGTCCGGCCTGTTCATGACCCGGCACGCCGAGCCCGTACCCGGAACATGCTGCACGGTCGCGATGGAAGGCCGGCGGGCCCTCGTCACCGAGGTGCAGGCGCTCATCGGTGCGCCGATGGCCGGCTCACCCCGGCGTACGGTGTCGGGGTTGGACGGGGCCCGGCTGGCGATGCTCCTCGCGGTGCTGCAACGCCGCGGGCCGGGGCAGGGGCTGCACGAGCGCGAGGTCTTCGCGGCGACCGTCGGCGGCATCCGGATCGTCGAGCCGGCCGTCGACCTGGCCATGGCTCTGGCGATCGCCTCGGCGAAGGTGAACCTGCCGACCGTGCCGCACCTGGTGGCGATCGGCGAGGTCGGCCTGACCGGCGAGATCCGGCGCGTAGCTGCGGTGCCGCAACGGCTGGCGGAGGCGGCCCGCCTCGGCTTCACCATCGCCCTCGTGCCGGTGGGATGTGCGCCACCCAAGGGGACCGCCCCAACGGGCATGAAAATCCGCGAAGTGGCCGACCTACCCGAAGCACTCCGCCTGTCGGCCCTCTTGGCGGTAGACGCATGACGGCATAGCCGGGCCTAGCCGTCACCGACCCGCGGAGCGCACTGCACGGCCTGCGGACGTGACAGGGAGGCCCGCTGACTGCACTCCCGGCGGCTCGCGCAAGCGCTCCCCGGCAGGGCCGACTGGTCTCCGGCGGGAGCGACGGTCCGGTGCTCGACGAGCCCGGGAACCAAGGAGAAAGGACCCCGTAGACTGTGCCCGTGCCGAGCGAACGCGAACCGAGCTGGAACGCGGTGGGTGGCGACCCACTGCGGGCGGCCCTGGCGCGCATGGCGCCGGGGACCCCGCTACGCGACAGCCTGGAGCGGATCCTGCGGGGCCGGACCGGCGCTCTGATCGTGCTGGGTTACGACCGCACCGTCGAGGCGCTGTGCACCGGCGGCTTCCCGCTCGACGTCGAGTTCTCCGCGACCCGGCTGCGGGAGCTGTGCAAGATGGACGGCGCGGTGGTGCTGTCCACGGACGGCACCCGCATTCTGCGCGCCGCGGTGCACCTGATGCCGGATCCGACGATCCCCTCCGAGGAATCGGGTACGCGCCACCGCACCGCCGAGCGGGTCGCCAAGCAGACCGGGTTCCCGGTCCTCTCGGTCAGCCAGTCGATGCACATCATCGGCCTGTACATCAACAACCATCGGCACGTCCTGGACGACTCGGCGGCCATCCTGTCGCGAGCCAATCAGGCGCTCGCCACGCTGGAGCGGTACAAGCTGCGCCTGGACGAGGTCAGCGGAACCCTGTCGGCGCTGGAGATCGAGGACCTGGTGACCGTACGCGACGCGGTCGCGGTGGTGCAGCGCCTGGAGATGGTGCGCCGCATCTCCGACGAGATCGCCGGTTACGTGGTCGAACTGGGCACCGACGGCCGGCTGCTGTCGCTGCAGCTCGACGAGCTGATGGCCGGCGTCGACGCGGACCGGACCCTGGTCATTCGCGACTACCTGCCGAGCGGCCGCAAGGCGCGTACGGTCGACGAGGCGCTGGTCGAGCTGGACATGGTCAACGCCACCGAGCTGATCGACCTCATCTCCGTCGCGCGCGCGATGGGCTATCCGGCGTCGTCGGAGGCGCTCGACGCGGCCGTCAGCCCGCGCGGCTTCCGTTTGCTGGCCAAGGTTCCGCGGCTGCCCGGTGCCGTCGTCGACCGGCTCGTGGACCACTTCGGCAGCCTGCAGCGGTTGCTCGGGGCCACGGTCGAGGATCTGCAAGCGGTCGAAGGGGTCGGCGACGCCCGGGCTCGGGGCGTACGCGAAGGACTATCGCGCCTGGCCGAAGCGTCGATCCTGGAACGCTACGTCTAACCTCGGCGCAGCCCGGCAGCGAGGCCGCGCCCGGCCGCGAAAAGGGTCAGCTGATCGTGATCGTGACGGGCTTGCTCTGAGCCGTGCCGACACGGCCGAGCACCTGGTAGCGGCCGGCGTCGGGGACCGGCCCGGCCGGGGCCCGGCTGGCGCCCGTACCGGTGCAGGTCGTGCTCATCTTGCCGTTCCAGTCGACGTTGAACGAGACCTCGAAGTTCGGGATGAAGCTGCGCACATTGCTGCCGCGCGCCGTTCCACAGTCGTCGGAGGACCAGATCTTGTCCGCACCCTCGACGACCCGCAGTTCCTGGAGATCCGGGCCGATGTCACGGGTGCAGGTGCGGCTGGAGATGTTCTTGATCAACAGGTAGATCAGCACATCGTCGCCGCGGCTCACCGAAGTGGCCACCGGCTTGGCCGTGATCCGCAGCTCGGCGTCGGTGCAGGCGCGAGGGTCCGCCGAGGTCTCCACCACCGGCGGAACCGAAGCAGCCGGGGACGGCGACGTAAGCTCGGCCGGCTGAACGACCGCGCTGGCCTTCGGCGACGGTTTCACCGACGGCGACGCCGATGACTGCGGCGAGGTCGCCTGGGACTTCGGGCCGGAGCAGGTGTATGAGACGGCCAGCGCGAGCAGGAGCACCGCGCCGAGCACAACCGCTCGCCGGCGCCAGTAGACGGCAGACGGCAGCGGACCCACCGTGAGTCTCATAATGCCCACACGCTAGTGCCCACCCGCACATCCGCAAAGCGGCGACACACCATCACAGGTAGGTCTGCCGTGGATAGACCGCATGCGCGCCGCTCACGCGGTCGAGGAACAGCTTGCCCGCGCAGTGATCGATCTCGTGCTGCACGGCTCGGGCCTCGAACGCGTCGGTCGTGATGCTGACCTTCGCCCCGGTGCCCGGCAACTCTCCATTCACGACGATCCGCGTCGCTCGCTTCACGTCGCCGGTGAGGTCGGGTACTGACATGCACCCCTCGCGCCCCGGCCGCCACCGGCTCGCCTCGACGAGCTCGGCGTTCGCGAGCACGAAGGCGCCGTGCGTAGTCACCGCCTTCGGGTGGCCGGTCACGTCCACCACGAAGAGGCGTACGCCCACTCCGACCTGAGGTGCGGCGAGGCCGACACAGCCGGGGGCGACTCGCATCGTCGCGATCAGGTCGGCGGCGAGGCGTACGACGACGGGATCGGTCGGGTCGACGGTTTCGCCATCCCCGGCGAGGACCGGATCGGGTGCGCGTACGACCGGCAGCACGCGGCCGCCCTCGAAGCGGGACAGATTGCCGATCACAACACGTCCGCCTCGGTACGCCGCAGCATGACCTCGACGCCGAGTTCGTGGCTGACCCCCGCGAGCCGGGCGGTGACCGCGTCGGCGGCGTCCTTGGGCAGCTCCACTTCGGCCACGAGCAGGTAGAGCGGACCGGCCAGCCGGGTCGACAGGTCGGTGATGTTGCCGCCCGCATCAGCGAGTACGCGCGTCACCGCGGCAACGATGCCGAGCCGGTCGGCGCCGTGCACGCTGACGAGGTACTGCTCGCCCGCCACGGTCGCGGCCGGCTCCTCGGCGACCTCGCGTACGCCCACCTGCAAGCGGCCGTCGGCGGCGAGCCCGGCCAGCGCCGCCTCGACCTGGGCGGCGTCGAGGTCTCCGGCGCAGATCAGCGTCATGGCGAAGTGCCCGCGCAGCCGGGTCATCGTCGAGTCCGTGAGGTTGGCGCCCAGCGTGGCGAGGATCCCGGCGACGTCGGCCACGATGCCGGGGCGGTCGTGTCCGAGTACGGTCACGGCGAGTTCGGTCATCGTGTGATTCTCGCGCCCGGCCCGCGCCCGCCGCCGACCGGCCCGCCCATCGCCGACCCCCTCCGCACCGCGCCCTGCTAGCGGAGACAACGCAGCCGTAGGGTGGAAGGCATGCCGATCGCCGACGACGTGCTGGCCTGGTTCGAGGCCAACGCACGCGACCTGCCGTGGCGCGATCCGGACGCGGGCGCCTGGGCGGTTCTGGTCAGCGAGGTGATGCTCCAGCAGACCCCGGTCAGCCGGGCGCTGCCGGTCTGGCGAGAGTGGATCGAGCGCTGGCCGGCACCCGCCGACCTCGCCGCGGACACGGCTGCCGATGCGATCCGGGCGTGGGGGCGGCTCGGCTATCCCCGCCGGGCGATGCGGCTGCACGCTTGTGCCGTCGCGGTTGTGGAACGCCATGACGGTGTGGTCCCCGATCGCCTGGACCATCTGCTGGCGCTGCCCGGCATCGGCGATTACACCGCTCGCGCGGTCGCTGCCTTTGCGTACCGGCAACGGCATCCGGTTGTCGACGTGAACGTACGGCGCCTCGCGGCGCGGGCCGTCACCGGGATCGCCGAGCCCGGACCGGCCACCACCCCGGCCGACCTTCACGTTGTCGAACGGCTCCTTCCGGCGTACCCGGAAAAGGCAGCACGGGTGAGCGCGGGCCTGATGGAGCTGGGGGCGCTGATCTGCACGGCGCGCAACCCGGCGTGCGAGCAGTGCCCGCTGACGCGAACGTGCGCGTGGGTGGCAGCGGGGCGACCGGCCGGCGATGGGCCGAAGCGCCGCGCCCAGGGGTACGCCGGCACCGACCGTCAGGTACGCGGCCTGATCCTGGCCGAGCTGCGGGGTAGCGCGGCGCCGGTGCCGCTGGCCCGCGTGGAGCGAGTGTGGCACCTGGCCGAGCAGCGGGAGCGTGCGCTGGCCAGCCTCCTCGCGGACGGGCTGGTCACTGGGCACGGGACGCAACACATCGGCCTGCCCACCCGGCGCCCGTGAATGGCCCGTCGGCTTGCCGGCGATTCGTAGCGCCCGGACGGTTGCGGCCCTTAAGCTTCGCGCGTGATTGGGCTACGGGGCTCCACGCGGACCGCATCGGCGCTGGTCCGCGTTGTGATTGCGGCTACGGCGGCGGGGCTCCTGGTGGCCTGCACCCGTCCGGCCGAGCCGACGCTGTGGTCGCCGATCACGCCGGGCAGCGCGTCCGCTGCACCGCAGGCCACTGACGCGCCGGTCGTCCAGGAATCGTCGGGCCAACCGTCTAGGCGGCCCTCGCCCAAGCCCTCACCGAAGCCGCCGGTCGTGAAGGATCTGGACTACTACCTCGGCCGCCTGCCGAAGTTCGGCCCGGCTCCGGCACCCGTACCGTCCGATGTGGACGCTGGCGACAGCTCGCCGGTATGGTTCAAGGTGCCGACCACGCAGCCGGTCGCCTTCCTCACCATCGACGACGGCATGGTTCGGCACCCGATGGCGCTGCCCTTGCTCAAGGCGTCCGGGATTCGCGTCACGCTGTTCCTGACACTCGGCTATGCGCAGAAGGACCCGGCGTACTTCAAGGCGCTGCAGAAGGCGGGCGCGGTCATCGAGAACCACGGGATCACGCACACCTCGCTCAAGGGCCAGCCGTACGAGTTCCAGAAGCACGAGATCTGCCACACCGCCGACCGTTTCGCCGATCTGTTCGGCCGCCGCCCGACGCTGTTCCGCCCGCCCTACGGCGAATATGACCCAATGACGCTGAAGGTGGCGCGCGAATGCGGGCAGAAGGTCGTCGTGCACTGGACCGAGACGGTCGACAAGGGCGTCGTGCGTTACCAGTCCAGCAACCACACCATCCGGCCCGGACACATCGTGCTGATGCATTTCCGGCCCGCGTACGGCGATGACTTCACCGCTGCCCTCATCCGCATGAAGGCCTCCGGCGTACGCCCGGCTCTGCTGGAGGACTACGTCAAGGGCGCCTGCGTCGACTCCTGCCGGTCCTGAACGGCTCCTGCCGACCTGAACGGCGAAGAGGGCAGGCCCGTCGGGGCCCGCCCTCTTCTCTATGACCGTGTCAGGCGGCTTCGATGGTCGCCGGGGCCGGCTCGGTCGCGGGGACCTCGACCGGCGTCTCGCGCATCACACCGCGGAACACCAGCTTCGAGTTCTCCACGTCGTCCGGATCGCCCTCGCAGTCCACGGTGACGTTCTGGCCCGACTTGATCTCGTTGAACAGGATCCGCTCGGACAGCGCGTCCTCGATCTCGCGCTGGATGGTCCGGCGCAGCGGGCGGGCGCCCATCACCGGGTCCCAGCCCTTCTTGGCCAGCCACTTCTTGGCGTTGTCGGTCAGCTCCAGGGTCATGTCCTTGTTGCGCAGCTGGGTCTCGATCCGCATGATCATGATGTCCACGATCTGCAGGATGTGCTCCTCGCTGAGCTGGTGGAACACGATGGTGTCGTCGATGCGGTTGAGGAACTCCGGGCGGAAGTGGTTCTTCAGCTCGTCGTTGACCTTCTGCTTCATCCGCTCGTAGTTCGAGTCCAGGTCGTTGCTGGCCGCGAAGCCGAGCGACACCGCCTTGGCCACGTCGCGCGTACCGAGGTTGGTGGTCAGGATGATCACCGTGTTCTTGAAGTCCACGATGCGGCCCTGGCCGTCGGTCAGGCGACCGTCCTCCAGAATCTGCAGCAGCGTGTTGAACACATCCGGGTGGGCCTTCTCGATCTCGTCGAACAGGACCACCGAGAACGGCCGGCGGCGGACCTTCTCGGTCAGCTGGCCGCCCTCGTCGTAACCGACGTACCCGGGCGGCGCGCCGACGAGGCGCGAGACCGTGTAGCGGTCGTGGAACTCGGACATGTCCAGCTGGATGAGCGAATCCTCGCTGCCGAAGAGGAACTCGGCCAGCGCCTTGCTCAGCTCGGTCTTACCGATGCCGGACGGGCCGGCGAAGATGAACGAGCCGCTCGGGCGCTTGGGGTCCTTCAGGCCGGCGCGCGTACGCCGGATGGCCTTCGAGACCGCCCTGACCGCGTCGATCTGGCCGACGACCCGCTTGTGCAGCTCGTCTTCCATGCGCAGCAGCCGGGAAGTCTCCTCCTCGGTGAGCTTGTAGACCGGGATGCCGGTCCAGTTCGCCAGCACCTCGGCGATCTGCTCGTCGTCGACCTCGCTCACGACGTCGAGGTCGCCGGCCTTCCACTCCTTCTCCCGCTGCGCCTTCTGCTGCAGCAGCTGCTTCTCCTTGTCCCGCAGCTGCGCGGCCCGCTCGAAGTCCTGCGCGTCGATCGCGGACTCCTTGTCCCGGCGCACCTGGGCGATCTTCTCGTCGAAGTCGCGCAGATCCGGCGGAGCGGTCATGCGGCGGATGCGCATCCGGGCCCCGGCCTCGTCGATCAGATCGATCGCCTTGTCCGGCAGGTACCGGTCGGAGATGTAGCGGTCGGCCAGGTTGGCCGCGGCCACCAGGGCGGCGTCGGTGATGGTCACCCGGTGGTGCGCCTCGTAGCGGTCCCGCAGGCCCTTGAGCATCTCGATGGTGTGGGCCACCGACGGCTCGCCGACCTGGATCGGCTGGAAGCGCCGCTCCAGCGCCGCGTCCTTCTCCAGGTGCTTGCGGTATTCGTCGAGCGTGGTCGCGCCGATGGTCTGCAGCTCGCCGCGGGCCAGCATCGGCTTGAGGATGCTCGCCGCGTCGATCGCACCTTCGGCCGCGCCCGCGCCGACCAGCGTGTGGATCTCGTCAATGAACAGGATGATGTCGCCGCGCGTGCGGATCTCCTTGAGCACCTTCTTGAGGCGCTCCTCGAAGTCACCGCGGTAGCGCGAGCCGGCCACCAGCGCGCCCAGGTCGAGCGTGTAGAGCTGCTTGTCCTTGAGCGTCTCCGGCACCTCGCCCTTGACGATCTTCTGGGCCAGGCCCTCCACGACAGTGGTCTTGCCGACACCGGGTTCGCCGATGAGCACCGGGTTGTTCTTCGTCCGGCGGGAGAGCACCTGCATCACCCGCTCGATCTCCTTCTCCCGGCCGATGACGGGGTCGAGCTTGCCCTCCCGCGCCGACTGGGTCAGGTTGCGGCCGAACTGGTCGAGCACGAGGCTCGTGGACGGCGCGGTCTCGCCGGTGGCGCCGGTGCCGGCCGCGGCGGGCTCCTTGCCCTGGTAGCCGGAGAGCAGCTGGATGACCTGCTGCCGCACCCGGTTCAGGTCGGCGCCCAGCTTCACGAGGACCTGGGCCGCGACGCCCTCGCCCTCGCGGATCAGGCCGAGCAGGATGTGCTCGGTGCCGATGTAGTTGTGGCCGAGCTGCAGCGCCTCCCGCAGGCTCAGCTCCAGCACCTTCTTGGCGCGGGGAGTGAACGGGATGTGGCCGCTGGGAGCCTGCTGGCCCTGGCCGATGATCTCCTCCACCTGCTGGCGCACACCCTCCAGCGAGATGCCGAGACTCTCCAGCGCCTTCGCCGCGACGCCCTCGCCCTCATGGATCAGGCCGAGCAGGATGTGCTCGGTCCCGATGTAGTTGTGGTTGAGCATCCTGGCCTCTTCCTGGGCCAGGACCACCACCCGACGCGCCCGGTCGGTGAACCGCTCAAACATCTGCGAGCTCCTCACGTTTACCGCGCTTCGCGGCTTTCTCATCACTCTATCGCTGCCCACCGACGCCGGCGGTGTCCGCTAGCGGCCGGGTAGGTCACCGTTGGGTATCCGTTGCTTACCTTCCGTCTATGACAAAACGGCCAGAACGGGGGATTCATCCCCGCCGGCCGCTACTGTCACCGACTGATTGAGCCAACTCCACTCAACACTGACCTGTTCCCGCCCGCATCCTTGTACGCGGACAGCGAAATCCCGCCTCGCCGGAACGCGCCGCGTCACAGGTCCCGTGGGGCGCGGCGCGCTCGCACCCGGGCGAGGCGGGGAAGCGTACGGCTCTTACTTCTTGCCCGACTTGAGGTAGGCGTCGATCACCTTCTCGGGTACGCGCCCACGCGGCTTCACCTTGTGCCCGTTGCTGGCGGCCCATTCGCGTACGCGCGCGTTGAACTCCTTCTGCTCCGCCGCCGCGGCCGCCCGGCGCGCCGGAGCCACCCGGCTGGCCACCACCCGCCCGCTGACCTTGGTGCCCGCTTCCACGAAGGGAGCCAGCGCATCCTTCAGCTTGGTGTAGTTCGCCGGGCCGAGGTCGATCTCATAGCTGGCGCCGTCGAGACCGAACTTCACCGGGCGTACGCCGTCCTCGGTTCCATCCAGGTCGTCTTTGTAGACGACGATTTGCTGTCTCGCCATTACGTCTCCTCCATCACGTGCTGCATCGCGCGACTGGATTGTTTGAGGAGCAGCATAGCCGCAATTTTGCGCAACGGAAGAAGCCTCAGTACCGGGCGGTAGAAAATACCTGCAAATGCCGCGAGCCGGTCCGATCATTCCAACCGTCGGCGGCCACCGCAATCCATGACCAGCGCCCGCCGCAATCCCCGGCCGGCGCCGCCGCATTCGGCCGAGCGCATGCAATTTGCGCCAGCCCGCACGCGCCAATCGGACCTCACAAACCGCACCTCGGGCGCGGCTATGCCCCGGCCCGGACCAGCGGCAGTCCGCCATGCTCGGAATGCCCGGCCGGCCCGCTCGACCTATGGATCGGAATGCTTACCGATTGCGAAGTGACCGGCGAGGGCACACCATGCCGAACGGGCTGTCTCCGCCTTGCCCACCAGGATCTCCGGGGAACGGCGTACGGTCGGCCGCATGCAGTCGAGGCCGCGCCCGTCGTATTCGTCCGTCAACCGGGCAAACCATTGTCCACAATGACGGCATGAGCAATACGGAGAGCGATGATCCGTCACTGTACGGCGTACACGACGGCTGGCCGGACAAAGCCACCGGAGGCCGGGGGATCGCACAAGCGGTCGGCATTCGCGACCGTGTCGGCCGACAATGCCCCGCCACCATTATGGCCGTGGCCTGCGCGCATTTGCGACCGTCTGGTCGCCGAGGCATTCACAGCGATCATCGCGACCGCCGATGGGCGGTGATAACGCTCCCCGGTGCGGGCCGCGGAAAGGAACGTCCGGCGACGGCGTTACCGCGGGCAGAGCACAGTCCGTTACGATCCGCATCGCACGGGTGTGAGCAATGCAGTAATCCCGTAGCAATGACCCAGCGGGGTGTTCACTGATTGCGCTCGAAGACCATCCGCAGGCCGTTCAAGGTGATCATGGGCTCGTGATGGGTGATCGTGCGGCACTCGCCGACCACGACCGGAGCGAGCCCACCGGTCGCTATGACCGCCGTCACCGGGCCCAGTTCCGCTGTCATCCGCTCGACGATGCCGTCGACCTGGCCGGCGAAGCCGTAGACCACACCGGATTGAAGGCACTCGACGGTGTTCTTGCCGATGACCCGGGGCGGCTTGACCAGTTCCACCTTGCGCAGCTGCGCGGCGCGGGCGGCGAGCGCCTCGACCGAGATCTCGATGCCGGGCGCCAGTACGCCGCCGAGGAACTCGCCCCTGGCGCTGACGGCGTCGAAGTTGGTGGACGTACCGAAGTCGACGACGATCGCCGGCCCGCCGAACAAGGTGTGCGCGGCCAGCGTGTTGACGACCCGGTCCGAGCCGACCTCCTTGGGGTTGTCGATGGCCAGCTGTACGCCGGTCTTCACGCCGGGCTCGACAATGACGGTCGGTACGCCGCCGTAGTACCGCGTGAGCATGGTGCGCAGCGATCGCAGCGACGCCGGCACGGTCGAGCACGCGGCCACGCCGGTGATCTCGACGTTGTCGCCGGCCAGCAACCCCCGGAACATCAAGCCCAGCTCGTCGGCGGTGTTGCGAGCATCGGTCTTCACCCGCCACGAATGGACGATCTTGTCGCCCTCGAAGGTGGCGAGGACCGTGTTGGTGTTACCGATGTCGATGCAGAGCAGCAAGGTCAGCCCCTGGGTCGCAGATCGAGCGCGATGTCCACGATAGGCGACGAATGGGTCAGCGCACCCACGCTCAGGTAGTCCACGCCGGTTTCGGCGTACTCGCGAGCGATGTCGAGGGTCAGCCGCCCGGTCGCCTCCAGCTCGGCTCGGTCGCTGACCGCGGCCACGACTTCGCGCAGCAACGGTGGCGGCATGTTGTCCAGCAGCAGGAAGCTCGCGCCGGCCTCGACCGCCTCGATCGCCTCCGCCACCGTCTCCACCTCGACCTGCACGGTGACGTCCGGATACGCCGCGCGTACCCGGTGATAGGCAGCCGTGATGGAGCCCGCGGCGAGCTTGTGGTTGTCCTTGATCATCGCGACGTCGTAGAGGCCCATCCGCTTGTTGGTGCCCCCGCCCGCGCGGACCGCGTACTTCTCCAGCACTCGCAGGCCCGGTGTGGTCTTGCGAGTATCCAGCACAGTGGCCTTGGTACCGGCCAGCACGTCGGCCCAGGCCCGCGCGTGGGTCGCGACTCCGGACATCCGGCATAGCAGATTGAGCGCGGTCCGCTCGGCCATCAACAACACCCGCGTAGGGCCTTCTATGCTCGCTATCTTGGTGTCGCGGGTTACTCGCGCGCCGTCGCGCTCCAGCATCTCCATATGAATACCGGAGGAACGAGAGTCTGCTAGCCCGGGGCGGTCGTCATCGAAGAGCGAGTCGACTTCTTCGAAGACCGCTTGTGCGACATGGAGTCCCGCGATGACTCCGTCCACGCGGGCGACGAGATCGGCGGCGTCGGTCTGGTCGGCGGTTATCGTGGCCGCGCTGGTGACATCTGTCCACTCCGGACCGAGGTCTTCCAGGAGCGCGTTCTGGACGATGCGCTGGACTTCGCCGGGGTCCATGCCCTCTTGGCGCAATGCGCGGGCGGTCTGTTCCCTCACGGCCGGGGCTCCCATTCATCGGTGACGACGCCGCCGGCGAGCTTCGCCAAAAGGTGGCCACGCCAGGCTTCTTCGGCGTGCGGAAAGTCTTCGCGCCAGTGGCATCCCCGCGTCTCCTCGCGGATGCTCGCGGCGTTCACGAGAGCCGACGCGACCGTCAGCAGGTTGGTCAGCTCCCAGCCCGCCTTACCCCGCTTCGACGGGGTCTGTGCCAGCCGGTGCAGCGTTTCGCCGGTCTGGGCGAGTGACCGAGCACTCCGCAATACTCCGGCACCATGGGTCATCGCGGTCTGCAACGCCGCTCTCGGCTCGTCCTCGCGATCGGTCAACGGCGCCGGAATGTCTTCGGACAGCACCGGGTCGCCCTGCTCGGGCTGCTGCCGGGCGATGTCCAGCGCGATGCGCCGGCTGAAGACGAGCCCCTCCAGCAGCGAGTTGGACGCCAGCCGGTTGGCGCCGTGTACGCCGGTGCAAGCGACCTCGCCGCAGGCGTACAGGCCGGGGATGGAGGTACGCCCGAACAGGTCCGTACGCACACCGCCACTGGCGTAGTGAGCCGCCGGAGCAACGGGGATCACATCGGCCGACGGGTCGACCCCGGCCGCCCGGCAGTACGCCGTGATGGTCGGGAACCGCTCGGTCACCCGCTCGACGTGGCGGGCGTCGAGGTAGACGTGGTCGGCCCCGGTCGCCAGCAGCTGGCGGTGAATGCCCTTGGCGACGATGTCGCGCGGCGCGAGTTCGGCCAGTTCGTGCTGGCCGACCATGAACCGCTTGCCGTCGCCGTCGACCAGGTACGCACCCTCACCCCGCAGCGCCTCGGAGACCAGCGGCTGCTGGGCCGAGCCGCTGGACCGCAGGTACAGAGCGGTCGGGTGGAATTGCACGAACTCCACGTCGGTGACGACGGCACCGGCGCGCAGAGCCAAGGCGACACCGTCTCCCGTGGACACGATGGGATTCGTGGTCGACGCGAAGATCTGCCCCATGCCGCCGGTGGCCAGTACGACCGCGCGGGCCAGGATCGCGCCGACGCCGTCGGGCGTACCCTCGCCCAGGACGTGCAGTGTGATGCCGCAGGCGCGACCTTCCTTATCCCGCAACAGATCCAGGACGAGGGCGTGCTCGACCAGGCGGATCCACGGATCGCGGTGCACCGCGGTGTGCAGTGCTCTCTGCACCTCCGCGCCGGTGGCGTCGCCGCCGGCGTGCACGATCCGGTTCGCGTGGTGCCCGCCTTCCCGGGTCAGCATCAGCGATCCGTCGGGGTTGCGGTCGAAGTTCGTACCCCACCGGATGAGCTGGCGTACGCGCTCGGGCCCCTCGGTGACGAGCACGTCGACGGCGGCCGGGTCGCCCAGCCCGACCCCGGCCACGAGCGTGTCCTGAGCGTGGGCCGCCGGCGTGTCCAGCGGATCGAGGACGGCCGCGATGCCGCCCTGCGCCCAGCGCGTCGAGCCGTCATCGATGTTGACCTTGGTGACCACGGTGACGTGGAGGCCGGCTTCGCGCAGGTGCAGCGCGGTCGTCAGACCCGCGACGCCCGAGCCGATCACCAGAACGTCGGTCGACTCGGCCCATCCCGGCGCCGGTGCCGCGAGCCGCTGCGGTAGTCCGGGCAGCAAGGTCGTGTGCATGAGGACAGTCAACCGTTCCCCGGATGTTTCCACTACAGAAACCTCCTGTGACGCCCATCGCGCAGCCGCCGTCGCACGCCCGACAGTGGGAGCCGGGCTCTAAGCGGCTACCGCGCCGGAGACGAGGCCGGAAACCATGCCCGGCACGGCTTCGGCGGGATCGGCGCTCAGCTCGATGACGCGGTTGTCGGCGTCCACGTGGACGACCCGGGGCTCGTACGCCCGCGCCTCGGCATCGTCCATCTGCGCGTACGCGATGAGGATGACGAGGTCGCCGGGGTGTACGAGGTGGGCGGCGGCACCGTTGATGCCGATCACGCCGGTGCCCCGCTCGCCGGGGATCACGTAGGTTTCCAGGCGGGCGCCGTTCGTCACGTCGACGATCGCGACCTTCTCGCCGGGCAGCAGGTCGGCCGCGTCCAGCAGGTCCGAGTCGACCGTCACCGAGCCCACGTAATGCAGGTCGGCCTGCGTCACGGTGGCGCGGTGGATCTTCGACTTGAGCATGGTGCGGATCACTGGTTACCCCCGAGATGAACGGATGCGTTGTCGATCAGGCGCGGTGTCCCGATGCGAGCCGCGACCAGCAACCGGGCCTCGCCCGCTCGCGGCGCCGGGCCGAGGTCGGGGGCACGCAGTTCGAGATAGTCGGCCTCAATCGAGCCGAGTGCGGCGTGCGCCGCGGCGAGCACTGCTTCCGGGCCGTCGGCACCGGCCGCGGCACCGGCTCGCAACGCGGCGGACAGCGCTGCGGCCAGCTGGCGCTCATCGGCCGACAGGTAGCGGTTGCGGCTCGACAGGGCCAGCCCGTCCGGCTCGCGTACGGTCGGCGCGCCTACGATCTCCACGCCCATGTCGAGGTCGCCGGCCATGGCCTTGATCAGCGTGAGCTGCTGGTAGTCCTTCTCGCCGTAGAACGCCACGTGCGGGTCGGTCAGCCTCAGGAGTTTGTGCACGACCGTCAGTACGCCGGAGAAGTGTCCGGGCCGGATCGCGCCCTCCAGCTCGCCGGCGAGCGGGCCCGGATCGATGCGTACGCGCGGCTCCCCACCGGGGTAGATGACGTCGTGCGCAGGCGTGAATACGACGTCCACGCCCTCGGCTTCGCAGACGGCCAGGTCGGCGCCGAGCGTACGCGGATAGCGCGTGAAGTCCTCGTTCGGCCCGAACTGCAACGGGTTCACGAAGATGGTTGCGATGACCGCGTCGGCGTTCTTGCGAGCCGCCCGCAGCAGCGCGGCATGCCCGTCGTGCAGGGCACCCATCGTCATGACGACGGCCACGCGGCCCTCCAGCGCGGCGCGGGCCTCGGCCAGTTCGCCGCGCGTACCGGCGGTTTTCATGAATGCACCGTCTCCGGGTTCCCGGCGAGCACGTCGAGCAGCGGCTCGGCGTCGGTCGGGCGCAGGCGGCCGACGGCGATCGCCCGGTCGGCCGTACGCCGAGCCATCGCCAGGTACGCCGGCACCGAATCGGGCGCCACCTGGCCCAGTACGCGCACGTGCTTGGCGACCGTACCCGCGTCGCCGCGCGACACCGGTCCGGTCAGCGCCGCGTCCCCGGTGGCCAGGGCGTTGTCGAGAGCGGCGTGCAGCAGCGGGCCGAGCACCTTCTCCGGATGGGTCACACCGGCGTCGCGGAGCCGGTCCGCGGCCTCGTTGACGAGCGTCACGAGGTGGTTCGCGCCATGCGCCAGGGCGGCGTGGTAGAGCGCCCGATCCTCCTCGTCGATCCACTCCAGCTGCCCGCCCAGATCGTCCACCAGATCGTGCGCGATGAGCGCCAGCTCCGGCGGGGCGGTCACACCGAACGAGACGCCGTCCGTCAACCGCTCCAGGTCGGTGGGCGTACCCGTGAAGGTCATCGCGGGGTGGAGCGCGAGCGGGCGGGCGCCCACGGCCCGCGCGGGGCCGAGGACGGCGAGGCCGTGCGCGCCCGAGGTGTGGGCGACGACCTGGCCGGGGTGCAGGGCGCCGAGGCCGGCGAGCCCGGCGACGACCGCGGCGAGCGCGTCGTCCGGTACGGCGATGATCAGCAGATCCGCGGCCTCGCGCGCGACCTGATCCGCCGGGAGGTTGCGGGCCTGCGGGAGAAGGGTGGCGATGCGATGCTTGGCCGCGGCGGATACGCCCGAAGCGGCGACCACGCGGTGGCCCGCTTCCGCCAGGGCGGCGCCGAGTACGGCTCCGACCCGGCCGGCGCCGATGACGCCGACGGTCAGGCTGCGCGACTGTGCGCTCATTGTCGATCCAGTCCTCGAAGGTGGGGTACCGGTCGGTTCCCAGTATCCCCACCCATCTCGCATCGTGGACAAGACCTTGTGAGCAACTCCATTCGCGCCCGGCACCGGCGCGGAGCTAGGCGTCGTAGTCGACGACCAGGTGGCCGGACGTCGGGTGGGACTGGCAGGTCAGCACGTACCCAGCCACGGTCTCGGCCGGATCGAGCGCCCAGTTGGCGGCCATCGCGACCGAACCTTCGACGACCTTGGCGCGGCAGGTCGAGCAGACCCCGCCCCGGCAGGCGAACGGCAGCTCGGGCCGGTGCCGCAGGGCCGCATCGAGCACGCGCTCGCCGGGACGCATGGTGAAGCTGGTCACCCGGCCGTCGAGCGTAATGGAAACGTCGACGTCACCGGCGTCGGATTCGGGCAGCGGGGCGACCGGTGGTGCACCGGTGTGGAACAGCTCGACGTGAACCTTCGACCCCCGCCCGGTCAGTACGCCCCGCGCACCCTCGACCATCCCGAGCGGCCCGCACAGGAACCACTCGTCGATCGGGCCGACGATCGGCAGCAGCTGCTCCACCAGCTCCGGTGTCAGCCGCCCGTGCAGGGCCGCGCCCGGCTCCCGAGACAGCACGTGCAGGACCTGAAGCCGATCGGGGAAGCGGTCCTTGAGGTCGGCCAGCTCGTCGACCGCGAAGGCCGTGGCCGACGTGCGGTTGCCGCAGATCACCGCGAACGTGCTCGCGGGCTCGATGGCCAGGGCCGTGGCGACCAGCGACAGCACGGGCGTGATGCCCGATCCGGCGACGATCGCGCCGTAGGAGCGCTTGCGCGTGGGCGTGAAGTCCGAGGTGAACCCGCCGAGCGGCGGCATCGCGCGGATGGCGTCGCCGATGCCGAGCTTGGCCGCGATCGCCGCGAACTCGCCGCCCGGGATGAGCCGCATCGCGATCCGCAGGACGCCGTGCTCGGTCAGCTCGGCCGGGGTCGAGCAGATCGAGTACGACCGCCGCAGCGTCTCGTCGACCGTCAGGTGCTGCCCCGGCCGGAACGCGAACGCTTCGCGCTGCTCGGGCGGCACGTCGAAGGTGATGACGAGGCCGTCGTCGCAGATGGGCTCGACGGCGCCGACGGTCAGCGTCTCGAACTTCACCTAGAACCGCCTTACGTGGTCGAAGGGCTCCTGGCAGGCCCGGCAGCGCCAGATCGCTTGGCACGCGGTAGGCCCGAAGCGGCTGATCTCCTCGGTCTGCCCGGATCCGCAGCGCGGGCAGCGCGGTGCAATGGTCACCGCGACCGGCCCGCCGTGCGCCGGAGGGGCGATGCCGGCCCTGGCCAGCGCTTCCCGGCCGGACGGGCTGATCATGTCGGTGCTCCACGGCGGGCTCAGCACGGTGACGATGTCGACGTCGTCCCGTCCTTCCTCGTGCAGCGCCGCCCGGATGTCCTCGCGGATCGTGTCCATCGCCGGGCAGCCGGCGTACGTCGGGGTTATCTCGACGCGTACGCGCTCGCCGTCGGTCACCGACCGCAGGATGCCCAACTCCGCGATGGTCACCACGCGCAGCTCCGGATCGACGACGGCGCCGACGACGTCGGCCAGCGCTACCATTTCGCCCCCGGGTGGGCCCGGTGCAGCACCTGCATCTCGCCCAGCAGGTAGGTCAGGTGTTCGGTGTGCGAGCCGCCGCGCCCGCCCTCGCGGCGCCCGTTGTCCGCGGGCACCTTGAGCGTCGCCTCCTGCAAAACCCCGGCCACGGTCGCGCGCCACGCGGCTCGGTCTTCGCACAGGTCATACGTGTACGCCCACAGCCGGTCAACAGCGGACTGCGTCCGCTGTCGCGACTCGGGAGTGCCGTCGCCGAGCCTGATCGTCCACAAGCGAGCGTGGTCGAAGTGGTACGCCGACTCCTTGACCGTCTTGGCCGCGATCTCTCCCAGCGGGCCACCGGCCGACGCTAGGCGTTCATAGCTCTGCAACTGGGCCGCCGACAGCAGCAGCAGTTTCACGATCGTCCAGCCGAAATCGAGGTCGCCGCGCGACGGCCCGTTGGGCAGCTCGACGAGCTGGCAGTTGCGGAACTGCGTCGCATCCCGCAGGTACGCCAGCTCGTCCTCACTCTGGCCGAGCGAGTCGCCGGCCAGCGACAGCAGCAGCCGAGCCGCGCCGAGCTGGTCGAGCGCGATGTTGGCCAGGGCCACGTCCTCTTCCATCGTCGGCGCGCGGGCCGCCCACTCGGCCAGCCGCTGGGCCGCCAGCAGCGCATCGTCGCCGAGTTCCAGCGGGGTCAGGTGGTCGCTCACAGGTGCGGCGCTCCCTCGGGAACCTCGTAGAACGTGGGGTACCGGTAGATCTTGTCGGCCGCCGGTGCGAAGAACGGGTCCTTCTCGTCCGGGCTGCTCGCCTCGATGTCGGCCGCGCGGACGACCCAGATCGACACGCCCTCCTGGCGCCGCGTGTACACGTCACGGGCGTTGCGCAGGGCCGTCTCCGCGTCGTCGGCGTGCACGCTGCCGGCGTGCGTATGCGACAGGCCGCGGCGGGGCCGGATGAAGACCTCCCAGAGCGTCACTTCTGCCCTTCCTCTCGCGCCGCTTTCTTGGCTGCGTACGCCGCGGCGGCTTCGCGTACCCAGGCACCGTCGGAGTGGGCGCGGCGCCTATGGGCCATCCGGTCGGCGTTGCACGGCCCGTCGCCGGAGACCACGCGCATCAGCTCGGCGTAGTCCGGCGCGGTGTAGTCGTGGTGCCCGCGATCGGCGTTCCAGCGCAGGTCGGGGTCGGGGAGGGCGAGCCCGAGCACCTCGGCCTGCGGTACGCACATGTCGACGAAGCGCTGCCGCAGCTCGTCGTTGGAGTGGCGCTTGACCTTCCAGGCCATCGACTGGGCGCTGTGGGTGGACTCCGCGTCGGGCGGGCCGAACATCGCCAGGGACGGGTACCACCAGCGGTCCACGGCGTCCTGCGCCATCTGCTTCTGCGCCGCGGTTCCGTGGCTGAGTGTGTGCAGGATCTCGTACCCCTGCCGCTGGTGGAAGGACTCCTCCTTGCAGATGCGGATCATCGCGCGGGCGTACGGGCCGTAGGAGCAGCGGCACAGCGGCACCTGGTTGACGATCGCGGCGCCGTCAACGAGCCAGCCGATTGCGCCCATGTCGGCCCAGGTCAGCGTCGGGTAGTTGAAGATCGAGCTGTACTTCTGCCGGCCCTCCAGGAGGGCGTCTACCAGCTCGTCGCGGGTGACGCCGAGGGTCTCGGCCGCCGCGTACAGGTACAGGCCGTGTCCGGCCTCGTCCTGGACCTTCGCCAGCAGGATCGCCTTGCGCTTGAGGGTGGGCGCCCGGCTGATCCAGTTGCCCTCCGGCTGCATGCCGATGATCTCCGAGTGCGCGTGCTGCGCGATCTGGCGTACCAGGCCCTTGCGGTAGGCGTCGGGCATCCAGTCACGCGGCTCGATCTTCTGGTCGGCCGCGATCACGGCGTCGAACCATGCTTGTGCGTCGTCATGCCGACTCAGGGTCGCCTGCGCGGCCCGAAGCATCTCCGCCTCGGCCTGTGCGACCTCGTCCAGCAGTCCCTCACCCATGCCTTCAGTGTTACAGCCGACGTCGAGAGGTGGCAACTTGTGTCACACATTGTCGACCCCCTGTGAGCTGGGGCGTAGCCGGTCGCCAACGAGATGGCCTAAAGTTCGACGGGCGTGCGAGCCATCCCCACCGCCCGCGTGCGCCGAATGACCCCCGAGAGAACCCCCGACCGGCACCACCCCCAAGTCCACCCCCGGAGCACACCCTCATGCGCATCCGCCGAGCGCCCCTCGTCGTGGCCGGCCTCGTCGCCGCCGCGGGCCTCGCCGTCGTCGGCAGCTCCGTGCACGCCGGCTTCACGAGGTCGCCGGTGAGTTCCTGGGTCGGTGCCCTACCGGCGAGCCCGAGCCCGAGTCCCAGCCCGGGTCCGCCGCCACCACCACCGCCGCCCACGCTGAAGCTCGTCGATCCGGTGCAGGTCAGCATGGCCAAGGGAGCGGTGTACGCCTGGGCGCTGATGGACCGCGAGACCGGGGAGATCACCGGGTCGGCCAATGCGACGGCGTACCACAACACCACCGAGTCGATGGTGAAGGCGTGGCTCGTCTCCGACTTCCTGCGGCGGAAGGCGACGGCCGGGAAGGCCCCGACGGCGACCGAACTGAAGTACACGTCGACCGCGATCCGCGACAGCAACGACACCTCAGCGCAGTGGCTTTACCTGCGTAACGGCGGCAACGCCTCGATTCAGCGGCTGTTCAAGATGTGCAAGCTCACCGACAAGCCGGTCCTCAAGAGCGGCTGGTGGAGCATGACCCAGCTGACCGCCCGTGACGCCGTACGCATGGGCGACTGCATCGGCGACGGAGTGGCCGCCGGGCCCAAGTTCACCGATTACGTGCTGACCGAGATGCAGCACGTACGCGGAACGACGGCGGCCAAGGATCAGCACGCCAAGTACGGCGGCGGCCGGTGGGGCATCATCGACGGCCTGCCCGCGGTGCTGGCCGCCGACACCGGGATCAAGAACGGCTGGACGCTGATCGCGGCCGACGGCAAGTGGCACCTGAACTGCCTGGCCGTCCACCCCGACTGGACGCTCGCCGTCCAGGTGAAGTACCCGGGCAAGCTCGGCCTCAAGTACGGGGCCGGGGTCTGCAAGAGCGTCACCCAGCAGCTGGTCTACCAGCCGACGACGGCGGAGGGCTGATGTCGAAGGCAACCCGATGGCTCCTGACCCTGGCGGTCGCGTCCATCCTGCTCGGCGGGGTCGCGGTGTACGCCGCGTTCCCGCGCGACCGGGCGCAGCAGCCCACGGGGTCGGCTACGTCACCGGAGGCGAGCGCTTCGGCCTCGCCGAGTTCGGCGGCCAGCCCGGCGCCGGACGTGCCCGCGGACATGGCAGACCTGCTGGTCGGGCCGCACGACGTCAAGCTGAAGATCGACGGCTGGTACGCCTGGGCGATCATGGACACCCGCACGGGCGAGCTGTACGGCTCCAAGAACATGCACGAGACGCAGCGCACCGCCTCGATGATCAAGTCCTGGATCGCCGCCGACTACCTGCGCCGGCAGGCCGAGGCCGGCAAGTCGCCCACCGACTACTGGCTCGGCCAGGCCGCCGCGGCCGTGCAGAAGAGCGACAACAACGCCGCCTCCGCGGTCTGGGGCCAGATCGGCCGGGGCGCGTCCACCAAACGCATGATCTCGATGTGCAATCTCAAGGACTCGTCGTCCTCGGACAACTGGAGCGACACCCGGCTTTCGGCGTACGACACCGCGAAGCTGGGCGCCTGCATCGACAACGGCACCGCCGCCGGTCCGAAGTGGACGAAGTGGCTGCTGACCAAGATGCGTACGATCATCCTCGGCGATTTCGGCATCCGTAAGGCGTTCCCGGCCGGCGTCGCCAAGACCATCGCCATCAAGAACGGCTGGGTCGACCGCCGCAGCCAGACCCCGCAGGTCTACACCGTCAACTGCCTCGCCATCGGCGAGCACTGGACGATGGGCGTGATGACCAACTCCCCGCTCGCCACCCACAGCAACGAGACTTACGGCGCGAACGTGTGCAGGCAGGTCGCCGCCGCGTTGAGGAACTGAGGTCCGCCATGGCTCGCCGGAGAAAATCCCGCTTCCCCGTCGTGCTGGCCGTCATCATCGCGCTGGCCGGCGTGGGGCTGATCGGTACGGCCGTCTACGGAACCCTGGGCGGCAAGGCTCAGGATCTGCTGAGCGGCAACCCGCTGACGTCGCCGTCACCGGAGCCGCCGCCTCCGCCACCGCCGCCCACGTTGCAGGCCGCTGCGGTGACCGCGCCGACGGTGTCGACGAAGCTGTTCGCCTGGGCCTTCTACGACCGGCGTACGCAGAAGATGACCGGCTCGGCCAACAGCGCGAAGTCCGTCAACTTCACCGAGTCGATGCTGAAGGTCTGGTTGGTCTCGGACTATCTGCGGCGCCTCGGCACGAAGCAGCCGTCGACGACCGCGCTGAAATACACCTCCACGGCCATTCGCAACAGCAACGACGACTCGGCCAACTGGCTCTACTCGCGGGACGGCGGCCGGGCGTCGATCACGCGGCTGGCTCGTACCTGCGGTTTGAAGTCGGTGAAGGCGGCCGGGTTGTGGTCGGAGACGACGATGACGGCGCAGGACGCGGTCCGCATGGGCCTGTGCGTCGCCGACGGGCGGGCCGCCGGTCCTCAGTGGACGGAGTACGTCCTGGAGGAGATGCGTCACGTTCAGGGCACGACCGCGGCGAAGGACCAGGAGAAGCGCACCGGCGGCGGGCACTGGGGCATCATCGACGGCCTGCCCGAGAACCTTCAGCAGGAGGTCAGCATCAAGAACGGCTGGACGCTGCACTTCTCCGACGGGCTGTGGCACGTCAACTGCCTGGCCGTGCACCAGGACTGGGTGCTGGCCGTACAGGTGCAGACGAAGGGCGTCAAGGTTTCGGCCGGGCAGAAGGACGCGGCCGGCCTCAATAACGCCGCCTCCGTCTGCTCCGCCGTCGCCGAACAGCTGACCATTACGCCGTAATACTGGCCTCGCCTTCGGCGAGCGCCGGGCATTCGGTCCCAATGCGCCTGCCGGACGCCAGAGATCGCCAACTCCCCGGCGGAGTTTCCGATCTTGGCGTCCTTCGCCGCGGCCGAAATGCCGTGGGTCCAGACATCCGCCGAAAGTGCCTCAGCCGAGGAAGAAGGCAGGGCCGGAAGGGTCGAGGGCGGGGGCGGCGCCGACGAGCGCGGCCCGGCGGGCGAACTCCCGAGCGCCCTGAATCTGCCGCTCGCCGAGCGAGAAGTCGAGGGCCCGGAAGTATCCCGCGAGCGTCGCGGCGTCGAACGGCTCCCACCGGGCCGCTGCCGCAGCAACTGTGTCCAGTTCGGCCAGCGACAGGTCGCGGGAGCGCAGGAACGCCTCGTGCACGTCCTTGACCAGGCCGGGATGCGCGGTGGCGAAGTCACGGCGGACGGCCCAGACGGCGAAGACCATCGGCAACCCGGTCCACTCCCGCCAGGCCGCGCCCAGATCGGTGACCGTCAGGCCGCGCTGCGGCGCTTCGTACAGGGCGCGCAGGGCGACGTCGCCGATGAGTACGCCGGCCGGCGCTTCGAGCAGCATCTCGGTCAGGTCGGGCGGGCACCGGAAGTAGCTCGGCCGTACGCCGTACCGGTGCTCCAGCAGCAGTTGAGCCAGCAAGACGCCAGTACGCGAGGTGGACCCCAACGCCACCCGAGCGCCGTCCAGCTCCGCCGGAGCAACGGTGGAGACCAGGTTGACCGACAGCACCGGGCCGTCCGAGCCGACCGCGATGTCCGGCAGCACCAGCAGCTCATCGGCGTGCCGCAGGTACTCGACCAGCGAGATCGGTCCGATGTCGAGGTCACCGGCGACCAGGGCGGTGTTAAGCCGATCGGGGGAGTCCTTCACCAGCTCCACATCGATCAGCGAGCCGGTCCGCATCAGGCCCCAGTAGAGCGGAAGGCAGTTCAGGAATTGGATGTGGCCGACCCGGGGACGCTGCGGTGCTGCACTCACATCGCCGAAGACTACTCCTGCGCCGCTTCCGCCAGCGCAACCGGCCGGCTCGACCGCACCGCTGCGCGTACCCAGGGAAGGATGATCAGCACCGCACCCACCGCGAGCAACCCGCAGACCAGGATGATCATGCGGGTGTTGGCGTGGTAGTTGAGCGCGAGCCCGGCACCGATGTAGCCGGCGAGCAACGCGCCCTGGACCGCGGCCTGCATCACCGCGGCGACGTGACCGCGGACGGCGACCGGCGAGCGGCGTGCGACCAGCGTGGTGATGAGGACGTTGTCGGCGCCGTTGAGGGCGCCGCCGATCAGCCAGATGGGGATGAACCAGAGCGCCGACGGCACGCCGGCCAGCAGGATGACGCCGCCCGCGGTGGTCGCGAGGGTCGCGAACAGCCACACGGTGAGCGTGCCGTCGCCGGCCTTCTCGGCGAGCTTGGCCTGCACCCACGCGCCGATTACCATCCCGATCGGCCAGAACGCCATCACCAGGCCGTAAGTCTGCGCCGATGCGTCGAGCGTGCCGCGCACGAAGAACACCGCGATGACGTCGATCGCGCTGATCGCGGCCACCACCGCCGCGATGCCCACGAACGTCACCCGCAGCAGCTGGTCCATGGGTGGCCGCTCGCCGCCGGCCGGCACCGGTCCGTGTGTCCCATTCCCTCGACGGGTACGCACAACGAGGCCGGCCGCGATGGTAGCGAGGAAGCCGACGGACGCCCAGCGCAACGTGCCCGGAACCGATCCGGCGGCGGAGTACGCGAAACCGGCGATGGGCGGGCCGAGCATCGTGCCGATGACACCGGCGGATTGGTTGATGGCGCCGGCCCGGGGCAGGTCCTCGGGGGTGACCATGACCGGCAGGAGGGCGGCGCGCACCGGCAAGCTGAGCGCGGTGCCGCAGTAGATCACGGCGACGAAGGCGATCCGCCACGGCGTCGTGTTGGCCATGGCCAGCAGCAGGCAGCCGGCGATCTGGATCACACCGGCGACGACCATCAGCGTGCGCGAGTCGAACCGGTCGGCGAGCCGGCCGGTGACCGGGGCCAGCGCCACGACGGGCAGCGACGCCGCGACCGTCACACCGGCCACGGCCAGGCCGGTCGCGCCGCTGTCTTGCAGCGCCAGGATGAGCGTCGTCAGCGCCAGGAACGCTCCGGATCCGGAGATCACCTGGGACAGGCCGATGATCCAGACGTCGACCCAGTTGCTCGCGGTGGCGGTGGTGGGTTCGGCGGTGGTGGCCAGGCTAGACATGACCGCGACCGTATCGCCACCCGACTTGCGCGCGATACGTCTTTTACCCGTCAACAAAATGACACCGGCCCGCGTGCGGGTCGTAGGGCTGCACGTCGGAGGTGCCGATGGCCCAGCCGTTCGCGTTGACGGCGATGGCCTCCGAGTCCGCCGTGCCCACACCGTCCTTCATGGACCCTCCGACGACCAGACCGGACGAGTCGCCCTTCGTCGGCAGCAACTCGTCAGACGTCCACTGTGGCCGGAGCCGCCGCCGAAGCTCCTTCCGGCATCGTGGCCGTTTCGGCGCCGGTTGCCCGTGCGGCTTGGGCGGCCGCCAGCAACCAGGGCAGCACCGCGGCCACCGCCAGCAAACCGGCGACACCGGCCGCGGCCAGCACTGTACGCGGTGTCCACAGCTCCAGCGCCATCCCGCCAGCGGCGTACCCGAGGATGGCCGCGCCCTGGACGGCCGCCTGCAACCGCGCCGAGATGCGCCCGCGGGCATGCGCCGGTACGCGCCGCCCGAAGATCGTGAAGATCTGCACGTTGATCGCGCCGTTGAAGACGCCGCCGATGAGGCTCAGGCCGATCATCGGCCACAGCACGGTCACGGTCGCCATGATGACGACGATCACGCAGCTGGTAGCGAGGCTCATCAGCGATCCGACGGCGATGCGGCCGTCGTCGTCCACGCGCCGCAGCAGCCGGGCGGCGATCCACGTGCCCGCGATCATCCCGACCGTCCACATGCTAGTGATCAGCCCGTACGCGCTGCTCGAAGCGCCCAGCGTCTCCTTGATGAAGAAGACCTCGATGACGTTCACGGCACCGACCGCTCCGATGACCACCGCGAAGCCGATGGTCAGCGTACGCAGCAGGCTGTCCATCCGGACCGGACCGGGCTCGGCCGCATCCCCGTGCGTCGCCGCCATGCCACCGCGCCGGGTCCGAAACAGCAGCCCGGCCAGGATCGTGGCGCCGAACGCGATCGCGGCGAACTTCAGCGTCACCGCGGTGCCCAGCGAACCCTGCGCGAACCCCGCCGCGGCCGGGCCCGCGATCGCACCGATCTGGTTGGCGGTCGACGAGATGCCGGTGGCGCGCGGCAGGTCTTCGCGCCTGGCCATGGTCATCATCAGTGCCTGCCGGGTCGGCATGACCACGGCCGTGCCGCAGCAGACCAGCACGAGCAGGGCGCTCCGCGGACCGAACCCGGTCGCCTCCGACAGCGCCCAGCACGCCGCGACCTGAATACCGCCCGCGACGACCAGCAGGATCCGTGAGTCGACGCGGTCGGCCAGGCGGCCGGTCAGCGACGCGAGCAGCACGATGGGGAGGGCCTCCGCCATGATCACGCCCGAGACCGCCAGGCCGCCGTGCCCCTCCTCCTGCATGGCCAGGATCAGCGTGGTCAGAACGAGGAACGTGCCGAGGCCGGTGACGAGGTTGGTACCGGCGGCGATCCAGACGTCGCGCCACTGGGTCGGCACGTCCGCTGGTTGAGCGGTCGCCGGCGCAGATGTGAAAGACATGTTGTGAAAATAGTG